>NPIE01021877.1_pt1 | contig 14913 bp, 7 predicted proteins | sample 8637661 | NCBI WGS metagenome assembly NPIE01 (sample SAMN07420842, study PRJNA396082) | bioreactor metagenome | isolation source: sample BA12 brine-fed electro-methanogenic bioreactor BA | place: Japan: Kochi | collected 2016-12-09 | reverse complement strand
AAACGGATGAGCAAACACCGTTGGAAGTATTCATTGTTAACACCACAAAGCCGTCGTTAATATCGTTCGGGCTTGGGAAATAGGTTGGGTTCACCAATGTGGGATCATCGAATGCACCTGTACCGGAGCTCGTCCACAGCAGGTTGTCGTAACTGCTGGCTGTGGCGTCGGCGATCAGATAGGTTTGCGTTTCACAGATCTCCGCATCGTTTCCGGCAAAGGCCGTCGATGCCGGATCGATATTGAGGATCATATCGTCGGTAGCATCCGGGCAACTTCCTGCGCCTCCGGCTGTAATGGTAAGGTTTACCGTACCTGCGGATACATCATTCGCTCCGGGAGTATAAGTCGGGTTAACAAGCGTGGGATCATCAAAAGACCCATCCCCGCTGCTTGTCCATGCAATGGATGAATAATTGGAAGCACTTGCATCAGCAATGGTATAGCTTCCTGTTTCACAGATTTCAGCATCATCGCCGGCAAAAGCTACGGTCTCGGCAGTCACTGTTAAACTGATGATCACCGTATCACAATCGGCGGGAACACTGTTATCACATACGATCACTTCCAGGAGTTCCGGTCCGACATATCCCGCAGCCGGTTCATAGGTAAAGCATGTATCACCCACTACAGGATCGCTCCAGGTAGAACCGCTGCCACTCAGAATATTCACCTGGCTGACATCGACCGGATCCCCTTCGGGATCTGTTGCTTCAAGACATATTACCAGGTCGTTATTGGCACATGTAGCCAATCCGCTGATCACGCCGTTTACAGCCGGGAAACCATTGGCACCAAGCACTTCGGGGGCACAGTTACTTATCTCTATGCGCATGGTATCCCTGCTGTCGGGACAAACACCGGTGGTAGAAATAGTCCAGACAAACTCAAAAGTCCCGGCAACCAGGCCATTTACTTCTGATGTGGGGCTCATGGGCGAGACAATATTGGCAACGACAGGGCCTGAGGCCTGAGTCCAGAGGCCCGTACCTACCATGGGGATATTGCCCTTGAAATTTGTAGAGGTAATGTTGCTGCAGAAATCTTCATCCGGACCGGCATCTGCCATAGTTGGCAATTGGTCGCGTGTGATCTCCACTTCATCATAATCTTCACAGGCTCCGCTGGTAATGGTCCATCGGAAGGTTGAGGTACCATATTGGAGGTATAGAATATCTGTTGTCGGCGAAGCCGGATCGACGATGGTACAGGGAGGTCCACCTGTCTGAGTCCAGGAACCGATACCTACCGATGGTGTATTCCCGGCCATGCGCACCGAATCTTCTTCGCAGAATTGCTGATCCGGTCCTGCGCTTGAAAATGTCGGAATTGGCGATATCGTAATATCGACGGAGTCAACACTCTCTACACAGGGTCCGTTCACCGTACGCCACTCGAAGCGGTAATTTCCCCAGGTAAGCCCAAAAATTCCTGTATTCGGGTCATTGGGATCAACAAAAGAAGCTGTCGAGGGCCCTGCAAGTTGGGTCCAGGTTCCAATGCCAATAGTAGCCGGAACGGCATAAAGGTTCACCGGGTCACTGATACAGATCACCGAATCATTTCCTGCATCTGCAGGCGTCGGTAATTCAAATACAACTACATCAACGGTATCTGAGAAAGAACAAGAATCCGTTGCAGCGGTCCATACAAAGCGGTAGGTCCCCGAGATCATATCGGAAATCAGTGTGGTATTCAGATTAGGATCTGCAATGGTAGCAGTGTTTGGACCCGAAAACTGTGTCCATGTTCCCAGCCCGGTAGTGATCAGGTTCGCAGCCATGTTGGTTTGCACCGGGGCCACTTCACAGATCTCCTGGTCGTCACCTGCCTCCGGAATGGTCGGCCTGGTGGCGATCACGATAGTGCAACTGTCAACGGAAGGAGGACATACCGGACCATTGGTAATCGTCCAGTAGAACTCATAAGTTCCGGGAGCCAGTCCCCTGATTTCTGTATTGGGAAGTATGGGCGACACGATCTGGGCAGCTACGGGACCACTTTTCTGTGTCCATGTACCTACTCCCACAGCCGGCAGGTTCCCCAGCATAGTAATGGTACTATCGCAGTAATAATCCTGGTAAGGACTTGTACTTGCATTAGCTGTTGTGGGTGCTTCCCAGTTATCGACACGAATGGGATCGGCATTGTTACATACGCCGTTTTCAACAGTCCAGAGGAAGATATACACTCCCGGCACTGCATTTATAAAGTCGGTTGTAGGATCAGTGGGATCCACGAATGATCCGCTTCCGGGTCCGGAAAGTACGCTCCAGTTTCCGGTTCCTGAAGCCGGTATGGTTCCTGCCATGGTAAAGGTCGAGGCTGAACAGAATTCCTGGTCGGGTCCGGCTGCAGCAACACTCGGTTTTTCATAAACCCTGATGAATGTAGTATCTGCTGATGTACATCCGGGATAATCGATCACATAGCGGAAGGCGTAGTCAGTAAATCCGCTTCCGGGAAGCAAGCTGTCGGCTATAGCCGAGCTGTTACCTGTTGCGATCACGTTTATTACCGGTTCAGCCCCCAGGATCACCTGTTCCCAATATCCGTTCGAGTTCTGGTTTCCGTTTAAGGCCACAGAGATTGTGTCACAAAATTCCATGTAGTCCTGAACATCCGCTACCGGTACAACCTCTATCTGAACAGTATCCACGTTTGCCGGACAATTAGGTGGGTTTACGGAATTCCAGGTAAAAATATAGGTTCCCATAATCATCCCGGTCACCGGTGTAAAAGGATCGAATCCATCGAATGCCGGTGTATTGGGACCATTCACCAGCTTCCAGTAGGCAGTATTATTCGTTATAGGGTTGGCACTCATATTGGTGAAATCTGCACCGCAAATAAACTGGTCGGGGCCGGCATCAGCGGTATCAGGAGGAATGGAGGCCTGCACTATGACCGTATCCGATCCACCGGTACATGCACCATTCACCACAGTCCACTCAAAGCCGTAAATTCCATCAACAAGGCCTGAAACAGAACTTGATGGAGAAGTCGGATCGCTGAAGATCACGCCCGGAGGGCCGATCACCTGCACCCAGGAACCGGTACCAATGATCGGGGTCGTGGCATTCAATACAGTGCTGTCGCCGCAGAGGATCTGGTCGGCACCGGCATTTGCAGGGGTAGGCGGATCCGATACCGTGATCAGAACAGTATCCCTTGAATCGGTGCAGCCATTGTAGCTGGTGACCCATTCCAGAATATAATCCCCGTCGGTGGTAATATTAATATTGGTATTGTGGTCCGTAGGATCATCGAAGGTGAACGCCGCGGGGGCGGAAACTTCATACCACATTCCTGATGAAGGACTTGGGTCGTTTGCCGCCAGGGCAATCACAGTAGTTCCTGAAGGATAACAGCCGTCAGGGCCTGCATCTGCTTCCACAGGTCCTTCAATATTTGTTGTGGTGATCACCACATCATCGGAGGTCACGCCGCAGGCATTGGTAATGGTCCAGGTAAAGGTATATGCCGTCGACATCTGGGTTCCGTATACCCAGGCATTGGGATCGTTCGGATCAGAAAAGCTAATTCCTGAAGAGGGGGTCACGCTCCATGTTCCGGTTTCGTTCAGGATAACCGAATTCCCCTGAAGCTGGTATGGGGTATTATAACAGATAAGATCATCAGTGCCGGCATCAGCAATGGTGGGTGTTGTGCTGGCCACGGCTACATTTACATCATCCTGGGTGGTCGGACAGCTGGGACCGCCGCCTGTAATGATCCAACGAAAAACGTACAGCCCATTGGATAGGTCCGAGATCTTGGTGACATAGTTTTCCGGATTATCAATAACAGCATCATTCCCGCCCAGAGGTTTTGATACCTGGTACCAGGTTCCGAAACCACCGCCGGTTACCGAGGGGTCGTTCCCGACCAAAAAGGTAGTATCTACATTGCAAGCCAGGAATTGGTCACTGCCTGCATTGGCCAGGGAGGGTGGAGTAGAGACCGTAATAACGATGACGTCGTAAACATTGGCGCATCCGGTGCCCACTGCTTCAATTTTCCTGAATACAATAATGTAACTTCCTCCAACAGTAAGATCGCTGATGCTTACCGGGCTCGAGCCTGCATTGAACCAGCCCGTGGGATAGCTGGGATAGTTTGGATTTCCTGAAGGGCCATCTAAAATCTGCCAGGAAACCGGACCGGTACCCGTGGCCACATAGGAAACCGTAGTTTGGGTGGTTCCGCATGCCAATACCTTATCCGCTTCAACGCTGATAGTGGGAGCTGCTGTAAACCTGATCGTGGCATTATCATTTGAGCTACACCCCGTGGCTGAATTCTCAATCGTATACAGGAAAGTGTAGGTACTTGATCCGTCCAATCCTGTTACTGCAGTGGTCGGATTATTTGGAGAAACAATGGTACAGGCCGGTCCACCGGTTTGGGTCCAGCTAACACTTTCGCCTGTATAGAGCGGGGCATTCCCGGTCAGCACTGCTTCTGAGATGCCTTCGCAATAAATTCCGCCTGAAGCAGATGCATTGGTCACATCCCCAACGGGTTCCGGAACAACGATCGTAAGAAGGTCACACCCATTTACGCAGGGACCTGACACACACCATTCCAACACATATGTTCCTTCGATCAGGTTTGTAAAACGAGCCCTTCTGTCGTTTACATTATTGATAGTAGGAATGCTGGGCCCGCTGATAATATTCCAGACGCCCTGTTGTCCGCAGGCGGTATTGCCCACATGACTGGCATTGGCCCTGTAACTCTGGGTGGTAGTATAGCAGGAGCTCAGGTTGATGGTATTGCTACCACCCCTGTTGGCATCCACGGGATCTTCTCCCCCACAATTTGTGATCAGGACCGTATCCGATGTAGAGCAACTTGAAGAAGTGATTGTCCAGACGATAGTCGCAGTTCCATAATTGGTCTCGCTGAGAGTAAGGGAGGAATTTGGATCAGAGGGGTCATTGATGGTAATCCCCTGATTGTTTCCCACAAAGCTCCATGCGCCACTTTCTGATGCTGTGGGAGCATTCGCATCCATCGTGATCACACCGCTTCCCGGGCACGATGATTGGTCGGTGCCGGCATCCGCCTGAGTGATAGGCAAAATAGTATGTGTTACTTCGTCATACACTACTGAGCCATCCCCGCATAAGGCAAAAAAGCGAAACTCAAGGGTACTTGGCCCGGAAATGCCGGTAACCGTCGTAATCTGAGCTCCGGGATCATCGATGATCACCGAAGGACCAGAAATTTGCTGCCAGTAGAAAGCACCACCGGATACTCCGACAAACCCGCCAAACAGGGTCAGGGTTTCACTTTCACAAACAGTCTGCGGAACACCGGCATTTACTGCACAATTTTGAGTGTAGGCAGTGGAGTTCATTAGCAGCAATAAAGCTGTCCATAAAAGCAGCTTAAATCCGAAAAATCTCTTTAAAAAAATGCGCAAGGGTAAAAGTTGTTTTTTCACGTCGCTGTATTTTTGGTATACCATGTATTTATTTCATCATAAGGAGTTGCCTGATAAATGGTCTTCAACACCGTTTGACGTCATTGAATATGAAAAGCCGGAGATATAGCGTTAAATTAAGTAATTGGGAGAGAAAGTAGCTTTTTGTCAATAAGTTTGTTCGTTTCGATTTCGGGTTATACGTATATTTACCAGGTTTTTTACTCGGCTAAAATAAGAAATGAACGCAGTTTTCCAATAGGGTATTCATGCACCGAATTATATTTAGAGGGAGTCTAAATAATATAAAGTTCATTCCTAAGGACTTAATCAAACATATGTCTGATTTGGGATACGATAACTTAATGTAGCGAAAAAATGGCCGGAATGGCAGTACGATCAAAGCGTTCTTATCAATCGGCACTCGGTCCCGATGCCGTTTTACGGGATCGTGGATCCTCGAAAAACTTTGAAATAAAAGATTTCTGGTTTTTCGGGACACCCGGAACTCTGAACTCTAAGTAATTTCTTTCTGACGGTGTGAATTCACAAACAACACATCCCCGATCAGGTCGTAGCCCATGAACAAGTCAGTACCATAAGCTTTTACATGCTCGGCCCGGAAACCGATGATGCACAGCCCTGCCTGGGAGGAATGCTCGCTGATCAGTTTCTTGCTGCTTACATTCTCGTCCTTGCGGATGATCTGTATATTCTTTTCGGTGATCGGAATGCGCCCCGTTTTTACCAGTTCCAGCATGTTCTCCCGAACCTGGTCCACCTCTTCTTCGTTTACAATATCGAATATCTTGATCTTCCCCTTTGCCCAGTCGGGATGGCTGGAAATAATATAGCTCAAGAGGATCATCAGGTTGGAGTTCTGATAATCGAAACTCCTGATCCACACATGGATGCCCTCTTTAAAGTTGAAGCGCTTATGCGAACTGCCCAATATGCAAACATCATAGTTGCCCGCCTTTACCAATTTGATATTATCAATGATCTGCTCAATCTCACTCTCACGAGTCTTGTCGAATTCGAAAAGCATCATGTTATTATCCATCCCCGAAATACCCGGCAATTGTATGGTCTGGGCTATGGCCGAAGTGTATGAGGGAGAGATGAGGGTGTCGATATACACATTGTTCTTTCTCGCCTCCGCCTTTTCGATCAGCTTATCCAGCATATTCTGGGCTTCGTTATGGGTTTGACGCGAATAATAGCCTTCGATCAGGTGGATGTAGGTTCCAAAACCATATTTGTGGGCGATCCATTCGAGCAGGTAAAAGGCTTCCTCGCGGATAAAACTGGCCCCCGAAATACAGACTACGGCAGGCCTCCATTCTTCGCTTTTCTTGATCCGGGTCGATTTTTGCAGATACACTTGCAATTTCCTGTTTAATTGGATAATCGCTCCGCGAAAGATGGATTGCAAGCCCTTTCTATTCTTATGGTAACGGGATATGAGCAGGTAGATCACGATCATGGAGGCGATTGCTACAAAGGCATAAACCCAGTTGATCTTGAACATCAGCCAGAAGCTCATCAGGAATCCCAGCAGGCTGAGGTACCAGCGGCTTTTAAAGGTGGGACGGTATGAGGGATCGGAACCAAAATGGTTCAGGAATGATATCAGGCAGAGGGCACCGTAGGTGACCATAAAGAACATGGAAATGATCTCCGCCACCAGGTCTACGCTACCGATCATGACGAAGCCAAAGGCGATCATGCAGGTGATCAGCGATGCATTGAATGGTTCATTGTCTTCTTTTTTTCCTTTTGAAAGGAAACGGTTCAGCCGCGGGAGCGGAAAAAGATGATCATACGACAGGGCCTGCAATGTGCGGGGGGCCACCATCACAGAGCCTATGGCCGAAGAAATGGTGGAAGCTGCCAGGCCGATGGGGATCACCCAGGGTCCCCAGATGGCGATCTTGCTCATGATGAGTTGCTCACCGCTTAGGTCTTCCGGGCTGGCCGAAACATTCAGTTTCCAGGCAATGAACACATAGGCGATCATCCCGATAAAGGTAGCCATGAGTGTTCCCCGGGGGATGGATTTCCGGGGCCGTTTCAGGTCACCGGACAGGCCAACTCCGGCTGTCATTCCCGTAAAAGCAGGAAAAACAATGGCAAATACCAGGAAAAACTGATCAGAATTCCGGAAAGAACTATCGATAAAACTGTAGCCGTTCGTCTCGGCATATTCTGTTGTCCCGGCAAAGAACAATACCAGTGTGCCGGCCAGTATGGCTACGATCACTACCAGTGCTTTAACCCCCATATTGGCTCCCCTGATCAGGATCAGGGCCGATAATATGCCCATGGCCGGCAAACTGATCGCCTGCCTGGGCAGGTCGATACCCTGCGCCGTTCGCATCCAGTCAAAGAAAGGCTCAAAGGCTTCCGTAAAAGCGATCACATAAAAAGCCACGCTGATGGCTTGCGACAGATAAAGCGCTAAGCCGATGGTAGCTCCGATATTCAAACCGAAAGAACGGGAAATGATAAAGTACTCCCCTCCCCCTTCGACGCGCTGGTTGGTGGCAATTTCCGATATGGCCAGGGCCGTAGGGATAGTCACCATATGACCCAGGAGGACAATGGCTATCACCCCTGTAAAGCCCAGCGTGCCAACCGCAAATCCAAATCGCAGGAACAAAATTGCTCCCAGTATGGTGGATATGGCCGTAAAAAATACCGGCGCCGTACCAAAGCCATGTGACCTTCTGTTTTCCATCACTCCAAAGATAAATCTTTCTTTCTATACTTGATTATGAATTATTGATTATGGATTATGGATGGAAGTTTAGAAATTAGAGTTTAGGATTTATGATTGGGAATTTTCATTAATTTTGATAAAAATCTACGGCCCATGAAAGCATTGAGCAGGATCATCCTCCTTCCGGTCTTATTGTTGGTAAATATCTCTTTATTGGGACAAAAAGGCGTTCCGGATGATTTTTGCCTGAGCAGCGAGGAATACCGGCTGTACGAATTGATCAATGCCCACCGTGTTATCAACGGGCAGAAGGAGATCCCGCTATCAAGCTCCCTGTGTTACGTGGCCCGCACCCACGTGATCGATCTCTATACCCATCATCCCGATACCAGTATCTGCAACCTGAACAGCTGGTCGGATAAAGGCGACTGGACGCCCTGCTGCCACAATAAATATATCCCCGCCGAAGACTGCATCCGCAATAAACCCAAAGAGCTGACCAACTATACCGGCGAGGGCTATGAGCTCACCTACGCGGAAGTGTTGAACACCAGTGCCGATACGGTATTCCGGTTCTGGAAGAAGATCGACGAAGCCAATGAATTCCTTTTGAACGAGGGGACTTGGGACTAAAAGACCTGGCGGGCCATGGGCGTTGGCATTTATAAAAGCTATGCCGTACTCTGGATGGGACAGCGCACGGATCCGGCAGGTTCCGCTGAATTATGCGAACAGCTTGAGAAAAATGCTGAACCCCTGAACCTTGAAGATGAAGATGGCATAGCAGTGATCAGCAGTCCTACCAATCGATACTATGTCGTGATCGCCAGCTTCCAATCGGAAAAGGATGCCCGTAGGGAAGCGAAAAAATATTCTTCCAGTGAAGGAAGCAACATCAAGATCCTCAAGAACAACCAGGGGCAATACCGCGTCAGCATCAACGACTATCCCAACCTGGATGCCGCCAAACAGGGGAAATCAAATTATAAAGGAATGTTTTCCGGGGCCTGGATCCTGAATTTTTGAGAATACAGAATTCAGTATTCAGAATGATGTGCTATGTAAAGACCCGGTCCCGATACCGTTTTTCGGGATATCCGGAATCCGGCATCCGGCATCTGGCATCCGGTATCCGGAACCTACGTTATAACTTCCTTCATTTTGCTTCCGATATCGGCGGGAGAATCCACGACGTGGATGCCGCATTCGCGGAGGATGGCTTTCTTGGCCTCGGCCGTATCGGCCTTGCCGCCGATGATGGCTCCGGCATGGCCCATGGTGCGCCCTTTGGGAGCAGTGGCACCGGCAATAAAGCTAACCACGGGTTTGGTCCCGTTTTCCTTGATCCAGTAGGCGGCATCGGCTTCCATATTACCGCCGATCTCGCCGATCATGACAATGCCTTTTGTTTCAGGATCTTTCATAAAGAGTTCAACCGCATCTTTGGTGGTGGTGCCAATGATGGGGTCGCCCCCGATCCCGATGGCCGTGGTTTGCCCCAGGCCGATCTTACTGAGCTGGTCAACGGCTTCATAGGTTAGGGTGCCTGAGCGGGATACGATCCCGACACAGCCTTTTTTATGGATGAAACCGGGCATGATGCCGACCTTGGCTTCTTCCGGAGTGATCACGCCGGGACAGTTGGGACCGACCAGCCGGCTGTCTTTATCTTTCAGGTATTCCTTTACCTTGATCATGTCGGCAGTCGGGATGCCTTCGGTAATGCAAATGATGACCCTGATCCCTGCCTCGGCAGCTTCCATGATGGCATCGCCGGCAAAAGCCGGGGGTACGAAAATAACAGAAACATCTGCCCCTGCCTGCTTCACGGCATCGGCCACCGTATTGAATACCGGTTTGTCGAGATGGGTCTGCCCACCTTTGCCCGGGGTCACCCCTCCTACTACATTTGTACCATATTCGATCATTTGTGTAGCATGGAAAGTACCTTCTTTACCGGTAAATCCCTGAACAACTATTTTAGAATCTTTATTTACTAATACGCTCATAAACTTGCAATTTATTATTCGGTAGGCAAATATAGTACTTTTAGTTTTGAGTGTTGAGTTTTGTCCCTCGGCTGCGCTCGGGATGACAATAGTTTTGAGTTACACCTCACCCCCTTATCCCCCCAGCCCCCTTTTCCCCCTCTTCCCTCGCATACCCTCGGGACAGGCTCTTTAGGAGAGGGGGCCAGGGGGTGAGGTGCTTTAAATCATTTCAATTTGTTTATAGTTAAGAATTTAGGATTTCGTGCATCTTTCATATTATCTTTGTAAAAGAATGAAGCTGAATACGAACGATACCATTTGTGCCCTGGCAACTCCCCCGGGAAGTTCGGCCATTGCCGTGATCAGGGTAAGCGGGGCGGAAACCTTTGCGATGGTATCCCCTGTTTTCAAAGCGAAGAAGCCAACTTTCAGGCTTGCGGAAGCGGAAAGCCATACCCTGCACTTCGGCACTATTGAAGGAAAGGATGGGCTCATCGATGAAGTTCTGCTTTCGGTATTCCGTAATCCCCATTCCTACACCGGTGAGGATGCCGTGGAGATCTCCTGCCATGGCTCAGGCTTCATCGTACAAAAGATCCTGGCCTTACTCATCGCCTCCGGCTGCCGCATGGCCCAGCCCGGTGAATTCACCCTCAGGGCTTTCCTCAACGGCAAGCTCGACCTTTCGCAGGCCGAGGGAGTAGGTGACCTCATCGCGGCCAGTTCGAAGGCTTCCCATAAACTGGCCCTGGATCAGATGCGGGGGGGATTCAGCAAGAAGATCAGCGAATTACGGGAGCAGCTTATGCAATTTGCTTCCCTGATCGAGCTGGAGCTGGATTTCAGTGAGGAAGATGTAGAATTTGCGGATCGTACAGCATTGAAAGAGCTCCTTCAGAAAATCCGTACCGAAGTGCAGCAACTGGCCGATTCATTTGAGGCCGGAAATGTGATGAAAAGCGGTGTTCCCGTGGCAATAATCGGGCAGCCCAATGTTGGGAAATCCACCCTGCTCAATGCCATCCTCAACGAGGAAAAGGCCATCGTCTCCGAAATACCGGGCACCACCCGCGACGCCATTGAAGACACCATCGTGATCAACGGCATGTCGTTCCGATTCATTGATACCGCCGGTTTGCGCGAAACCGGCGATACCATTGAAAGCATTGGCATTGAACGTACTTACGAGAAGATCCGCCAGGCGAAGATCATCCTGTTTCTGTTTGATATCAACCAGACCGACTGCATGGAGGTGCGAGAACGCATGGATGAATTCCGCAGGCAACTGGGAGAAAAGAAAATGCAGGAGAAGCACTTCATCATGGTCGCCAACAAGATCGACCAGCTGGTGGGTGCGCCAAAATACCTCAAGGAGATGATCGAATCGGATTGTCTTTTTGTTTCCGCGAAGCGGAAGGAGAACATCTCCATGATCTCCGAGCGTTTACTGGAGACCATTTCCGCCGATGCCGGCGAGCACGATGTGATCGTAAGCAATGCCCGTCATTTTACGGCCCTCAAAGCCGTGTTGGAAGCCATTGACAATATCGAAGAAGGCTTCCGGAACGAAATCCCCTCCGACCTCATTGCCATCGACATCCGCCAGGCCCTTCACCACCTTGGCGAGATCACCGGCGAGATCACCAACGATGAATTGCTGGGCAATATTTTTAGCAGGTTCTGTATCGGAAAGTAAATGAGACCCGATTTTTGCAAGCAAAAATCGCTGGTCGAATTTATCCCGAGGAGCATAGCGACGAGGGATATCCTGGCTGCTGGCTACTGGTTACTGGCCGCTGGTTTCTGGGACACCTGACTTCATTATGCGATCCGGAATATCCATACAAATGGCCCATTTGCTTTACCATATCTATTCATGTATTCAGACCGATTTCAACACAGAATCTATTTCTTTGATCTTTTTTGATGCTACACCGGTTTGTTTTGCATAGTCGGGCCACCTAGCAACAACATCATTTATTTGGTTAATAATTTCTTTACCATTCTTTACTCGAATTGATTTGGCAATTGTTAACAAATCACGCTCAGATATATTCTTTCTTTTACCGTTAACACTCATTGCATGCTGATGAACCCATTGGCTGGAAGGATCATACGACCATGAAACATCGTATGCCGGAGCTAACTCCCATCTACTTCCCTCCTTTAACCTGAATGCAACGTTTTTAGTATGATCATCACAGTTATACGCTAATACATTGAACACCATTCTTCTGAACATTTGCTCAGCCTGGGGGTGCTTTAATCCCAGCATTCTCATTGTTTGAAACAATTGCTCATAACTATAACCCAGTACATCGTTATAATCATAGTGTTGCATTGCACATAAAGTCTGAATATGATGTTTTGTCTCAGATCCTTCCCTGTCAAACCTCTTAGTCATAAAATGTGCTCTGTCTCCTTCCTCAAGTAGCCTACACTCCATCATGTCGATCCCACAATCAAGCGCCATATGGTGATATGCCATTTCAATCCTACCATAACCTTTCGGATCTCCAGGTTCTGAATCATTTACACCATCAAGTTTAATCAACCAATGTTCAAATCCCGATGGAACGCGAGTTTGCCCTGACCTGACTTCTCCAGTTTTTTCATTATAAGCAATAATAGCCTTTGCCCTCATACCCCCTGCGGATGTACCTATTTTAAGAATATCCTGCATTGCCTTTTTCTCATCAACATTCAGATTGGCATTGAATCCTTTACGTTCATGTAAGATTTTCTTCGCCAAGTCAACGATTTCATTAACCTCTACGCTAAAGGTATTTTTTGCCTTATTAAATTTAGCAGGTTCAAACTCCAATGCTCCCATCCCACGAGATCCTATGAAACATAATTTCTCGACAGGATTCATAGATTTTGGTGCTCTTCCCTGCTCCGCTAACCAGGCATCAATTAGTCTATTTCCATAATTATCCGGCAATGAATCTGCCAATAAGCCCGGCAGACCATTAAATGTGGAAATATTTCTTAGCTCAGTAAATGTAAAAACTCTTCTGTCTGAATCAATTGGCATTTTTAGTGGAGCCAGATCAAATGATTTAGTTTTAAATGCAGGATCATACTCAAAACTACCTAAGCCGGTATTATCATCCCAGGCTACTGCTCCTACTCTTAATCCCCAAATATTTACAAATGCTGTTGTTATCATTACCAATCACTTTCAGGTTTTTTATCTTTTCTTTTCTTACTTGCTCTTTTCCTCCGCTGTTCATCCAGTTTTGCAAGTTCGATAGGACTTATTTGACTTTTAATAGTGAATATATCCAATACGTATAGCAAATCTAATGCACGTAGCACCTGAATCAGTGTAGATACAGTCACAGTATCACCATTTTCAAAAAGACTTAAAGTCGTTCGATTAATTCCAGCATCATCGGCAACCTCCTGCTGTGTTCTGTTTTGTTCTATTCTTTTATGCTTTATAAACGCGCCTATCGATTTTATTATCGCATCATCACTCATTGCCAACCAATCTTTGTTGAATTTATCCATCATTACCTCCCTGTTATCACCTTAATGTTGTTCATACTTAACAAACATACACACTTCATTAATACTATTATTGTTTTTATTGTATCCCGATTACGATTAACACATACTAAAGTTCCATCATTAATTAACCAATAATCATGTTGAATATTTACTTCATTATACCCTTTTTCAGCATTTATTGTTGCACATAATTAACAATTATACGCATTATTTTATTAATTCCTCCTTTTTGCAGGCAAAAATCGCTGGCCAAATTCATCCCGAGGAGCACAGCGACGAGGGATCTACGGGCTGGCTGCTAGCTACTGGTTACCGGCCGCTGGCTGATGGTATCCGGGATTCCTGAAAGATATCTTTGCGAACCATCTCCAATTTCTTGCAATATCATACACCCCATGCGGTTTTATTTAATCTATGATTAAAGTAATTTCGTACATTTAGGTCACCCAAAAACCAAATGATCCCATGAAAAGATTAATTCTCTTGACTATTCTCAGTACTTTCTTCCTGCTGATGCATGCCCAGGATGACTGGACTGTTATCCATCCCGGTCCAAGCCTGAGCAACTTCATTGATGTGCATTTTAACAGCGACAATGAAGGATGGGCAGTGGGTACGGATGGAACCATCGTTTATACCGATGACGGCGGACAAAGCTGGGATCTGCAGCACAGCGATCCGGACGAATCACTATGGAGCATCTTCTTTATTGATGATCTGGAAGGATGGGCCTGCGGCTGGAGCAAAATCTACCACACTGAAAATGCCGGCCAAAACTGGGTAGAACAGGATCACCCCTCCTGCCTGGGCGACCTTACCGATGTGTATTTCATCAACCCCGACACGGGGTGGATCGTAGGCACCTATAAGATCGTGCTGAAGACGACCGACGGCGGAGAAAACTGGATCAAGATCATGAACAACATCAACCAGGAAGGCTGCTTCAAACGGGTCGAGTTCTATGACCACCTGCACGGTTGCGCCGTGGGTGACCTGATGACAGCATACCCCCACCAGGGATTTGCTATGGTCACGGATGATGGCGGTCTCACCTGGACAGAAACCACCCCTGAAGGCTGTGGCTGGTTAACAGATGTTACTTACTACAACGATATGTGCGTATGGGCCTGCGGATACGATGGCGGTCTATATCGCTCATTGGATGGAGGACTTACATGGTTTGAAATGTACTATGGAAGCGATTCATTTAAAAGCATTCACTTCTACAATCAGAACGACGGCATATTGCTCGA
>NPIE01000870.1_pt2 | contig 14914 bp, 13 predicted proteins | sample 8637661 | NCBI WGS metagenome assembly NPIE01 (sample SAMN07420842, study PRJNA396082) | bioreactor metagenome | isolation source: sample BA12 brine-fed electro-methanogenic bioreactor BA | place: Japan: Kochi | collected 2016-12-09 | reverse complement strand
GCAAAGCGGCGTCGCGTGGAGAGGCGAGGCCAAAAGCGGCGCGGATAGCCGCTAATGTCTGCGAGAGCCGGGCTTCGACATCATGCGCGGTGACACGCACAAAACAATAGCCTGCCGCTTCGATCAACTGCTGGCGGGCGGCATCTGCTTCCCGCTGGTGTTCGTGAATGGGGCCGTCAACTTCCACGACCAGCCGTTCCGCCGGGCAGAAGAAATCCACCACGAACGGGCCGATGGGCTGCTGGCGGCGAAACTTGCGCCCGTCAAGCTGGCGGTTGCGCAGCGCCTGCCAGAGGATCGCCTCGCTGGGGGTGGGTTCCTTGCGGAACAAACGCGCCACCGCGATCATTTTTTGTTCCAGCACCGGATCAACCGGCAGTCTCTGCTCTCCCCGCGCGTCGCCAAAGCCTGCGCTCTCCCCCTCTCCACCGGATGGAGAGGGGGCCGGGGGGTGAGGCACATACGCCGGGTACAGATGCCCGATGCGCTCCCAGGCCTGCTCGCGCATCCACTCGCCGTAGTAGCGCACGTCCGCGGCCAGCCCGGCTGCCCCCTTCCACAGCCCATGACTCCCCTCTCCAGCCAATGGAGAGGGGCCGGGGGTGAGGGCCCGGTCTCTGGGGTTCACGGGCGGCTGGCCCGCGAACTTCGGCGGGATTTCGATCAGGGCCTTGTTGATCATCACGGCCACCGGGTTCAGGTCGCTGGCGTGGGCCTCCAGCCCCAGGCGCTGGGCCTCCAGCGGGATCGTCCCACCCCCGGCGAAGGGGTCCAGCAGCGGCGGCGGGTTGCCCCCGGTGCTCAGCCGGATCAGCTCGCGCGCGGTCTCCAGGACGCGCTCGTCGGTCGTGCTTTCCCACAGGACTAATTGCTCGATGAAGTCAAAGAGCCGCATGCGCGGGGTATCGCCATTGGCCGCTACATTGCGATCACTGGCGCTTTGCAGTGTGCGGCACTTCGCCACAAATTCCGGGGGCGCGGCGGGGTCGTCCGGGTCGTCCACCAGGGAGGCGAAGATCACGGCACGAGCCGCCGCCAATGGGCGGCGCGCCCACCACAGGTGCAGGGTGCTGGGGTGGCCGTGGCGGATGCTCTTTTCGCGGGCGCTGGCCGCGTTGATGGCTTCCAGGGGCAGCGCGACTTCGATCAGCTTCTTGCGGGTGGTGGGGGTCATGAGTCCTCGTTTTCCATGTCGGCGATTATGGCTTCGATCTGGGTCAGCAGCTGCGGGATGTTAACCCGCACCGCTTCCCAGACAATGCTCAGGTTTACATCCCAGTAGCCATGCGCGATCCGGTTGCGCATGGCGACGATCACATCCCATTCCACCTCCGGGCGGCGGGTGCGCACGTCCTCCGGCAGGTGGTTGCTGGCTTCCCCGATAGTGACCAGGTTGAACAGCACGGCATCAACCAGCATCGGGCTGGCGAAGAACTGCTCCTCGGTCAGGTCCTGGGTCCGCGCGACAATCGTCCGGGCGGCGCGCAGGATGTCGCGCAGGTAGTCCTCATGCGATCTCGGCATAGATCACCTCGCTGAGGATGTTGGCTTCGGCGGCGGGCCGGATCGAATCGGCGGTGACAATATCCACCTTGCGGCCAAAGACCTTCTCCAGATGCACGCTGATGCGCAGCACGTCAAACAGCGAATACCGCTCGGCGGCCATCTCCACGAGCAGATCGATATCGCTGTCCAGCCGCGCCTCCCCGCGCGCGTGGGAGCCGAACAGCCCGATCCGGCGCACGCCCAGCTTGCGGAGCGTGTCGGCCTGGGCGGTCAGGGTAGCCAGGATCGCATCAGCACTCAGCCCGGAGGGCGAGCCGACCAGGTCTTCAGCCAGGCGGCGGCGCTCCTCCGGCGAAAGCGCAAGCGCCTGCCGGTAGATTTCTTCGTATTGGGGGGTGCCCATAGGACTCTTCCTCACAGTGTAGCTTAGCCCGCTGGCGTAGGCCTGATCCTGCACGGCAAAGTTTAGTGTGGCGCCTTACCCTTCGTCAACAGGTGATGCAGATTATAGCTTACACTGGTGACGCTGAGGGGCGGGTCTGCCCGCTCGAAATCGCGGACGTAGCGCACCGCCCTCACGCCACCGCCCTGCCCTACCTCCACCAGCGCCAGGATGTACTGCGTCGGGTTGTTCAGGGAATACAGAATCTCGTCGCGGGTCAGCGCCACCGTGTCCGCGCCGGCCCGGCGGCCCTTCACCTCGATAAAGCGCAGCGTGCCATCCCGCTCGCGGCTCTCGATGTCGTAGCTCTCGTGGGCGCTTACGTCGCGTGGCTCGTTGCCCAGCGCGATCTCGGCCTCCATCACGGCCTGCATGGCCGCCTTCTCGGTCACACGCCGGTCGATCAGGTCGCGCTCTATGTCGTCCAGCAGCAGCCCCGCCGGCACGATCAGCGCCGACCCCACAATCACCGGCGGGCGGGGCATCAGCTGCTTCTCCAGCGCCAGGTCGGCCATGCGCGCCTGCAGGCGCTCCTCCAGCTCGGCGGCCCGCGCCCGCGCCCGCTCGGAGTTCAGGCGGTCGCTGCGCTTCCCGGCGCGCTCCTGCTCCAGCAGCTCGCGCGCCCGGCGGTCCCAGTACGTGATCTCGCGGGTTAGCCGCTCATGTACGGCCTGTTCGGTCTTGGCAATCAGCGGGTCACGCTGCGCCCGCAGCTGCGCCATGTGGCGCGGGACCAGCTCACCCGCCGCATAGCGGCTCACCAGGGTCTCCAGTCGCTCGCCCTGCAGCCACTCCGCGCCCAGCACCTCGCCCAGCCGCTCCAGCTCATCTGGCTTGATCGGGCGATAGTTCAGGTACGGGGCGTAGCCCGCGTTGCGCAGACTGCCATCGACATCGGCCTCCACAAAATGCACCTGTTTGGAGATCGGCGGCAGCCTGTGCTGGGCGCTCAAGCCATCCTGCACCGCCTGCTCCAGGTAGAACAGCACGCGGGGCGTCTCGCCGGGGTCGGTCTCATCGACAAGCACCGTGCCCTGGCGCAGCACGCGCTGGCTCTGGCGCAGCGTCAGGTCGATCACGGCGTCCAGCAGCGGATGGCCGGGACACAGGAACGCCGCCCGTGGCTTGCCATGCACCTCAACCTGGTCGCGGTCGAAGCACACTCGCTCGTAACGCTTCGTCACGGTCTCCGGCGTGTTCAGGGTCTGGTTGGCATAGTCGCGGATCTTCGCCGGGACATGGTTGATCTGGTAGCGTCCGTGCTCCCGCTCGTGAACCGTGCCGCCGAGCCGTTCAAAGGCCGCCATGAAGAACGACTTGATGTAGTAGGGCTGCAGCCGCCGGGCGGTGGCGCGCGCCATCTCGTCGCGGATGCGCAGGATATTGGCCGTGTTCAGATTCTGGGTCGCCAGAGAGTGCTGCTCGATCAGCTCACGCACGCGGTCCTGGTCCACCGCGCCATCAATGGCCTCGTCCAGCTTCGCCCGCACCTCCGGACTGTCGCCATACAGCACCGCTTCCATCAGCAGCGTGCGCAGCGGCTTATCCTTGAACAGGTGGCCCAGCACGTCAAAAACCTGCCCGTTCAGGGCGCCGCGTTCATTCTGCAGCTTGAGCAGCAGCCGCTGGTAAACCTGGCCTTCGCGCGTTTCGCCGGCTACCAGGTTCCACAGGTGGCAGACCTCAGTCTGGCCGATGCGGTGGATGCGCCCGAAACGCTGTTCGAGCCGGTTCGGGTTCCACGGCAGGTCGTAATTAACCATCAGGTGCGCCTGCTGGAGGTTGATCCCCTCCCCTGCCGCATCGGTCGCCAGCAGGATCGCCACATTGGGATCGTAGAGGAAATCGTCCTGCACCTGGCGCCGCTGCTCCCGCCGCAGCCCGCCGTGGATCGTCACCAGGGTGTCTTCGCGGCCCAGCAGCGTGCGGATGCGCCGGGCCAGGTAATTGAGCGTGTCGCGGTGCTCGGTGAAGATCACGAGCTTGCGCCGCTGCCCGCCCGAACTGATCATGTGCGTGCTGTCCTGGATCAGTGTGGAAAGCTCTTTCCACTTGCGGTCGTCACCGCCCAGGTACACCTGGCGGGCCATCCGCTCCAGATCCTTGAGTGTCTCAACCTCGGCCTCCAGCTCGGCAATCGTGCGCGCGGCGGTGGCGCTGTCAAAGACCTGTTCCTCCAGCTCGCGCAGCTCTTCCTCATCGATCTCGTCCAGCGTTTCCCAGTCCTCATCGTCGAAATCGAGCACGCTGCCGGGGTCGAGCAACTCTGCTTGCCGCCGCTGGCGCCTCTCCGCCTGAATGCGCTTTTCCAGCCGTTCTCGTCGCCGTTCAATCGATCGGTAAATCGCCTCTGGCGAGGACGCCACGCGGCGCTGCAGGATCGTCAGGGCAAAGCCGACGGTTCCCCGCCGCCCGCCATTCTCCAGCTTATTCACCCGGTTGAATTCCTCACGCACGTAGGCGGTCACCGCGTCGTAGAGTTCTTTCTCCTCTGGGGAGAGCGAGTAATCAACGGTATAGGCGACACGCTCCGGGAAAAGCGGCCGGCCATCGAACTTCACCAGGCTTTCCTTCACCATCCGCCGCATAAGATCGGAAGTGTCGGTCTCGGTGACGCCTTCCCGGTACTGACCCTCAAACCGGTCGGGGTCCAGCAGCGCCATGAATAGCTGGAAGTCTTCTTCCTTGCCGTTATGCGGGGTCGCGGTCATGAGGAGAAAATGGCGCGTGATCTTGCTCAGCAGGCGGCCCAGCTTGTAGCGTTTCGTTTCTTTGCGCTCACCGCCGAAGTAGGAAGCCGACATCTTGTGGGCTTCGTCAGCGATCACCAGGTCCCAGTCTGTCATCTGCAACCGGGCCTGAAGATCCTCATTCCGGCTCACCTGATCCAGGCGGACAATCAGGAGATCGTGTTCCTGGAATGGATTACCCGTGCGTGAAGCTTCCACCATATCGCGGGTGAGAATCTCGAATTTGAGCTGGAACTTATACCACAGTTCATCCTGCCACTGAGCCGCCAGGCTGCCCGGCGCGCAGACCAGGCAGCGCCGCACGTCTCCCCGCGCATATAACTCCTTGATGAGCAGCCCGGCCATGATGGTTTTACCGGCGCCGGGATCATCTGCCAGCAGAAAGCGCAGCGGATGGCGCGGCAGCATTTCGTCGTAGACTGCCGTGATCTGATGTGGAAGCGGCTCGATGAGCGAGGTATGGACTGCCAGCAGGGGATCGAAGAGATGGGCCAACTGAATGCGATAGGCTTCGGAGACCAGACGAAACAGATCTCCGTCACCGGTGAACTGGCGCTTACCGTTGGTTTGTACGATTTTCAGGTCAGGTTCGTTATCCCGGTAGAGCAACTGCGCGTCATGCTGCCCGTCCTGGAGTCGGTACACTACATGCGCAGTATCCTCTCCGACCATTTCCGCAGTCACTATGGTTACGGTCTGAGCCGGGACAATACCGTCAATCTGAAGACCTGGTGTAATTGCTTCGAGTTTGATCATGATGGAATACGCAAAGGCCCGATCACATACGTAACCTTTACCGTCAGTCTGGGGAAGCCGGTTGAGAGGTCTGTATATGACCGGGCCTTTGGCCACAATGCTATTTGATTGTGTGATTACATTATACCCGCAAGCAGCTTCCCCAGGGTGTTAGCTATGCTCATTAAGCTTAGGGGATTTGGGAAGGCGGCGCAAGCCATTTGGCTGAAATTCATAATAATTTCACCAAAGCAATATGCATATATGTGGTTATGTGTTACAGTTCATGGGCTGCCGCTATCACCATACAATGACAGGCCCGAAAGACTCTGAGCCTGGTCTTGTTGCTTGTCCTTGAGTTACATTTCCTCACGTTCGCTTACGTCTTTTGAGGCAAAAGCTATTCTACGATAGGTATTCCTGCCACATCACCTTCTACCGAAACCAGAAAACTTGCGACCCAGCCATTCACCTCCCCTACCCTAATCGCCAGCCAGCTTGCGTCAGCATTCCGGCCAGAAATCTGCACCTCACTTCCTGGTGCGATAGTAGCCACGACACTGGCACTGGTACTGGGAGCGCTACGAATATTGACGGTTGAATTGCCTGTGATACGGCCCGCCATACTGATGTCGGCATTTACACTCAGAAAGACTTCGCCAAGAATATCTTCATTGAAGGCGTAAACAACAGCCCGCAATTCTTGATCTCCAGGAAGCCGCTGGATCAACGCCTCAGAAGTGGTTACGTCAGCGTCATCATTGAAGCCCAGCATAGTGCCACTGGTATCGTAAACTATAAGAATTGGATCTATCTCACTACCCTCTGCCGGGGCAGCCCGAAGAGCAATGTACTCGTGACTGCCTGGCCCAATGGTGAAGGCTGCTGCAGGCGTGGAGGCATCAAGAGTAACAACAGCTTCCTCGTCTGGTGCGACACTGATTACGGGTTCGGGGTTGGGAATATCAGCCAGTGACGCGATCGTTCGACAGGCGGGGCAAGTGCCATCAGCCCGGATAGTTGCCCAGCTTGCGCTAATGGAATCTCCAGGCGAATCGATGGAATACACAATCAACAGAGCAAAACGATCATCATTGCCAGCAACCAGGACTGCATCCCGAAGCCATTTGGCCTGCTGTGCGATACTGATGGCAGGCAAACCAAAGTTCGTCGCATCAGGATATCCTTCTGTCGAAGCGTATCCCATGATCGTCAGGCAAAGCGGAAGATCAGCATCTGCAAAAGGCGCAGCAGCCCGTTCAATGGTTGGCGAGAAATACCAGATCGGTGCATCACCACGGATGTCACCCGAAGTCACAAATGGACTGGTTGCACCTGAGTTGTAGCTAACACCAATACAGTCCGCATATTCTGCTGCCCCGGCATCCGCCAAGCCCTGAGAGTAGCGATCATCATTCCATACCTCATCAGGGCCAAACATGGATGCACCCATGAATGGCGCAAGGGCGCCGGTAATGACCATGATACTGGGATCAACAGCCCTGATCGCCGTGTAGGCCATGTGAAGGAGATCTACATAGGCGACCGGATCAACCTGACCAGCAACCCAATTCCTGGCTATATTCATTTCCTGCCAGACTTCGATAGCATCCGGGCCAAGCGTTGCTATTTCAGTCAGAGCTTCCGCAAAAATCGGGTAGTAGCTTTCGCCCTGAGTTGTCAGGTCTGGAATAGAGCCTATAACGGTGAGAAGCACATTGAAGCCAGCCTGATGACTCTGTTCGATAAGCTCGCCGATCACTTCAAAATCAGTCTCCGCCGTAAGCCTGATCGATTTCTTGATCCAGGTCATGCGCGCACTTTGCATGGCCTCAATGTCTTCTGGATCCAGCGAATAGACGAATCCGCCTGCAGGCAGGGGAAGCTCGTTGTCAATTTCCCCGATGCCTCCTTGTGCAAAAACGGATGGCGTACTCAGGAGTGTTAGCAAAATAAGCGCCAGAACAGTTTTGTATATCATTTCCTACTCCATATGACTGGCGCCAAGTTGAGGCGGAAAGGACTCCGCAGGACATGTACATCAGCCCGATTATATATTCAGACCGTTGTAGCCAGCCTGTAGAAGCCGGGTGAGGGATCTGTGTACGGCTGGGTTTTTGGCCACTTTAGAAATGTAAGTGTGATTACACTGCGGTCAAGATAGCTTTCTCCCGCATTGACTATAATTGGTAATCATATGGTATCCAGGGATGCCATGCAAGCTGGAGTGCTGACTGATTGATTCTGTCACGATACAGCTTCACGCAGATGAACTGACAGGCTGTCTACTTGTCCACTGAACAGTGTGACCTGAATATTGCCTGTAGAACCTTTTACTGCTGGATCTGATTAACACGGATTCCAAGGAGGGGATTTTGCATATCAAAACGGCCGTGGTATGGTCGCCCGAATAAACCACCTGAGAACTGGGAAACACCTGACAGGCCAGCGGTACGAAGCGTGATCGAGTATGATCTCGGTGACGCTGTGGAAGAGAAGTCCATCCAACCCCGTAACAAGAACGGCTGCGCTTTATGTTTACGCAAAGAGGATTGTATTGCTTAAACTGCTGCAGCTCTATAGCCGGGACTATGGGGATGTCGTGTGGCATACCTGGCGATGGGGGGTGCGCAATAATATCAAGATTGAGCTTAAAAAGGTTACCCGAGATTCAGAACAGGTTACCGTCTATTTATCTATGGGCGATTGGCGCAAGCTATGGGCTGCCAGCCACAAAGCCAGCCTGCATCGTAATAAGGCTACACGGCAGCGGTTCAAGAAAATCACCACTTTGATAGTCGCCCAGCTCAAAAGGGAATAACGGCACTACGAACTAATCCGGTAGTAATTGAAGGCATGCTTCAACTAGCGCATTCACCTGGTCAAAGGGATTCTCGCCGGGCGCTTCGCCTGTCATCCGCTCGAAATAGTACTTCAGGTGAGGGATAAGCTCGGCCTCCGCGACCTTTTTCCGCCCTCCATCCGTCTTACTGCCACGCACCAGCTTGCGCGCGTCTTCTACCGTCACGCCCCGGCAGCCATGCGCCAGGGGCAGCGCATGCCGCTTGTCGCGCGCCTCATAGACATTACCCAGAAATGCCACACATTGCTCGCGGCTTACCTGGCCGTTGGCGTAGTATCGCGCCAGCTCCAGCAGCAGGCGGCGGCTGACACGTTTGTCCAGCTTCAGGCGATGCACGTGATCCTGCACGGCAGGATTTGCGGCCAGCCAGGCCGCCGAAAGTTGGCGCTGCGTGGATGTTTCCTCAAAAGCCAGGCCGGGCGCCCAGCGCTGCAGCATCACCTCGTTCAGCCCTTCGGTCAGGCGGTAGACATACCCGACAAAGCTCATGTACGCGCCGGTGCGCAGGCTGATCTCCGCCGCCGCCAGGACCTCCCGCAGGCAGCTGTGTGCGGCCTCCCCGGCCTGGCTCTGCTCCGCCTGCATCTGGCGCAGCTCACTTTGCAAGACCGCTATCCGTTCGGCCTGCGCGGTGCGGTCCAGGTCGATCCGCGATAACGCACGCTCGGCTTTCTGAAAGTTGAAGTTAAGCCGGTGCGCGGCGTATTCCACCAGGCCATGCAGCAGGTCGTAGGCCAGCCCCATCTCGCGCAGCAGGGACTCATTCGCCTCAACCAGCCGCAGCACCGCCGGGTACTGGTACTGCTCCAGGCTGAGGCGGATATCGCGCAGGACGCTTTCGAGCAGCATCTGCCGGCCCAGATCAAGCTGCATCGGCTCCGGCTGGCCGAGCGAGACATACAGCAGCCGGGCAGCCGCCCCCAGGTGCTCGATCCCCTTCATAATCAGGCCGAAGTTCATGCCTGGTGCCCCGCCGGTGATACACAGGTAGGCATGGCTGTAGCCCTCGGATTTCAGTTCGGGCAGCACGCCCTCATAAAACGCCAGCATCTGATCATAATCAGCCGGATTAACGTTCACCGGCGCGATCGCGATCCCCGCGGGGTGGGCCACGCCCTCCCATGCGGGCGACTCCACAAGCGCCCGCGCGATCACCTGCGCGAAAGGCAGGGTATCTGAGGCATAGTGCTTCGGGAGCGTGCTGTCTTCCGGCTGATCGGTGGCGACCAGTACGACGCGATCCACCGGGCCGTGCCTGCGCGCCACCCAGCGCAGCGCCTTACCGAGGATGGGCAGTTCCAGCCGCGCCGCGTAGTTATCCCAATCAGCCAGAATGGCATCCCCCCGGCTGCGCGCAGAATGCGGTGCAGCAGCCTGCCCCGCAAGCTGGACATCACGGTCGCCTACATTGGAAATGAATAGTACAGCCATCGAACACGCTCCTCACAGCACGGGCAGGCACTGAGACAGGGCGGGCTAAAACACCCCATCATCGTTGTCATCATCCAGCATGTCGATCATAACCAGCGCGGCCAGAAAGTCCCAGGAACGATTATCACTTGCATCGCTCCTGGGCGGCTGCTTTTCGTGCTTGCTGCGCTGGAAGAAGTAAATCGCGGCAGCCCAGCCGCCCAGAAAAGCAGCCAGGCCGAGGCACAGGTCAACGGACATCGCGCGGCTCCTCAGTGTTGGTGTGGCGAGTGCAGGGGGAGAATAAGCGTAGTAATGCCCTGTCGGGCATGAGTGGTTTTCAGACCAAGGGGCTGGACGACACTCACACGCTCATGAGCATCTTCGTAGTAATGCCCTGTCGGGCATGAGTGGTTTTCAGACCTTATTGTGTCGGAGGGCTACAACATCCTGCTCACCGTTGAGTAGTAATGCCCTGTCGGGCATGAGTGGTTTTCAGACCTAGTATTGTCCACACTCACTTTCTTTTTGGGTCTCAGGAGTAGTAATGCCCTGTCGGGCATGAGTGGTTTTCAGACACAGGGAACCAATGTCACTATCACCAATAGATGAGGCCAAGAGTAGTAATGCCCTGTCGGGCATGAGTGGTTTTCAGACTTGAGTATAACCAACATCTCGTGCTTGACCACGTTGGTAGTAATGCCCTGTCGGGCATGAGTGGTTTTCAGACTTACTGTCCAAAATTTACAAAACTTGTAAGTTTTTGGTAGTAATGCCCTGTCGGGCATGAGTGGTTTTCAGACGCATGTTCGTCATGCCGCTGGTTATGGCCGCTATACTGTAGTAATGCCCTGTCGGGCATGAGTGGTTTTCAGACGGTTGGAAGAAGGGCAGCGTTGTGAAGAAGAGTTCTTCTGTAGTAATGCCCTGTCGGGCATGAGTGGTTTTCAGACGCACGCCCGAAGCGAAACGTGACAGCACGCGACGCCCGGCAGCGGTAGTAATGCCCTGTCGGGCATGAGTGGTTTTCAGACCGCAAGTGCGCCGCAAGCACGGCGCGGCGGTAGCGGATCATAGTAGTAATGCCCTGTCGGGCATGAGTGGTTTTCAGACTAACCAAAGGTACTATTGATCAGCCTCACCAGACCCCATTTTGCCACGTTTTGTTGCGCGAGTCAAATGCAATTCCCCTTTCGCGGCATCAATCACAACGATTCCTTTATATTAATATGCAATTCCGGCCCTGTTTATGCTCATCGCCATCTTGTTTTTGCGAGCATCCCCTTAGCGACGCTATTAAAGTAAGAGGCCTGCTAAGGCGGTGCTCGCAGCAGCTTCAGAAAATGATGAGGCCCGGCGGCTCGGGGGGCGCGCCCTGCCCCAGCACTTCCACCTTCTCGCGGCACACGGCGCACAGGCGGTACAGCCGCACGCTGTCTTCCGCCGGCTCCAGTTCGGCCCGCAGGCGCTTCTCCAGCTCCTGCCGCAGCCCGGCATCCAGCCACACCTCAAACACGCTGTACTGCACCCGCGCGCCGTAATCCTGCAGCAGGTCGGCCACGCGGTTGCGCCGCCGGTCATGCGGAATGTCATAAGTCACCAGGTAACAGTCCATCAGCGCGTCCGGAAGGGCGTGTAATCCGGCCGGCCCTCGCGCAGGCAGCGCGCCAGCAGCCGCGCCTGAATCTCCAGCGCGCGCCGGTACGTCATCTGCTCGCGCGTCACCGGGTGGCGGACGCTGGTCCCCAGCCGCGCCTCAAACGCCGCAATGAACCGCCGCCGCGCGCCATCGCTCAGCACGACCGGCCGCCCGGCGCTTTCTCCCGGCGAAAAATCCGCCGCCGTGATCTGCCCCGTGTTCAGGCTGCGAATCACCACCGAATCCACGATGATCGTCCGGAACTCCTCCACCAGGTCCAGGGCCAGGGAGGGCCGCCCGTAGGCGACCTCGTGCAGCGCGCCGACATAGGGGTCAAGCCCCACCAGCGAGACCGCCGATTCCACCTGGCGGGTCAGCAGTGTATAGCCGAAGCTCAGCAGCACGTTCACCGGGTCGGGCGGCGGGCGACGCGCCCGCCGCATAAAGGCCCAGTCCTCCAGCAGCAGCTGGCGGAAGACCCCGAAGTAGGCCGCCGCGCCGCTGCCCTCCACGCCGCGCAGGGCGTTCAGGCGCGTGGTGCGCAGCGCGCGCTCCGCCAGCGCGCCCAGCCGTTCCGCCGCGATTTCCAGCGCATCAAGCGGGCGCTCCCGGTGGTGACGCAGCAGCGCCGCGCGCATGTTCAGGCACTTGCCCTGCACGATCCGCTGGGCCAGCCGGAGCCGGAAGGCCGGGTCCTGCAGGGTGGCGAGCTGGGCCTGGCGCAGCAGGCCGTGTTTGCTGGCCGGCCCCACCAGCCGCCCTTCATATTGCCCGGAACGAGTCAGGAACACCACGTCGATCCCGGCCCGCATCAGGCGTTTCATGGCCGGGGTGGTGATGCCCACATTGCCGAAGATCACCACAGCGGTCGTATGCGCCAGCGGCGCTCTAAGCACGATCTCGCCGTTCTTTTCCACCAGCAGGCGCCGCTTCTGGATGCGCAGTTTGGCGCCCTGCTCCACGATATACAGGGGTGGCATGCCCTCTCCTTACCCACCGCGCCGATCAGGATGTGCCGCTACCAGTCTTCCTCCTCCCAGTCATCATAGTCGTCGTTGCCCCAGTCATCCGGCTCGGCATCCGCCCAACCGCTGTCATCGAAGTCATCCAGCAGCTCGTCGACCTCCTCAAAGATGTAGTAGCCACAGCGCACGCAGTAGTCCTCGCTGGCATCGTTGGGGAAGCCGCAGTCCGGGCATTCCCAGTCCTCGCGGGCAGGGCGGTGATAGGAGCCAGCGGGAGTGGGCGCACTGGCGCGGCGGGGAGGGCTTGCGCGGCGCGGCGGGGAGGAGCCGCCGGAGCTACTCGCGGCCACCAGGAGCGCGATCACGACGAGGATCGCGCCCAGCAGCACACAGGCCAGAAATCCGTCCATCACAATCCTTTCATGCTGTTGTTCAACAGGGGAAGGTGCAGCGCCCTGGCGGGCATGCGGGAGAAGCGCGGTCAGGTGAGCTACGGCAGGTCTGGCGACCTGGCAGGTGCAGCTAATGCCCTGTCGGGCATGAGTGGTTTTTAGATGCCCATTACATCCAGCCCCCATCGTCCATGTCGTCAAAGATGAACAGGGCAACTAAAAAACTTAGGAAGCCGCCGTTATTCCCGTTGCTCATCCTTCCGCGCCTTGCCATGTTTCGAAAGTCCTGAATAGCCGCCCGGATCAGGAACGGGATACTGACGATGATCACACCAAGGCACAGTTGCGCTTGTATTGGGATGCCGTTTTCCATGAGAGTTCCTTTCGCAGACGGGGTGTGATGCCCTGTCGGGCATGAGTGGTTTTCAGACTAAAACCATCACGCCAAGAGAAGCCGTTATTCTGTATGTAGTAATGCCCTGTCGGGCATGAGTGGTTTTCAGACAAGCAGGGCGATGTTCACCTGGCGGCGGGAATAGTTCATCGTAGTAATGCCCTGTCGGGCATGAGTGGTTTTCAGACCTGTGTGCGGCAAACTGGCAAAGCCGTATGCATGGGCGTAGTAATGCCCTGTCGGGCATGAGTGGTTTTCAGACCGAGCTGTACGCCTGGCCCGTGGAGATGGGCAATTTCTGTAGTAATGCCCTGTCGGGCATGAGTGGTTTTCAGACGGAAGACGTATTCGTACGTCTCCGGAGAGGGTGTTGCGTAGTAATGCCCTGTCGGGCATGAGTGGTTTTCAGACTAATCCTTATGAAAAAGGCAATAAAAAAGGCGGACGATTGTAGTAATGCCCTGTCGGGCATGAGTGGTTTTCAGACGATTCACCATCAATTTGTTTGTAATCGCTTTCCGTTTCGTAGTAATGCCCTGTCGGGCATGAGTGGTTTTCAGACAGTGCTTTCAACCTTCCGGCCAACAAGCACGCTTACTACGTAGTAATGCCCTGTCGGGCATGAGTGGTTTTCAGACCCAACGACTACGCGGTATGGGTGGGCGACCTGTCAAGGTAGTAATGCCCTGTCGGGCATGAGTGGTTTTCAGACATGTGTATGGATCGGACGACACCGGGATGTTCGTATACAGTAGTAATGCCCTGTCGGGCATGAGTGGTTTTCAGACCATTGACAGCGTTGAATTGTTGAATTGGGCCTACGGCGTAGTAATGCCCTGTCGGGCATGAGTGGTTTTCAGACCCACTGGTAAACGCTTCTTCCAGGGCTGCGCTGCCACGAAGTAGTAATGCCCTGTCGGGCATGAGTGGTTTTCAGACGGACTTGTTGTGGCTAAGGTGGCCAATGACACCTTTATAGTAGTAATGCCCTGTCGGGCATGAGTGGTTTTCAGACCTGAGGGCCTTGCGGCCTTCATCTGCAACCCCAAGCGTAGTAATGCCCTGTCGGGCATGAGTGGTTTTCAGACCGATACAGCGCCATCGTGGCGCGCGGGCTGGCCCCGTAGTAATGCCCTGTCGGGCATGAGTGGTTTTCAGACAATGCAGACTACAACCAGACGTGCTGACAATGACAAGGATTGTAGTAATGCCCTGTCGGGCATGAGTGGTTTTCAGACGCAAGTGATTCAGACGAAGGAATACCGGGGGAACTACGTAGTAATGCCCTGTCGGGCATGAGTGGTTTTCAGACGATGAGGCTTTAACTCGATTCTTTGAGGGGCTTTCTGTAGTAATGCCCTGTCGGGCATGAGTGGTTTTCAGACGAACATAGTGATAAGGACAGAAAAATGCTTGACATTGTGGGTAGTAATGCCCTGTCGGGCATGAGTGGTTTTCAGACAAATACTGGCCCACGCTGTCGATGTGCGCGGCCAGCGGTAGTAATGCCCTGTCGGGCATGAGTGGTTTTCAGACCCTTGCTGTCCTGTTCGATGTTGCTGCTGACCTCGCGTAGTAATGCCCTGTCGGGCATGAGTGGTTTTCAGACGTTTTGCCGAGCGACCGGGCTGGGGCGATGCCTTTGAGTAGTAATGCCCTGTCGGGCATGAGTGGTTTTCAGACCTTATAAAATACCCGACTGCGAATTACCGACAGCAGAGGTAGTAATGCCCTGTCGGGCATGAGTGGTTTTCAGACGGTGCAAGTAGTCATCATGAGCATGGGCAAGCGTCGTTGTAGTAATGCCCTGTCGGGCAT
>NPIE01001753.1_pt1 | contig 14918 bp, 17 predicted proteins | sample 8637661 | NCBI WGS metagenome assembly NPIE01 (sample SAMN07420842, study PRJNA396082) | bioreactor metagenome | isolation source: sample BA12 brine-fed electro-methanogenic bioreactor BA | place: Japan: Kochi | collected 2016-12-09 | reverse complement strand
CAAAGCACGATCCGGGTAGCGGTGTACCACCTGCGGCGCAGTGGCGAGGCGCTCTTCATGCAGGGGGTCGGCATCGGTCGCACCGTCCTCCAGCTCGCGAAGATCGGGAACGCACTGCTTCCAGATGGGATCGCCGGGATGCTCGATCAATGACAGGTAATGGGGGGTGATTGCCAGTGGATAGCGGGCGGCAACGCGATCAAGGGCATCGACATCAATTGCAAAATGCCGGGACAGCTGCGCGGCTGTCGTGACACTCTCACGCAGCCGCTTTTGCCAGAATTCCATCGAAAAAAAACTTTCATTCAGGATGAGGACGCGACAGAACGCCGCTCCCGGGAGAGCCAGGCCAGAACCACAAGCACCATCAGGCCGAGGTCGCGCAGCAGCGCCTCCAGAGCGGTGGTGTGCCCCTGGCCGCTAGGAGCAAAGCAGCCGCAGTCGATATCGAGCCCGCGGGCCATGACCGAAATCAGGGCAAGGATAAAAACGAAGTTGAGAACGCCGATCACCAGTGCGGCCGGGCGCACACGGCGATTGAGCACCAGAAGCGTGCCGGCCAGCAGCTCGACATATGGCAGGGTCGCCGCAACCAGATAATTCCAGGAATAAGGCAGAACCTGGTAATTGGCTACTGCGCGTGCAAAATCGATCGGTTCCTGAGCCTTGATCCAGCCGGCGTAGAAAAAGGTCACCCCCAGGGCGATACGCGCACCATGAAGGACGATGGAGACAAGACGGTTCATGGCGCCCCCTTTTCAACGGGCAGGCCCTGATCGCGCCATTCGGGCATCCCCCCTTCATAAACGCGCACATCGCGGAAGCCCTCTTCAAGAAGGACCTGACCGAGATCGAAGGAGTCGGGGCAGCCGTAGCCGCTGCAGTAAAGAATCAGGGTTCGATCCGGATCGATGTCCTGTTTAAATTGCTCCAGCTGCGTCTCGTAATCAGCCAGTGGTAGAGAAACCGCCCCTGCAATATGACCTTCGCGGTAAAGCTCGCCAACCCGGGCATCGACCAGCAAAGCGCCTTCTTCCCGTTCAGCAAGAACTTCTTCAAGAAAGGTCGGCACCGGATACTGGGCAACAGAGGCTGAATCTGCAGGCGGAGCAGCTTTCGAGGCCACCTTGCCCGCAAAGGCATCGATGACCATGCGATGATTCACCGACAGCCCCACCACCACGCCAAGGCAGAAGATCACGACGGCTTCAATAATGATTCGTTTATACTTCCAGGTCATTGCACCAGGCCTTTGATATCCGGATTGCCCCTGACAGGATCAACCGATTCCGATTTCAAGGACTTATGCTACCAGAACACCGAAGCGGCCGCAATTGCAAGATGAATGGGAGGGGCAATGGGATGGGAGGGAGGGCGACCCACCGGGTCGCCCCTACCGGCACACATCGGTAATACATCGATTGTAGGGGCGCACCGATGTGCGCCCTGGTGAAATTCCGTATCCCGGCAAATGGAGATATGTGACGGAGACAGGGCGCACATCAGTGCGCCCCTACCGGAAACGTTGGTGATGCATCGGATGTAGGGGCGACCCGGTGGGTCGCCCTGGTGAAACCCCGTACCACGGTGGATGAGGGTGAATACCCGCACGGACAGGTCCCCCCGTCGAAACAGGATATAAAACGGGAACAGGGCACAGCATGCTGCGCCCCTTCATCCTCTACAGCGTCTCTGCCATTTTGACGCGGCGTTGCAGGAGGTCTTCGAGGTCTTCAATAAGGGAGGTAATCAGGGTTTGAGTCGCAGGGCCGCCGCCCTGGCGGGAGATATCGCCGACCGCGGTCGAGAGTGCGGCGGTTTTGTCGAGGAGGTTGAGGTCGAAGTCAAGGAGCGCCTCTTCCTGGTCACGGGTCGCTGAAGCCTCTGCCTGACTGGAAAGGGGCTCTTCAAGACGCTTGCCGATCTCCTCCAGGCGCTTCAGGCAATCGGCAAGAGCCTGACGCGGCGCCCCTCCGCTAGGCAGTCCTTCGATGGATTCCCGCAGGTCATCACGGATCTCATCCAGACGCCGGTGCAGAAAATGGCGAAGTTGCCGGTCGGTTTCATTGAAATTCACCGCACGGTATCCGGGAAACTCCGGGATATGATGACCGATCTTTTCAATTTTCAGGTGGCGATCCTTTTGCATCCTCGACCTCCGGGAAAAGCCGCTACGCATTTCTATAACGATATCAAACACTGGACGGGAGTCAACAACACCAGGGAAGCTCCAAATCAATCCAGGTGAGAAGGGTGGCATTTTGCCGTCGAGAGTGTTAAAAAGAATATCCACTTACCCGATACGTTACGCAGGACTATTTCAAGGGAGGCAGAGATCTCTATGGCCCATTTCGCCCTGACTATCATCGGCCGCGATCGCCCCGGCATTGTGTCTCAGGTCACCGAAATACTCTACCGTCTCGGCTGCAACATCGCCGATTCAAGCTGCTCCATTCTCGGCGGGCAGTTTGCCATGATTCTGATTATCGCCCACCCCGACTTCACTGACCGTGACAGTTTCGGTGACGCGTTCGCCCCCCTGGAAGAGGGCAATCTGTCCGTCTTTCTGCGTACCCTCAAACCCGGCGGCGAAAAATCACCTCACTTCGATGGCGAGCTGTGCTTGATTTCGGTCTACGGCTCGGACAAGCCCGGCATCGTCTACAAGGTCGCCAAAACCCTCGGTGACCGCAATGTCAACATCACCGACCTGCACACCAAGCTGGTGGGCAAGGAATCACGGCCGGTGTATGTGATGATGATCGAGGCGGTGCTGCCGGCCGATCTGACCTATGAAGAGCTTGACAAAATTCTGCAGAGCCTTAAAACCGAGATGCAGGTCGACATTACCCTGCGCTCCATCACTCCAGTGGAACTTTAGACTTTCATGGCCGTCAAGGAAATCCTCTGCTACCCGGACCCCATTCTGAAGCAGGTCTGCGCTCCCGTTGACGCATTATCCCCGGAAACCGACGCACTGGTTCAGGATCTGGTCGATACCATGTACGCCGCTGGACACTCCGTCGGCGTAGCCGCCCCCCAGATCGGCGCGACCAAGCGCGTCGTGGTGGTCGACGTCTCCCACAACAAGATGGGACGCGACAACAATCACGGCCTGCTGGTCATGATCAATCCGGAAATCCTCGAGCACGAGGGGAAAAAACGCATGCGGGAGGGATGCATGAGCGTGCCGGATTACACCGGCAATGTCGTGCGCGCGGAGAACATCGTCGTACAATTTACCGACCACCAGGGCACCGAAAGGGTCATCGAAGCCGACGGCTTTGAAGCGGTGGCCATCCAGCACGAGATCGACCACCTCGACGGTCTGCTGTTCCTCGACCGGGTCGCCGACCGCAAAGCGGATGTTTTCCGGCGCAAGAGTTCCTGAGATTCCCACCCATTCCAGGCATTGACATAAGCAGGATCAATGGTTTATTCTTACGAAAGGACTAAGCTTAGCTAAATCTTTCTCTTAAAAAAGCGGATGCATCTTCACTTCGCGGGGTCGTAACTCCCATGCCGAACAGTTACAAAGGGGAAAGTCATGCAGGTCAATATGCACGAAGCCAAGAGCAAGTTGTCCGCCCTGGCTGAAAAAGTCTGGCAGGGAGAAACCGTGGTTATCGCCAAAGCGGGAAAGCCCTATCTGGATATTCTTCCGCACAGGGAAAACCGCACTCCGCGCCAGCCTGGACGCTTCAAGGGGCAGATCCGCATTGCCGATGATTTTGACGAGACGCCGGAGGAAATTATCAGCGCCTTTGAGGGAGATAACTAGTGCAGCGCTTTCTGCTCGACACCCACGCCCTGCTCTGGTGGCTTGGTGATCTTCCGCAGCTGGGTCCGCGCTGCAGGGAGGTGATCAGCGACAGGCGCAATCAGGTTTTCATAAGCGCGGCCACAACTTGGGAAATTTCCATAAAGATGTCGCTCGGCAAACTCGAAGCCCCGCAGGACATGGACTCTGTGGTGGAAGATGAAGGCTTCAGCAAACTCCCCATCAGTCTTTACCACGGTCAGTTGGCCGGTCACCTCCCGACATTGCATCGAGATCCGTTTGACCGAATGCTGATTGCCCAGGCACAGGCTGAAGGTCTGATCCTTGTCACCGCCGACGAAAATATTCCGCGGTACAATGTGCGAACCCGTAATCCTCGCGACTAACGGCCCGGTTAAAAAGTGCTCGTAACATCCATTCACCATAAAAAAGGCGCCATCGCAATGGATGACGCCTTTTTTATGGCTACCCGCCAGCTCAGTTAAAAAAAACCACTCGCGGACTTTCCGGGTAGGCGATCAACTCGCCCAGAATTCATCCTCATCTAACGGGTCGGCCTGAGCTTCAGCGCCGAAATCCTCGGCTGGAGGCAGTGAAAGCATTCCGCTCCCGGCCCCGTCAGCTGCCAGATGGAAGCGACCCAGCATCTGTTTCATGTGTGCCACCTGACTGGAAAGCTGTTCGGCTGCCGCAGCGGTTTCCTCTGCGTTGGCGGTGTTCTGCTGGGTGACCTGATCAATCTGGCTCAAGCCCTGATTCACTTCGAAGATGCCGGCCGCCTGCTCGTTGGATGCCCCGGCAATGGAGCTGATCAGGTCGGACACCTCCGCCGTCTGGGCGACGATACGCTCCAACGCCCCGGCTGTTTCATTGGCCAGCTTTGATCCGTTTTCCGTTTTATTAACGGTCCCCTCGATCAACTCAGCGGTCTCCCGGGCGGCTTTGGCACTGCGTGCGGCCAGGTTGCGCACCTCTTCCGCCACCACGGCAAAGCCCTTGCCGTGCTGCCCGGCGCGTGCCGCTTCGACAGCGGCATTGAGAGCCAGCAGATTGGTCTGGAAAGCAATCTCGTCAATGGTTTTTATGATCCGGGAAATATCCGAACCTGCCGTGCGGATCTCGTCCATGGCCGCAACCATGTGACGCATCTGATCATTGCACTTCTCGGCCGAAACTTTGGTTTCGTCAGAATTACGGTTTGCCTGTTGGGCATTTTCCGAATTGCTCTTGGTCTGCGAAGCCAGCTCGTTCATGGAAGCGCTGATCTCCTGCAGAGAGCTGGCCTGCTCAGTCGCGCCCTGTGACAGGGACTGGCTTGAATCGGCGACCTGGCTGCTGCCCGATGCGATCTGGTCGCCAACCGCCCGGACTTCGCTCAGCAGTTCGTTGAGATCCTGACGCACCTTGGCCAGCGCGTGGCGAATGGCATCGTCGTCGCCCCGGGGGTGAACTTCAAAATCCAGATCGCCAGCAGCCAGACGCTTGAGCGGCTGCACAATTTCGTTTTCAAGGCTTTCTGCGAAAGAGTCCATGGTGTGCGCCAGAATGCCGACCTCATCGCCACGATTGAGATCAAGGCGCGAGTCCAGCCGCCCGGCTTCCAGATCACCCAGCAGGTCCACCGCCTTCGCCAGGGGACGCTGAATCCCCAGCGAAATCCGGACCGCAAGCACCGCACCAATCAGCAGCGCCACACCCAGCCCGATCAACACGCCGCGGGTCGCCTGGGTCATCAGATCCGTCATGCCGGCTTTCTGGATGGCAACGGCCTGGTTGCAGGCCGCGACCGTCGCCTCGGCCCGCTGCCCCATTGTTTCGGCCAGCGCCTGCTGGCGCGCCATCAGATCAACGACATGCTCAAGCTGCCCGATAAAATCGGAGAGGGCCTGCTGCATCTGCTCCAGCAGCGCAACACTGTCGGTGTCATCCAGGCTGTCGATCAGCCCCGCACCGAGGTTCTGCACCGCCTCCAGCGTCTGCCAGGTGCGGTCAATGTATTTCTGTTCGCCGGAGAGGAAATATTCCTTCTCGAATTTGCGCGCGTTGGTGAAAAAAAGCATCATGCGGTCGGTCATTTCCACCCGGTCATAGCGCGCCACCAGCTGTTCGTCATATTGCCACAGGTGGTATTCATCCTGATTGTCACGCAGATCCGCCACCTGGCTCATCTGGTCTTCGCGCACCTGCATCAGGGCGTTCAGAACCACGTTGGAACTGGCCATCATTTCTTCGGTCGCTTTGACCCGCTGCTGCTCGGAAGCGACATACTGGTCGAAGTTTTCAAGGTAGACTTCCGCGGCGGCGCGCACTCCGTCAAGCTGGCCCCAGACCCCCTGGGCGGATTCATTGGCGGAAAGACTTTGCGCAATTTCCTCCACCCGCCCGATGTGCGACCGCACGGATTCCGCATAGGTCTCTTCACCCATCAGGGCAAAACGTTTCTCGGCACTCTGCGCCTCCTCAAGCTGGTGCAGCATTTCAGAGACATTTTCCGAGATTTCGACCCGCGTCATGATCTTGTTCATACCGACATAACCAACCAGGCCGACGAGTGCGGTCAGAAGCAGCACCACTCCGAAAGCCGCCAGCAATTTGGGGCCGATCTTCATTCGATTGAACATCCTGACTCCCTTCCACGTGAGATCAATGTGGCAGAATCCCCGGGAATGTTTACTACAGGGGAAAACGTGAAAACCCTGAAGTGATTAACCCGGAAATAACGTCACGAGATTAACACCACCAAATCTTCATGTAAAGGAGTAAAATGAAAATTTGCTTACTTTTCCTGAGAATCCCCTTCAACCGTGACATCCTCGGAAAGGATGTCCATCAACCGACTGAAATCCTCTTCTTCCAGTCGCACCGGCGCCATGCGGACCAGGGGGCGACTTTTGCGGGGATTATCAATCCATTTTTTGAGACGGTCGCGGTTCCAGGGGTCGTCAGAATCGGCTTTATAGGTGGGGGGAAAAAAGGGAGTCAGCAAACCGGAGAGATTGGGGGCAACCTCGCCACTGCCGAGACCGCCCAGGGCAGCGGTCAGGGTACGGTGGCAGGCCCCGCAGTTTTTGATAAATGCGTTGTCCTCATTTTCGTCGCTCTCCTCGAAGTGAACCACCTGCGGAGTCTGCTCAGCAGGAACTTCACGACCGACACCGGCGGCATAGAGGGCATTGACCACTTCAACCAATAACGGATCGGGAAGGTGAAAATCAGGCATGAAAAGGACCGGCTCCCGGATCGCCTCGGCGAGCGTGAGGGGATCGGAGAGGTTGACGCTCTGATCGAGGCTGGTGGCCAGACGGTTGCCGCGACCACCGATCACATGGCAGCGGCGGCAGGCCATTTCGTCGAGGAGTTTATTGCCGTTTTTGACCACAGCGCTCTCAGGCAGAGTGAAATCAGAGTAGTCCGCGGGTATCAGCCCAAAGTGTGCGATGACCGGGCGCGACGAGCGAGGATCACCCCGATGGCAATCGACGCAGCTTCCCCGCTCGGCATAATGGACCGGATGACAGCGCAGGCAGCTCACAGATTCATCGGCCACCGCCGGCAGGCACCAGCAGACTAAAACAGCAATAATCAGAAAGGCAGAACGAAAGACCAATTCTCCCCCCGAAAGAAAACTGCGATGATGGTCAGAGTGACGATCAGAACAAAAGAGGCGAGGGTCAGCAGGTTCACGACCCGCTGCTCACGGGGAAACCAGCAGGCCCGCTCAGCGGGGCGGGTGCGGGGCAGCCAGGGCAGCAGGGCAAAAAACAGCCCCATCACCACGATCAGATAGACAAAATAGTTGGAGTAGCTGACCAGTTCCTGCGTCCACAGCAGAAACCAGGCCGACTTGGACGGGTTGGGCACACGGCCGAAGTCGGCGGCCTCCTGCAGCGGCGCGGGAATCACCGCGGCAAGCACAAGCAGAATGAGGCACACCGCGACAAAAGCCCGCTTGATCAGACGGAAAAAATGAGGCGAACTCTTGACGTAATCAATCATAGGTAAGGTAGCACTCCCTTGTCCTTGCGCACGCGATAGAAATGCAGAGAGATAAGGATCAGCATGGCGGCAGGCAGTACGACAATATGCAGGGCATAAAAGCGTAGCAGAGACAGCGTTCCGCCGATGCCGTCCGGAACCAGGAAGGCGTGAAGAATCCCCCCACCCGGCAAGGTGTGGAGCAGCTCCATACCGGTCTGGGTCGCCCACAGCGCAAGCTGATCCATCGGCAGCAGGTATCCGGTGTAACCGGCAAACAGGGCCAGGCACAGCAAGGCAAAGCCGATCAGCCAGTTGAGTTGGCGCGGTGGGCGGTAGGCCCCGGTCCAGATCACCCGCAGGGTGTGCAGGAAAAGCAGAATCAGCAACGCGTGCGAACTCAACCGATGCAGGCTACGCAGGTATTTGCCGCCGGTCACCTGCTCCTCGAGAAAAAGGATCGAAGCAAACGCGCCTTCGGCGGTCGGCTGATAATAAAACAGCAACAGCAGGCCGCTGGCCATCAGCAGCAGGAAGGCGGTGAACGCAAGCCCTCCAAGGCAGAAAGTGTAGGTCAACTTCAGATCGTTGCGGCGCACAACGCGCGGAAAAAGATGAGCAATAAATTCCCGCACAAAACTCATACCGTCACCACCCAGCGGTCTTCCCGCTCCTCCAGCCTCAATTGCTTCAGGGGGCGCTGCGCCGGGCCTTCCAGCACCTTCCCCTTGCGGTCGAAGCGACTGCCGTGGCAGGGGCACACCAGCTCGGTGGGTGTCACCGTCACGGTACAGCCGAGATGAGTACAGGTCAGGTCGAGGGCCTGAATCCGATCACCGTCACGCACCAGCGCCACCCGCGAGCGGGCGTAGACCAGGGCACCGTCCGCCGGCACCGGCTCGCGCGGCACGTCAAGACGCACCTCGGCCGTGTGGGTCAGCGGGCGAAAAAAGCGCCCAAGAAAAAACACTGCACCTGCGGCGGCGATCAGGGTTGCGATGAGGCGTCGACGCCCTCTGCCAGATTCTTCCATTTTTCCACATAGGCCTTTACGTAGTCACTGTCACGGCGGCTCATGCGCTCAAAACGCGCCGCGTCATAAAAAGAGCCATTGACGACTGTCTGCCCCTCCTGCATCCAGAAGGATTCCAGTCCCAATCCATCCTCGTCGACACGGTAAATGCGATCTTCCGGGTTCTGCAGCAGAAAGCGCTGCGGGTTGTCATGGCACTCATCGCACATGGGCGTGCCACGTTGAATCGTATGAGGGAAAAAGGCCTTCCACTGCGCCGCCAGCTTGCGGTTGGGCTCGCCCACCGGCCCCTCGGGAGAGATTTCGCTGAAATAGGCCTGAAACTGCGGCCGGATCGGGCTGACCATTCCACGTTCATTGATGCCCAGCGGCGGCAGATTCTGGAAACGCAGATAGGCGCTGCGCACATAATCGGGCGCGGTCTGGTCGCGTCTCAGGACAAAGTAGTCAGGAACCTCCCCTTCGGTGAAACGGATGAAAAAAGTCGCGTATTCCTGCGGCGCCCAGCCGGAGTGGCAGGCATAGCATTCGAGCTTCTGCATATGAGCAGCGATGCCGTGTTCGATGACCTCCGGGTCCGGGGTGTGGCAATCGCGGCAGGTATGGGAGGCGACCTGCCCCTGCGCCAGGCTGTTCATATCATGGCAGTCGCCGCATTCCATTCCGGCGCGCCCGTGAACATCAGGGCGCATTTTCAGATAGTGTTCACCCCCGTAGTTCAGGCCGCGCTGATAGCGCTGGGCATCCTCGCGCGGCGCGTAGCCATAGTAATCGGCCCCGACATAATAACCGCGATGACAGGCATGACAGTCTTCCTTGGCCGGGCGTGCGATCTCATGTCCGTCCAGGCCGTGACAATCCATACAATTGCTGACGTGGCACTGGGCACAGTTGTTCTGATAGAAATCCGGATCGGCCTGCCCCCAGGAGCGCTCCACGAAATCCTGCTCCGCCTGGCGGTGCGCCATGGGGCCGTGCAGAACCCCGAGGGTATCGGGATGACACTGCTGGCAATAGATCGCAGTAGCGCTCAGAGCCGCACCCGGCGGGCGCTGCCCGGCATCCTCACCGTGGCAGTCGGCGCACGCCAGATCCGTATGAGTCCCACGCACATCCACCCGGTGGCAGGTGCGGCAGTCGCCCTCAGCGCTGGAGGGTGTCGCGATCGGCAGGAGCAGGGCGAGTAAGACAACGATCAAGGGCACGATAATCGAGTTCCTTCTGATAGATGGGATCCTTGGGATCGGGGTGACAGATCAGGCACTGGTTGGCCGCCCACAGTCGCCGGATTTCACGGGCATTCAAAGGGCGCGAGTTCTCCCGTGTGATCGCGGAGAAAGCCTTGACCTGGCCGTCACGCAGGGTCACGAACCCGTCGAGGGGCTTGTTTTCGGATTTTTCGCAGATCAGGGTGGCATGCAGACTGTCACCCTCCACCACATGCTGCCCGAAGCCGGCAAAAGCCGGATTACTGTGGCATTCGGCGCATCCGATCGCCTTTTTAGTCGTATTGTGACTGTAGAAAGGGGCAAAACGCAACCGGTGCTCGCCATCGAAGCGCGCCACGTATTCATCTTTGAGACGTCGGCCGCGCTGGTCGATGACCGTCACGAACGTCTGACAGCCCGGTGTGACCGGCGAAATGCGTCCACGCTGGTTCAGGGCCAACGGAAAGGGGTTGAGCATGCGGTAGTCTTCCGTTTCACTGAATGTTCCGGGCGTCTCACGCTGCTTGATAAAATCGCGCCCCTTCTCGCGCAGGTCATACTGGGTGTGGCAGCCGTAGCACTGTGGCACGCTGGTGGAGTGGCAGGAATAGCATTCCATGCGCTCGTGTCCCACAATCGTGTGTTCCGGCGTATCGGTGATGACCTTGCTTTCATGGCGCTGGCCGTCGCGCTTGTCGACCACCCAGATCTTATCCTCCTCGTAAAAAACATTGGAGTATTTACGCCCCTTGGCGGTGAGCACCATCTGGTCGCCGAGTTTCACCTGGCGCTGGTAATTGCGTGATTCCCGCACCGCCTCATCATTTTCGCGCGTCACCGGCTCGTAGCGCGGAGGTTCGGTAGCGCTGCCGTGGCAGTCCTCGCAGGTGATTTCCACCTGCAGGTACATATTCTCATACGCATAGCCGTCGCCCATCAGATCGCGCGAGGTGTGGCAGTCGATGCACTCCATCCCCTTTTCGTAATGGATATCGGGGGTAATGGAGGTCGCGTTGCGCAGCCCGCTGATCAGTTCCGGCCCGGGATAAATTCCGTCGGTGGGCACCAGTCCGTTGTTGCCGTCGTTTTTGCCCTGATAGGTCAAGGCGATGCGGCCACTGCGATTGTGGCAGCGAAAACAGACCGTATTGTCGGGCAACGGCTCCATCTTGTGGGTCTTGGAATAGGGCCACTTGCCCTGCACCGTCTCATCGCCCCCCTCGTAGGTGGCGTTGTCGTTGTAGGGAAAGTGGCAGGCGGTGCACCCTGCCCCGTGGCTTCCGGTCCAGACCTGGTTGGACTCGTTGGCCACATGGCACAGGGAGCAGAATTTACGGTAGAGCTCCCCGGCGAGGTTATCCAGATCAACCACGGTGTTCAATTCGAGCGGGGTGCCATCCTCGGCGAAGGTCTCCACAGGCCGGGTCGCATACAGTTGCCCGTCCTCCCCTTCCCAGGTCATCTGAATATTTTTGATCATGCCGGTGTTGGTGGTCATCAGGGTGGAGCGCACCCGACCCAGTTGGTACGCGTGGCATTCACCGCAGGTTTTCTCCCACACCTCGGGCGCAGCGGGATTTTTCTTGCCATGCATCCCCCGGTGAGAGCCCTCCTTGTCCTCGACTTTCGGATCACCGCCATGGCAGGAAACACAATCACCGTGAGTGTCGGAAACCAGCTCAAGCCCCTGATGGCATTCCACACAGGTGGACTCGTGCGAACGCAGCCAGTCACAGCCGCCGAGGAAAACTAAAGCGAGGAGGGAAAAAAGAAAAATCGACTTCATGAACACCGTGAAAGTAAAGAATTCAACGCCCTTCTCCCTCACCCCAACCCTCTCCCGCTGGGAGAGGGGGCTTTTATACTCCTCCCCCCAGCGGGGGGAGGTTGGGAGGGGGGAGGTTGGGGGGGAGCATTTTCGACGCCACATGATAACGAACCCCTCCCCCTTTACGCCATAAAAAAAGGCCGGCTGCCTCATGGTAGAAGCAGCCGGCCCGCGGAATTCCGCTATGAAGGTCTTGCGGGTAATTACAGCTCGACCTTGACGGTTTCCGTGAACTCCCTCCACAGGAAGGGGTCGCTGTCCATGGTCCCGTAAGGCAGGTACCAGAGCTGAACCTTTACGTCCAGCGTGCTGCTTTCGTCACCTTCCTCGACTGGGAAGAAAATTTCAAAATGTTCCTTGGTTTTCTTGAGGGGATGCAGGGCGGTATCCGCCACCAATCCGCTCTTTTCGTAGGGGCCGCGTCCCATCACGTCGCCACGGGCGAACTGCTGGGGAACCGGCATGTAGATCACTTCATCACTGTAGACTTCGTCACCCTCTTCATCTGTAGCACTTACCGACAGAACCAGTCGGTTGGGGGTCGGTCAGCCATCAGGGATGCCGTGGCCGGCCTTGTTGGTCATGGCCACATCGACCATAACCTTGGGCCGCACGTTGCGTCCATCGCGCCATACCATGGGGCGCGCAGTCACATGCCAGTCAATCGCTTTCTCAGCCATCACCTCAGAGCGATAGCTCTGGATGTTATGCCCAAGTCCGGACTCCAGCATGTGGCATTCCTGGCAGGTCTTGTCGCCGCCGTTGGTGATGTAACTGAACAGGTAGCTGCCGTAGCCGGTGGCGCACTGGGTCGGGTTGTCAAGCTCAAGGTTGGGGCCCAGACCATGGCACTGGCCGCACAGGATGGATGCTTCCATGTTCGGGCCTTGGCGCACGATGGGGAAGTTCGGATCATAGTGCTCACCCGCGTTTTTGCCGTAAACCACGCCATCCTGCGGATAACCGTCGGTCCACTTGTGGGTAATCGCCATGCGGTTGTGGCACACAAGGCAGTTGATGTTGAGATCGAGAAGCGTTTCCTGATGCTTCTCGAAGGTGGCCATATCATCGTTCTGATAGGCGTCCATCCAGTCGAAGATGGTCACCACCAGCTCCTTGGCCACATCGTCGGTGGCGTCGGCGAGCTGGGGGAGATGGCACTTGGCACAGCCCATCAGGTGTTCAACTTCAACATCTTCAGGTTTTTCAACACCTGAATAAGCCCAGTTCATGAAACCGTTGGTGAATGCAGTGCGGAAGGTCGCGGCAGTACGGCCGGTTCCGTAAACGGAGCGGGCATGAACGGATTGCGACCACTCTTCGTGGATATCCTGGTGACACTCGAAGCAGGAGCTCGAGTCGTACATGGCGATCAGTTCATCAAGGGTGGTCGCCTTGCCGCGCTTGGCGGCAATGGTGCCATCCTTGCCGATCCCCGCCGCCAGTGTTGTGCTGGTAAAGGCACCCAGCAACAGCAGCGAGAACAGAGCCAGAACCATCGCCGAAAAAGAAAGAACATTCGATCTTCTTTTCGACATGATTATCTTGCCTCCTTGATACAAAAAATAATCGGCCGGGAAGGCCCTGATAGAGCCCTCCCGGCCAGTCAGGCTTGGATTAGCAGCCCATCAGCATGGCGCCGCCCTTTTTGGGGGCTTTCTTCTTCTCTTTGGCTTCCACTTCTACGGTGTCGCCTTCAGAAAAAGAGGACGCTTTGCCTTTTTCAACTTCGATGGTGATGGTGTCGCCCTTGATCGAAGTCACTTTGCCCTTGACGTCATTGGCAAGAGCCAGGCCGGAGGTGGACACGATCATCATCATGGCTGCCAGCAGTACAATCATCTTCTTCATGGTCTTTTCTCCTTCAACATGGTAGTTGACCGATTCAGCATGAACCGGCGATTAGAACATCACTTGGAGCTGCGTGGTGAAGGTGGTGAAGTCTTCGGTTTTTTCGCCGCCGGAGATTCCTTCCTTATCGAAATCAGCTTTCGACAGTTCCATGGTCAGCTTCATGTTCTGACCGCGGAAGTAGTAGTTGAAGCCGCCGCCGTACCAGTCGATCTCCTGGTCAACAATCCCTCTATACTTGGCCAGCGACCAGTTTTCGCTGCGGGCAAAGAACTGCAGAGGAGTGTTGGGCAGCATGTAACCAATCTTAACATAGCCGCCATTTTTTTCTCCGTAGATGCCAACGACATCATCCTCAAAATTCGCGCCCTTGTAGGCATCGTCCAGATCGTAGTCGGCATAAGCAGCGGAGAAGGTGAAGGTTCCCACCTCTTCGACAGGATATTCGAAGAACAGGTCAGCCGTCCAGGCCTGGTAATCCACGGCATCTTTCGTGTCCGTATTGGCATAGGCCACATCATTTTCCATCTGGTAGGCGGCACCGATGGTCAGCACCTTCTTCTCGCCCATGTAGGTGCCCTTGTAGCCGTGGTTTGCTTCAGGATCGAGCAGGGTCACGTGAGCGCGAGCACCATAGCGGAAGTTGGATTCCGGGGCAGATTTGGAATCATTGCGGCCATTCATGGCGTCGATGCGGTACTGGAACTTCTGCTCAAACAGGTTGCCCCAGATGGAGATTCCCTTGTCGCGAGTGCCTTCGTCAACCAGAGGGGCGCGAATCAGCACCGAACGGTCGAGTGTCAGAGGCGCTTCGCAGGCTTCGAGGTTCTCACGGGTGAAGCTGTACTTGAACTTACCGGCCCAGAAATTGAAGCGGTCGTCATAACGGAAGCGCATGACCGCATCAAGAATCTGGAAATCCGACTCGTCTCCGTCACGCACCAAAAAAGGGGTAATGTTACGGTCTTCGCCGAATTCGGTCTGCACATACAGACCGAAATGAGGCCCATAGGCGCCCATCAGCGCCAGGCGGTTGCGGCGGAAGTTGAATTCCTTGGTGTCGCCTTCGCCATCGGCTTCAGAGCCGGTGTCGCGCATGTTGAGCTGAAACTGGCCTTTGTACTCCAGTTTCATGGCACCTTCGTCATTGGGACCAAAGGTCCATACAGGCCCGGCAAAGGCCGGAGCGGCCATCAGCACCATCCCTATACACGCGGTCAGTAGTGTACGCATTTTCACGAT
>NPIE01001355.1_pt1 | contig 14919 bp, 11 predicted proteins | sample 8637661 | NCBI WGS metagenome assembly NPIE01 (sample SAMN07420842, study PRJNA396082) | bioreactor metagenome | isolation source: sample BA12 brine-fed electro-methanogenic bioreactor BA | place: Japan: Kochi | collected 2016-12-09 | reverse complement strand
GTTCACCCACTCGCTGCGCGGCTATAACGAGGCCGAGGTGGACGAGTTCCTGGACCAGGTCGCAGACGAGCTCGAGCGACTCTTCAAGGAGAACATCGACCTCAACGAGAAGCTCGAAGCGACCGAGGAGCGCGTCAAGTCCTATCAGGACATGGAGCGCACCCTCCATAACACCCTCGTCAGCGCGCAGAAGTCCGCCGATGAGATCCTGGCGAAGGCTCAGCACGAGGCAGACGTCGTCCTCAAGGACGCCGAGGTCAAGGCCAAGGACATCATCCACAACGCCCTCACGCAGAAGCAGAAGGCCGCAGCGGATCTCATGCGGATCAAGCAGGCCGAGGAGGAGTTCCGCTCGCGCTTCCGTGCGTTGCTCGAAGACCACCAGCGCGCTCTCGGTGAGATCGAGCTTCCCTCCGATATCCAGGTGCTCACGGCCGAGACGGCAGATGAGACCATCGGCGATGTCGACGTCGTCGTCCCTGAGGCGTCCGCGCCCTCGCCTGCGCCGGAGCCCGCTCCCGTGCAACCGGCCGGCGGCACGCAGCCGATCGAACCGCCCAGCTCGGGCTTCGTCGCCGGCATACAGCTTGGCGAGGTCGGGGGGGAGGCGCCCGCGGTCGTCGAGGACCCGGTCTTCGAGGACCCCGCCGAGTTCAAGCTCGATTTCGGTTCGCTCGGCGAACGCGACGAGGACATCGACATCGAGGAGATCGACTGACGCTCGATGGGCGCGATGCTCGCGGTACACGTCACTCCGCGCGCCGGCCGCACCGAGGTCGTGGGCTGGCGTGACGGCGAACTCTCGGTACGAGTCACCGCACCCCCCGACGCAGGCAGGGCGAACGCTGCCGTCTGCGCGCTCCTCGCGAAGCGCCTGGGGCTTCCCAAGAGCGCGGTCTCGGTCGTCCGCGGCCAGAACGCGAGGCACAAGCGCGTATCCCTCGAGGGCGTGTCAGACGCCGATCTGGACCGTGCGTTCGGGGCGAGGCCGTGACGACGTCCGGTGGGTCGCCGACAGCCCGGGTCATCGTGGACGAGAGCGACTCGCGCCTCGTCATCCGCATGCCGGCGGCGCCGGCTGGTGCGTGGCGAGCGGTTGCGGCTGTCCTGGGAGGGACGTGGCTGCTTGTGACGGTGGGAGCGAGCATCGCGTACCTCGGCTGGGGTGTGCCTGACGGCTGGCTGCTCAGGTCCATCATCTGGGTCGCGGTCATGGCGCTCACGGTCTTCGCGCACGTGCTCGCAGCGTACGCCGTGTGGGCGCTGGGTTACGCGCGGGCGGGGACCGAGACCTTCATCCTGACGGGCGATCGCGCGGTCGTCCGCCGCAGCGCGTTGGGGGTCACGTTGCCGTTCAAGATCGTCCGTGACCGCCTGTCGCGAGCCGTTCACCTTCATCGATGTGACGGTCGCATGGGAGCGTCGATCGAGTTCCGATCGTCGAAGGGAGCCGTCCGCTTCGGCTCAGCACTCACGGACGGCGAGGCGGCCGAGGTCATCGAACGCGTGAACGCCTTCGCGGGGCGCACGGGAGGGCTTGACCTTCGTTGACCGCCGGTTCGTGAGCGCGGTATCATGCCGCGAAGCGCGACCTGAGGAGGTCGCGCGGTGCACGGCAGGCGCTGACGAGGACGAGTAGGCGAGCGAACGCCTCCAGAAGCGAGCGGGGACAGTGCGAGCCCGTGGCAGGCGAGCTCATCGAAGATCACCTCCGAGCCTCGGCCCGAAAGGCTTCATGCCGAGTAGGCGCCGACGGGAGCTCCCGTTACAGGGCGACCGAGTGGCGCGCGGCGATGCTCGCGCAAGCTGGGTGGTACCGCGGAGTGCGGAGTGCGCGCTTCGTCCCGGCAGCTGGGACGTGGCGCGCTTTTTCATGCGCGCAGAGGCCGAGGAGAGGAACGAGACGGTGGGCAACGACTACAAGCAGACGATGAACCTTCCGCAGACGGACTTCCCGATGCGCGCAAGCCTTGCGACGCGCGAGCCCGAGCAGCTCCGCTTCTGGGAGGAGATCGACATCTATCGCCGCTCGCTCGAGGTCAACGAAGGCGGACCGACGTTCATCCTCCATGACGGTCCGCCGTACGCGAACGGGCACATCCACATGGGCACCGCGTTCAACAAGGTGTTCAAGGACCTGATCGTCAAGTACAAGACGATGCGCGGGTACTGGTCGCCGTACGTGCCTGGTTGGGACTGCCACGGTCAGCCGATCGAGCATCAGGTCGAGAAGAACCTCGGGCCCGAGCGCATGAAGACCATCTCGCAGGCTGAGCTGCGGGCCCTCTGCCGCGAGTATGCGATGGAGTTCGTGGGCGTACAGGCCGACGAGTTCAAGCGGCTCGGCGTGCGCGGCGACTTCGAGGACCCGTACCTCACCCTCAAGCCGAGCTACGAGGCGGGTGATGTGCGCGTCTTCGCTGAACTCTACCGGCGCGGCATGGTGTACAAGGGCCGCAAGCCCATCCATTGGTGCTACCGATGCCAGACCGCGCTGGCCGAAGCGGAGATCGAGTACGCAGAGGAGACGTCGGACAGCATCTACGTCAAGTTCTGGTTGACGGATCCTCCGCCTGCCTTCGCGCAGGCCGCCGAGAAGGCCGCCGTCCTCATCTGGACCACCACTCCCTGGACCCTGCCGGCGAACGTCGCCGTCACCCTCGCAGCGGATGCCGCATACGTCGGCGTGCTTGCGGACGGCGAAGCGCTCGTGATGGCCGAGGACCTCGTTCCCGCGGTCGCGCAGGTCGCCGGGTGGGACTCCTATGAGCTGGTGCGGGATGCCGGTGGCGAGCCCGTGCGCTTGCGGGGATCGGAGCTGGAGGGTCTGACGTATCGCCTACCCGTGTTCCCCGAGCGGACGGGCGTTATCATCACCGGTGAGCACGTGGAGCTCTCGACGGGGACGGGCGCCGTCCACACCGCGCCCGGCCACGGTGAGGAGGACTACCTCGTGGGCGTGCGGTACGGGCTTCCCGCGCCGATGCCCGTGGATGACCAGGGCGTGTTCGACCAGGGCGGCGGCCCCTTCGTTGGGCTGCATGTCGACGATGCGAACCCGGTCATCATCTCGTGGCTGGCCGAGCAGGGTGTGCTCCTTGCCGCCGGCAAGACGACGCACAGCTACCCGCACTGCTGGCGCTGCAAGAAGCCGGTCATCTTCCGCGCCACGGAGCAGTGGTTCATCTCGATGGACAGGACGGGGCTGCGCGATGCGGCGCTCAAGGCCATCGGCACCGTGGAATGGGTGCCCGGCTGGTCGGTCAACCGCATCACATCGATGGTCGCCGACCGTCCCGATTGGTGCATCAGCCGCCAGCGCGCGTGGGGCGTTCCGATCCCGGTCTTCGAATGCGCTTCCTGCGGCGAGACCGTGGCCGATGACGCGACGTTCGCGGCGGTCGAGGCGCTCTTCGCGACCGAAGGAGCCGACGCGTGGTTCACGCGTTCGCCCTCGGAATACCTGCCGGAAGGTGTCGCATGCCCCCGGTGCGGCGGTTCAGAGCTCGTGCCCGAGAAGGACATCGTCGACGTCTGGTTCGAGTCCGGCGTCTCGCACACGTCCGTGCTCGAAGCGCGCGACGAGCTCCGTCGTCCCGCCGAACTCTACCTGGAGGGCTCGGACCAGCACCGCGGCTGGTTCCAGTCCTCGCTGCTCACGAGCGTGGGCGCCTACGACGAGGCTCCGTTCAGGACCGTGTTGACGCACGGGTTCATCGTCGACGGCGAGGGCCGCAAGATGAGCAAGTCGCTCGGCAACGTCATCTCCCCGGCGGACGTCGTCGAGAAGTACGGAGCCGACATCATTCGCCTCTGGGCGGCCTCGGCCGACTACGGCCAGGACATCAGCGTGTCCGCCGAGATACTGGAGCGCACGAGCGAGGCGTACCGGCGCATCCGCAACACGTTCCGGTTCCTTCTCGGCAATATCTTCGACTTCGAGCCGGGAGAGGCGGTGCCCTTCGATCGCATGCCCGAGCTTGACCAGTGGGCGATGACGTCGCTCGCCGGGCTCGTGTCCCGCGTGGGCGCTTCGTACGACGACTGGAAGTTCCACCAGGTGTACCGTGCGATCTACGACTACTGCGTGACCGATCTCTCCGCGTTCTACCTCGACGTGATCAAGGACCGCCTGTACGCCGATGACGCGGACTCCGATTCACGGCGCAGCGCGCAGACCGTGCTGGCCGAGATGCTCACGGCGCTCGTGCGCCTGGTGGCCCCCATTCTCTCGTTCACCGCCGAGGAGGTCTGGCGCTTCATGCCCGAGCCGCTGCGCGAGGGCGTCGAGTCCGTGCACCTCGCCGGCTGGCCGACGCTGGAGGTGCCGCAGGCCCGCGCCGCGGAGCTCGCCGAAGCGTACGGCGTGGTGCTCGACGTGCGTGACGAGGTCATGAAGGCGCTCGAGGAAGCGCGCAATGCCAAGGCGATCGGCAAGAGCCAGGAGGCGCGTGTGGTCGTGAAGGCCGCCGAGGATGTTCGTTCGGTGCTCGCCGAACGAGGCACCGAGGAACTTGCCGCGATGTTCATCGTGAGCGCCGTCGAGATCGAGCCATCGACCGATGGCCTGCTGTCAGTCGATGTCCTGCCAGCCGAGGGCGAGAAGTGTCCGCGGTGTTGGAACTACCGCCCGCTCGGCGCGTCCGGGCTCTGCGCCCGCTGTGACGACGTGGTGACACGCTAGGCCTCGCTGCTCGGGCGCGTCACCTTTCGGCAGGTAGGACAGTACGGCGAGGTCAGCTAGGGTATACTACGTATGTGAGACGATCAGCGCCCCCGGCGGGGCGCTGTTCCGATATTCCGAGGCGAGCGTTGCGGCGGCCCGTCCAAGGGAGGTCCGGTCATGAACGAGAAGACGCTGGAGCGGTTGAGAGCGGAACTGCAGTCCGAACGCGCTCGTTTGCTCGACGAGATCGAGGAGTATGAGCGCGATGGCCAGGAGAACCTCTCCGAGGTCTCGGGCGAGAACAACTACCGGGACCACATGGCCGACCAGGGAAGCGCCACATTCGCCCGCGAGCTCGACATGACGCTCGAAGACAACGCTCGCCAGCTGCTGACGCAGATCGAAGGGGCGCTCGAGCGCGTGGATACGGGCGAGTACGGGACCTGCAAGCGATGCGGGAAGCCGATCCCGGTGCAGCGTCTCGAGGCCGTGCCGTGGGCCGACCTCTGCGTGGAGTGCAAAGAATGGGAAGAGAGCCGCTAGTCCTCCGTCGCGCGGGAGTCGTCTTCTCCGCGACGGTCCTCATCGTTCTCGTCGTCGACCAGGTCACCAAAGCGATCGTGCGTGCCGAGCTGCCGCTTGGACGATCGATCCCGGTGATCGAGGGCGTGTTCAGCCTCACGCATGTGCGGAACGAAGGCGCGGCGTTCGGGATGCTCCCCGGGAAGATGTGGCTCTTCGTGGGCATCACGCTGCTCGTCTTGGCCAGTATCGCGTTCGCGTGGTGGCGCTATCGCCCACGCCGTCTGCCGCTCGTCATCGCGCTCGCGCTCGTGACGGGCGGAGCGCTCGGTAATCTCATCGACCGCGTGTTCGCCGGTCACGTGACCGACTTCTTCAACGTGCATGTATGGCCGGTGTTCAACATCGCGGATGCATCGTTGGACATCGGTGTGCTGCTCTTGCTGCTGTGGCTGCTGTTCACCAAGGACATCACGCCGGACGGTGTGGCGCCCGAGCCGTGTCCTCCGGATGACACGCGACCGGGTGTGGCGGCGGAGCAGTGACGCCGCACGAACACGTCGTGACCGATGACGAGGCGGGCATGCGGCTCGATCGCCTGCTCGGCGGCCTGGACTTCCTGCCCAGCCGCTCGGCGGCCGTCCGTCTCATCGAGACGGGCAACGTGACCGTCGATGGCGAGACGGTCAGCAAGAAGCACATCGTGCGCGCCGGCGAGCTCGTGACCGTGACGCCTGCCGACATGGCTCCTCCCGCGCTGGCGCCGGAGCACATCCCGCTCGACATCCGCTATGAGGACGAGCACCTCATCGTGCTATCCAAAGAGGCGGGGATGGTCGTGCACCCCGCGCACGGGCACTGGAGCGGGACGCTCGTCCATGCGCTGCTCGCGCATAGCGAGGATCTGGGGACGTTGGCCGGCGATGAGCGCCCCGGTATCGTGCATCGCCTGGACAAGGACACCTCGGGTCTGATGATGGTGGCCAAGGACGATGAGACGCAAGCCCTGCTCGGCGAAGCGATCAAGATCAGGGCGATCGAGCGGCGGTACGTGACGCTCGTCCATGGCTACATCGCCCCGGACACCGGCATCGTGGACGCTCCTATCGGCCGGCACCCCCGAGACCGCATGCGCATGGCGGTCGACGACGGGCCCGGCTCCAAGCAGGCGGTCACCACCTTCCGCGTGCTCGAACGCTTCATGGCGGGCACGCACGACGACGGGTACACGCTCGTCGAGTGCAAGCTCTACACCGGCCGTACGCACCAGATCCGCGTGCACATGGCCTACATCGACCATCCGGTCGTCGGGGACCCGATGTACGGTCGAAACCACCCCAAGGCCGACCTCGGCCTTGAACGCCAGTTCCTGCATGCGTACAAGCTCGCGCTCGACCACCCGATCACAGGAGAGCGTATCGAGCTGCTCGATCCGCTGCCGGACGAGCTCGCTCGGCCGCTCCGCGACCTTGAGGAAAGCTCGATGGGCCGGACCGAGGCGGGCGACGAGGTCGTGCCGATCGTGCTGCCGTAGGGCAGCTCGGGCGCTGTGACGGGTTACCGCGTGTCTCATGGCGGGTAATGCTGTGAGCAGGATGGGACGACGGGTGGGCCGATGAGCGGACGACATGCATCCCGTGTTGCCGGCGCGTACGTTGTTCTCGCGCTGTTGTGGATACTCGTGTCTGATGGCGTGCTCCTCATGCTCGACATCGAGCTCGCCGGGCTTGCCGCTATCGTCAAAGGCCTGTTCTTCGTGCTCGTCACAGGTTTCGTCTTGTACATGGCCGAGCGCCGTTCCGCCGAACGGCTCGCGGTGTCTGTCGCACAGGCGGCCAAGAGCGAGCAAGCGGCGCAGACCATCCATGAGGAGTACGCGCGTACCTCCAGCTATCTTGCCGCGGTCCTCGATGCGATGCCGCTACCCGTCATCGCGCTCGATGCCGACGGCATGGTGGTCATGTGGAACGCGGCAGCCGAGGGCACGTTCGGCTGGAGCGCCCGTGAGGTCGTCGGCCAGGCGAACCCGATCGTTCCCGCTGGCTCGCGAGCCGAGTATGAGGCGCTCATAGGCAGGGCGCTCGGCGGCGAGGCCATCAGGGGCGCGGAGATCGTCCGGCGGCGCAGAGACGGCGTGACGGTTCCCCTGAGATTACACACCGCACCCGTCACTGCCGACGACGGTCGAACCGTCGGCACCGTGGCGGTCTTCCAGGATGTCTCTACCGAACGCCGCATGCGCGCCGAGCTCGCCGACTACCGTGAGCACCTGGAGGAGCTCGTGGAGGAGCGTACGAGCGAGCTGCGTGAGACCAACATCCTTCTGGCCGAGGCGACCAACGCGAAGAGCGCGTTCCTAGCACGATTGAGCCACGATCTGCGCACCCCGCTCAACTCGATCATCGGCTTTACGCGGCTGCTCCTCAAAGAGATGCCGGGTCCGATCAACGACGAGCAGCGCAAGCAGCTGACGATGGTCGAGGGAGCGGGCGCGCATCTGCTGGAACTCATCAACGACGTGCTGGATCTGTCGAAGATCGAGGCGGGCCGCCTCGAGCTGACGTTCGCCGATGTGGCGGTGGGCGAGTTGGCCGCAGAGGTCGCAGACCTCGTGTCGCCGCTTGCTGCCGAGAAGGGGCTTGCGTGGCGGCTCGACGTCGCCGATGCGGACCTCGTGCTTGAGACCGACCGGCGCAAGGTGGTGCAGATCCTCGCCAACCTGCTCGGCAACGCCGTTAAGTTCACGCGTGCAGGCTCGGTGGGGCTGTCCGTGCGCCCCGATGGAGAGAGCGTGCTGTTCGAGGTCACGGACACGGGGATCGGCATCCCCGCGGAAGCGCAGGAGCGCATCTTCGAGGAGTTCGAGCAGGTCTCACCGGACGACCGCGCCGACGGGACGGGCCTCGGTCTGGCGATCGCCCGACGACTCGCCGGTCTGCTGCACGGCTCGATCACGCTGCAGAGCGAGCCGGGAGCGGGATCGACGTTCACCCTCCGGCTGCCGCTTGTCGTTCCCGAGCCGGACGCGGAGGCTGTCGAGACCCGAGAGCTGCTCATCCTCACCGTCGACGATGATGTGGACGCGCTCGACTCGTACGAATACCTGTTCGGCCGTCGCGGGTACCGTGTCGTGCGTGCGATGACCGGCGCGCAGGCGCTCGAGCGCGCGCGGTCGCTCCATCCCGATCTCGTGGTGCTCGACGTCGTACTCCCGGATACGGACGGCTTGGAGGTCTTACGTTCGCTCAAAGCCGACCCCACGACTGCCGATATACCAGTGGTGTGTGCGAGCGTCATACGCTTTGAGCTCCCCCCGGAAGGTGCCGAGGCCGCGCTCGTCAAGCCGCTCGACGAATCGGACCTGGTCTCGACCATCGAGCAGGTGCTGAACGCGTCTGACCGCGAGCAGGAGGAGGGGCGAGCGTGAGAGTACTCGTCGTTGACGACGACCCGGCAGGCCGGTACCTCCTTCGCTCGATCGTCGCTTCGGGCGGTCATGAGGTCGTCGAGGCCGAGAACGGCGCACAGGCCCTCGAGTCCGCGCTCAGCGATCCGCCCGCGATCGTCGTGACCGACATACTGATGCCTATCATGGACGGCTACCAACTCTGTCGCGCCTGGAAGGAAGACCAGACGCTTGCCGGCGTCCCGCTCGTTTTCTACACGGCATCCTATACGGATCCGGCTGACGAGCGATTCGCTCGCTCGCTCGGCGCGGACGCATTCTGGCGCAAGCCGATGGACGCGGATGAGCTCCTGCGCGGCATCGCCGAGCTGGCCAGCGAGAGGGCGACACAGGCGTCGGTCCGTCGGCCGGAGCTCACCGACGAACGGGAGATCCTGCGCGAGTACAACGAACGGCTCGTCCACAAGCTGGAAGAGAAGGCCACGAGCCTCGAGAAGGCGAACGCGGAGCTACGGCGCGCGATGGAGATCCTGGCCGAGGAGGTCTCAATCAAGGCGAACCTCATCGCCGAGCTCAACGCCGACGTTCTGCGTCGCAAGCGGGTCGAGGCGGAGCTGCGCGATGAGCGCGACTTCACCCGCAGCGTGATCGAGCTCGCCGACCTGTTCATCGTCGTCCTCGACGAGTCCGGCAAGGTCGTCCTCTTCAGCAAGGGCGCTGAGCGCATCAGCGGCTACAGGATCGATGAGGTGCTCGGCACCTCGTACCGCTCGCTGTTCGTGCCGGATGAGCGGCAGGAGGAATTCGACATCCTCATGGGCACGCTGGCCAAGAGCGGCGTGCCGCAGCGCTACGTCGGCGCGGTCCTGACCAAGGACGGCAAGCGCCGTGCGATCGACTGGTCGACCACCGCGACGTTCAGCGATGCGGGCGAACTGCGATCGATCATCGGTTTCGGAGCCGACGTCACGGACCGTCTCCGTGCTACGGGCGCCGAGCGTGTGGCCGCTGCCGCCGAGCACGGCGTCGTGGCGGGGCGCAGTCGCGCCGATATCCTCCAGTCCGTCTCCGAGCTGCTGCTGGAGCACTTCGACGTCGGCCTCGTCAGGGTCGCGTCGCCGGATGGCGAGAGCGGCATCCAGATGCGGGCCGCCGCGGGAGACACGGCGCTTGCCGAGCGGCTCGCCGGTGATGCGAGCATGCACTTCCCGCTCGCGTCGGCGATCCGCGATCGGGAGCCGGTCCTCCGGCTGACTGCGGCTGCCGATGACGAGTGGGCTCGGGCGGCGCGCGAGTCCGGGTTCGCATCTGCGTTGGCGATCCCGCTGCTAGCTGACGGGGCGGTCCTCGGCGCCATCGGCCTGTACAGCCACGACCCGCAGGCCTTCGATGAGGAGTTGCGCGAGATACTCGGCAGACTCGCCGAGCGCGTCGGCGTCGCGCTCATGCTCGTGGAGAGCCGCGACCAGCTGGCGCAGCAGTCCGCGGGCCTGACGTCAGCGGCCGAGTCGATCTGCATCACCGACGCCGAGCACCGCATCGTATGGGCGAACCCGGCGTTCTCGGATCTGACTGGGTACGGGCCCGATGAGGTCGAGGGGCTCTCCCAGGCGCAGATCAGCCCGGATGCCGAGGAGTTCTCTCGGCTGCTCGACGCCATCGCGGACGCGAATGGCGGCGCCGTGCGTCTCGAGACCGTGGGCGTGCGCAAGAACGGCCAGCGGTTCTGGGCAGAGGTCACCATCGCTCCGGTGGCGGGTCTGGATGAGACGCGCTACGTGTGGATCGAGCGCGACATCACCGAGGCGCGGCGGTTCGAACAGATGAAGTCGGGGTTCGTGGCGAGCGTGTCGCACGAGCTGCGCACGCCGCTGACGAGCATCATCGGCTTCACGGATCTTCTCGGCCAGATGAAGCCCGACGCGCTGGCGGATCGAGGACTGGAGATCGTGAGCAAGGTGCGAGCGCACAGCCTGCACCTGAAGCAGCTTGTCGAGGAGCTGCTCGAGGTGTCGATGATGCAGGAAGAGGGCCTCCGGCTGCAGTTGCGCGACGCGGACCTGGAGCAGGTCGTGCGTGTGCATGCGGATGCGGTGCCGCGCACGAGCGACCATCGCCTCTCTGTCGCGGCCGCGCCGGACCTGCCGCTCGTCCGCTGCGACCCCGAGCGACTCGGCAGGGCCATCGCAAGCCTGGTGGACAACGCGGTGAAGTACTCTCCTGACGGAGGGCCGATCGACGTGACCGTCGCCGTCGAGGCGGATGCCGCGACGATCACGGTCGCCGACGCGGGCGTTGGCATCGAGCCTGAGCAGCTGCCGTACCTGTTCGACCGGTTCCGCCAGGGCGATATGTCGTCGACCCGGTCGTACGGGGGAATGGGCCTCGGTCTGTTCGTCGCGGCCCAGGTGGTTGAAGCCCACGGAGGGACGATCGAGGTCGAGAGCACGCCAGGCGCGGGATCGACGTTCACGATACGGATCCCGCTGAGCGGTCCCGCGCAGTGAACGGGCGGGACCGCGCCGTCCGCGTCGCGTCCGTCTGAGGGATGCCGATCGCGCTCTCCACAAGAACTCCACATCGGCTGAGCGTGTCGACCATCCGGACGTGGTCTACTGGATGAGAGTCGCGCGCGAAGGAGGGCGGATGTGACCGCACGCAGAGTGCTGGTGGTGGAGGACGAACCGCATACCCGCGAGGTCGTCGAGGCGTACCTTGAGCGACAGGGGCTGTGGGTCACTGCGGTGGGTGATGGCCCGCAGGCGCTGGATGCGTTCGCGCACCACCGCTTCGACATCGTGGTGCTCGACCTCAACCTGCCGGGGCTTCCGGGCGAGGATGTGTGCCGCCGGATCCGCGACGTCTCCGACGTGCCGATCATCATGCTCACCGCCAAGGGTGCCGAGGAAGAACGCGTCGCGGGCCTGGACCTGGGCGCGGATGACTACCTCGTGAAGCCGTTCAGTCCCCGCGAGCTCGTCGCTCGCGTACGCGCGCTGCTCAGGCGAGCGCACGTCGGCGAGGAGCCGCAGCGGGCACGCGTCGCCTACGGACCGCTCGAGATCGACCTCTCGGCGCACCGTGTGTTCTGCGACGGTGAGGAAGTGGAGCTCACTGCGAGCGAGTACCGTCTGTTGACGGTGCTGTCGCGCTTCCCGGGTCGCGTGTACACGCGAATGGAGCTCGTGGAGAAGGTGCTCGGCTACGACTTCGAGGGATACGAGCGTGCGATCGACTCCCATGTGAAGAACCTGCGCGCCAAGCTGGGGGACGATCCGCGCGAACCGCGCTTCATCCACACGGTCTTCGGCGTCGGCTATCGCTTCGATCCGGGAGACGACGAGCCGGACGACGCCGGCGACGACGTCGGGACGACGTGATGGCCGCCCGCACCCTCGGTGTCAGGCTCAGCCTCGCGTTCGCGGTCGTAGCGGTGCTCACCGTCGCGCTCGCGATGGTGATGGTCGGCGTCGGCGTCCAGCGGCAGTTCGGGCAGTACGTGAAGCAGCGGCTCCAGGACCGCGCGGACACCGCCGCAGCGCTGCTTGGCAGGGAATACGAGCGCAGCGGGACGTGGGCGCGCGTGGACTTCTCCGTGCTTGCGCAGTTCGCGGCGGGCGAGAACCTGCACCTGCGGGTGCTCGGCCCGCACGGCGACCTCGTCGCATACTCCGTGGAGGGTGGGATGGTCCAGTCCCCCGAGGCGGACGACGCGCCACGGGCGGTGAGCGCGCGGGCGCCGATCATCGTGCGCGGCCGGTACGTCGGTGAGGTGCTCATCGCGACCACGAGCCCTGGAGGCCTACTGACCGCGCGCGACCGCGCGTTTCGACGCTCGCTCCTCTGGATGCTCGTCGTCGTGGGGCTCGTCGCGGCGATCGCTGCGAGCATCGCCGGGGCGGCGTACACGAGGTCGATCGTCGCACCCATCAACGCCGTGACGCGGGTCGCCGCCGCGCTGCGGTCCGGGGACCGCTCGGCGCGGACGGGTATGCGGGGTGACGACGCCATCGGGGCGCTCGGAAGCACGTTGGACACGATGGCCGACGCCATCGAAGCCGACCAGGAAGCGGAGCGCCGCCTCACCGCCGATGTCGCCCACGAGCTTCGCACGCCGCTGCAGGCGATCCAGGCGACCGTCGAGGCGATGCAGGACGGCGTCCTGCCCACCGACGAGGAGCGGCTCTCCGTGCTGCATGACGAGACCGTGCGTCTCGGGCGGCTCGTGGGCTCGATCCTCGAGCTCTCGCAGCTGGAGCGGGGAACGGCGGCCATCACGCTGAGTCCGCTCGATCCCGCCGGACCAGTCGAGCAGGCGATCGAGGGCTCGCGCGCGCTCATGGAGTCCGTCGGGCTGACGCTGTCTGCAGAGGTCGAGCACGGCCTCACCGTCATGGGCGACCCCGACCGGCTGACGCAGGCGGTCGCCAACCTCTTGTCGAACGCCGCGCGCTACACGCCTGCGGGCGGGAGCGTACAGGTCGGCGTGTCGGCCGAGGAGGGCTCGGCCGTGATCGAGGTGCGGGACACGGGTATCGGCGTCGCGCCGGAGGACCGCGACCGGGCCTTCACGCGCTTCTGGCGTGCCGACCGGGCGCGCGCTCGCGCGAGCGGGGGCCTCGGCATCGGCCTGGCCGTCGTGCGGGAGATCGTGGAGCGCCATGCCGGCACGGTCGCCCTTGATGCGGCCGAGGGCGGCGGCACGGTCGTGCGGATCACGCTGCCGCTCGCCGCCGGAGCGTCCGCATGACCCGAGTCGCTTTACGCCGCGCGCCCGGGCTGGTAGGCTGCTCGTGACCTTTAATACCGGTCCCGTGAGGCCGGCAAGGAGCCGAACCGCATATGTCGCGCCACAGTCGATCGTCGTAGCCCGCGCAGACCGCCACAGTCGCCTTCTTGCCGTCCGCAAGGAGGCGTTTTCCGTGCGGAGAGGTCTCTGGACCCGCGAGCAGGGAGCGAGCGATGGGCTATCGGATGAAGGCCGAGGTCATGGATGCCACGGCCATCGACCGGGCGCTGACGCGGATCGCGCACGAGATCGCCGAGGCGAACCGGGGCGTGGACAACGTCGCCCTCGCCGGCGTCGTGACACGGGGCGCGAGCATGGCGCAGCGACTGGCCGAGCGGATCGAGCGGTTCGAGGGGGTCGCCGTCCCCGTAGGGAGCCTGGACATCTCCTTCTACCGCGATGACGTGGCGACGCACCTCAACCCCGAAGTGCACCGGACGGACATCCCGTTCGACGTCGAGGGCCGGGACATCGTCTTGGTGGACGACGTGCTCTACACGGGCCGCACCATCCGTGCGGCGATGGATGCCATCATGGACTACGGCCGTCCGGCCACCATCCAGCTCGCCGTCCTCGTCGACCGGGGTCATCGCGAACTCCCCATTCGTGCCGACTACGTCGGGAAGAACGTCCCCACAGCGCGGCGAGAGCGGGTGCGCGTCTTGCTGACCGAGCACGACGATCGAGACGGCGCGTTCATCTACGAGCAGGACGGGGAGGCCGAGTAGCATGCTGTCGTGCAAGCACATCCTCACGATGGACGACCTCTCTGCCGCGGATATCGTGCAGATCCTCGATACGGCGGATTCCTTCTCGGAAGTCAACGAGCGCCGCATCAAGAAGCTCCCGACCCTGCGCGGCCGGACCGTGGTGAACCTCTTCCTCGAGCCGTCCACGCGGACGCGGACGTCGTTCGAGATCGCCGCCAAGCGTCTCTCGGCGGACGGGCTGAACTTCACCGCGTCGGCCTCGGCCACCGTCAAGGGCGAGAGCCTGCGCGACACGGCCAGAACGCTCTCGGCGATGTCGTGCGACCTGGTCGTCGTGCGGCACAAGTACGCGGGTGCCCCGCAGATGCTGGCCGAGTCGATGGACGCATGCATCGTCAACGGCGGGGACGGCATGCACCAGCATCCCACGCAGGCGCTCCTCGACCTCTTCACCATGCGCAGCCGTCTCGGCAGGCTGGAGGGCCTCACCGTAGGCATCGTGGGCGACATCTACCACAGTCGCGTCGCGGGTTCGCTGATCCCCGCGCTCAAGAAGGTCGGCGCGCGGCCGATCGTCATCGGGCCGCCGACGCTCATGCCCGCCCGGCCCGACGTGCTCGGCGCCGAGGTCGTGTACTCGCTCGACGAGGCGCTGCCGGAACTGGACGTGGCGTACATGCTGCGCGTCCAGTTCGAGCGTGCCGAGCGCATGCCGTTCCCGTCCAACCGCGAGTACGCGCGGTTCTACGGCATGAACGGAGCACGCCTCGCCGCCTCCAAGCCTGAGATGATCGTCATGCATCCCGGACCGATGAACCGCGGCGTG
>NPIE01001132.1_pt1 | contig 14920 bp, 11 predicted proteins | sample 8637661 | NCBI WGS metagenome assembly NPIE01 (sample SAMN07420842, study PRJNA396082) | bioreactor metagenome | isolation source: sample BA12 brine-fed electro-methanogenic bioreactor BA | place: Japan: Kochi | collected 2016-12-09 | reverse complement strand
GTCAGCGACTCCACCAATATTCAGGCGCTGCGTGAAACCTTTGCCGCCGAGCTGGTGCGCATCGCCCGTGGGCGCGACAGCCTGCTTACGGTCCTCTACGCCAGCAGCCGCATCCAGAAGATCGCGCATTTTCGAGGCACCGACGTGGTGGCTGAGGTCTATCATGGCGGCGGCTTCACCGACCTGCGCCCCGCCTTTGACTACGCCCGCACCATGCGCCCGCGCCCGGCCGCCGTCATTTACCTGACCGACGGTTACGGCGAGGCGCCCGAGAAGATGGAATTCCCAACCCTCTGGGTGCTGACCCGCGAAGGACAAAAACCCGCTGACTGGGGCGTAGAACTGCGCCTTGATACCTGAATCCCGATCACCACACCATCAACGGACAACAGACATGAACGAACTGCCTCCCATGACAGAAGATTCCGTGCGCGCCCTGCTCGAAGAAGCCGGCGCCCGCGTCGCCTCCCGCGGCGGCCGCACCGAGAACTACGGCGCTCCGCGCGAATTCTCCTTTGAAGTGCGCGCCCAGTTCCCCAATGGCCTCGTACTGCAGATTCTCGCTCGCCAGTATAACTACCGCGACCCCTGGGAAGCCGGCGGCCGCGTCAACGACCTGGTCGACGTGACCCTGCTGCGCGATGGCGCCCCTTCACCGCTGCCGCGCGGTTACGACTGGTTTCAGGCACGGGACGAAGAAGGGGGGATCGACGAGCCGTCCCTGCGGGAGATCATCGCCGCAGTGCGCGACCTCAACCCCAAGATTTTCAAACTGCAGGAATTGACCGGGGATCTGTAGCACACAAGGTGAACTCCGTCGAAAATAAGATAGGATAGGTAATTAATATCTCGGCAAGGAGTTCATCATGGATACAGATCCCAACAATCACGATCCGATCTCGCGCCTCAGCCAAATCGATGTAACTCAACTGCCCCCTGATGGCGGCGATGCCTTCAACCGTCTGATCTTCGAAAAAAGCCCGTACCTGCTGCAGCATGCCGAGAATCCCCTCGACTGGTACCCATGGGGTGAAGAGGCCTTCGAGCGGGCGCGGCGGGAAGATAAGCCGGTGTTTCTATCCATCGGCTATTCCACCTGCCACTGGTGCCATGTCATGGCCCATGAGTCCTTTGAAGACCCTGAAGTCGCAGAGGTTCTCAAACGTCATTTCATCTGCATCAAGGTCGACCGCGAAGAGCGTCCGGATATTGACGACACCTACATGACCGTCTGCCAGATGCTCACCGGCAGCGGCGGCTGGCCGCTGACGCTTCTGCTTTCTCCCGACGGCAAGCCTTTTTTCGCCGCGACCTACCTTCCGAAGCGATCCCGTGGTGGGGCAATGGGGCTCATCGAACTGGCGCAGCGGGTGGCGGATCTGTGGCACAGTGACCGCAAGCGGATTACCGAGGCCGGTGAGCAGATCCATCAATCCCTGTTGCATCTCGATCAGGGAGAGGGGAGCGAGGCCACTCTCGAACCCCGCTATCTCGAGGCGGCACGCAGTCACTTCGCGCGTGTTTATGACACACAGCACGGAGACTTCGGCCGGGCGCCCAAATTTCCCACCGCACACAACCTTTCCCTGCTGCTGCGCATCGGTCGTCGTTTTGATGATACGAAGGCCCGAGATATGGCGCTGCACACCCTGAAGCGGATGCGGATGGCTCGTCTTTCGGGGGAGGTGGAACTGGAGGAGCGGGGCGAGCGGCTCCTGGGGAGGCTGCTGCCGATGGCCGAACAGAATCCGCAGGCTTTCGGGCAACTTCTTATCGCCCTCGATTATGCGCTCGGGCCGCGGCAGGAAGTGGTCATTTGCGTACCGGAACCGGATGCGGGTCCGCAGGAAATGCTTGCTGTTCTACGCCGGAAGCTGCGCCCCGGAACGCTGGTGCTTCTGCAGCGGTCCGATAATGCGGAGAACAACCAACCCCTCGACCCTATACGCGACAAGCATGTCGTTGATGGGAACCCGACAGCCTGGGTCTGTCGGGATCAAAGCTGTCGGGAACCGGTCACCTCGGTCGAGGCGCTGGGGCAGATTCTGGATGGATGATTAGCCTGAAGAGGAGCGCCCCTGGATGCTCAATTGCTCTTCTTCGCTTGTTTTAAGCGGTGCGCTGGTCCCGTCGGCCGTCAGGCGGCAGTGAAAGTATTCCTCCGGCGTGTTGATATTGCGGAAGCTCTTTCCCTGCGGATCGACGGCGTTGACCGCGGTGATCGCCACCTCGCTTACGCGGACCTGCGGGAAGAAGTGCACAATGCGTCGCCGTCCGCGATCGAGGGTGTTTTCGATGGCGCCAAGGCAGTTCTTGTGGTAGAGGGCGTGCAGCGGCTCGAGGCCGTTGGGGCTCTGCGGAATCACCACATCGCTCTGCTCAGAGTGGTGGCAGAGGGTGCGGATCAGATCCGTGTTCAGGTAGGGCATGTCGCAGGCGGCCACGAAAATACGCTGGTTCTGCGCATGGCACAGACCAGAATGTATGCCCGCCAGGGCGCCGCGACCATAGTAGATGTCGGGCACTTTGCGGCAGGGAATGTCCTGGTAGAGTCCGGGCGAGTTGGTAACGATGATCACCTCATCGAACAGTTCCGTCATCTTCCGGTAGATATGATCAATGAAACGCGCTCCAGCGACCGGCAGCAGTGATTTGTCGCACCCCATGCGCCGGCTCTCGCCGCCTGCCAGTATGACGCCGGTGATGCCGGAAATCCGTCCATCCGCTGCCACCTGACGGAGGCGTTCGTGATGGGCGTACACCTCGAAGCTGCCGCCGCGCACATAGCCGATGAGGGTGATCCCCGCCTGTTGAGCAAGTTCCACGGCAGCGTCAGTGGGCGAGGTGCGCGAGGCGATCAGGGCGATGCCCAGCCGGGTCGCTTTGGCCACCATCTCCGTTGATACTCTTCCCGATGTGACCAGCAGCTTTCCCTTCAGGTTGATTCCCCTGAACAACGCCTCCCCCGCAATGCGATCGAGGGTGTTGTGGCGCCCGAGGTCTTCAGCGAACAGCTCCGGATCTTCAGTCGACGAAACGGCCGCAGAGTGAATTCCCCCGTGCCGGGAGTAATTGTCCGCCAACCGTGCCAGGTTGGCCATCAGGCCGAGCACGGTCTGCGGATCAACGCTGGAGGGTGAAGCTGTGCCCTCGTTTTCAGACGGCCTGAGGTGCTGGGGGAGGTTGAAGACGATCCCCGTGCCGCAGCCGGAGGTCAGGGTCGGGGTAAGGCGCTCCGGAATGTCTTTTTTGAGGCGAATGCTGGCAAGCCCGAATTCACTGCAGACTCCCAGGCTTAGAATGTCGTCGGGAGTGGAGATAAAGCCCTGCAGTCGCAGAAAACCGACAGCGAGAAAATTCAGTTGATGAGGGCTGGCAACCAAGGTCGCAAGCTCACGTTCATTGACCATCAGGCGCAGGGGGAACTCCTGCACGATGTGGCGTTCACGCTGCTGAAATGCCTGTTTTTCATAACGCACGGTGGTGCGGGGGGAAAGCGTCCCTGTCATCTGTCGAACCTCGCTTCCATCAGGTTATTCCTTGCCGGTTCAGAAAAAGCCTGTCGCTGTTCGGCGAAGAACATAGCAGGAAGCGTGCCGCAGAAAAGTTCTTTAAAAACAATGTGTTGACAGTATGTGGATGAGTCGGGACGACCCATGTGGGTCATTTTGATCCAGAGATTGTAGACGAGAGGTTATCAGGTAGGCTCGCCGCTGCGTACCAGCGCGAGAAATTCGGTGAATCCATTGACCGTCAGTGTTTTATCGCGCAACTGGGGTTTTTTGAAGGTTGTGGCGATGTCGGCAAGGATTTCAAGCTGGGCGCCGTTGTCGTTGTGAGGGGTCAGGATCAGGCAGACAATGTGGCTGGGGGAGCCGTCGGGCGCATCGAATTCGATGCCTGTCGGTGAAAGTCCGATGGCGACGATCGGAGTCATCAATCCCGGCAGGCGAGCATGGGGGACCGCCACGCCTTCGCCGATGCCGGTGGCCATCAGGCGTTCGCGGCTCAACACCGCAGCGCTGACGACCCCGACATCAAGTCCGGCGTAGGGCGCAATGTTGCGGGACAGCTCTCGAATCGCTTCCCAGCGATCGGTCGCTTCGAGACAGGTGATGAACCCCTGCGGTTGCAGGAAGTCGATAAAACGGCGCGGTTTCTTCAGGTGAAGGATGCGCTGCAGCGCAGGCCCGCTGACCAGGGAGGTGATCAGTGCCATAACCACCAGAGACACAAACACTTCGTTGCTGATCAACTCTAATTGAAGGGCCAGCACACCGAGGATGATCCCCATGGTGCCCTGCGCGCTCATACCGAAGCCGACCCCGATGGAGTCTCGCCGCGTCAACCCGCCTGCTCTTCCGCCCAGTGCGCTGCCGATCACCTTGCCGCTCAGGGCGAGGATCAGGATCGTCAGGGTCAGCAGAACATTGAAATTCTCAACGAAATTGACCTTGATTCCGATGTTGGCGAAAAACAGCGGCGCAAATATAAAGGAGACGAACTGGTCGATTGTGGCCCGGGTCCGCTCCCGCAGGTGACTGGAATGCCCCAGGGCGACTCCCGCCAGAAAGGAGCCGAAAATGGCATGAATGCCGATCCACTCGGTAAAGGCCGCCGAAACCAGGCAGACGGACAGGGCAAAGCCCAGCACGCCGCCGGGCCAGGTGGTATGGGCCTGAATCCAGGGGAGCACCCGGTGCAGGCACCAGGGGATAATAGTGAGCATGGCGGCGGTAAAGGCCAGCGTGATCCACAGGGTATGTTCCAGCGGCATGCCGTGGCCGGCGCCGATCATGCCGAGAATGACGGCGAACACCAGCCAGCCCAGCAGGTCGTTGAATACCGCGGCAGCTATAATTGTGACGCCGAGATCGCTGCGATAGATGTTGAGATCCATCAGGATCTTGGCGATGATCGGCAGCGCAGAGATTGAAAGCGCCGTCGCCATGAAGAGGGCAAACGGCAGCGGGGGGGCGGGCGCCTGGTAACCGACCAGTCCGGGGGTCCACCAGGCGGCGGCAAAACCGAGTGAAAAAGGCAGCAGCATGCCGGCAAGGGCCACCCAAAGCGCAGTTTTCCCCTGACGCCAGACCGTGGAGAGATCGACCTCCATTCCTGCCACCAGCAGAAAGAGCACGATAGCCAGGGTGGTCAGCCCGTCGAAAGCAAGAGCCCCGCCTCCCGTGCGTGGAAAAAGAAAGGTGTGCCAGTCTGGGGCCAACGCCCCGAAAATAGTCGGTCCCCACAGGATGCCCGCCGAGATTTCTCCCAGGACCGACGGCAGATTATAGCGCTGCGCCAACTCGCCAAGCCCGCGGGCTGTTGCGAGCAGCAGGCCGAGGGCCAGAAACAGCGCCGTTATTTCATGGGGAGTTAAAGCGTCCATGCACTCTCATTTCTCCGGCTCAGATTCGAGGCATCCTGCAGAACAGTTTAAATGGAGGAGAAAAAGTTTAAGCAAGCCTTGGAGCAGTGGCAAGTAAAAAGGTGGTGGGAGGCTCTGAATTAAACATGTCGTACCGAGTGTTGCATTGGCATCGTGACAGACAAAAAAGGGGCGGCGGTTTGACCCGCCGCCCCTTAGATTTTAACAAGGTCTGAAAAAGACCGATTTGTCAGGTCGGATCAGCCTTTATGGACAAGAGGATGTCGTGGTTGATGCTGATTTTCGATTAGTTCTTTGATGCAGCCACGGCGGTTTTTTCTCCGTCTCCGTCAACCTTATGAAAACGGTCGGGGATCGAGTAGTCGACCGTTTCCGGGTGGTGTTCGAAGATGGGGAAGTACTTGGCGATCAGAACAAAGAACAGGATATGCGCCGCAATGATGCCGATCGTTACCATCGATTCCAGCAGATTGGGTACATAGATTTCCTGGCCCGGCTGGATCATGCCGAACATGGAGACGTTGAAGCGGTTGAGAACCAGCCCGAAAATGGCCAGGCTGGCGGCGCGCAGCTGCATGTTCTTGTCAGTGCGGATGCGGCTTTGCAGAAACATCCAGAACGGCAGCAGCAGGCCGATAGTGACTTCAACCAAGAACAGCGCGGTCAGAATCGGCCGGTCGAACAGCGGCCCCTGCGGGGCGGCCAGCAGCGGAACGAATTTCACCAGCATGTAGGCGCCCATGACCCAGGGAACGATGCGGGTCAGGGTTGACAGCAGGCTGGATTCGTCCGGCTGCCCCATGTAGCGATGCACCAAACTGGCCTCCAGCATGACGATGCACAGGCCGGTAAAGATGGCCGACAGCCAGAACTGCAGGGGCAGCAGCGGCGTGTACCACAGGGCGTGCAATTTATCGACCGCGATGAGGAAGAAGGTTCCCAGGGTCGACTGGTGCAACGTGGAGATCATCGCCGCCAGGATCGCGAAGGGGATCTGCAGGTTGCGCAGCAGCCGCAGCGGAATGTGCCAGCCGAAGCGCTCCGACACCGGGTGCAGAAATTCCAGGAAAAGCACCGTGGTGTAGGCCATGACGCACATGGAGACCTCGAACATGGGCGAGTGTACGTTCCAGTTCCAGGGAAAGAGTACGTAGACGCCGCGATGAGGCTGGCCGAGGTCGAGCATCAGCCCGACGCACACCAGAGAATAGCCGAGAAAACCGGTCACGATGGCCGGGCGCACCAGGGGCTCGAGCTTTTCGATGCGGAAAACATGCGCCACCACGCCGAGGGTGAAGGCACCTGCCGCCAGCGGTACGGCGGTGACGACATCGAAAGAGATCCACAATCCCCAGGGATAGGTATCGTTGAGATTGGTGGTGGCGCCCAGTCCGAAGATGAAGCGCACCGCCGAACCCAGGGCCGCCAGGGCGACGAGGAATATCAGGAACTTGATAAAGCGATGGTAGCCCTGAATTTCAGTGAGAATAGTTTTGGCTGCGGTCATGAGTGCTGATCCTCCTTGCCCTTCTGATCGGATTCCACCTGATGGGTCGACTCTTCGGCCGGGGCGCAGCATGCTGCACCCTTCTGGTCATGTTCTGCGGAACGCTCTTTTCTGAGCCGCTCCTTGCGGTGCTGGAACCAGGTAATGCCCGACAGCGCGGCGCCAACACCGACGAAGATGCCAGGCACGAGTCGCAGCGCCTGCCAGGTGTATTCGGGCAGCGGGCGCAGGGTCACCGGCTTGAATCCGAGTTCGTTGAAAGGCAGGTTGGTCAGGTAGATGACATTGGTGCCACCTGCCTCATCCTTGCCGTACACCTTGTGGATGTAGCGGTCGGGATGCTGGGTCAGGCGTCGCTCGGCTTCCTTGATCATCTCCTTGCGCGGGCCGTAGCTGATGGCAGTGGGGCAGGCGGTGACGCAGGCCGGCTCCAAGCCCTCGCGCACGCGGCTGTAGCAGCCGGTGCATTTGCGGACCAGCGGGAAAACCTTGCTCCACTCGTACTTAGGCACGCCGAAGGGGCAGGCGATCATGCAGAAGCGACAGCCGATGCAGCGTTCGGCCTTGTAGACCACCGGGCCTTCATCGGTTTTCTGGAAGGCCCCGACCGGGCAGACCGAGGCACAGGCCGGTTCGTTGCAGTGCATGCACATCTCTTTGTAAAAAGCGAACTCGTTGTGCCCGTTGCGCTGATAGTCGCGGAACTTGATGCGGGTGAATGTATGTTCCGACATGGCTGGCGGATTTTGGTACCCCTCGCCGCTGAAGAAATCAGTCTCCTCCGCCTGCAGCTGGTTCCATTGCTTGCAGGCCACCTGGCAGCCGCGGCAGCCGGTGCATTTGGTCATGTCGATCAGAAAGGCCTTGTTATTGCTGAAATCCTTGCCGGCACTCATGCGCTTTTACCCCCTTTTTCGATGTTGCACAAAAACGCTTTGTATTCGGGTATGGTGGTGTTGGCGCAGCCGACCGCCGTGGTCAGGGCATTGGCGGTATCGCCTTTGGCCAGACCGGCAAAGCCGAAATGCCAGGGCAGCCCCACCTGTTCCACCAGCTTGCCCCCGATACGTAGGGGTTTGATGCGGGAAGTGACCAGGGCGCGTGCCCGGATGCTGCCCCGTTCGGAGGAGACCCTGACCCAGTCGCCGTTTTCGATTCCCTTCCAAGCCGCCAGCTGTTCGCTCATTTCGATGAACATATCGGGCACCAACTCCACAAGCCAGGGCAGGTTGCGGGTCATAGCGCCTGCCTGCCAGTGTTCGGAGACCCGGTAGCTGGTTCCGATATAGGGGAATTTGCCGGAGTTGCTGATGTTGCCGGGGGTTGCCACCGCAGGATTGCACTGCTGACGACTCATCAGGTTGGCGACCGGACTTTCCATCGGCTCGTAATGTTCCGGGAATGGACCCTCGGCCAGCTCCGCGGCATAAAGGCGTCCCAGTCCTTCCGCAACCATGATGAAGGGTTTGCGCCCGCCGGGTTGATTCATGGGCGGCCAGCCGCCGTCGGGGACATCGCCCTGCCATTTGCCGCTGACGGCATCCCATTTGATCACCGGGCGTTTGGAATCCCAGGGACGACCGTCGGGGTCGACGGAGGCACGGTTGTAGAGCACGCGGCGGTTGACCGGCCAGCACCAGGCCCAGTTGTGGTACATCTCCATACCGGTGGGATCTTCCTGACCGCGGCGCTGCATCATGTTGCCCTCCTCGGTGTAGGAGGCGCAGTAAAGCCAGTTGCCGCTGGTGGTGGAACCGTCATCCTGCAGCAGTGCGAAACTCGGAACCTGCTGCCCCTTGCGGTAGGTTTTGCCGCCGATCTGCACGTCGCGGGTAAAGCGGCCGTTGCACTCGCGGGCCACCAGGTCGATATCCGGTTCGTGGCCGTCGCCGTACTCCCAGGACAGGTTGACGATGGGGTCGGGGAAAGCCCCGCCCTCTTTTTTGTAAAGGGCCTGGATGCGTCGGAACATCTGGTCGATGATGAACGCGTCGCTTTCCGCCTGCCCCGGAGGGTTGGCGGCTTTGTAGCGCCATTGAGCCCAGCGTCCGGAGTTGGAAACGCTGCCCTGCTTCTCCACGCTCGATGCGGCCGGCAGCAGAAAGACCTCGGTCTGGATTTCCTTCGGGTCGACGCCGGGCCGCTTCCAGAAGATGGACGATTCGGTTTCCCACAGGTCGGCAGCAACCAGCCACTTGAGCTTGTCCATGCCGCGGGAGATGCCGTTGGCGTCGGGTCCGCCCACTATCGGGTTGGTGCCCAGGCAGAACATGCCGTCGAAGCCGCCTGCCTGCAGCCGCTCCATCACCTGGATGTAGGAGTAGTTGCCGCTGCGCTTGGGCAGGTAGTTGAAGCAGAAATCATTGTCTTTCACCGCATGGTCGCCGTAATAGGCCTTGAGCAGGCTGACCATGTATTTGGGGTAGTTGCTCCACCAGTTGGCGCTCTGCTCGTCGGTGGTGCGCGGCGTGGCTTTCTCGAGGTAGTTCTGCAGGTCGGTATCGTGATATTCGGGCGCTTTGAGGTAGCCCGGCAGAATGTGATAGAGCAGGGCGTAGTCGGTGGAACCCTGCACGTTGCACTCGCCGCGCAGCGCGTTGATGCCGCCGCCGGCGCGGCCGACGTTGCCGAGCAGCAGCTGCAGCATGGCGTAGGAGCGCACGTTCTGCGTGCCGTAGGTATGCTGGGTGGTTCCCATGGCGTACATGATGGTCGCCACCTTGTCGGTGGTGCCGGTCCCGCAGAAAGCACGGGCGACCGCCATGTAATCCTGAATACTGGTGCCGGTGATCTCACACACAGCCTGCGGAGAGTAGCGGCTGTAATGTTTCTTCATCAACTGAAAAACGCAGCGCGGGTTTTCAAGCGTGTCGTCGCGCAGCGGTTTGCCGTCTGCCCCGGTTTTGTAACTCCAGCTGGTTTTGTCGTAGCTGAAGCTGTCGCTGTTGTAGCCGGAGAATATTCCTTCCTCGAAGTTGAAACTATCATCGACGACAAAGGCGGCGTTGGTGTAGTTCACCACGTAGTCTTTATGGTAAAGGCCGTTCTCAAGGGTATGGTTGATCAATCCGCCGATGAAGGCGATGTCGGTGCCCGGCCGCAGCTGAGCGTAGATATCGGCTTTCGACGAGGTGCGGGTGTAGCGCGGGTCGACAGAGATCAGCTTGGCGCCGCGGTCCATCGCCCGTTCCACGTATTTAAAGGAAATCGGATGGTTTTCAGCGGGGTTGGAGCCGATCGCGAGAATCACATCGGCATGCTGAATGTCGTTCCAATGGTTGGTCATGGCTCCACGACCGAATGATGCCGCCAGACCGGCGACAGTGGCGCTGTGTCATATTCGCGCCTGGTGTTCGAGGTAGCCGACCCCCATGGCACGCGAGAATTTCCCCCACAGGTAGCATTCTTCGTTGTCGAGGGCCGCGCCGCCGAGGAAGGTCATGCCGTCGTTGCGGTTGACCTGGTAGCTTTTGCCGTTGACCTTTTCTGTCTTGATGAACTGCCGGTCGCGGCTGTCTTTCATCAGGCGCGCAATGCGATCCATCGCCCAGTCCCAGGATTTTTCCTCCCAGCGGTCGCTGCCAGGGGCGCGGTACTTGACGGTGGTCAGGCGCCGTTCGTTGTTGGCGACCTGGAACATGGCGCTGCCCTTGGAGCAGAGCGAGCCGCGATTGATGGGATGTTCAGGATCGCCCTCGATGTTGACGATGCGTCCATCCTTGGTGTGGACAATCATCCCGCAGCCCACGGCACAGTAGGGGCAGACGGTGGTGGTGGTTTTAAGTCCCTTGGTGCGCATTTCGGGCGCGTCCGCGCCTGCCTGCGCCTGGGCGCCGGTCAGTGCGACCGTGCCGGCGGCGAGGCCGGTGCCCTTGAGGAAGTTTCGACGAGAAATTCCCATTTCTCTCTCCTTTCAGAATTCTATGAAATAACCCGGGCAGCTGCCGAGGCTTCCGAGCCTATGCGCAACAGTTGTGCCATTTTGGCGCAAGGGTTGAGAGAATGGGATAATTTAAGAATTTACGACAGGTTAGCGTAAACGGTGTTGCGTGGCGGAGAGAAGAGTCTGGCAGGGGAGATCGGGTCGTTATGACCCAGTGGGTACTGTTGACCCGGAAGTGTCCCCCCTCCCGGCTTCCCCCCGCTGGGGGGAGGAGCAAAAACATTTGCGGGGTGGGGGAAGCTGGGGCGGTTCGGGTTTTAATAGACCCGCATTTGTCCTGCCGGGCCTTCTTCGATGTGGCCGATCAGCCAGGCGCCGCAGCCCGCAGCGGAAAGTTTTTCCCGGAGCCGGTCGCACTTGTCGGGTGCGACGACCATCAGCAGGCCGCCGGAAGTCTGTGGGTCGGCCAGCAGGTCGAGGGTGGCTGCGGGGATGCGCTCCGGGTCCTGGACGCGGGGCAGATAGTGGGAGCGGTTGCGATAACTGCCTTCGGGTACCAGCCCCATGGACGCCATTTCGAGGGCCTGGGGGTAGGCGGGCAGGCTTTTGCCGTCGAGAACGATGCGGACATTGCTGGCCGCAGCCAGTTCGAGGGCGTGGCCGAGCAGGCCGAAACCGGTGATGTCGGTGCAGGCGTGGACGCCTGTTTCCAGCATGACTTCAGCGGCGCGCTTGTTGAGGGTCGCCATGCCGCTTATAACCTCGGACAGGTCGGATTCAGTGAGCACTTCCCCCTTGAGGGCGGTTGCCAGCAGGCCGGTCCCCAGCGGTTTGGTCAGAATCAGGCGGTCACCGAGGTGTGCGCCGACGGTAGTGATCATCGCGGCGGGATCCACCAGCCCGGTGACAGCAAGGCCGTATTTGGGTTCATCGTCCTCGACCGAATGCCCTCCCGCAATCACGGCGCCCGCCTCCGCCACCTTGTCGGCACCGCCGATCAGAATGGCGGTCAGATCGTCGACGCCCAGCGTGCACAGGGGGAACCCGATCAGGTTGAGTGCCGTGATGGGGCGCGCCCCCATGGCGAACACGTCGGAGAGGGCGTTGGCCGCGGCAATCTGGCCGAACAGGTAGGGATCATCCACCACTGGAGTGAAGAAGTCGATCGACTGCACCAGTGCGAGGTCGTCCGAGATACGGTAGATGCCCGCATCGGCGAAGGGAATCGCGGCCGACAGCAGGTTGGGGTCGGCGGATATGGGAAGTTGACGCAGAACCTGCGCCAGGGTCTCAGGCCCGATCTTGGCCGCTCACCCGGAGGTGCGCGACAGACTCGTCAGGCGGATCTTTTCGGTCATTGCTTATCCTTTTAAAAATCAAAAGCTAAATTTTAACGCAAAGACGCAGAGAGGCAAAGGCGCAGAGAAACAAAAGAAAAAGACTTTTCAGATCTTTTCTCTCCCTGCTCTCCGTCTCTGCGTTGAAATCGATTTTTCAGTCTTTCTCCGGCAGTTTCCACGCCACCCGCTCATCTCCGACGCGGCGGGTGTATTTGAGGCTGTCGAAATGTTCCAGCAGGGCCTGCACCTGTTTGCGGGCGCTGCCGAACAGGTCGCGGAACTGGGCCAGGGTCAGGGTCTCGTTCTGTGCGAAGTGATCCCTGAGGAGCTGCACCGCATTTTGATAGGTCTCGGCGTGCAGATAGGTCTCTTCAGTGAGCTTGACCAGGCGCCCTTCAGCGAACAGGAAGGTGAAGTAGGTGTCGGCCTGTTCAGGAGTGAGATTCAGGCGCTCGATCATCTCGTTGCGGTTTTTGACCAGAGCTCCCCCGCGCTGATAGGCCGCTTCGATCTTCTCCAGATCTTCCGCCTGCTGCCGGGTCGGCTGGGGTGTCCAGTCCGACAGGGCAATCCATTCCCCTTTTCGCACCAGCTGGCCGTCGTCGATAATCATGGTGAGCAGCTTCTGAAATGCCTTTGATGAAACCTTGTCCGGCAGCGCGCCCTTCAGGGTGGCATGGGGGATGCCTGGCTGCAAGGGATTTTCGCTGTGAAAACGGGTGGTGGCGTCGCGCAGACGGTGGCGCCAGGACGCCAGGGCGTCACTGGCGGCCCACTGGTCGACAAGCTGCCAGGCGAGGCCTTCTTCCTCCAGTTGACGCAGGTTTTTCTCGACGCGCTCACGGCCGAGCCCGGAGAGCAGTTCGAGATTTTTCACCGTGGTGGCCTGCTGATCGCTGAGCTTCTGCAGCAGGAAGGATTTTTCACCGCTTTCCAGATCCTTGAGCGCCTCCATGATCTCCGTGCGGAAACGACGATGCTTGACCGGACGCGGATCGAGCACCCGACCGCCGCCGATGGTAGTCATGGGACTGTAGGAGCGCACGATGAAACGGTCCTCGCGGTGGGCGACCAGGGGACGGTCAAGGTGAATCTGGACAATGGCACTTTCTCCCGGTTCCATCAGGTCGCGATCGAGCAGCGCCACCAGTCCTACCACCCGTGCTGTGCCCAGATAGAGATGAACCGGGTCGCGGAATTTGAGGGGGCGCGGCGCGTCGGCCAGCAGGGTCAGGCGGGCGTCGATGCAGGTGGTTTGTTCAAATACCTTCGGGGTGCCGACCACTGCCCCGCGGCGGATGCGTTCGCGATCAAGCCCCGCGAGGTTGAGGGCGACGCGCTGCCCGGCGCTGGCTTCTTCCACCTGCTTGCCGTGCACCTGCACTTCGCGCACACGCACCGTGTCTCCAGGGGGCAGTACCTCCACCATGTCCCCGGCGCGGACCCGCCCTGACAGAAGGGTGCCGGTAATGACGGTGCCGAATCCGGACAGGGTAAAGTGGCGGTCAATAGGCAGGCGCATGGGGCCGTCGGCATCCTTGATCGGGAGGGTTCGCGCCTTGGTCTCGATCAAGGAGGCAAGACCATCGAGCCCGTCTCCGGTGATAGCAGAGACGCGCGCCACCGGTGCCTTTTCCAGGAAGGTGCCGGACACTTCTTCGCGGACCTCTTCTTCGACGATGTCGATCCAGTCCTCTTCCGCCAGATCGCACTTGGTCAACACGATGATCCCCTGGGGGATCTGCAGCAGGTCGAGAATCTGCAGATGCTCGCGAGTCTGCGGCATAACCCCTTCGTTGACGTCGACGACCAGCAGCACCAGGTCGATGCCGCCGATGCCGGTCAGCATGTTGCTGATGAACTTCTCATGGCCCGGCACGTCGACCACGCCGGCGATCATGCCGCCGGGCAGGCGAAAGGGGGCAAATCCCAAGTCGATGGAGATGCCGCGTTTTTTCTCTTCTGTTAAACGGTCCGTTTCGACACCGGTCAATGCGCCGATCAGGGCGGTTTTGCCGTGGTCGACGTGGCCGGCGGTGCCGATGATGACGTGGTGTTCAGTCTGACTCATGGTTTCTATCCAAAGCGGTTTGCAATGCGGTGAGAAGATCGTTTTCCTGGTCGCTCGCCAGGGTGCGCACATTGAACAGCAGGCGATCATCCTGCACGCGGGCGACTACGGCAGGCTGTCCATGGCGCAGGCGGCGCACAAGCGCGTCGACGGACTGTTCTCTGGGCGTGACGGCCATGGCGAAGCCGGGCAGTTCCGTGGTGGGCAGCGCTCCGCCGCCCACGGTGGAAGGCGCGGCAACCACCTCGATTTGTGCGCGGCTGTCGATTTCTTCCTTCGCCCGGCGCGCCAGCTTGATGCAGCGCTGTTCCAGTTCTTCAGCGGGGGTGGCCAGCATGCGCAGGACTGGAATCTCGCGCAGGGCGCGTTCGCGGTCGAGGTAGAGGCGCAGCGTGGCTTCCAGCGAGGCGAGGGTCAGCTTGTCCATGCGCAGGGCGCGGGCCATGGGGTGGGAACGGATTTTTTCGATCAGCTCCCGCTTCCCGACAATGATGCCCGCCTGGGGTCCGCCCAGCAGCTTGTCGCCGCTGAAAGTGACGACGTCGATCCCTGCTGCCACCGCCTCGGCCACCGTCGGCTCGCGGGGCAGGCCATATTCGCTGAGATCGAACAGCATGCCGCTGCCCAGATCCTCCATCACGGCGATGCCGTGTGGTCTGGCGATTTCCACCAGTTCGGCACCGCTGACCTATGAGGTAAACCCGACGACACGGAAATTGCTGGTGTGGAC
>NPIE01009499.1_pt1 | contig 14924 bp, 10 predicted proteins | sample 8637661 | NCBI WGS metagenome assembly NPIE01 (sample SAMN07420842, study PRJNA396082) | bioreactor metagenome | isolation source: sample BA12 brine-fed electro-methanogenic bioreactor BA | place: Japan: Kochi | collected 2016-12-09 | reverse complement strand
CCGGCAAAAGCGCGATGAGGCAGTTGCTACCTCTAAAGTGGTGGGACAAAATTCAAACGGACTTTTAGCACGGCTTCAAGCTATGAGCGATTTATCATCGGGGAGCAAAAGCGTTATGCTGGCGAGCTGGTTTATCCTACTGCTTTTCATAACTATTGAAAGTGCACCAATTATCGTTAAGCTTTTATCGGCTAGAGGTCCCTACGACGATATGCTTGAAGCAGAAGAGTATATTAAGCAGGCAGAAGTCCGAAAAAGGGTAGTAAAAGCCGAACTCACCGAGGATCACCAAATAGATTTGCATAGTTTGCTGGAAAAGGAGCGAAACGATAAGCTTTATGAGGTTGAAAAAGACCATATTGATAACGAAGCAAGTATGCTTAGGCAGATAAATAAGCTGAAAATTCAGCTTTGGAAGGATGAGGAACTTGAAAAGCTCAAGCAGGAAGCTGCGCGAGTTAAGGAAGCACAAAAAGCATCCTCTCCTGATATTAACGAAACCATTAAAATATTTGAGCCCGAAGAGTCTCCCGATATTAAAGACATTCCAATTATGGATGATGCCGATATCGAGAAAACCATCGAGAATCAGGATAATACGAGCAAAGTAGATACTGTAAAAGAAGTTAAATAGCTTGGTGTTTTTGTGACTTAAGTATTTCTAATGCTATAGCTTAGTAAGATAATTTTCCGTAAGCCATTTTTTTACTGCATTTCTAGTCTTTTTCTGAAATAATATCTATTTTTAGTCAAATTTTTTTGACTATGCAGCGAAACTATTCTCGATGGTTTGTTATCCGTTATACCCTTTTATCCTTCTTGTTGGGTTTAGCCTTCCTCGCACTGGGGCTTTTCATTCAATCGTTAGTGTACAATCTATCCTTCACTGCAGCAGGTATTGCTGAAATCCATAGACGAATTCCAATCTTTTATCTCATCGATGCGCTTCCAATTATAATTGGCTTTATAGCATACTTTGTTAGTAAGAGATACTCGGCAACCCAAAAAGAGACATTTAGTTTTAGCGAGCAAGAGCTATCGAGGCAGAGGCGGTTGTATCGATTTGTGCAAAAGCTCAAGGAGGGAGATATTGATGCCGAATATGTTCCAGAAGAAACCGATGTACTTGGTAAGGCAATTGTTAACCTTCGTAATACCCTTAAAGAAACCAAAAAAGAGGAAGCACTTCGCCGTAAAGAGGATGAGCAGCGTAACTGGTCTGCTGAAGGATTAGCTAAATTTGCTGAAATTCTCAGAACCGAAAAGGACGATATAGAAGAGCTTTCCTATTCAATTATTAGTAACCTAGTTAAATATATTGATGCAAACCAAGGTGGTTTTTACCTGTTAGATGATACCGACCCAGGAGATAAGTTTTTTAACCTTACTGCATGCTACGCATACGAGCGCAGAAAATATGCCGATAAAAGAATTGATTGGGGAGAAGGATTGGTTGGGGCGTGTGCTCTTGAAAAACAAACTACACACCTAACTAAAGTCCCCGAATCGTACCTCAAGATAACTTCAGGACTAGGAAGTTCAAACCCCAAAAACATTATACTAGTTCCCTTAAGGGTTAACGATGAGGTTCATGGCGTTTTAGAAATTGCTTCGTTTAATTCTTTCGAAAAGTATAAAGTTGAGTTTGTTGAGAAGGTTGCAGAAAGTATTGCATCAACCATTTCGGGGGTAAAAATTAACATTCGTACTGCTAAGCTACTACGCGAATCGCAAGAGCAAGCCGAAACGTTACAGGCTCAGGAAGAGCAGATGAGGCAAAACATGGAAGAGCTCCAGGCTACGCAGGAGGAAGCAACGCGCCAATCGGAAAAGTTTGTAAGCTTCACAAACTCTGTAAACCATACCCTCATTCGTGCCGAGTACGATGTAAATGGAGTTTTGCTTTACGCAAACACAAAATTTCTTAATAAGCTCGAGTACTCATCAAATTCTGAGGTTGAAGGGAAGCATATCTCCATGTTCGTAAATAAAAAGGACAGAGAATGGTTCGATGAGATATGGGAGAGCCTAGCAAAAGGCGGACACCACTTTGAGGGAGACATGAAACATGTTACAAAGAGCGGAAAGGATTTGTGGACCATTGCAACCTATACATGCGTGCGGAACCCTAATGGAGGTGTTGAAAAGGTGCTATTCCTTGCCATTGATACTACCGAACAGAAAAATCAAAGTCTCGATTTTGAGGGGCAAATCGAAGCGCTTAACCGTTCAAGCATTAAGGTTGAGTACTCGCCTACAGGCGATGTTATTGATGCTAACGACAAGTTTCAACAGGTATTTGGCTTTTCGCATGCTGAAGCAAAATCAAAAGCAGTATTCGATTTCTTCCACGCAAACGACAGGAAGCAAATTGATGGTATTTGGGATGATGTAACCCATGGAATACCCTTCGAAGGTCAGCTTAAAATGATTATACGATCAGGAGAGGAACGTTGGTTTAGGGGAACCTATACCGCTGTAAATGATATGTATGGAGAGGTTGCTAAGGTTGTGTTTATTGGTCACGATATTACCCGCGAAAAGCTAATGGAGATCGAAACCCAGGAGCAAACCGAGCAGCTTCGTCGTCAGGAGGAAATGCTCCGTCAGAACGAAGTTGAACTCAACAAAAAGCTGCGCGAGGCTAAGGAGGATATTAAAAACCAGTTTAAGGAAATTGAGCGCGAAAAGATAAGAACTGAGAAAACCCTCGAAGGCTTTCTTGATGCCATTATAACAACCGATCAGGATGGCATAGTGCAGTTCTATAACCACGCAGCTGAGGAGCTATTTGGTGTTAGCAAGGATGAAATTCTTGGCCAAAGTATCCGAATTCTATTCCCACCCGAGGCTTCCGATTCCGATGAATTCTTAGCATCGTATCTCGATCCTGATAAACAGGCAATAATTGGAGAACGGCGCGAAATATCCATTACGAAAAAGGATGGCGATGAGATTAATTTGCTTATGCTGCTTACCGAAGCAAAAGTTGGCCGTGAGCATACGTTAACAGCATTTATTCAAAATATTTCTGTCGATCTTTTCTAGTCATTATTAAAGTTAGCTCAGCCTTATTTTTAGCAACGAAATGGGTATTTGTATTTTACTTTACCACCTAAATGGTTACTTTTGTGCACGGCTAAATTTTGTAATGTAACGCGTACAATGCCCTTATTTATTTGATATATGGATAATTTTGTAGTATCGGCTCGTAAATATCGTCCCAGTAGTTTTAATAGTGTGGTTGGTCAAAACTCATTAACCACAACGCTTAAAAATGCTATTCAGCGAAAGCAATTGGCGCAAGCATACCTGTTTTGTGGCCCTCGCGGTGTTGGGAAAACTACCTGTGCCCGAATTTTTGCTAAAACCATTAACTGCTTAAATCCCACCTCCGAGCTAGAGGCCTGTGATGAGTGCGAAAGCTGTAAAGCTTTTATTGGTCAGCGTTCGTTTAATATTCATGAGCTTGATGCTGCATCGAATAACTCAGTTGAAGGCATCCGAAAACTCATTGAGCAGGTTCGCATACCCCCACAAATTGGGAAGTACAGCGTTTACATAATCGACGAGGTGCACATGCTTTCACAGGCCGCTTTTAATGCGTTTTTAAAAACGCTTGAGGAGCCACCTGCCCATGCTATTTTTATTCTGGCAACTACTGAAAAGCATAAAATCCTTCCAACAATCTTGTCGCGTTGTCAAATTTACGATTTCAATAGGATAAAAGTTGAGGATACTGTAAAATACCTTGAATACATTGCTAAGGAAGAAAATGTTACCTACGAAGTTGAAGCCCTAAATATCATCGCACAAAAAGCCGACGGAGCAATGCGCGATGCTTTGTCAATTTTCGATCAGGTTGTAAGCTATAGCGATAACAACATAACCTATCAGAAGGTTATCGAGAATCTAAATGTACTCGATTTTCAATACTACTTCACCCTTACCGAGAATTTTCTACAGGCCGATTACGCCAATGCCCTAAAAATATTCGATGAGCTTTTGTCGAAGGGTTTTGATACGCAACAGTTTATAGCCGGTTTAAGCGAGCATTTCCGTAATTTATTAGTATGTAAAGATCCGCAAACATCGCAAATTTTAGAGGTAGGAGCGGCCATTGCCGAGCGTTACGTTAAGTTTGCAGTTGAGTGTTCGCCCGAATTTCTCATAAAGGCACTCGATGTAATTAACCAAACCGATGTTAGCTTCCGGCAAAGCAGCAATCATCGATTACATGTGGAGCTAATGCTCATTAGATTAAGCGGGCTTAATCAGGAAAAAAAAAAATAGCATCTTCGAATGGTTAGCCAATCCAATACTCGAGCTAACTGCGCTAAAGCAGGATGTCAGTGCTGATGCTGTAGTTGTTGAGAAAGAGAAAAGTGAACCCCAATCGCCATTAAAGAAGGTTACGCCTATTCCAAAGCAGGCTCCCAAGAGCATCTCAATTAAAGATGCTCTTTCGGGGAAGGCAAATACTCCAACTCCCGAAGCGGATAAAGGTATAACTACTTCAGATGTTGAAGATGAAGCATCCGATGAAGAAAATTTCGAAGATATTTCAGAGCATGAACAGAATGCCTTTGGCCAAGATGAGCTAGAGGAGGTATGGCAGAAATATGCTAAGAATTTTTTGAGTGATAAACCTCGATATAGCAGTTTAATGCTTAACTATTTGCCAACTTTAAAGTCGAACTATGTTGTTGAGGTAGAGGTTGAATCGTCGTTGCAGCTCGATATGTTTAAGGAGATTAACGCTGATGTTGTCCTGTTTTTACGCCAAAAGTTAGAGAATAAGACAATTACAGTTGAGGTGAAAGAGGTTGCAGGTGATTCGTCAAATGGTAAGCTTTACACAATTGAGGATAAGTTTAAGTATTTAAGCCAGCTAAATCCGAGCATTATTAAGCTAAAGCAGCAGCTTAACCTCGATTTCGATTAAAGAGCATTTTTATTAAACTTTACCCATTGATTATTGTTACACAATAAACTAGTTAATAACCCTTAAAACAGAAGAAAAATGCTAAATCCAAAAGTTCAAAATGCTATTAATGAGCAAATTAATGCTGAAATTTGGTCAGCTTACATGTACCTGTCAATGTCGTCGTACTTTGCAGCCGAAGGCCTAAATGGCTTTGCAAACTGGATGCGTGTACAGTGGCAGGAAGAGTTAACCCATGCTCTTAAATTTTTCGACTACCTAGTGGAGCGTGGTGTTCAGCCAATTCTTAAACCAATTGATAAGGTTCCTGAGAAGTGGGATAGCACCCTTCATGCAATGGAGGAAACCTTAAAGCATGAGCAGCACGTTACTGCCTTAATCAACAATATTATGGATGTTGCCATAGAGGAAAAAGACCACGCAACCAAAAGCATGCTTCAGTGGTTTATTGATGAGCAAGTTGAGGAAGAGGCAAGTGCACAGGAAATTATCGATAGCCTGAAGCTAATTGGCGATAAGGGACATGGCATTTTTATGCTCGATAAGGAGCTAAAATCGCGTCAGTTTGTTGACGAGACCGTTCAGGAGTAGTTTACAGAAAAGTGTATTAAAAAGGCTGGCCTTAAAGCCAGCCTTTTTGTATTTATACCTTTTCAAACCGGAAGTTTATAGTTGATTTAAGCAGGATATCATCTCCAATTGCTTTTATTTCATCGTTAGCATATTTCCAAACTAGCATTACATTTTTGCTTTCCTTATCATTTATAAGTTCAAGCTCTTTTACCAATACGCCAATGAATTGCAGGTTAAGTTTATCCGCTTTGCTAATATTGAAATCTGCATTTATACCTATGCCCAGCGACGAAAACCGTATGGTATCCAACCACATAATTACAGGATAGAAGTAATCCCAAGGCTTTTCGTTTATCGATGGTCCTTCAATTACAATATCACCCGATTGGTCGAAGTATACCAAAGGTGACGTTGCGGTTCGTTTATGGTTAAAAGATGTTACGGCTGGTTTTTCTTCTATATTGAAAGGGAAGTGAAAAAAATCAGCAAATTCTTCACCATCCTCCATTATATCTTCATCATCTGGATGATAGAACCAATTTACTTTAACCAATTTACCTTTTGTACTATGCTTTTCGAGCATTGAAAACAGATCGAAAAACGCTTTCGATGTTGTATTGCCAAAGTACATTAGCTCGAAGTTAACTGTTAGGGAGTTACTGATGTTGGTTAAAAAATCATCAATCCAACCCAAAAGAGGCATGTAAAATTGCGAGGGGTTTTCGGGAATTGAAATTCCCGAAATGTATACCAACTCCTTGCTCGCATCGGTTAGTATGAAAGGATAGTTTACTCTTGGGTTTATAATAAAATCGGTCATTAGCTTACCTGCTTATGCTTTGCTGTAATTGTACAATCAAATTTAGCATTATTATTCATGTAAATCCCTTAAGCAAATTTTTATTTTGGCTAGGCTAAACATAACAATATTAGTAAATTTGTTACATGGAGACAATTGCATGGATAGGTTTTTCTCAGGCTCTATTTGCCGCTATTATGCTTATGGCAAAAAAGGGAAGGACCATACCCGATAAAATTTTAACGGCTTGGCTTTTTCTTTTAGCAGTTGAGTTTTTATCGTGTGCAATTGATTATTGGTTGTATGGTTACGCTTTGCTGTCGAGCTCATTTTTGCTGTTCAATCCTGCATTTTACTTGTATGTTTGCTCGTTAGTGCAACCAAAATTTAGGCTTAGCGTATTGCATCTTTTGCATCTCGTCCCATTTTTATTTTTCGAAGTTTTTGCATACGTCCTTCACGAACCATATGTTTTGTTTGGCTATTTTAATAATGACACTACTTACTGGTTTAGGTTCTTTTTCGCTTTGGCTTCGTTGGTTTCGTGGATAGTTTACAACTCAATTGCATCGATCCTAATTTTTAGGCACAGATTACAGCTAGTTGATGAATTTTCGAGTATTGAAAGCAATAAGCGAATTACTTGGCTAATATTTGTTGTCATATTTTATAATGTATTCTGCTTATTGCTAATTACGAGCGGAATTTTTAATCTATTTTTTAATGTAGAGTTCCCTTTACTGCCAGTGGTTAACTATTCAGCATTGCTTTTGCTGGTTTATATTCTGGGCTTTTACGGGCTAAAGCAGGAGGTTATATACAGTAAGGTTACTAAATATGACTCCCAAAATGCTACTCGCAGCTATAGCCCGTTGCTATCAAAGGAACAATCGGATAAGTTAAGGACTATTCTGTTTTCCTTTTTCGAGAAGGATAAACCCTATCTAAATCCTGAGCTGAGCATGGATATGCTTGCCAATGCATTGGGTTTTCCTAAGCATCATATTACTGAGGTGTTGAATAAAGAGATTGGCAAGAACTTTTTTCAGTTCGTAAATGAGTACAGGGTAAATGCTGTTAAGGAAATGCTAATGCAGCCTAAAAATTTCTATTCAATTGAGGCAATTGGATTCGAATGTGGATTTAATAGCAAGTCGTCATTTTTCACAATCTTTAAAAAAGCAACAGGACAAACACCTCTTCAGTATAAGAATTCAAATTGCTAGTTTATTTGTAATGAGCTGTTAAGCATTTTTTTATCGGTTTGTTTTTTAAAGTTGAACAAGTGTAGCTGGTTCAACTTTTTTTGTTTGAACTCCAGGGGAATATTCGTGGCGTAATTTTAAGTAGAAACAAAATTACTTCCCATGAGAAAATTTTCAGCTATCCTTTTTCTTTGCTTATTTTCGTTTGTAGTATCCAACGCACAAGGTCTGTTCGAAATGGCCGAAGATAGCTTGAACTTGGCAAACGCTATGGCCCAAAGTAATTTTAGTATCAATGGTTACACAAAGGGCTTGGTTTATGGTGGAGCTAAAAATTTCGATTTTTCCAATGCATTTGCTGAGCTATCGCTGACTACAGAGTATGAAAATGGAGATACATACGCCTTTGCCGATTTTAGGCTTCGCGAGGGACAGTTTTTTGCATCGAGAGAAACACAACTTCAGCTTAAGGAAGCGTATGCAGGCTACAAAGGAAGAGCCTTTAATGTATTTGTTGGAAATCAAATTGTGAGTTGGGGGCGAACAGATGCTTTTAACCCAACCAATTCAATAACTCCAAACAGCTATTTTTTGCTTACTGATGAGGTAGATGATCAACGACTATCAAATTTTTTAGTGCGCTCATCGGTAATAATAACTACTGGGTTGAATCTTGAGTTCATAGCCATCCCGATATATAAACCATCGGTTTATAGGTACGANNGTACGATTTATTTAACCTACAACAGCCGGTTACCTTTAGCAATGTTGAAAACCCCGATGTAACCTTTAGCAATGCTGCTTTAGCAGCAAAAGCAAGTTTTGAATTTCCTTTAGTTGGTTTTTCGTTATCATACTTCAATGGCTTCGACCCATTTTATGGGTTTACCGTTTCAAGCGTCGATATTTCTACCTTAAACATACAGTACACGCCAAAGCCATATAGAAAGCAAGCAATTGGTTTCGACTTTGATCTTCCTATTAAGTCTACAATGTTTAGGGGTGAGGTATCGCTCAACCTAACAAATGATTACAAGGAGAATATGTATATTCCAAACCCTGATATATACTACGTTGCAGCAATTGAACGAAGCGTATTTGGAACCACAGCTATTTTTCAGTTCATCGGAAGGCAAGTTTTGGATTATAACGTACTTAATCGACCTGTGCTATTGGGTTATACTCCTGAAGATTTGATGCTGTATGCAGAGCAAACCATATATTACGAATCGGAACTATACAACCGAAAAGTTTTTACTCAGCAAAACGAGCAAAATTTTGCTCTAATGCTTTTGCTATCAAGGCAGCTATTTTACGAGGTGGTAAGTGTTGACTTGGCTGGCTATTATAATTTAACTACAGAGGAACGTCTTACTCGGTTGGGAGTATCATGGAGTATTGACGATGCTTTATCGGCTAACTTCGGATTTAGTATAATGAAGGGACCCTACGAAACTATTTTCGATTTATCCGGACCAGTAATGAACGGAGCCTATATTGGAGTAAAGGCTTCATTTTAGACTATATACTTTCATTGTAAAACTATTATGTACTAAGCAATGGATCTATTTAAAAGAATTATCAAACATAAACGTTGGTTTATACTTGTGCCAATTGCCCTGTCGTTGCTAATATTATTACCCCTTACAAAGGCAAAGGTAAACCCCGATTTAATGGAGTACTTGCCCAACGATATTGAGTCGAAAATTAACCTCGATAGCATTGAAAGAGAGTTTGGCAAGTTTGAACCATTAATCATTTATATAAAAAGTAACGATATTCTTCAACCTTCAACCCTTGAGCGTATTGTTAGCTTAAGCGAAGCGCTGAGTGAACTACCCGAAGTTAACGATGTTCTCTCGTTGCATAACACCAAATACATAAGGGGTGTTGACGGAGCCATGCTGGTTGACCCAGCAATTAGGTTTATCCCAACCAATGAAGAAGAGAGAGAGGCATTGAAACAGGAGTTAACAAAGAATCCCCTTGCGGTTGATGTTTTTGTTTCCTCATCGTTTAAACATGCATCAATTATTGTAAATCCAGAACAGGGCATAACCGATGAAACATTATTGCAAAAGGTTGATAGCGTTTTAATGGTTTACCCCGGAAACGAAAGTGTGTACATGAATGGATTACCCTATTTGCGAAACGAAATACAGGTTAAGGCTACGCGCGACTTGGCTCTACTATTACCACTTGGGCTAGTTGTTATGCTCGTTTTTTTGCTGTTCTCATTTAGGGAGATAAAAGGTGTTCTTTTGCCCTTTTCGGTAGTGCTTATGTCAATTGCTTTTGCTATGGGTTTAATGCCCCTTTTAGGGTACGATTTAAGCCTAATTGCTGTACTTGTTCCAATAATGATGATTGCCATTGCAAATAACTACGGAGTGCATATTATTGCTCGTTATCAGGAGTTGAATAGCGACATTCCATCACTACCAATGCCACAGATTGTAGAACGAACCCTCAAACATCTTACTAAACCAATACTGTTAACCGCAATTACTACAATTATTGGAATTTTGGGGTTAGCTGTACACGTAATGGCACCGGCACGACAAATGGGTTGGGTTACTTCGGTTGGTGTTGCAGTTGCGCTTGTGCTTAGTTTGGTTTTTATTCCTTCGGTTATGCTCGGTATGAAAAAGGGAAAACCTTTTCACGGAAAGCTTACATTTGAAAGAGCCTGGATAAGAAAACTACTGGCTCAAATATCCTTAAAAACCGTTAGCAGGCCTCTTGTTGTTGTCTATATTTTTGTAAGCTTTTTATTGTTGAGCGCTGTTGGAATACTATCGTTACAGGTAAGCATTAATATGGAGAAGATGATGCCTCAGGCACATCCAATGCGTATTTCTACAGATATTGCAAATCAGCATTTTGGTGGAACCAAAACAATCTCGTTGCTTTTCGAGGGCGATATTATTAGCCCAGAGGTAATGCAAACTATGGATGTTTTTGAGCGGGAGCTCAAACAAATTCCCGAAGTTGGCAATGTTACCTCATTGGCATCGGTTATCCGAATTATAAGTCGTTCGCTAAATAATCCAGACGATATTCTTTACGATACCATTCCAAACGATAGAATGGCTATTGCTCAGTATATCGAGTTTTATAGCATGAGTGGCGATCCTGAAGATTTTGAGAAACTTGTAAATTTCGACTATTCGCAAGCGTTACTAAATATTCAGTTTAAGGCAAATGACTATAAAGCATTTAAGCGAGTAGTAGGAAAAATTAATGCATTGGCCAATTCATCAACACATTGTACATTAATGGCAGGTCAGTGTTTGGTAGAGAACGAGTTGGCTCGTTCAATTGTTCGCGGACAGGTTTATTCGCTAATTTTTGCAATGCTTGCAATTGTTTCCCTTTTGGCAATTATTTTTAAATCAGTAACAGCAGGAATTATCGGTAGCATTCCGCTTTTGGTTTCGCTAATCTGTAATTTTGGGCTAATGGGGTGGTTTGGGCTTGAGCTCGATATTGGAAATTCACTTATCTCATCTGTAGCTATCGGTATTGGTGTCGATTATGCAATTCACTTATTCTGGCGGCTTAAGTATGAGCTTTCGTTGGGCCGAAGCTATTCCTCTGCAATTGCAAATACGCTTACAACCACCGGCAGAGGTATTACAATAAATGCTCTTTCGGTAATGCTTGGTTTTGCAGTACTATTTTTTTCGGGGCTGGTTATACTAAAAACCTTTGCCTTTCTAATTATCTTCTCGTTGCTAATCTGTTTGCTTTGTACGCTTATTCTTATTCCGGCAATTTGCATTTTTGTTCAACCAGCGTTTTTAACGATGAATGGAAATCAACAGCTATTTGACTAGGGTATATATTCTCAGAAATTAATTCGAAAAACTCTCTACTATGAAATTAAAATTATTTTTAATCTTAACACTGCCAATGGCAATTTCCTTCGCTGTTATTGCACAGAATCCTAAAGAGATTGCAAGCAAATCCAATGAAATGGTTGAATTCGAATCCATGGAGATGTTAACTACGCTTAACATCTACGATGCTCGCGGGAATGTAAGAGTTCGCGATGTAGCCGTTGCCACCCGTAAGTTTGGCGAGGTAACCAAAACCCTTATGCGCTTTATGGCTCCACCCGAAGTTAAGGGTACTTCGATACTCGTATATGATTATCCTGAAAAGAGCGACGATATGTGGGTTTACCTACCCTCACTGCGAAAATCGAGACGAATTGTGAGCACCGAAAAGGGAAAGAGTTTCATGGGCTCAGAGTTTTCCAATGCCGATATGAGCCGCCCAAACCTTAACGATTTTACCTACAAACTATTAGGATCACAAAAGTTGAATGGTAAGGATTGCTGGGTTGTTGAGGCTTCAGTAGCATCAAGTGAAGTTGAAAAGGAACTTGGCTATGCAAAAAGAGTTTCCTACACCGAAAAGAGTACCTACTTAACACACAAAAGTGAGCTGCTCGATAAATCGGGAAAAGTACTTAAGGTGATGACCCTTAGTAATTTTCAGAGGCAGAAAAACGGTCGTTATTTTGCCTACGAAATGAGAATGGAAAATTTGCAAAGCAAACGCTACTCCGAAATGAATGTGAAGAGTTTTCAGTTGGGCTCTTCTTTAAGCGAGGAAAAGTTTTCAGTATCTAGCCTAGAGAATTAGTATTAAGCCCATTATGGTGAACTTGCAGATGGCTTGTGAAACACTCACTAAGCCATTTGTTTTTTTGAGCCATATTATCGGCTCATTTTTCATTAACTCCTAAAATTCTGCTAAATTTGCGAGTTCGATAGTAAAAAACATTCTAAATAGCATAAACCCATGGGTGCAATTGATACAATTCTATCCAAATTCTTTGGTGACAAAGCAAAACGCGATTTAAAAGAGCTAACGCCATACGTTGAAAGAATAAAGGAAGTATATCCAAAATTCGAAACCTTATCGCACGATGAGCTTAGGGCCGAGTCGGACAAGCTTAAGCAAAAAGTAAGAGGTGCCATTGCCTCCGAAATGGCTAAGGTAGAGGAGATGAAGGTTAAAATGGAGTCAACTGAGCTTGGCTTCGACGAGAAGGAAGTGCTTTCAAATGATATTGATAAGCTTAAAAAGCAAATTGACGAAAAGGTTGAGCAAGCACTTGATGAAATTTTGCCCGAGGCTTTTTCCATTGTTAAAGAAACTGCTCGCAGATTTAAGGAGAACGAAACCATTGTGGTTACCGTTAACGAGTTTGATAGAAATTTAGGTGCAAAAAAAGATTTCGTAACCATTGAAGGCGATAAGGCTGTTTACAAGAACAGATGGATTGCAGGAGGAAATGAAATTGTTTGGGACATGGTGCACTATGATGTGCAGCTTATTGGTGGTGTTGTTCTGCATCAGGGAAAAATTGCCGAGATGGCAACGGGTGAGGGTAAAACGCTTGTGGCTACGTTGCCTGTGTTTCTGAATGCTATTGCCGGCCTAGGCGTGCATATTGTTACCGTAAACGATTACCTTGCTCGTCGTGACTCCGAGTGGATGGGACCACTTTACGAGTTCCACGGTCTATCGGTCGATTGTATCGATAAGCATCAACCCAATAGCGAAGCAAGGCGTAACGCATACATGGCCGATATTACGTTTGGCACCAACAACGAGTTTGGTTTCGACTATCTGCGCGATAATATGGCCATTGCTCCAGCCGATTTGGTTCAGCGTAAGCACCACTATGCAATTGTCGATGAGGTTGACTCGGTGCTAATTGATGATGCTCGTACTCCGCTTATTATTTCCGGACCAGTGCCTAAAGGCGACGACCAGATGTTTGAGGAGTACAAGCCCAAGGTTGAGAAACTAGTGAACGCCCAACGGAATTTTGTTACTCAGCTGTTGGCCGATGCCAAAAAGCTAATTTCGGAAGGCAAAAACGAAGAGGGAGGCAAAATTCTACTTAGAGCCTTTAAGGGATACCCAAAATACAAACCATTAATTAAGTATTTAAGTGAGCAAGGGGTTAAAGCGTTACTGCTTAAAACCGAAAACTTCTACATGCAGGAGAACAACAAGAACATGCACATTGTCACTGATGATTTGTTCTTTGTAGTTGACGAAAAGCAAAATTCTGTTGAGCTTACAGAAAAAGGTATCGACCTAATTACTAGCGCTGCCGAAGATTCAAAGTTCTTTATTCTCCCCGATATTGGTAGCGAAATTGCCGATTTAGACAAGCAAAACTTATCTCCTCAAAAGTTGATTGAGGCAAAGGAGGAGCTATTACGCGATTTCTCAATTAAGTCCGAAAGGGTGCACACTGTGCATCAGCTGCTTAAAGCATACACCATGTTCGAGAAAGATGTTGAGTACGTGGTGATGGATAACAAGGTGAAGATTGTTGACGAGCAAACCGGTCGTATACTCGAAGGACGCCGCTATTCCGATGGTCTTCACCAAGCAATTGAGGCTAAGGAGAGGGTTAAGGTTGAAGCAGCTACCCAAACTTTTGCAACGGTTACGTTGCAGAACTACTTCCGCATGTACCACAAGCTAGCGGGTATGACAGGTACTGCCGAAACCGAAGCAGGCGAATTCTGGTCAATTTACGAACTCGATGTGGTGGTTATACCAACCAACCGGCCCATTATCCGAAAGGATATGGAAGATTTGGTTTACAAAACCAAGCGCGAAAAGTATGTTGCTGTTATTGATGAGATTGTTAGCCTAACTCAGGCCAACCGACCAGTATTGGTTGGTACAACTTCGGTTGAAATTTCGGAGCTACTTAGCCGTATGCTCAAAATGAAGGGGATTAAGCATAACGTGCTTAACGCAAAGCTCCACCAACGCGAGGCCGATATTGTTGCTGAAGCGGGTAGGGAGAAAGCAGTTACCATTGCCACAAACATGGCTGGTAGGGGAACCGACATTAAGCTATCTGCCACGGTGAAAGAGGCAGGCGGTTTGGCAATTATTGGTACCGAGAGGCATGAGTCGCGTCGCGTGGATAGACAGCTACGTGGTCGTTCGGGGCGTCAGGGAGACCCAGGTACATCGCAATTCTTCGTTTCGCTCGAGGATGATTTAATGCGTTTATTTGGCTCCGATAGGATTGCCAAGGTTATGGATAGGCTTGGGCTGAAAGAGGGTGAGGTAATTCAGCACTCAATGATTTCCAAATCAATTGAGCGAGCACAGAAAAAGGTAGAAGAGAATAACTTCGGAATTCGTAAGCGGCTGCTGGAGTACGATGATGTTATGAACTCGCAACGCGAGGTAATCTACACTCGTCGTCGCAATGCCCTTTATGGTGAGCGTATTGATGTTGATGTGGCCAATATGCTTTACGATGTAAGCACGGCCATAATTAACGATACCCACGGAAATGTTGAGTTCGAAGATTTTAACCTTGAGCTTATTCGCAACCTTTCCATTG
>NPIE01005915.1_pt1 | contig 14936 bp, 6 predicted proteins | sample 8637661 | NCBI WGS metagenome assembly NPIE01 (sample SAMN07420842, study PRJNA396082) | bioreactor metagenome | isolation source: sample BA12 brine-fed electro-methanogenic bioreactor BA | place: Japan: Kochi | collected 2016-12-09 | reverse complement strand
TGGTAGTCGCCGATCGGCCCGTGATCGCCGGTCACGCGGATGCGCCCGGCGTTGGTCGTGGTGGTAAACCAGTGGACGTCGAGGGGAGCGCCGGTCTCGAAGTCCAGTTCATAGGGAAACGGCGCGGGATCGAGCACGTGCACGGTCACGGGGGCCTCGTTGGACGCCAGGGCGCCGTCATCGGCCCGATACGTGAATACGTCAAAGCCGGCGAAACCGGGATCGGGCGTATAGGTCACCACGTCGCCCCCGGCCGTCAGCACGTACGGCGTGGACGCGATCACCCCCCCGCCGGGGTCCGCGAGCGTCCCGTTGGGTGGCAGGGCCGTGATGATGTGGCTGAGCGTGGGCCCGTCCACGTCGGAGGCCGCCAGCGGGATGTCGATCGGCGTGACCAGGGCCGTGGCCGCGCTGACCGGCTGGGCCAGCGGCGGCTGATTGGCCTCCGGGGTTCCGATGGCGCTGATCTGCACGTCGTCGATGTTCCACCCGCTGAAGGTCGATCCCCCGTCGGTCGGCCCCATGGTCCAGCGCACCTGGACGAAAGGCTGGTCGTCGGCGATCGCCGCGATATTGTGGCTTTGCAGGCTCCATGCAGTTTCCTGAAGGTCGCCGCCCTGGTGGCTCCATACGGTCACCCAGTTGACGCCGTCATGGGTCGCTTCGATGCTCGCGTTGTCGAAGCTGCCCGCCTCCACGCCCAGCCAGCGGGCGAAATCCAGCGTCACCCGGCTCAGGCCGGTGCAGTTGAATGGCAGCGTGGTCAGCCGCTGGGGCGACAGGTCATCCGGGTAGGCCCCGGCCAGGTTGTAGCCGTACACGTTCAATCCGGTGTAGCCGGAGGTCGGGTCGCCGCCCGCACCCAGGGGAATGCCAAATGCCCAATCGCCCTCGGTCAACCAGTCCGGATCGCTGCTCAGGGGGTGGTCGTACGCCACCATCGGCGTGCCGATCGACAGGGTCACGGCCGCCTCATTCGAAACGAGGAACACGTCCGCCGCCTGATAGCTGAAGGCGTCCGGCCCTGCGTAGTTGAAGTCCGGCGCATAGTCCACCAGGTTTCCGGTCACCAGTTCGTAGGGCACGGTGGTGATGGGGCCGGCGTTGGGATCGGTGAGCGTACCATGGGCGGGTAGCGCCGTAATGAGATAGCGCAGGGAGGTGCCGGGATTCGGATCGGCCCCCACCAGGGCGATGCTCACCGGCGTGTTCTCCGTCGTCTCCACGTACACATCCTCCGCCGTCGGCGGCAGGTCGACATCGCCGGCGACGGTCACGCGCACGTCGTCGATGAACCAGCCGTCGCGCTGGAGCAGCGCGTCCGACTGCATGCGGAAGCGGACCTTGATGGCCTGGCCGGCGAAGGGCGACAGATCGTACGCCCGCGAGGTCCAGTCATAGTCGCCGCCGGTATCCGCATCCACGTAGCCGATGAAGTTGTCGGCCGCGTCGACGACCTCCACCGTGCACGTGTCGTAGAAGGTCTCCAGCAGGCACCAATCGTGGTATTCCAGGATGACGGGCACATCCACGCCCACCAGGTTGATCAGCGGGGTTTGCAACCAGGCGTCCGCCTCCGGGTCGTAGGTGGAAAACAGGTCGGTGCCCCAGCAGTTGTTGCCGCCGATCGCGCGCACGCCGCGCAGCCCGGCGAGCGGTCCGCTGCCGCCCACGGCCTGGCTGAAGGAGGAGAGGAAGGAGGTGGGCGTGCCTCGGGCCCACTCGTTGCCCACGCCGCCCGTCGTCCAGCCGGGATCGGGCCCTTCGCTGTCGTCTTCGAAGAGGACGATTCCGTCGCGAATGATGTGCGTCCGCGCCCCGAAACCGTAGAGATTCACGCTGCTCCGCGGATACACCCCGTAGAAGAAGCCGCCGCTCGCCGCGCCGGCGTCGGTGTAGCCGGAGTTGGGCCCGTTGTAGATCACGGTCACGCCGGGGGCGACCTCCTGGCCCACGCTGTAGCTGACACCGTCCGTGGGCGTCCAGGCGAAGGGCAGGCTCGACCGCACGAGCAGGCTGCCGGCGTAATTCACCGTCGGCGCCGCCCAGGCCAAGGCGACACCGGCCCCCGCGCCCGAGGCGCTGAACGTCTTGATCGGCGCCGGCCAGCGCATCCCCGCGAGCGCGGCCGCCACCGCCGCCCCCATGTCCGCCCGCCCGTAGCCGAACCGGTGGCTGTGGCTGGTGATGCCGTCGAACCGGCCGTAGGGCTCGTCGACGCGGACGGCGGTATGCTGCAAGATCGCGAGCATCTCGGCCGCGGTCATCGTCTCGTCCTGGGAGAGAACGAGCGCCGCCGCACCGGCCGCGATGGGCGTCGCCGCACTCGTGCCGCCGAACGCGTCGGTGTAGTCCTGGTCGGGCAGGCCGTTGTACCCGCTGGCCCCGGTGTTATCCACGGTGGTGATGTCGAGCCAGGGGAAGCGCACGCCGTCATCGCCCCGGTCGTTCGTTGGGGTGACGATGCCCACCTCCGGGCCGACGTCGCTGAACTCGGTGTGCACCGCGTGGCTGTTGGTCCCGCCGACACAGGTGGTGGTGGGCAGTTGGCCCAGGGATTGCACCCCGTTCACGGTGTGGTCGTTGTTGGCGGAGGCGAACAGGATGAGGCATCCCTTGCCGTTGCGTCCGTTCTGGGCGACGGTGTTGATCGCCGCGACCACGTCGGACGGCAGCAGCGTGCCATCGGCGTATCCCCAACTGTTGCTCAGGATCGCCGCGCCGTCGCTGTGGTCGCCGTCGTCGTTCGGGTCCATGCAGAAGAGGAAGGCGTTGGCCGTGTCGGCGTTCGTGCCGCCGAAGAATTTGACGCCGATCAGCCCGCATTCCGGGGCCACGCCGCGGACGCCGATCGAATTCCCCTTGGCCACCGCCAGCCCGGCGCACGCCGTGCCGTGGCGCTGGCCGCCGTCGGGGCTGGGGTCGTCGTCGTAGGGCTCGTCGTCGACGTCGATGCCGTCCCGCCAGTTGGGAAAAAGGTCTGGATGGAGCTTCTCCACGCACTCGTCGATGATGGCTACGTGCACGGTCGGCGAGCCCTGCGCGTTCGGCCCGTTGGCGGTGTCCCAGGCCGCCTCCACGTTGATGTCGCTATTCGGGTCCGCGCCTTTGAGCACGTCGCCGTCGAGGTGCCACTGGTGCGACAGGTAATAGGGATCCTCGATCACCGGCGGCGCATAGGTGATTTTGGGCAGGTAGAAGTCGGGCTCCGCGTACTCGGCCAGGTCGTTCCGCTCGTGCAGGTAGTTCGCGACCGCGACGGGATTGACGCGCGCCGTGTCCTGCACAATCAGCCGGTATCGCCGGTTGCCGCGTTCCAGAGGTTGCACCGCGCAGCCCAGAGCGTCAGCGAGGGTTTCGAGCGTTGCTTTCTCGACGTCGGCGCGTAAACGCACGACCACCGCGTCGCTGGGGTAGATGGGAATTTCGCTGCCGGCGCGGCGCAGCACCGGCAGTGCAAACAACAGTTCCCGTTTTTCCAGCAGGTCGGCGGGTTGCACGCCGCGGGCCACGTGCAGGCCTCGATGAATAAGCTGCTCTTCCAGCCGCACAGCGGCCTGGTCCAATTCTCTCGGCGTCGTCCGCTGCCCGAGAAACGCCGGCCGGCGCGTTGCATCGCCCCGGGCTGCCTGCGCTGCGTCGACGCGCACCAGAAAGGCATCGGGCACGACCTCGATCGGCCGCTTGCCTTGTGCGTCGTAGAAGTAGTTTGGCATCGCGGACAGGTCGGGCAGGTCGAGCGTCTGGCCTGTCCCGGTCTGAACGATCACCAGCAAAACCAACCCTGCAATCCACCAGCGCGTGGCAGCGCGCAGCAACATGGCCGTTCGCTTCGTTTCCATCCGGTTCACGTGTGTTTCTCCGCGATTAGAAAACAGGTATGGGCCTGCGCTGCGGTCAGCGCAGGCCAAGCCCTCTGGGCGCTTTGCGTCTCACCATTCTGCCCGGCCAGCATTGCCGCGGCGCGGCCTCGGGGAAGATGCCGCCGGCTCGCGCTCAGCGGAAGACCCGGCTCGCCGTTCGCCATCATCGTGAATCGAGTCAACGAATGCAACGCGAATGCGAGATGCCCGTGCGCAGGACAGTCGAATGCAGTAGAGGTTTACAGGATACTGAGGCAGGGAATCGATATACGGTGTTTGCCCTACATTCCTCCTGGTGCTCACTCAGGCTATGCANNCCAAAACCCCAAAACAAGCCGCTCGCACGGAAATAAGGAGAGTACGGCTCGGTCGCCGGCTTCGTAGCCCCAGTCAATTTCCCGCAAAACCTGGGGTTACTGCTTGAATCGCGCGGCGCAATTGGAGTAAATGTGACGAAAGTTGGTCCGCACAAGCTGACGTCGGGCGGCGCTTGTGCACCCGCACGACCAACGTGCAGGCCGGGTCGATCCGGCTTCGGGAAAAGCTGGGCCGTCGTATTCGCATGCCGCACAGCCGTTCATTCGCAGCGCACCGTGCCGGCGCGATGCGCGGTATGGTGATGGGCGCGTGGAGGGAATCGGGCGAAACGTCGAGGCAGCGCGATGGTCACCGTCGGGCGCGGTCTTTAACGACCGTCCCTGCATGCGCCTGCGCGCCTCAGCCAGCACTGGCTCAACTTGCGCTTTCACACCGCACGCCGGGTTCCTGCGTGCGATCTAACCTGACCGCTTTGTGAGGAGAGAAGAAAGATGAATCGGCGACTCACGACCCGCAGTGCATTGCGGCGACGAACCGGCGTTGTCCTGGCCGCCATGCTGTTCGGCTGGACGGCGACGGCCAGCGCCCTTCCCCCGGCGCCTCCGAACGACACCATTGCCACGGCCGAACCGATCGGCGCCGTGCCGGCCCTGATTTTCGGCACGACCGTTCTGGCGGCGAACGACATCAACGACTCCGGAGGCGTGCTGGCGGCGATCGACAGCTACATGGACGGCCCGGACGTGTTCTATTCCTTCACGCCCGGGGTTACCGCAACCTACCGCATCCAGCTTGCCCCCTGGCAGCGGGCTCCCCTGCGCTCCTCCGACCGCCAGTTCACCATTTACGCGATGGAGGATCTCGGCGGGGGCAGCTATAGCTTCATCGACGGCGTCCGCGCCTCGAGCTCGGCGCGCCCCGTGCACCTCGACGTCGCCCTGACGGCCGGCGTGCCTTACTTCATCGCCATCGACCACAACAACAGCACGTACGACGACTTCGACTTCACGCTCATCGTCGATGAACTGGTGCTCACCAATCCCGACGCCTGCGGAAGCGCCATCGCCCTGCCGTCGGCTTTGCCCATTGCCATCTTGAACAACATCGACGGCGCGGCCGACGACTTCGAATTCGTGCAGTCGGATGGTCGCTGCAACATGGCCAATACGCCGGTCGTCGGCGGGGTGGATCATGTCTATGAATTCACCCCCACCGCGGACGGCGACTACGCCATCGAGGTGATCGCCAGCGGCTTCAACGCCACCGTGTACGTCGATGATTCCTGCGGCCCGTTCTTCCCGGACAGTTGCCAGGGCGCCTCGGACAGCAGCAGCGCCGGCGGAGCCAAACACGAGCTCGTCGTGGTCAGCCTGCTGGCCAACATACCCTACTACATCTACATCGACGAGAACGGCACGAACAACGCCGGCGAGTACGCGGTGATCATCGACCATGCCGTGAACTATGAAATCACGGAAGTCGAGCCCAACGACACACCCGCGTCGGCCACGCCCGTCACCCCGCCCCTCAACGGCGGCCAACTTCTCGGCACCGCCGACGAAGACTACTGGTCGGTCACCGGTTTCACCGGCGACCGCGTCTACGCGTACGTCAACAACGGCGGCAGCAGCAACAGCACCCTCGACACCGAACTCCGCATGTACGCCGCCGATGGCAGCACGCTGATCGAGTACGACGACGACGACGCCGATGGCATCGACTCCCCCATCAACGACCTGCGCTACATCTACAGCACCAGTGCGTCGGTCATCGCCGGCGCCCGCATGACCAGCGACGGCGAGCACTACCTGCACGTGGTCGATGATGACAGCTCCGACACCGACACCATTCATCGTTACCGCTTCCACGTCGGCGTCGAACCGGCCGATCGCGATCCGCAGCCCGAGGTCGAACCCAACGACAACCTCGGCGCGGCCACCATCAGCGGCACGAACTTCTTCAGCGGCGTCATTGATACCACCAGTGACCGGGACTACTTCGCGTTCAGCGCCGAGGTCGGCGACCGCGTCTTCATCGCCTTCGACGGCGATCCGGAGCGGGACTCCACCGGCGCCGACAGCGCCAACTCCGATCCGCTCGCGTTCCACGGGAAGCTGGTGATCTACGATCCCGACCTAGACGTTTTGATCAGCGACGTGAGCGACTCGAACACCGCCCAGACCGGCGGCGGCGATTATCCGGCCCAGGGCTGCTTCTTCGTGGCCCGCACCGCCGGCATGTACTTCGTCGAGGTCGGTCCGCAAAGCTCCGCCTCGCAGGTAGGACCGACGGAAACCTACGAACTGGCCATCTTCCTCAACGGCGAACCCCCCGACCTGGCCGAACTCAATGAGCCGGAGGTCAACCTGGTCCCCGATTACGTGAACGACATCATCGCCGGAACCGCCACCGACAACGAACCGGGCGATACCGGCATCTGCAACCTCACGTTGAATCAGAACAACAACCTCCAGATCGTCGCGACCTACACCGCCGGCGATCCCGTGGTGAATTTCACCATCGAGCTGGTCGACATGAATAGCAGCGGATCGGCCGTTCTGGTGGTCGAGGATTGCGCCGGCAACCTGACGCTCGCACCGGTCGCGATCGACATCAGCGCCCCCGACTGTTTGGGCAGCAGCTTCTCCAATCGCAGCCCGAGCTACATGGGTCCGCCGCTGCATATCGACGACAACGACACGGCCGGCAACACCAACGGGACCATCGAGATCAGCGATCCCGGTCTGATCACCCGGGTGGCGGTCACCGTCGACGCCATCGATACGTTTGACACGGGCGACCTGGACATCTACCTCATCAGTCCGTCGGGTACGAGCGTGGAGCTGGTCACCGACCGGATGAGCAGTTTCGGGTACGACATGCGCGGTGCGCGTTTTACCGACGACGCCGAAGAGATCGTGCCGTTCGGCAGCAGTGACGCCCCCTACACCGGCGATTGGCTGCCCGAGGACGGCGCCGGCCTGACCCAACTCAACGGCGAACAGGCCCAGGGCGTGTGGAAACTGCACGTGATCGACGACTCGTCGTCGGCCGACTTCGGTGCAACGCTGGTCGGCTGGTCCCTCGACGTCGACGCCACCTTTCCGGGCCCGGAGACGTTCATCGGAACCGCCCAGGATCTCGGCGACGGCGGCGGCATCCAGTCCGTGGTTCTTTCCAGCAGCTCCAATGTCCAGCTCAATCTGCCCGGCGACTTCGTCCCCGGCGGTCAGGTCGTGGAGTACTCCCTCACCCTGATCGATCCCTCCCTCGACGGGACGGCCACGGTCACGGTCACCGACCTCCAGAACAACACCTGCGAGTCGGTCGTCACGCTCAACGGGATGCCCGACAACACCGCCCCCATGAATACGGGTGGGCCCACCACCAGTCTCACGTTCGCTGCGGAGGTTCAGGAGGAGGTGGCCACCAATAATCCCGTCGGGGTGACCTCCACCATCACGGTCCCCGATTCGTTCGTGGTGGGCGAGGTCGAGGTCGCCCTCATGGTCAGCACCACCGAGCAGGGCCAGTCGGCCGCCCGGTTGACCCACGCGGGCCAGACCGCCGTGCTGGTCAACCGCATCAGCATGGAGGACCGCGACGGCATCGGCAACACCAAAAACAGCTACGACATCTACCTCGATGACGACGCACCGGCTGACGACGACATCCACCTCGAGCCGTCCCTCGGCTCCATCGCGACCCTCGGCGATCATCAGCCCGACGGGCGCGGCGATTTCTTCGGCAACGGCATCACTACCGATCCCCGCGATAACATGCTCTTCGTCTTCACCGGCGTCGATGCCGCAGGCGATTGGGACTTGCAGGTCATCGACCAGCGCGGCACTGGTTCTCGTGACACCTTCTTCCGCCGCTGGTCCATGACTTTGAAGAGCCCGTGCGGACCTGAGCGCTACGTCGGCACGGCCAAGGATCTCGGCCCCGGCACGGGCATCCAGAGCCTTACCCTCGCCGCCGGCGCGACCAACCTTACCGTCGTCGCTAACTTCACCCCCGGCGACGCCGTCGTCGACTACCGGGTGGAGCTGGTCGATCCCACGCTTCCGGGCAACGGCGATCTCGAAGTCACCGACCTGGCCGGCAACACCGCGATCATTCCGATCGATCTTCTGCCGGCCAGCGCCGATACCACCTTCCCCGGACTCAGCGGGTCCTACAATGCCGGCACGGTCCAGTTCGAGGGAACGGCCATCGATGACGGACCGGGCGACACGGGCATCAGCACCATTGGTTTGGCGCCCTTCGGCGACAACCTCCAGATCGTGTCCACCACGCCCGACGGTTCGGGCAACATGGACTTTGTTGTCGGCCTCGTCGATCCGCTGGCGAATGGGCGCGGCTACGTCCGGGCCATCGACGGCTGCGGCCATCGTGGGTATCTGCTCGTCGAAATCGACGCCCAGGCGCCCGTGTGCACCGGCACGGTGGGTAGAACGCGCCGCTACTTCAGCGGACCGCAGTACCTGCCCATCCCGGACAACAATCCAGCCGGCGTGACGTCTGACATCGTCGTCACGGATTCCGCATTGGTCGAAGACGTCGACCTCACCTTCAACATGACCCACCCGTCGGCGTTTGACATCGACATGACGCTGACCAGTCCGCTCTTCATCGGACTGATCTCCGACCGGGGCAGCACGGGTAACAACTTCATCGACGTGACCCTCGATGACGAGGCGGCGGAGGTCTTCCCCAGTTCATCCTCCGCGGCGCCCTTCACCGGCTCCTGGCAGCCGGAGGACGGCGTGCTCTCCACCCTCGATGGCGCTGGCGCGGCGGGCACTTACACGCTGCACGTGGTCGACGACAGCGGCACCTATGGCACCGGCACCCTGGATCACTGGTCGGTGCTCATCGAGTCGGTCGGTTTCTCGAATCAGTACGACGGCCGAGCCGCAGACAGCCGCCTGTATGACACCGGCGTCTGCAACGTATCGCTCGCCGCCGGGGCAACCAACCTCGTTCTCAGCGTCGATCCTGTTTTCGTCGCCGGCGATGCCATCGTCCGCTACTCGATCGATCTCGTCGATCCCTATGAGGACGGCGTCGGTACGGTGGAGGTCACCGACTGTGCGGGCAACGTCTGCACAAACGCCGTGATGCTCCCCAACCGCTGCGAGCTTGCCGACCTGGACAACGACGAGGACATCGACGGAGACGACTACCAGGCGTTCCGCAACACCTACGGCCGGCTCATCGGCGACCCCCTCTTCAACCCGGCCGCCGACTTCAACGGATCCGGCGCAGTGGGCTTGCCGGACTTCTACATCTGGCTCACCTGCTACCGCAACTTCGTCAATGATCCGCTGGCCGCGCCGCCCGAGTTGCCGGCCACGCCCGATAATCCACCGCGGCGTTTGCGTCCGGGTCGCCAGCCGGTCGCGACCGACCCTGTGCGCGTGCCGTCCAGCGAGCCGGATGTATCCCCCGCGCGGTAGTTCTGCGCGGTGTTCATGAACCCATAGCGTGCACGCGGGCCGGCTTCGGGATCGAAGCCGGCCCGCCGTGCATTGGCGCCCTTGCCATGCCCCATACGTGCTTGGCAATCGGCCATCCTGTTCAACCTTGCTGTATGAATCGCATCCCCCATCGCTTGCTTCAATCACAATCGATTTCTGCCGATGTTCACCCTGGATTGGGGCTCTTAATTCCTCGTTGAACGGAACGACCATGGACCTGCGCAAGAAGATCGCCCTCCTCGGAATGCTGCAACTTGTTGTCGTCAGCGGAGTCCTGTTCTGGCTTTACGCTCGCCAGGCTAACCAGAATGCCCGACAGCAATACGTCGAGAAAGCCCGCAGCGTGATCCTCACTGTCGAATCCACCCGCGAGGAGATGGGCCGCAAGTGGGAGCAGGATCTCTTCACCGTCGACCAGCTCCGCACCTGGGCGCAGGCCGACGAACACGAAAAGATCCTCGCCGCCATCCCCGTGGTCACCGCCTGGCGCAGCGCCATGGCCAAGGCCGAAGAAGGCGGCTATTCCTTCCGCGTTCCCAAATTCCACCCGCGCAATCCGGCCAATGAGCCCGACGAACTCGAAGCCCGCGTGCTGCGCATGTTTCAAGAGAGCGGCAAGACCGAGCACTACGAAATCGACGAATCGATCAACGCCATCCGCTACTTCCGCCCGGTGCGGCTCACCGACGACTGCATGGCCTGCCACGGCGATCCGGCCACGTCCGCACAACTCTGGGGCAATGACCAGGGCCTCGATCCCACCGGCGCCCGCATGGAGAATTGGAAGTCAGGGGAGGTGCACGGTGCCTTTGAGGTCGTCCAGTCGCTCGATGCCGCCGACGCCGCCATCGCCGCGTCCATCCGAAAGGCCGCGGTGCTTGTCGGCGGCATGATTATCCTGGGCATGGGACTGTTCTTTTACTTCGCCAACCGCGGCATCAATGGCCTCTATCGTCCTATCCGCCAGATCGCCGGGACCCTCGACGAAGGCGCCCACCAGGTTGCGGACGCCGCCCACCAGATTGCCCATGCGAGTCAGTCCCTCGCCTGCGGCGCCAGCGATCAGGCCTCCTCCCTCGAACAAACTTCCGCGGCACTCGAAGAAATGGCGGCCGTCACCAACACCAGCGCCGACAAATCCCGCCAAGCCAACGAACTCGCCGGACAAGCCCATACCGCCGCCAACCGCAGCGGGGAGGTCGTCGTCCAGCTCAACCAGGCGATGCAGGGCATCAGCGAATCCAGCGGTCAGATCACCGCGATCGTCAAGGCGATCGAGGAGATCGCCTTCCAAACCAACCTGCTCGCCCTCAACGCGGCCGTCGAAGCCGCCCGTGCCGGCGAGCATGGCAAGGGCTTCGCCGTCGTCGCCGACGAGGTGCGCAGCCTCGCCCAGCGCGCCGGTCAAGCCGCCAGCGAAATCGGCGAACTCAATGTCAACGCCACCGCCAGCAGCCAGGAAGGCGTGCGTACCGCCGCCGAGGTCTCCACAGCCCTCACCGGCATCATCAGCAACGTGCAGGACGTCGCCGGTCTGATCGCCGATATCGCCAACGCCAGCTCCGAACAGGCCGAAGGCATCAATCAGATCAACGCCGCGGTCAACCAGATGGACAGCGTCACGCAGCAGAACGCCGCCAGCGCCGAAGAGTCGGCCTCCGCTTCTGAGCAGCTTAGCGCCCAGGCCGACAGCGTGCAGTCCATGGTCCGGCACCTGCTCGAGCTCGTCGGCGCTGGCAAAAACCGATCAGAGAATCTCAAGTCAGACGGTCAACGCCGCCGGCCGCCGGCCATCTCCAACACCGCCGCCGCTCCGCCGGCGCGACAGAAGACGCGTTCCACCGCGCACAAGGCCAGGCCCCGACCCGCGCAAACGACCGCGGGTAGTGCCCAGGACTTCATTCCGCTCACTGCGGATGACGATTTATCCAGGTTTTGAGCCGGTCCGCCGCGACGGATCGCCTCGGCCCGCGCTAACGAAGATCCGCGGTAATGAAGAGCCGCGGTAATGAAGAGCCGCGGCAACGACGATCTCGGCGCACAGCATTGCCCCGCGATCATCCTGGGCGACTTGTACTCTATGCCGAGCGGATTATTCTGGCCCGCCTGCGTGAACTGTCCGTCCGGACCCAGCGGAGCGAGCCATGCCGGCCGTCTTTGAACTGCCCATCACCGTCGGCCCTGACGACATCGACGAGCAGGGCATTGTGAGCAACGTGCGTTTCGTGGCGTGGATGAGTCGGGCGGCCGTCGCCCATTCCGACGCCCAGGGCTGGCCCGCCCGGCGTTATCACGAGCACGGGGTGGGCTGGGTCGTCCGCAGCCACCGGGTCGACTACCGTCGGCCCGCCCGCGTCGGCGACGAGCTCATCGCCCGCACCTGGGTCGCGACCATGACCAAAACCACCAGCCTGCGGCAATACCGCTTCGTTCACGCCGCCACCGGCGAGCTGCTCGTCCAGGGCGAAACCCTCTGGGCCTTCATCGACGCCGCCCGTCACGCCCCCTGTCGTATCCCGGCCGACGTCCGCACCGCCTTCGACATCATTCCCGACGCCCGAGGCTTCGCCACAGGCACCAGCAGAACACGATCAAGCCCAGCCCCAGCGCCGCGTGACTCAGGCCGTTGACCGTATAGCGCAAGACGTGGACTCCGCCGAAGTAGTCCCGCTCGACCTGGGCGAAGTCCGTCGCCCCGTGCCGCGCGTGCAATAAGAAATGATATCCCTTGTACAGCATCAGGATTGTGGTGGCGGCGACGCCCGCAACGTAGGGATACACGGTCCACTTGAGCGCCCGGGCGCTCAGGTCGGCCCCGCCGTGTGCCCGCGCCAGGTGCAGCATGCCGGCAATCGCCACTGGCAGCAGCGCCCCTACCAGCAACACGTGCCCGTGCACGAGCGCCAAGTGGAGCGTCGCGTCCCACACGCTCAGCCCGGGGCCATCCGCGGGTGCAGCATACTTCTTCGCTGACTCGCGGAACGCTATACCGCTCAGCACGCCGACCACCAGCATGATCACGGCGAACCGCAGCAGCACCCGCACCGCCCAACGATATTGCACCGGATAGTCCATAGAACCGCTCCTATCCCCCGCTCGCTTTCGCCGGGAAGCCCATCTCCTTCAGCACCTCGATCACCCGCGCGCGGTGATCGCCCTGGATTTCGATCTCGCCGTCGCGGCCGAGCTTGCCGCCGGCCGCACACACGGACTTCAATCGCCCGAGGATTGCCTTGCCATCGGAGGCCACCGGGTCCAGGCCGCTGACCACGGTGACGGTTTTGCCCTTGCCGCGTTTTTCGCGCCGCACGCGCACCTGTTGATCGCGTGGGCGCACGACCTCGCCGGCGGCATTGCGCGGACAATTGCAATCCGCCAGGGGCTTTTCGCATGCCGCGCAAGTCACCGGCCGTTCCAAGGGTGTGCCGTCAAACAAACCAGACATGCGGTCATCCTAACGCGCCCTGCGCTGGAAGACGACCAGTGCGACATGAAGCGTTGCTGCCGCCCCGCCGCGCGGGAGGCCGACAGCATCGGGCGCTACCCGCTATGGGGCGGACTTCTGCGGGCCGGTGATCGGCACGCGGTAGATCCGCCCGTCGATCTCCACCGCGATCCCCTGCGCCGTGATCGCGGAGATGATCACCCCTTCGATCTGCTGGCCCACCTCCAGGATGGTCCCGTTGATCACCGCCAGCTTGGTGCTGCCCCCCACCATGACCCCCTCGACGTGCAAACGGCGCAGCACGTCGGCCTGGGTAGGCCGGTGGGCCGGCGCTGACTTCGGCAATGCCGCTTGCCGGGGGGCGGACGCAGCGGCTTNNCCGTGGGTGCGAGCATCGGAGGCGTCCACTGCGGACGCGGCCGCGGGCCTGCCGGCCGCCGCGCGGGCCTCGGCCGCGGCGTCCTCCAACAGGCGTTCGAGGTCGACGGCCGGGGCCATGTTCGGCGTGGCCTGAACGGCTTGCGGTGGCGCTGTTAGAGATTCTGCCCGCGTGATCGAGCCGGGGGCAGTCGCCCCGTTCATTGCATCCATTGCGCCAAGGTCGGCCGCGCCGGTCAACGCCTGCGGCGTAACCGCCGTATTCGCCGGCCCGGTCTTGCCGGCAAGCAGCCCTTGGCGAAAACCTTCTCCCCATCCCGGCTGGAGCAGCATGACGGCCGTGAAGACCGTCAGGCCGGCCAGAATCACCGACGCCGGCGAGGGTCGCCAACGCGACGCCGCGCCGTTCGTGGCTTGCGCGCCGCGCCCAATGGCCGACGCCTGTATGGCGGCCGCTTTGGCACGGGTGATCGCTGCCGCCGACGCCTGGCCCTGGACGGGGCCTCCTGCTGGACTTGCGTGGGATGCCCTCGGCGTGCGGTCCGTTCGTCGATCTGAACCGCACGGCGCGTCGGAGGCGGCAAAGCCGGCCGGCACGGCGAATGCGCCGGTCGTGTCGGCCGTCGCAGACTTTGACGCGGCCCCCTCCACGTCAGCGCTTGCCGATGACGTGCTGTTTTCCGCGTTGTCGGATGGACCGGGTCCCTCCGTTCGACCTTCGGCCACGGCCGCCTGTGCCCGTCGCAATGCCTGTTCGATTACACTCACCGTCGAACTCCCTGAAGGCCTGGCCGTCGCTCAGACGCACACGCCCTGCAACTCCTGAATCGCCGCCTGGACCGCAGCGGCCGACACGACCTGAGCCCCCTCGCCAAACGCCGCCAGCAGGGCCATGTCGCACACGTTGTTCACCTGGCGCGGAATGCCCTCGGCATACTCGTGGACCCGGGCGAGCGCCGCGTCGTCGAAGCGCGGATGCCCATTGGCCCCGGCCACGGCCAGCCGATGGCGCACGTACTCGGCCGTGTCCTCCGGCGACATCGCCCGCAGGTGGTAATAGACGCTGATGCGCTGGCGCAACTGGCGCAGTCGGTGGTCGTTGAGCATGTGCCCCAGCTCCGGCTGGCCGATCAGCACGATCTGGAGGAGCTTGTGGTTTTCCGTTTCGAGGTTGCTGAGCAGGCGGATGTTTTCGAGCATGTCGCGGGAGAGGGTCTGGGCCTCATCGATGATGAGGACGACGCTGCGCCCGCGGGCCGCCTGCTCGAGAAGGTAGCCGTTGAGCTGATCGCGCAGGGCCAGTTTGTCGCCCTTGGCGCTGGGGGCGGCGAGTTCGGCCAGGATCGCCCGGAGCAACTGCGTCTCGCTGAGGCGGGGGTTGAGGATCAAGGCCGTGGCAAAATCGGGTTCGAGTTCGCGCAGCAGGGCCCGGCAGAGGGTGGTCTTGCC
>NPIE01031889.1_pt1 | contig 14938 bp, 9 predicted proteins | sample 8637661 | NCBI WGS metagenome assembly NPIE01 (sample SAMN07420842, study PRJNA396082) | bioreactor metagenome | isolation source: sample BA12 brine-fed electro-methanogenic bioreactor BA | place: Japan: Kochi | collected 2016-12-09 | reverse complement strand
GAGGACTTGCGCGGGACCGCACTCCGGCGTGACCCGATATACGCCCGTGCTGGTCAATTGCATCAAGGTCGGTCCGAGATGGAGGAGTTGCTCGTTGAGTCGTCGCGCGGCGTACCATTTGCTGGTGCGGCGGTCGTCCCGCGTGATCAGCGCGCCGCCCTTGGGGAATTCATCGCCGGCGGGCGTGTAGTAGCAGAAGTAGAGTACCCCTTTGGCGCCATAGGTCAGCGAGGCGAAAATCTGCCAGCGCATTTGCGATTCGGTCGGGTCCGTGTGCGGCCCATAAGGCATGGCGTTGAAAAAATTCCAGAAGGGGATGTTTTTACGCAGCGCATGGCGGCGCATGACGTCGAGGTCGGCGCAATACTTGTCGCGTCCGTCGGCGTCGGGCTTGAATATGGGATAGTGGTCTATGCACAACACATCCACTTCCACTTCGTCCACAAAACGCCGCACATAGTCCTCGTAACTCTCCGCGCCCAGCTGTCCCCAGGGACTGGCGTAGCTGGGAAAGAGATTGATGTATCCCAGGCGGCCGGGACGGGCCGCGCGGACCTGGTCCACCAGTTCGCGCATATGAGGAAACTCCGAGGCGTTGGGCTCGTCGCGCAGGCCGTAGCCCCAACAGGCCGGTCCGTCGGGCAGGTCGGCGGCGGCGACATGGTGCAGCGTAACAATGGCTTTTAATCCATATTGTTCGCACAAGGCCAGCTGCCGTGCCGCTTTTTCGGGCGTATTGGCGCCGAATCCACCGACAACCAGCGTGAAATGGGCGTCCGCAATCTCACGATACCGCGCCTCGGCCTGTTCGTCCAGCGGCGGGTCCACCCAGAACCCCACAGCGAAGCGGTCCTGCCTGAAGCGTTCGATTTCGTGTTCCTGTGTTACGGCAACCATGCACGTAAGAAGAACAATCAACGTTGTAGCGATGAACACATTCATGGTCATGACAGATTCCTTTTATACGCTGCGGCGTCTTCTTTGAACTGGCCGGGGAAACAATAGGCCTGAAGCGATGCACCCTTCTACTATATCCGATTCCTCTACGCTCGTTCATGTTGCCGCAGCCATACTACATCCTCTCACGGGATGCATTGTTCAAGGGTCATGGGGTACAATTCACATTGAAATGCGCAAAACCCACATGCCGAACACATATACGGCAAAACCATGCAGGCACAAGTATGACCCATTCTTCGAACACTCCCGTTGTGATAGTAGGCGCCGGCATTGCAGGCCTTACACTGGGGTTAAAGCTTGTCGAGGGCGGTACGCCTGTAATCATCATCGAGCGAGAGAGCGTGGTCGGCGGACTGGCCCGCAGTTTCAGCTATCCCAATGGCGCAGTCTTTGATATCGGCCCCCACCGCTTTCATACGGACAGCGCGGAGGTGCGCGATTTTCTGCTTGATATACTGGGCGACGATTACCATTGGATCGCGCGCAACTCGACACTGTTTCTATATGGCCGCTATCTGCCCTGGCCGATGACGTTGAGGAATGTATTGGCCATGCCGCCGACGTTGCTTGCCGCCGCCAGCCTGGACCTGCTGCGACGAAGAAAAGCGCGGGACGAGTCGTTCGAGGACTACATCATAGAGCGATATGGGCGCGTGTTGTATAAAGCATTCTTTCAGCCCTACACGGAGAAGTTCCTTGACTATACCTGCGCGAATCTGCATCGCGACTGGGCAATGACCGGCATTAACCGCGCCACCATTGACAAGCGCCTGGACACGACTTCGCTGTGGGGATTCGCCAAATCGGTGTTGCTGTCGAAACAGCCCGACACGCGGTTTATCTACCCCCTCTCGGGCGGCATCGGCGTATTTCCGGAAAAGATGGCGGCACGCTTCCGACAACAGGGCGGCCGGTTGCTGTTGGCCGCCGAAATATCCGATTTTCAGGAACAGGACGGACGGATTACTAGGGTGGTCGCCACCGGAGACGAGATTATACCGGTTCGTCATGTGTTCTGGTCAGGCTCTCTGGACGCCCTGCGCCGTGTGGGATGCGCCCCTGAGTCCACCCCAAGACTGCACTACATGTCAACGGTATTGTTCAATTATGTGACCAGGAAACGTCTGGCGCCGGGCTTTCAGTGGTGTTATTTCGGCGACCGGCATATGGAGGCGTCACGCGCCTGTCTGCCGCGGTTGTTTAATCCGTCTTTGGCGCCGCCGGAAAAGGAAGCCATATGCATCGAGGTGTCCTGTTCCGAGGATTCAGCGGCCTGGCGCGATCCCGCGCGCCTGGATTGCGTGGTGGAAACCTTCCTGTTACACGCACGCATGCTGAACAGCCTGGACGACGTCGAAGACTACCATGTCGAGCATGTGCGTGAAACCTATCCGCTCTATGTATTGAATTATCCCCGTAAATTGCGGGGCGTCTTTGACTGGGCCCATGCAACTTGGTCCAATTTGAGTCTTATCGGACGCACCGGGCGTTTCTGGTACAACAATATGGACCACTCCATCGAAGCGTCGTTGCGGACCGCCGAGCGATTTCTTGCGGACCAGTCCGCAGGCAGTACACGACCCGGGCGCGATTATGAGGCCGAGGACCGATATCTCGACGGGGCGGCGGGACCATGACGCCGGGTGACGACCATTACCGGCGCACCGTTGCGCAACGCGACGCCACCCGGTTTGCGCGATGCGGCTATCAGGACCGTTTCGACCCCTTCAGGCTCAGCCGTCTGCCGCGGCTGCGCGCCCTATACCAAAAACTATTCAGCTATGGCCTGAACGTCGAGCCGTGCGAACGCTTGTTGGATGTGGGTTGTGGCACGGGGCTGTACTTCGAGGCCCTCGCGCCTTTTGCGCGACAGATTGACGCCTTGGACGCGTCATGGGACATGCTCCGTGTGGCGCGCGAATTCTGTCAGGCCCGCGACTTGAACCATGTCAGGTTGGCGGTGGGTGCGCTCGAAGCGCTGCCTTACCCGAACGCGGTATTTGACGCAGTCGTGGCCATGGATACCCTGCACCATGTTAACGATGTCGAGATAAGCCTTGCCGAGATTGGACGGGTACTGAAAGACGGCGGACGCCTGATGGTATTCGAGCCCAATATTCTGAATCCGCTGATGCTGGCCGCCCATGCCTTTCCCCGGGAAGAACGTCGCGCTCTTGCCCGCAACCGGCCCGCCGTTTTGCGCAAGTTGCTTGAAAAGCGTTTTCACACCGTAGCCCATTGCGGCGTATGCGAGTTGATCACCGAAACCGAAGGAATGCGGCGTGTTCTATTGGACGCGTACGTCGGCCTGTTCCGCCTGCTGAATATTGAAACGTTTCACCCGCGGCAATGCTGGGTCGTCGAGAAACGCGGCGGAGGATGACATGGGCGCGCGCATCACACTGATCAATCCTCCGCTGGTACATCTGACGGGCGACCTGTACAGCAGTATTCCTTTCATGCCCACGGGCCTGCTCTACCTGGCGGGCTATCTCGAGAAATGCGGCCATGAGGTTGCGCTCCTGGATGGTTTTGGCCTGGCGCCGCGCCGCGTCTTTCCCATAGACGACGCGCTGAGCGGATTCGGCCTGACCGAGGCCGAAATCACGGCCCGGCTTGAACCATCGCCCCTGGTAGGCGTCGGCGTCCACTCGGGCATGTCCCATGAATTCGCCTTGCGCCTTGCGCGCGCGGTCCGCGAACGTTTCCCGGAGGCGGTGCTGGTCGCGGGCGGCGCGCAAGCGTCTGTGGCGCCCGAAGCGTTTCTTGCCGGAGCCTTTGATTATGTATGTGTCGGCGAAGGGGAATATCCGCTCGAAGCGCTGGCCCGCTCCATCCTGAAAGGACAAGGCTGCCCGCGAAAGATACCCGGGCTTCAGGGACGTGATTTCAAGAATCCGCCCGGGCCTTTCGAGGAGAACCTCGACCGCTTCGGATTCGCCGCGCTGCACCTGCTGCCGCTCGAGCAGTACTGGAATCTGTCCATGCAACACGCCCCGGTTCAAGGGCGGTTCATGGTGATGACCACGTCGCGCGGTTGTATTTATAACTGCCGATTTTGCAGTACGCCCAAGTTATGGGGACGGCGTTGGCGCAGCCGTTCCGCGACCCATGTGGCGGATGAAATTGAACAGGCCGTCGCCAAATACAACATCACGGACGTCATCATTCAGGATGAACTGTTCGGCTGCCGTCGCGACCAGGCGCGCGCCTTCGCCGAGGAACTGATACGACGCAAGATTGAAGTGCGTCTGTCCATTCCTTCCGGCGTGAAAGTGGAAACCTTCGATGAGGATACACTGGTTCTGCTGCATCAAGCCGGTCTGCGCTATCTGGTCTTTGCTCCGGAGAGCGGCTCCGCACGGGTGCTCAAGGCCATGAACAAGCCCATGGACTTTGAAAAACTGTTTCGACTCATTGGCAGCGCCAGAAGTCTGGGCATACGGTTGAACTGCGTCTTTGTACTGGGCTTCGAGGATGAAGACGACCAGGACCGCAAACTGACGCGCGCGCTGGCGCTTAAACTGACGCGGATGGGTGTTGACGAACTGAGTTTGTTCATCTGGTCGCCTCTGCCCGGGGCGGACGCGTTTCACAGCGATCAGGGCTGGCGCCGATACGAGGAGTTGAACTGGACCCCGAGATGGCGCCGTGATTACGGGAAAATCAAACGGTTTCGCGACCGCCTGTATCTGGAGTGGGCGTTGACCAAAGCGCTTTTCCAACCGCTGGGGTGTTTGCGTACGGGCTTCAATATCTTGCGCGGTCGGAACGAGCTCAAAATGGAGATGGCGGTTCGGCGGTTATTATGGCGCTGGCTGCGGCGGGACGGATAATTCATGCGTTGACGCGTGGGCGTCGTCGGCGCGAAAACGATAGACCATGACCATAATTTTTTCGAAGATAATCTTGGGCCAATAGTTGTTTGCCAGAAAAGTATGATGTCTTGACGATATGCGCCAACGCTCTATTTTCAAACCATGTACGCCCATGTTTTCCTCAAGCATCTGATAAGAGAAATCCTTTTCTTTATAGGAGAATACACATACGGCCCACACCGCATTATATTGTTCCAGCAGACTTGTCGCGCGCGTACCGATTTCAGTATTGGCAAAGTAGGTTTCCACCCTGTCTTCAGGGACGTCAAGATAGCGCCGCCAATCCAGACCAAGCGCGATCAGCGAGTAATCATTTTCGCCTATATTTTCGGTTATCAATTGTCCTGCAGATTGGTAATCCGGCCGAAAGGGTCTTAAATCGCCCGCATGTTGTACGAACAGCATGATAATCAGCGCGGCGGCAGACGTCCATTGCAGCCATACCTTTGGAAGTGACGCAATCGCACCGCCCACCAGAAGAAAGAAGGCCGCTGACACAGGCAACATGTAGCGCAACATGATGACGGGTTGTATGGTATAGGTTGCGACAAGCGCTGCCGTCATAGGAATAACCATCCATAGTACGCACAAAACCCAGAAACGCCAGCGCGTGTTGTCCTGTTCCGTTTGCTTTCGACGGCAAAAACATCGCACGCCAAGCCACCCTATCAAAAAAAGAAAACACCAGGACAACCCCGCATATTGATACCAGGAAAGGGGCCAGTACAATGTTGACCACGTATAGTAATGAACCAGTTCCTCAAGCGGTCGGGGTTGCAGGAACGCCGTAGTTACGCGCAACACTTCACGGTTTATGCCCAGCATCCATAAAAAGACCAGGCAGGCCAACATAATCTGCGCAACACTCCACAGAACCAGCCTTTTGAGGGGGTGGCGATAAAACAGAAGCAAATACAATCCCTGGGTCGCCACAATCAATGCGCCAAAGTAATGCGAAAGGACCAGAATGCCGTTAGAGACTTGGTGAAGCGCCCAATATCGCCGTTTCTTTATTTTCAAGGCGAGCAGAAAAGCCAACATTGACAATATCGCCGCCATGACGTAAAGGGGATATACCCGTATCTCTTGGGAGAAATACACATGGGTATTGGACAATGCTATAAATGCCAGCGCCACAATACCTGCCACAGGTCCAAAGGCGAAGCGGCCCAACATATAAAGCAACAGCATGGCAGCGGCGCCGATAGTGACGGACAATATTCTGGCTGCCGGCGCAGAATGACTGGTTGCTTTTGACCAATAATAAAGCAGGACGTAATACGCGGGTACGAATGTGGCGTCGCGGCTTCGCAGTTGCGCGATATAGTCAGACAGACGCGGCATTTCTATGTTGGTCCAGGTAATGTTCTCATCGTGCCAGGGTGTCTCATCATGGATGCAATACAGCCGGGAACACACGCCAAAACCAAACAATACAGCCGCCAGGAATATATGCACCCCTAGCTGCCATTTGCCCGTTAATAACGAGAAGTCTCTAAGGTCGGTTGCCATAGGGCTCATAACAATACCTCATCGGCTCATGGCCGCTCTAAAAAAACAAGCCGTTGTGTTCCGCATATTATGGTTCACAACTATTCTGTTGATAGACAACCAATCCCCCGGCGCGATAGGCTTCCTCGAAATAGAAGGGCGGCGGGGACACATCTTCCCGAAGCAGCAGATACAGCGATGGATACCGGGCGGCATATTCACAAAACCGCTCTTTATCGCCACGCTCGGCGGCATCGAAAAGCGCGGCCTGGGCGTCAGCCCTTGGCGCAGGATGCGTAAAGGGATTGGTATACAGCAGCATGCTTGCCGCCAATTTGCGCCCGGCGGGCATGACCACTGTCAAACCCACGGATTCTTCATTACATAAAAACACGGCGTCGGGCGGCGTGTTGTTCAGTATCCATTCATACATAGGGATGCCTTGTTCATGAAAGGCCTGATACATATCCCGTTGGGGCGGTTGAAAATCAACGCGTCTGCCGTAGGGATTGCTCACGTACAACAGCGCTACTGTTGCTATCACCACACTCCAATGGATGCAGCCGCGCAATATCGGCGCTTTGCGTTGCCGCAGCCCTGGCAACGGGAGTCGTTGCAGTACCCGGGCAAACAGTGCGGCCAATATGGTCACTCCCACGGCGCATGCGGCATTGCGGAAGGCCGACAAGTGGATGGCGGCATGATGACCGGGCACAAACGCCGACAGCACAACGCCCCGGGCAAGCAAATACTGCCATAGATAGTGCTGGACCATGAACGCCGTCACGACAATTCCCCAGCACAATATAAGACGCGCTTCAACGCGACGCCGACACTGCATGACCAGGGCGACGACACCCACGCCGGCCAGGGCGGTCCGCCAATTCAGCGCCTCGCGCAAACGAAGCGGAAGATGCTGCAACTCTACATAGGGCGTAGCGTAGAGAGAAGGCCAGGGATTCTCTACACGGAACTGATAGCGCCACAATATAGGCAACGAATAAGGCAGGCTAACGAGAAAGGCCACCGCCAGCAGCAACAGGAAGCGCTTGAACTCCGGCATGACCGCCTTGAATTTTCGCTTGTCCCGCCATGCGTCAATCGCCTGAACAATGGTCATGAGCAGCATGGCGCCGCCGCCCACGAGGGCGGGCGCGGTATGGCTCGTAAAGGCAACGCCCAGCAACAGACCGGCCGCCGCGTATCCAGGCCATGCGCGCGAACGAGGTGCGCATGGGTACACCGCAAGGAGCGCAAACAGCAACCCCATCGAATAGATGGGCGCCATGAACCAGGGCGAATAGGAAGCGCTTATCCAGAAAGGATAGGCCGGATTGCGCACAAACAAATACAAACCCAGGCCCACCAGCGCTGCACCCCGCCCGAAACACGCCGCCAGCATTGCATAAAACAGCAGCGGCGCCAGCAGGTTCACATAAGGTCCCACCACAATGGCAAGCCGCGGCAATGAATGCGAAGAAAACAGGCCGCAAAACGCCAGTATGGCGCCTGTAAGCGGATTGTACCAGGAAACATCGCCCAGCTGTATCGGGTCCTCGGGATACCGGCCGTCATACATTGCCTGGGCTACGCTGATATCGCGCAGAATGTCCCATTCACCGGGCCATTGCGCTTCATGGCGGGTGTAAACACCCCATGCCAGCGCCCAGCCCAACAGCACGCCGGCAATCAACGACGGCGTCCACGAGATAATCCGTTCAGGAAGCGAAGAAGATGTAAACCTGCCGTCTGAACGAGAGGTGCTTGCGGTCATCTCATTACTTGAATTCCACATGGTGTCAGGGTCATTTCATATGCGAAGGCAATTATTGGGAGCAGGCCATTACGGCGCCAGGTAAAACGGGACGGATTGTCACACAGCAAACACGCCCGCATAGTATTTTACCGGAAACAGAGACTGCTCTGAAATCTTGCGGAAGAAGGGACTGACGCAGCCGAGCGGAGCGAGACGGGGCTACGCTGCTTCCGCAACAGTGATTACCGCCTTTTTTAAGTCGCAGCGCAGGCAAGTCGCTAAGACTATTGTTTATATGGCCTGCTCTGATACGATATAGTCCTCGCACAAGACAAGGAAAATCGACCCATGAAACAAGCGCCCAAGCACCCTGTGGCCGCAAGACGGCTCTGTCTGCTGTTGGCATCTCTGTTCATATGCTCGTTGGGCGTTGCGCAGCCGTCCGTATTTCATCCCGAGGGCGACGCCCCGGATTGGGAGCGGCCCGCGCCAACTGATACGACGCCCCCCGCCGACCCCGTATCCCATTTTATCGAGAACCAACCACTGGCCGGACGCATCGCACAGCTCATGCTCGTAACACTCGAGGGCGTTACGGCCCCGTCGGCGAACGACATCGCCTTTTTCAAGACAAGCCTTCCCGGCGGCGTAGTCGCGTCCAATGCGCATAAACCCGAAGTCGCAACCACCTATGTGAATGGGTTGCGCGAGATGGGCCGGGCCGGCGGCGTACCCCTGCTGATTGGCGTGGACCTGTATCAGCTTACCAGCGCCAAACGCACCGCGCCCAGTCAATATCTCCAATTGCCGTCAATGCTGTCCATTACCGCAGTAGGCGACGACGATATCACCCGACGTCTGGGTGGATTCATGGCGGAGCAGGTGCGCGGCATGGGATTCAATCTGTATCTTGGCCCGACTCTGTCGCTGGCGCCCACGCTCGAAGATGCGACGCAAAGCGTTCATACCTTCGGGAGCGACCCCTCTTTTGCCGCTGAGGCCGGCCGCTTGATACTCGAGTCCTTTATGGACGCCGAACTGCTGCCCATGCCGATGGGGTTTCCCGGCGGCGGCGCAAACAGGTCCGAGGGCGGACCTGCCGTATTGACCACGCCGCGCCCCTTATTATTGACGTCTGACGCGCTGCCTTATCTTGAAGCGGTGCGGCGCGGCGCACGCATCCTGCATGTGGGCAATACGCTGGCGCCTACGCTGGATATGGAAAGTCGTCCGGCAAGCATGTCGCCCGTCGTGATAGGAGAAATCCTGCGCGACGAGATGGGCTATGACGGCGTCGTTGTCGCCGGACCGATGGACGCGGATGTGATCAAAGCGCGCTATGAGCCCAGCGAGGCGGCAGTGGCCGCGCTCGCAGCGGGCGCAGACATGCTCTATTGGAATGCTGGACTATTGCCGGCGGCGCGGGCCATGGAACGGATCGCCAGGCATGTGGAGGCCGGGCACATCAGCGAAGCGCGGATCAATGCTTCCGTACGCCGGGTGTTGTCGCTCAAATACAGTCTCACGGAACCGGATAAACCAGCGACGCCGCAACAGGCGGAGCGCCTCACGCGCCAGAAGGAGCTGCGCGAGGCAAGCGTCGAAATCGAGCGACGGGCCATCACCCTGATTCAAAACAACCATAACGTGCTGCCGCTGGTCAACAAGGAAAGTACGCCGGTGGGAATAACGGGCATCGTGGGTGTCGAGGAGCTGCACGAACTGCTCGCCAAACAACTCAAACCGGTGGCCCAACAGCGCATCACGACGGCGCGACATATTGGTGAAATACAGCGATTCGAGATTGAGCGCCTGACCCGGAATATGCGGGGGTTGCGCACGGTCGTGTGCATCCTGACGGACAATGTGCGCGTGGAGACGCAGATTGAACTCATACGCGCGTTGAAAGGCAATGCGCCCTACCTGGTGGTGATTTATTTGGGCAACCCCATAGGCGCGGCGCGACTGACGGAGGCCGACGCCGTATTGCTGGCCTATTGCGACCCGGCCATGCTGACCCAGACCATACAGGCCATGAGCGACATCTTGGTCGGCAAGGGACCGATATCGTTCCTGTCCGTGCCAAATGATATTCAGCTGCGCGTCGGCGAAACAAGATCGTTCAACGCCTTCGAGATTCTGCGCGTTCCGTCGGGAAGGTTGCCGATAACCCTTTCCGAAAGGCTGCCAGCCGGAAGCTCGGCGCGATATTACCCCGGCGACGCGGTGCGGCGCGTGGAATGGGATTTCGCGGGCAAACGGGTGCGCAAGGAAAGCGCGAGCCATACTTTTGACGCACCGGGCGCCTATCCGGTCGGGCTAACCGTTACAAGCGTCCAGGGCGACGTGTTGTCGCGCACCTTCACCATCACGGTCAAGGAGTAACGCGTCGTGGATCATCCGGCGTCCGGTTGCCGTACCTCTTCCTTAAGTTCATCACTGAGCTTATGCCATAAAGTCGGATGGGCTTCTACAAGCCGGACAATATCGGCGAGGTCTTTTATGCGTTTGCTCTGTCGGCGCGCGGGCTCGGACCACGCTTTAATTTTACCCTTGAGCGTATCCTCCAGCGCCGCAACACGCATCAGGATGCCATGGACGTCCGCCGGTATGGCGCGCGCGGGATACCCCTGATAAAACGCTTCTGTGCTAAGCTGGATGCTGACGGATGATTGCCCCGTAAAATTCACGGACCATTCGAAACGCTCCGCCTGAAAACCAGCCCCCTCGATCTGTTGTATCGCCTGTTCGACAGCCTCAACCGCAACGACTATATCCACATCGCGCGTTACCATGGGATATTGCGCCCAATAATTAACCGCTACGCCCCCGATGGCGCACCAGGGGATATCGGCACGTTCGAGACAGTCCACCAAGCGCATGACGTCGTTTGTACCGCCGGAAGTCTGCCAGTCAAAAAATTGTTTGGGCGTCATAAGTGAATTCTCATTCAGGCAAAGCCGATCCAAGTATGGAATCAATCGTGATTTTTAAAACCGCTCCAGTCCTGTTGTGTTTATCGTATCGCAGATGAACATGCAAATCAACCTGGTCTGTGCCACCTGCGACATCCCTCTGGCGCGCGTAATATTTTCCAGGGCGCGGGCAATAAACGCGGCGTCGCCCGCGTTAGTCCTTGTCGTTCCATTGCCGATCAAGGTCGTGATACCGCACCTGAAACGCCTCCTTGCGTAGTTCAATTTCAGCTTCTGAATCCTGAAACGCCAACGTAAGCGCAATATGGTCGTCGGCGCGGGTTAAAATCGGGTTTACCTCGGCGTTGTCAATGCGCAGCAGCGTCACAAAGGAGGTCTCCTGTTCCGGCGTTTGCGTCGCGGCCGTTAGATGCCATTCGTCGAGGGTAAAACTGGCCCACTCATGGGGCGGCGTGTCAAACTCGTTCTTCTGGAACAGGCTCAACCCCTCGGGGCTCAGGAAATCAATATTGACTTTTCCCGTAGCAGTGGTCAATTCGGCCCGATTGACGCCCANNCAGGGCAAAGCGATGCTGTGCATGCAGCAGCCATTGGTATGTCGAAGGTTCAGGCGCTTCAAGAATGTCGTGTATCACAATAACACCGGGCTTGAAGAACAGGATGCGCCTGGCCCAGCGGTCCAGACGACCATAACTGTCGCCCGCCTCGCCTGCCACCACGTCGAGCCGCGCCGAGGTGAAGAAATGGCTTATCCTGCCCAAAGATTGATGGGTATGGAGGAACTGGCCCTCGCCGTTGACCAGGATGGCGTTGTCCGACTTGGTCTGCCACATCCATTCGCGATGATGGGGACTGCCGTGGATGTCGCGCCGTCCTGAGCGTATCAGCGCCCGTTCTCCACGCAGATTCAACAGGAAGGAATTGTTCGCGTTGTAGCCGTGACTGCGCGTACCGAAGGGACTTGACTTGAAATGAATCTGGACGTTGTCCCGTCCGTCCAGCAGATTCGTATTGAGCACGGCCAGGCCCGTTCCTTGAAACACTTTTGACGCAGGCAAATCAACCGGCGCCCGAGACGTCGTGCTTCGGCCCTGTGCGGCGATTAGGAACCCGAAATAGCCGCCAGGCCCATCAACGCCGTGTGGTTCCGCATACCACTGCCAGTACGGATTCTCCGCCACAGACGCCATCAACCCCATGAACTGGGCGATACGTTGTGAGTTGGACAATATTGCCTGATCAGCAAAGGCGCCGGTTTGTGTGCCCGGCGGACAGGTATACAGACCGTAATCACCCGTATGTCGGAAAAAGGGCTTTTCAAATACATTGATTTGATAGGGTGACTGCATGACCAGCGCCCAGTACATAAAGCGATTCAGATAACTGACCCAATAGGCCTGGCCCTCGTGCCAGCCGCCGTCCGCATCGCCCCAGACCGGGTAACAGGTGTAAAAGATGGTCATGATAAAATCGAGCCAGTCCGGCGCTTCCGGGATGACGTCGTGAAAGGTCGTGGCCAGCTCGCCCAGCTTGTGCCAGGCGCGGTTGGAATGACTGCCGTACGGCCGCCACAGATGCTGGCCGCGCAGATGATTGTAGCAATCCTCGCCCCGAACGCGCATGACCTCGATGATGCGCGCCCGGTCTGCGTCGCTGAACATGTCCTGGGCCCAGCTGTAAGCGCGCGAGGGCAGATATAGCAGCGGCATGGCCGCCTCGTCGTTATAACGGTAGTTCGTTGCGCCTTTGGGGTCCCATTCGCACAGGGCCATCATCAACGCGCGAGCCCCTTCGCCGTAACGTCGCTCGCCGCCGAGACGATAAACAAAGGCCAGGGTCGCCGCCCCGTCCGCCACGGCAATGGCATGTACGCGATTACCCCACCAGATGCGCCGCCACTCGGCGCCTTTGCGTTCCGTGCCCTCTGGATACTTGGGCGGCTCCGTGACGTCCGGCGGTTCGGCAAGCAATTTGTCCGCCCGCGCCACCAGCGCCTGCCACTGTTCCGCCAGCGGGCCTTCAGTCAAATCGCGCAACAATTCGACATCCTCGGGCGTAAAAAAGATGCGCGGATGCCCGTCGGGAATGCGCCCGAGCAGCACTTCAAGTCGAGGCATGGGAAAGGACACCAGACCGTCGCCCACAGTGAAGCGTCTGATTGTGCTCCAGGCCGAGGGATTATTGTCCGCATTATGCGCGCGATAGCGCCAATAATAGGTCCCGGGCGCAAAGGCGCGGTCGGGGCAATGAGCAGACCAGGGCGTTTCGTTCACCGCATATACAACCGTATCGAAGGCGTCGTCAGAGGCGACTTCAAGCGCATAGGCGATGGCCTCTTTCTCCGGACGCCAGGTAAAAGGGGGCGGATTGATATCCGCAGAAGCGTCCTGGCCGGGGCGATAGCCCCACTCGCTTTCCTCGGCCGGGCGTTCAGTTAGTTCCCATGCGCAGACAGACGCGCAAAACATCATAAGACTGACGGCAAACAAAACACTTCCTGACAACTTAGGTCCTATAGTGAACATTTGACAATATCCTTTACAGTTAAGCACTACTCAACACGCTTTTGCCCATCATACCATGTGGACGTCAAGGCTGGGAAATGGCCTGTCATTGCCTTGCTCGAAAAAAAAGAGTCGGGGGCTTTATCTTTGCCTGTCGCAAGGCGCCTCAGAAATATTTGAATGCCATGGCGTGGTCTTGTTGCTGCCTTTTCATTCATAGGCGCCGGACAACGCCGCCGCCGATTCGCGCCATAAGAAGACCGTTTTGCACAAGGAAAACGTCGAATCATTTTTATCGCTATTTTTTTGCAATCCCATCAGACGCTCTTAGCTATACTATGTCGCGCTCAGACCAGCCGGCTTGATCATAAAGCAACAGCTTTCGTTCTACGCGGTCGTCGTTCATGACAATCTTAATCATGTGATAGTGCCGGCCTTCAGGCGCGAGACGCCCGCTTAACGGCGCGCCGCCGCCTGCGGTCAGCGTGTAACGCACCCCGTCAATCACCGTGGACGCATACCCGTGAATGTGCGCCATGAACACCTCGTCCACCTGATGATGACGCATTATCTGGTGAAAAGCGTCTGCATTGTGCTTGAATCCCCTGCGTCGCGCGTCGCTGACAAAAGTCGCCTCGAAAAAAGCGGGGGGGACGTGAATAAATACATATTTGCGCAAGCCCTCGGGCGCCAGCGCCGACGATAAGTATTCAATATCTTCATCGCCCACTTCCTGCCGTCCGCTGTTGTTAACGCCCACAAACAGGCAGTTCCTGAAAGAAAAGGCAAAGCGGTCTCCGCCATACAAACGCTTGAATATGCCGAAGTCGCGCCGCGAGCCGCGTTCATGGTTGCCCGCCACACAGAACATGGGCATGGTCAAGCCTTCCTCTTCAATCAGGCGAATATGGTTGCGGAGCAGCTCGCGGGCCGTGCCGCCGCGCACAATATCGCCCGTATGAAACAGCATGGCCGGCGCTTCATCTTTCGCACGCCGATAGAGCTGTCGCGCGACAGANNATTTAACCAGAGCGTCGTAGTTGTAGTTTGTGGACGCCGCCTCGATAGCGCCCATGCCGCGATGGGCCATGAGTAAATGCCAGCATTTCAGCAACGCAAGCAAAAATAGCGCGCCCAGGACGCAAGCGCCCGCCACATACACGCCGTGATAATAAGCGGTCACGAATACAAGACCAAGACAGAACAGCAGAAAGAGTCGCTTTTTTTTGAACATGGATTCGGTTTCCAAGGCTGGAATTAGTATTATCTTATCGGCAGGATCGGCCAATAGAAAACAAGGCAACTGTCTACCACCGCCGATGTAATCGTTGTCGCCATGAAGTATAGCGCCTGGCGGAGTTTAAGCGTTAGTTAGTGGCGTATGCGCGAACACCACAAACTAACGTTTGAACT
>NPIE01001984.1_pt1 | contig 14950 bp, 15 predicted proteins | sample 8637661 | NCBI WGS metagenome assembly NPIE01 (sample SAMN07420842, study PRJNA396082) | bioreactor metagenome | isolation source: sample BA12 brine-fed electro-methanogenic bioreactor BA | place: Japan: Kochi | collected 2016-12-09 | reverse complement strand
AATTCGAGATCATCTCCATCGGGATCGAAAAAGAGAGTACTCAGGTCCAGGTTAAGGGTGAATGTCTCCATGATTGTTGTATTCAGCGAAGGAATGACTTTTACGGGAGATCTGTTCACGTTCTCAACCTCTACTGTGAATGTGCCGACACTTTCGAGTCCCTTGTCGTCTCTGGCGAGCAATTTGACTTCATGAGCGCCTTCTGAGTCAAAGTCGGGAGTATAAAGATAGTGACCTTCTTCGATGGAGCCGGGTCCTTCAACGATCTCGAAATCCAAATCATCACCATCAGGATCGAAAATGAAGGCCCTAAGATAGACCCTCAGGGTCTCGCCCTCCCTAATATCCCAATCTGGTATNNGATACTGTCGGCGGTCTGTTGACTTTGTTCACTCTTATTCCAAAAGAAGCGGTACTTGTTCCTCCCTTTTCATCTTCTAGAAACACTTTGATTGATTTCTCGCCAGCGTCTCCAAAGTGTGGAGAATATAAATATTTGCCGCCGACCAGTTCTCCCGGTCCTTCGATGGCAAAGCTAACCTCGTCTCCATCGGGCTCGATAACCCTTTCGAGTAGATCAATTTCCACTGTTTCCCCTTCGTTCAAAACAATGTCACTAAGAACAAGCCTTGGTGGGCGGTTAACGTCAATGATTTCAATCTCAAAACTAGAAAATTCTTCGTTCCCGTAGCTGTCTAGAGCTTTGATAGTCACGTTCTTCATTCCAGCATCTGCAAAGGAAGGCTCGTATACGAACAGACCGTCTTCAAGCCGTCCAGGACCTTGTACTATACTGAAGAAGATTTCATCTCCGTCTTCGTCGAAAGTAGAAGATGCAATGTCAACCAATAGTCGTTCTCCTTCATTGACTACCTGATTTTCGATTTGCATTACTGGCGGAGCATTGACATCAATGATTTCAAGTTGAATATCCCGAGCAGTCTCGTTCCCGTGACTATCTCTAGCAGTTACTCTCAAGACGCTAGTACCTGCATCGCCGTAGCCTGGAGAATAGACAAAGACACTTCCTACCAGCTCACCGGGTCCCTCAACCGAGAATTCCAGGCTATCTCCATCAGGATCAACAGCGATTGAATTCAGGTCTATTGAAAGCGTCTCTCCCTCACTTATTTCAACACGAGATGTGTTGATTTCGGGAGGCCGATTCACTCTTATTACATTGATGAGCATTTCATCTTCAGAGCTCTTTCCTTGTTTATCAGTTGCGCGAATCCTAACTGCGATCTCTCCGGCATACGAAAAACCTGGTTCAAAAACGTATGAGAAACCAGATAAAACGCCAGGTCCGTCTATCAGTTCAAGAACAACCTCATCAATCTTTTCATCTTTCACAAACTGCTTCAAGCTTAGGGTCAGTGTTTCACCCTGGTTGACAACCTGTACGGGCAATTCCAGTTCAGGTTCTTTATTCATAAGTCCAGGAAGCGTAATAACCAAGATTATTGCAGCAGCTGCCGCTGCAATAAGAACGTAGATCATCCATCTTTTCATCATATCTCCCCCTTAACTGTCGGGAACTACGGCAAACTTTTTTACGCTGGTCTAGAACTTGTCACATCAAGAGTCTCAGATTCATTGACTCAGTTCCCTTCTCGGATTATCGATTTTATCCGTCGGCATTTCAGCCTTTGACACGTCATCCTCGTCAAAGAGAACGACTACCTCATCGAAGCCCATGCCCAGGAATAGTCCATGAAAGAAGTTTCTTGCACTCTCTCTTGACGTCTCATCGACACCCATTTCAAAGGCGTTTTGAAGTGCCTGTTTTTCAATCTCTTCACTGTATGACTGAAAGGTTTTCAGCATGTCCCTGTTGCCGAAAATTCTTACTAGCACCCCGCTTTGATTGATCACCCTGATATCTGGAATCTTATTCTGTGGGATAGTTACTTCAAGCTTAGGAGAGGGAAGAGTGAGTTTTATTCTCCTTGCTTCACCTTCATGGACCTCTATAGCATCTTCCTTTAATCTCCTCAGGTCAAGATAACCGCGTACCTGGAACGGGACTATGAAGATGAAACGTTGAACCGTTCCAGGAACAAGACTTCCCCTCTCTGGTTCAAAAATCAACAAGGTAGTCATCCTGGCAGTACTTAGTTCAGAAATTCTCTCTACCTTATGAATTATCGATTCCGATCTGAAGCTTGTTTTCTTTCTCGATTGGAGAAAGAAGAGAAGAAGCAAAGCGATTACCGCGAAAAGTACGATATTCAGAACGAGCAATGAGTCACCTCCAAGAACCCGAATGTTTCAGAAGCTATTCAGTAATTCACCATCAGACTGCCCATAGCAGCCATCGCAACTATCGTTATCACCACGAAAACAAGGGCCAGGATTATCAGTATGCCCTGAATTCTGAAGTAATGTCTAAGGCTATCAAGAGCAATTTCCAAGTTAACTGATGCTTTTGAATGGACAAACGAATCGAATTCCTTCTTCGAGTTCCTCAGTTTAAGCCCCATAATCAAAGCAATAAGTGCGCTAATGACGCCGAAAACCGAGAAGGGGTTTGCCACCATACCGACTATGGACCCGATAATTCCCAGAATAGCACCCACAATCGTCCATATGCCGACAAATCCTGCCCAATAGCTTAGGCCGCTCAAGGTTTGATAAGAGATACCTTCAATGTCGGAAGTCTCATTTGTTCTTCCCAACATGATGCAACACCTCCTCTTCTTGACCCACTCCAAGTTTATCAGAGAAGAAAGGAAATCCATTCAATTAGGGAAAATCTATTCAATTAACCTGCTATATGGCTTCCTTTATGTACTGACAACTGCTTCATTAGGAGCATCAAGAATGATATAATTAAAACAATCTATATCGGAATTGAAAGAGGAGGTTCGATGGGATATGGAATATCGTAGAGTTGGAAGAAGTGGTCTTCTTATTAGTGAGCTGAGTCTCGGATCATGGCTTACTTTTGGAGCCCAGCTTGATATTGATAACGCAAGAGAAGCTATGAGAGAGGCATATAAAGCGGGAATTAACTTCTTTGATACGGCTGAGGCGTACGCCAGTGGTATGGCCGAATCAATGATGGGCGAGATCCTGAAGGAATTCAAGCGCGAGGAAGTGGTCGTTTCCACCAAGATCTTCTGGGGAGGAAGTAAACCAAATCAGAAGGGACTCTCAAGAAAGCATCTTCTTGAAGGAACCTGGAATTCTCTCAAACGACTCCAGCTGGACTATGTAGATATACTATATGCTCACAGACCCGATCCAGAGACTCCGATGGAGGAAGTTGTCCTTGGAATGGATTACATTGTCAGAAACGGTCTTGCCTTCTACTGGGGAACATCTGAATGGAGTTCAAAAGAGCTGGAAGAGGCTCATAAGGTTGCAGACAAGCTGAATGCAGTTCATCCTGTAGTCGAACAGCCTCAGTACAACATGTTCGTAAGAGAGAGAGTTGAGTCTGAGTACTTGCCAATATACGAAAAGTACGGTCTAGGCCTTACCATCTGGAGCCCTCTGGCAAGCGGACTTCTTACAGGAAAATACAACAATGGGATCCCCGAGGACAGCAGATTGGCAAAATTTCCCGGTCTGAAAAAGCATCTTGAAGAGAACAAACTCTTCTCGGATGAGAATCTTAAGAAAGTTGCGAGGTTGGCAGATATCGCTAAGAAACTTGATACAGGACTCGCTCAACTGGCACTTGCCTGGATCCTCTTAAATAAAAATGTTAGTTCGATAATTCTTGGAGTTAGTAGGGTGGAACAGCTGAGGGAAAACTTAAAGGCTCTCGATCTAAGAGATAAACTGACAGGAGATGTGATAGAAGAGATAGATTCAATTATTAAGTAACCTCCGTTTGAGCCGTTTCATCTGGGGATTATGAAGAGAGGAGTTGTCGGTTTGAAAAAGGCATTATTGTTTCTATCGTTTCTATTGATAATCGCTCTTGGAAGTTCATGTCTCTATATAGTTTCAGTGCCCATTCCAATAGTTGAAGGAACGATAGAACCAGTTGTTCTTAAACTTGAAGGAAGCCCAGTGGCTGTTTCAAGCTTTGATTTTGGAACTGAGCAAATTCCGTCGCTAGATGAAATCATTATTGAAGCGAAGAAAAGGACACAGCTGAATCTTCCGGACAATTTCGTAGTTACGGATCTTGAAGTTAAGGCGAGAGTTGTCTGGACTCTCGAAGATCCCGAACCAGATGACTCAATCAGTATCGACTTCTATGCATTCAGAGAAAGGCAGACAGAGGGAGACTTCCTGAATTTCTTCAAAAATCCCGATTCAATAATGGAGCACAGACTCTTCAATGATGTGGTTCGACCGGGAGAAAATACCTTTGAGATTGACTCGAAGCATTCTGGCTCACTGGAAATGATCCTCGAGATAATCAACGAAGGATCTTCTGAAAACATAGATTGGCTGGCTCTTTACGACTATGAAGCATCCTCGGATTCTTCAGTTACGATCTATCTGAGCGGAACCGTCTGGGTCAAGAGGGTAGTTGAGTGAGAGTCTTCATCAAAGACCAAAGGTCCCCCTAGAGGGGACCTTTGTTATTTCTTGAATGAACTAGAGAATCTTCTCACTGATGGACTTTGCCTGAAGGAAGAGCAGGAGGTAATCTCTCCCACCTGCTTTAGAATCAGTACCGGACATGTTGAACCCTCCAAACGGCTGAACTCCAACAAGCGCCCCGGTGCACTTCCTGTTGAAATAAAGGTTTCCAACATGAATTTCTTCTTTTGCTCTCTCTATCCTGTCTCTTTTCTTGCTGTACAGCGCGCCCGTAAGTCCATATTCGGTTCCGTTGGCGATCTCAATAGCATGATCGAAATCACGCGCCTTTATTATAGCCGTGACGGGTCCAAATATCTCTTCTTGAGCGATTCTTGCTTCCGGTGGCACATCGGCGAACACTGTGGGTTCAATGAAGTATCCCTTTCCACGAATATGATTGCCGCCCGTTACTAATCTGGCCTCTTTCTTCCCTATATCAATGTAACTGGTTATTTTTGTCATGGCGGCCTCATTGATAACAGGACCCATATAATTGTCCGGATCGGTGGGATCTCCGACGGTAAGTGCCTCGGTCTTCTCCTTTATGAGTTGAATTATTTTGTCATACACATTCTCTACGACGATTATTCTCGATCCCGCCGAACATTTCTGCCCCTGAAAGCCAAACGCGCTAGCTACAGCCCCAGTAGAAGCAGCATCGATGTCGGCTGTTTCATCGACTACTACGCAGTCCTTACCGCCCATTTCCAGAACTACTCTCTTTATCCATTTCTGTCCTACATGGTGCTTTGCTGCTAGTTCGTTAATTCTCAATCCGACTTCTTTGGAACCCGTGAATGAGATGAACCTCGTAAGAGAGTGTTCTACTAGATAATCGCCGATTTCGCTTCCCGAACCTGGCACAAAGTTGACTACTCCATCTGGAAGTCCTGCTTCCCTAAGAATCTCGACGAACTTGGCGGCTATCACGGGTGAGTCTGACGCGGGCTTTAGTAATACACAGTTTCCCGAAACTGCTGCCGCTGTTGTCATGCCAGCCATTATTGCGCTGGGGAAATTCCAGGGTGGGATTACCACGCCGACACCAAGAGGAATATATCTGAGCTCATTGTATTCGCCCGGGATTTGAACAACGGGCTGAGAGACGCCATATCTGAGGGCTTCTCTGGAGTAGAATTCAAGAAAATCTATCGCTTCTGCAAGATCGGCGTCTGCTTCTATCCAGCTTTTACCGACTTCGAGAATCATAGTTGCATCGAGTTCGAACCGTCTTTCCCTCATAATACGTGCAGCTCTCAGGAATGGTTTGACCCTTTCTGAAGCTGGCAGCCTGCTCCATGTTCTGAATGCAATGTAAGCAGTTTCCATTGCTTTGTCAACAAAGTGCTTGTTGGCTTTCGAAACCCTCCCAACGATTTCATCTGGATTTGCAGGATTTGCTGAGATGATTTTTTCGTCGGTCGAGAGGTACTTGCCTCCGATTAAGAGATCATAATCCTTGCCTTGAGAACGAATCTTCTCAAAAGCTTGATTCATCTTAGATCGCACGTCGTGGTTGTTGGGATTGATATAAGGTTCGTTCACAAAAGGCGGGATTATCTGGAAATCTGTTGTCTCAAACATGTTCTAACCTCCTATACTACGTTCTTTTCTCTTGTAAAGCCTTGTTTGAATCTATTCAAGCTCAGGTTTGATATGTCAACACTTCTCGGTTCTCCATAAACTATCCATTCGGCGACGGCCTCTCCAACAGCAGGAGCCAGCATGAATCCGTGGCCTGAGAACCCAATCGCACAGTAGAAGTTCTCAATCTCGCATGACCTGTCGATGATCGGCAGGGCGTCAGGAGACATATTATACAGTCCGGCCCAGTGTCTCAGAATTCTCATATCACTGAGGAATGGGAAGAATACCGGCATTTTCCCAGTCATCTCTCTCAAGAACCTCCATGTTGGAGTGATATCGTGTCCGGGGAGTTCTGTTCTGTCACCCTGCCCCATTATGAAATTCCCCGATTTCGTTTGTCTTATGTAGAAGTTTTTCTCGAAACTTATGACAAGCGGATCCATGAAATGCTCTAGAGGTTCCGTAACGAATATCTGGTGTCTGTAGGATTCAGTTGGCAAATCTATGCCTGCCATCCTTCCCACTTCGTGGGAGTAACCGCCGGCTGCATTTACGACTACTTCGGCTTCAATCTCGCCTCTGTCTGTGAGAACACCGGTTATCCTCCCGTTTTCTGTAAGAATTCTTTTTACAGAAGTATGGGTTAGGATATCTACACCCATCCTCTGAGCGGCCCTAGCGTATGCAAACGTCGTCAAATGCGGATTTGCGTGGCCATCACTTGGACAGTAGGCTGCAGCCTCAACATTTGTCAAATTTATGAAAGGAAATATCTTTGCCGTTTCTTCTCTTGAGAGGAGTACAACGTTAAGTCCTTCTTCCTGTTGCATCTTGGTGTTCTTCTCGAATAGTGAAACCTCTTCTTCTGTATATGCTAGAAGAAGATAGCCTCCCTGAAAGTACTCTATATCGAACCCTACTTCACTTTCGAATCTCTTGAAGTGATCAACACTCCGCATTGCAAGTCTCACATTCATTCTTTCAGACCATTGCTGCCTTATGCCTCCTCCGCATCGACCGGTCGAGCCAGATGAGAGATAATCTTTCTCTAGCACAGCAACGTTGCGTATCCCACTCTTCGCTAGATAGAAGGCGGTTGCCGTACCGATTACACCCCCGCCTATTATCACAACTCTGTATCTATTCTTCACAGTCATCATCCCTGCTTTCAGCTACCGCTCTGAAACTTACCGGAACCGCTGGTGGTCTGAAAACCCCGGGAGAAAGTTTCTCAATAGATATGCCTGTCTCCTTGGACAGAATCATCAGGGTGTTCAGCCTGCAGGTTCTTCCGCCGCAGGGTCCCATGCTTATTCTCAAGTATCTTCTAAGTTCTTCAAAATCTGTATATCCCTCTTTAATGGCTTTTCTAATTTGATCAACCGATACTTCTTCACATCGACAGACTATGGCTTTTGCATCTTCTGAGGTCACAAGAATACTTCGCACATCCGATGCAACTTCGGAAGAAACATTAATATAGACAAGGTTTGTATTGTTCGGAGATCTGGTTACTCTTTCTACACGAGCAGAGCAGAGAAACTCTCCGTTTCTTCCTCTAGCGGTCACATGCTGTCCCTTCGAAGGGATCGGAAGGAACTCGTAAGGAATTCCTATTGAACAAGTTCCGTCTTCATTCTCTTTGAACATGAAGATCGCCAGTCCCGGACAGCTCGTCGCGCAGATACCGCATCCAGAGCATTTCGAGTAGTCTATAGCCGGAATATTATTGACGTTTTTTCCGACAGTTATTGCTCCGAATGGACAGCTTGTTTCACAGGGATTGCAAGGGATCGCTTCTAAGCACTCGATTATTGGACGCAACTTTCCCACATATTTGTCGAAATCGCTCGTCTGTCTCTTGGCGAAGGGTGACCCTTTGACTCTGATTCCAAGTCTTCCAAGTCCATCTCTTGTCCTAGAAGACTTGGGACCGCTCCTGAAACTCGCCAGAGTATCCTTCAAACTGCCGAGAAGCTCCTCGTCGCAGTTTCCGGTCAAATCCTTTATTATGGATAGCCCTGCAATCTTACCTTCCATCATGGCCGTAGTGGCTTCTTCGATCCCGGAAACATCGCCGGCGACAAAGACATCAGGTACCGATGTTCTCATATTCTCGTCTCTGGAAGGAACATACCCTCCCAACTCCTGGATATATTCTATTTTGCAGCCTGCCTGTGCCGCGAGTTCAGTCGATGGGGAGAGCCCTACTGCAATACATATGGTGTCTACCGCAAATTCTCGTTCCGTTCCTGCAATTGGTCTCCATCTGTCATCGAGCTCGGAAACCACTGCTCCCCTGACAGTGTCTTCTCCGATCGCTTTCAAGATTGTGTGCCGCAGTTCTACGGGAATTCCCAAACGTTTTACTTTGTCTGCGTGAACCTGATAACCACCCACTTCATTTGAGGCTTCGATTATCGCTCTTACTTCAATTCCAGCCTGCATCAACTGATAGGCAACTATCAGGCCAATATTGCCTGATCCGATCATCAGAACGCTTTTGCCAGGAATGATACCATACTGATTCATAAGAGTTTGGACGGCGCCAGCTCCGTAGACACCTGGTAGATCGTTGTTTTCAAACTGAAGGAACTTCTCCGAGGCGCCAGTTGCCAGAACTATCTTTTTAGGTCTGAAAACAGTTGTAGAATCCCGCCTCATGTCCAGTACAGGAACTCCGTCTGAATAGACAGCCATCACTGAATTCTCGCTCAATAGTTGAGCTTTCTCAAAAGCACTAAGCTCTTCAATCAGTCTTTGAGCAATCTCTATTCCCCTCACAGACGCGAAGAAGCTCTCATTGCCGAAGAATTTGTGAGTCTGTTTGACCAGCTGACCGCCTGAAGAAACGCCCTCGTCTACTACCACTACCGACAAACCGCTCTTAGAAATTTCTATTGCAGTGGACAGCCCGGCAGGTCCGCCTCCTACTACGAGTACATCGAGATCATTCACTAATCTCACCTCTGCCATGCTGTCTTCTAACAATCATTCCAGGTCTCACGGGAGTTATGCAAGTACGCACGTTAGGTTTTCCGTCCACTTCCATCAAGCAGGAGGAACACTTGCCGATCGCGCAAAACAATCCTTGTGGACGCCTTTCCTTCGTGCTGTAACGCAAGACCTTAATACCGTTGGCATGAAGGGCGGCAGCAATCGTCTCACCTGAGTATGCTGAAACTTCTCTTCCTTCGAAAAAGAAAGTGATTAACTTTTTCCGCTCGAAAGAAAGAAGCGGATGCTCCTTTATCCTTTCCAAGGTATCGCCTCCATATAATATCTATTACAAGTATAATTCCTTTTCTTTCCCTGAAGAAAACCAGCATAATTGCGCATACTCTTGAACAGGCAACATATCCTGCTATAATTATGGATATACGCAGTTGCCGGAATCGAGGCCGGTTAATTGGCATTTCAGTCGTCAATTTCCGTGGTCTCGACAGAGGTTGATTTGTTAAATGGAGGTTTCTATGAATTCAAGGCCTTTGATTCTCGGACACAGGGGTATGGGAACAGGTGCGGGGGAAAATTCCCTTCTCTCAATAGTAAGAGCAGTTCAGGTTGGTGCTGACGGAGTCGAACTGGATGTACAGCTTACAGGAGACGGAGTGCTTGTCGTAAACCACGACTCTAATTTAAAAAGGACTCTGGGTGTAGATGTTGAGTTAAGAGATACGAGCTTCAAGAGACTCAAGAAGATGCATCTAGTTAATCCAGAAGGAATTACGACCCTCGAAAAAGTTTATCTTGAGCTTCCTGAAACGGCTTTTGTCAATGTAGAGATCAAGGATCCCAGAGCGGCCGATCTTGTTGTTCCTCTTGTCAAGAGCTTTAACGCGATTGATAGGACACTCTTCTCATCTTTTTATCATGCCTGTCTAAGAAAAGTGAAAGAGAAAGAAATTCGAGCAAAGATAGGTCTTCTTGTTGGAGAAGATGCAAGAGGAAAGGATCCTGTAAAGTATTTCGAAGAGCTTCTCAAATACGAGCCTTTCTCTGTTAACCTACCCGTCCAGTTGTTTGATGAGATCGGTTTCGAGTTGGGGATGCGTTTCATCAGATTTATAAGAAGCAGAGGAGTGAAGGTCGCGCTGTGGACATTAGATGATCCCGGACTACTTATGAAGATCAGGGGTGAAGTTGACATAATAATTACCGACAATCTTCAAGGTATAATGGCTGCACTTGGAGGAAAAAGCGAAAGAAGGTGACGGCGTTGCTGTATCTTGAGAAATTCGCTTCGGCTATTCTGACACCACCGGGATTGTTCATCCTAATCTTTCTTATAATTGCAGTGATTCTTATTAAGAGAAGCGAAGAACGACGCACAAAGATCTCTGGAGTAGTCATGATTATTCTGTGTTTCTTCGCGTATCTTCTCTCTACAGGATTTGGAACTCATCTGTATCTTCAGCCGCTGGAAAATGCATATTCCGTGCCCCGCACAGTGAGTGGACAGGCGATAGTGGTCTTAAGCAGCGGTATAATCATCTCTCCGGAAGGTCAGGTGCTGGATAATCACAGTATTGCCCGGCTGTCAAAGGCTCATGAGCTTCATCTTCAGACGAAACTTCCGATCATTGTGACTGGATCGTCCATGCCGGGAAGATCAACTTCAACAGTTGCGGAGCTAATGAGAAACTGGCTTCTCGATCGCGGAGTTGCGTCTGCCAGGGTCATTGTTGAACCACGAGCTCAGACAACCTGGGAAAATGCTCGTTATGCTTCAGATATCTGCAGTCAATTCAACTGGTCAAGCGTGGTTCTGGTCACTTCGGCCGTCCACATGAAAAGGGCGGTCAGTTCGTTCGAGAAGTTCGGTTTGAGAGTAACACCATTCCCAACTGACTACATGTATGATCACACGAAACTAAGCTATGTCGATTTTCTGCCAAACCAGCGGGCTCTAGATGCTAACCTGGCCGCCCTGCATGAGTATTTCGGACAGTTGAGATATCTGATCAAGAGTCCGTAGGGTGTGAGATCATGTGTGACACTTTTGTGGTTCTAGGAAAGTCATCTGCCGATGGCATAACTCTCTTCGGAAAGAACAGCGATCGTGAGCCAAATGAACCTCAGTCAGTCTATTTCTTTCCACGTTCTTCAAACAATAGCGATGAGCTATTCACAACTAATCAAAGAGTGGATCAGGCAAGTGAGACTAATGCCATACTCATTTCAAGACCTTCGTGGATGTGGGGCGGAGAGATGGGTGTCAATGAAAAGGGAGTCGCTATAGGTAATGAGGCGGTATTCACCAAAGAGAGCGTCAGAAGAGACGGGCTGCTTGGAATGGACATTTTGAGAATTGCTCTCGAGAGATCAGAAAACGCCGAACATGCTGTCAAGATTATTGTAGAGCTGATTGATAAGTATGGCCAGGGTGGGAACGGAGGTTTCACCAAGTACCTTTATTATCACAATTCCTTTATGATAGCAGATAGAGAGAACGCCTGGATTGTTGAAACCTCAGATCGATACTGGGTTGCAAAGAGAGTTAATGGATGCGCCGCAATTTCGAACTGTCTTACGATCGGAGAGGAAATCGATGAGAGCCACCCTCAAGTTGTTAGTAATGCTGAGAATCGAAACTGGCACAAGAGGGGTGAAGAATTCAATTTCGCCCAATCATATGAAAGAAGACTGATTAGCAATTTCTCTGGCGCAGGGGCGAGATCAAAGAGAATGAAGAGCCTGATTGAAGAGAGAAAAATGGACATAGAGAGTAGTTTCGAAGTTCTTAGAGATCATGAAAGAGGCAGGTTGCTTGGCTCAATGAGCAACATATGCATGCATGCGGGTGCAGGCGTCGTCAGCTCTCAGACCACATCTTCTATGGTGGTTTCACTGGGAGATAGAATTGAGGTGTGGGTTACAAATAGCAGTCTTCCTTGTCTTTCAATCTTCAAACCGGTGTGGTTTGACGGTTTCAAATCAAGCCTTCCCTTTGAAGAAGAGGGAATCAATTACTGGGGAAACTGGGAGATATTCAATAGACTGGCATTGTTAAGGAATTCGAAGGCGAAGGAACTATGGAAGGAATACTGTCTGCCTCTGGAGTTGGACTTATTGCTCAACCGGGGGAAGATGTCAGAAGAAGTCCTTACGAGTCAGGCCTTCGAAAAGAGCTGGAATATTGCGAGGAAGATGACATCTCTACTTAGAGAGGAGAAAGAAGAGGTTGGGTTCCTTGATAGGAACTACTGGAATAGGCAGAACAAGAAACTTCAACAGTTGAAGTCAAGGAATTTCAAGAAAGAGCTTCCTACCTAAAGAAGGGGTTTTCTCTCAAGATATCTTGTGCAGTAGCTTCCGGTCCGTGGCCCGGGAGGACCCGCAAATTGGGAAGTTCATTGAAAAGCTGCCTGAGTCGCTGAATGCTTCTATCCATTTCGATTTCATTTCCACCGGGAAGATCGGTTCTTCCAACGGAATTTGAAAAGACTGTATCTCCAGAAAACAATTGCTTTTTCCCATAAAGGAAGCAGCAAGAACCCTCTGTGTGCCCGGGAGTATGGAAGCACTTCCACTGACCATCAAGAATCTCAGTTGTCCTTATCTTAGCTTCTTCAATCAGTAGGGCCTCTTTTCCGAAAATGTACAGGAGGCTTTTCTCGGGATCAATTAACATATTTCTATCCAGCTCATGGATAACGATCTCATCTGAGACTATTTTGTCAAGGTCAAAAATGTGATCGGCGTGCCCGTGAGTTAGCAGAACGCGTACCTTCTTCCTCCCGACTAAGGGGAGAAGTTCAGCAGAAACTCCACATCCAGGATCGATGATGGTCACCCTTTCTTCTTCCTCTACCACATAGCAGTTCTCATCCATAGCTCTAGCCAAAAGCCTCTTTACGGTCATCTACAACGCCTCTCTCTTAGATATAACAAATAGTCTCATACAAATGTATCGATGAGCTGCGAAAGGCCAAGTCGTTCTAAAGAAAAGTTTTCTCATATAGAAAGGTCTTAGACAAACTATTCGCATCTCTTTTGATTCCTCAAGATGTCCACAATCATCCATTGTTCTGATTTTACCAGAATGCTGGTCGCGTGATAGAATACTGAGGGGAAGAGGAGTTGGATTTGAAGAATTCTAGAATTTGCGGTCTGGCCTTAAGGTTTAATTATGATGATCCCGAGAGTTTTAGATCTGAGCTGAGGGCTATTCTTGATGAAGAGGATCTCTCGAGAGAAGATATCGGAATATTGGCAGCTCTTGACTTTGCATACTCTCAGACATTTGACGAGACGGGTGTATTTGACTTCTCCGATGTAGATAATGAACTTCTGGCAGAAGGAATATACTCTCTCACATACTTTTTTGCTAGGAATTCAGAGGACAAGATCGCTTACCTTGTTTCCAAGCTTGCGGTGGATCTGATTGCAAAGGAATGTGGAAAGGAACAGGAAATCAACCTCAAAATACTCCATATGATGACTTCATTCGAAATGGGCTTCGGAGATGAAACGCTTGCGCTTTTTGGAGAACTCGTGAAGCTGGAGCAGTATGTGCCAACGCAGAAGCGCTTCGAATACTACAATGATCTAGGCCTGGTCTCCACTCAGCTCCAGACCGGAGACAATCCATGGAAGTTTTATGAGAGAGCAAAGGCAGTGGCCGAATCACCGGTAAGAATGCTAATGGTTCAGTTGAACATGATCGACTATCTTTACTCGAAGAACAGATTTGCTGAAGCAATAAAGCTTCTTGATCAGGTCGAAGGATGTACTGTGGTTTCAATAAACGGGTACAAGCTCATGATAAACTTGAAGATTCTTCTTCAAATGAATGACCTCAGTAGAGCGGCAGTTATTGCCGAACAACTTGAGTCACTGATAAGTTCTCATATCGAATGGACAGACATTGCAGTATCATACATTTTTCTGGGGCACTTCTACGTGAAGAGCGGCAACGTTTCCAGAGCGGAGAATTTTCTCAATCAACTCAAGTCTCTTCCAGATGAATCTTTGACCAATTACATCAAGGGAGAAACACTGATTCTTGAAGCGTCAATAATGCAAGTTAAAGGAGAGCACTTTAAGGCTCTAGAGAATTCAGTTAGCGCATTTGAGTCGCTTACTCTTTACAGTACAACTTCGCCCCATCTAAAAGACTTTGTGAACAACCTTTTCGAGAGCATTTCTTCAGTTTTCCGTCAGCTTATCAGAGAATTAAGGCTTAAGGACGACTATACTGCTCTCCATACGCTTCGCGTCCTCAAGATTTGCTATGAGTTTGGAAAGGAACTTAATCTAGAGAAGATCGATCTCTTCAATCTTTCAATCGGCGCGATGTTGCACGATTATGGGAAGGTTGATATTCCTTTCGATACGCTGAATAAGCCGTCATCTTTGAGTGAAGAGGAGTTCAAGGAAATAATGAGACACCCGGTATATGGCGAACGTTACTTGAGAGACCTGAATTTCCCGAAGGCAGTAAGAGATATTGTAAGGCACCATCACGAGAGAATAGATGGGAACGGTTATCCCGACGGCCTAAAGGGAGACGAAATCCACATGCTTGTTCAAATAGTTGCGGCAGCCGATGTCTTCGATGCACTAACAACCGACAGGCCTTACAGAAGGGCCATAACGAAAGCAAGAGCACTAGAGTACCTAAAAGAAAAAGGCGACCAATTGATCTCAAAAGGTCTCCTAACTAGATTCATAGAATTTTCTCAGCGCAAAGAAATCAGTGTTCAAGAAGAAGAAATAACCCCATTGTGGCGTTCAATAATCTCCGAACTCTTCAAGTAGATTTGGAACAAAATTAACTCGATGGAAGTCAATAACCTTCAGGAATCTTCCA
>NPIE01011278.1_pt1 | contig 14958 bp, 15 predicted proteins | sample 8637661 | NCBI WGS metagenome assembly NPIE01 (sample SAMN07420842, study PRJNA396082) | bioreactor metagenome | isolation source: sample BA12 brine-fed electro-methanogenic bioreactor BA | place: Japan: Kochi | collected 2016-12-09 | reverse complement strand
AGGGGTTTTTCGGATAGGCTCTTATGCTCTACGGTGCGAGCATCACCTTGATAAGCCCCGGCTCGCCGCGGCGGAGCCGTTCGAACGCCTCCGCCCCCCGGCTTAGCGGTACAACCTCACTGATCAAAGGCTCGACGTTCACCGCCCCATCGGCCAGCAAGTCCAGACACGCCGGGTACTCGCCCGCCGAGGCGCACGACCCGTACACCGACAGCTCCCGCGTCACGACGGCCTGCAGGGGCCAGTCCACCTGCGGCGCGACGTTGCCCACCAAGGCCACCGCCCCGCCCTTACGCACGACCGTGACGGCGAGACTCACCGTGGGGCTCAGGCCGACCGCCTCGACGGCGACGTCGACGCCGCCATCGCTCCATTCGCGGATCCGCTCCTGCACGCCGTCCTCGCCTGCGTTGAGCCCCACCTCGGCCCCAAGCCGCTCGGCCATACGCAGCCGCGAGGCATCCAGGTCCACCGCCAGCACCCGTGGACAGCCGGCCGCCCGCAACACCTGTGCCGCCAGCAGACCGATCACCCCGGCCCCAACCACCACGGCCGTCTCACCCAGGTGCGGGCGGATGCGCTCCACCGCGTGCACCGCGACCGACAACGGCTCGACCATCGCCGCCGCCTCGAAGCTCAGTCCCTCAGGCAGCCGGTACAGAATCCGCTGCGGCACGACCACGTATTCGGCCATCGCCCCGTCGCAGCGATACTCCTCACACGAGACGCCCAGCACCCGCCGATCCTCACACAGGTTCACCCGCCCCTGCCGACACAAATCGCACCGCCCGCAGGAGATCGTCGAGTCGAACGTCACCCGATCGCCGGTGTGCCAGTCGCTCACATCGTCGCCAATGGCCGCGATCGTGCCGGCCGCCTCGTGACCCATGATCACCGGCGGCCGGCGACGCCCCGTGCTGCCGTCCACGCCATGCACGTCACTGCCGCAGATCCCACACGCCGCAACACGAACCAGCACCTCGCTCGGCCCCGCGACCGGGTCCGGCACGTCCATGTATCGCAACCGGTTGTACGCCTCCAACACCAATGCCTTCATGCAGACCTCCCAATGCACCTCTAACCGACGGCTCAGTCCTGCAGCCAGATGTGCAGGCCCGGCGCGCCGTAGCTGTAGGGCTTGCCGATGATGTCCACGTCGCCGTCGCCGTCCAGGTCGCCCAGGCGCGATTCGTGATTGGCCTTGCCGACGGCCACGATCTCGCGGGCGAACCGGCCCCGATCCAGGCCGCGAAAGATCATCGTGCGGGCCTTGGCTCCGGCGCCGGGCCTGCCCATCTCGGCCACGAACACGTCCAGCCGGCCGTCACCGTTGACATCGCGCAGCGCCAGGCTGTGGGCATGGATCGCGCGCCGCAGCAGCGTGTGCCCCGCCCAGGCGCCGTCCTTCCATTCATACCACTCCACGGGCCCGTCGCTGTCGCCGGGACTGAGCACGACCTCCGGTCGGCCGCCGGGGATAATCTGTCCCACGGCACACCGCGTGGAGGGCCGGGGGGCGATCAGATGGGCCTGGAAACGGCCAACGGCGTACTTGAACCAGTAGCCGGCGCCGACAATGTCCACCGTGCCGTCGCCGTCGACGTCGGCGACGTCCATGCCCTCGTGGCCGGGCCCGTCGGTGTAGGACCAGATCTCGCGGTAGTCCCAGGCCTTCGCCCGTCGCGGATCGGTGGGTATGTCGGCCAGGAAGAGCTTCTTGGCCGTCTGGCTCCACCACGCCAGCTCGGCCCGGCCATCGCCGTCAAAATCACCGAACCGGCAGTCATGCTGGTAGCGGGCGCCGTCGCCGGACTTGATCGTGCGACGGACCCAACCGTCGGGACCGTCATGGTTCGGGTGCGGGTTCTCCCACCACCACACGCCATCATCCTTCCAGTCGCCGCAGAAAACGATGTCCAGGTCGCCGTCGCCGTCGATGTCGAAAACGTCGCCGCCGGCCTCGATATGCAGCGGCGTGGTCTCGATCACCCGCCGCTTCCACGTTCCATCGCCCTGCCGGGCATACCACACGACCGACGGGCCCTGCGTGCGCTCGGCAATCACGAAGTCGTCCGTGCCATTTTGGTCGATGTCCAGGAGCAGGCAGGCCGTCTGCTGATTGCCGCCGTTCGGCGGCTCCATCGCCCCGTCGGCGCTGGACCGATACGCCCAGCCAGCTTGGCCGGCAGCGGCCAGCCCCCACAGAACCACCCAGACCAGCCACACGCTCACTTTCCGTTTCTTGTTTATCGCCATACCGACACCTTCGTTGTATGATTGACTTCCGCAAAACCGAAGCAAGATGGGCTCCAGAGGCGGCTTTCTCCTGTAACATCGCGATTCACCGAACTGCCCGTCAGCATACAGCGTCCCTGCGGGTCTGTCCACGCCTCCACCGAGCGAGGTCATCCTGAACGCGGCCTCGTGGACCGCTGCGCTCCGCGGATTCTGTTGATTTCCGCACACCGGGAGGGTACACTGGGGGTGGTTGCCGAGGCGATCTGGGCGCGTTTTTGCCCCATCCGAACCCGGAAACGCGCTGCGGACGGCGACTTGGGTGCCGCCTGCGGGGAGAAGACTCTATCGGGTCCTCTGGTTCTCCGTTCTCCTTTCGAACAACGGGCGGCACCTGTTTTTCCGCAGGCAGGTCAGGTCTGCGTTGCGGATCAGCGTACGACCACCCGTCCGACCGGGTCAGCCGTCGCGGCCATAAGAACTTGTCGCATCCGGTCGAGCGTCGCGACGGCCGTTTCAGGGGCTACCTGCCCGGCGGGCCCGGCGAGTCGTGCAAAGGCCTGTCCCGTGAGCCATTTCTCCCCGAAGTACAGCATATCCTGCACCTTGCGCGCCTCCAGGGCCGGATTGGCGTGTCTGCTGGACATGCCCTGCTCGTGCACCCCCCGCGCCGCGGCCACGACCCATACCTGCCAGCCCCGCAGCCGCGCGGTAAAGCAGTAGTCGCTGTCGCTGCCGATGAACACGTAATTCTCGTCGAGCAGACCGATCCGGCGGATCATGTCCCGCCGCAGCATCAGGCACGCCCCATCGGCCCAGGGTACCTCGGTATCCTGATTGAACTGCGCCAACGGACCGTATCGCCAGGCCCCGGCCGGAAAGGCCTCCAGGCCTCCGCCGCTGACGACGTAACGTGGATTCGACCGGTGCAGGTGCAGCGGCGCGGCGATACCACACCGCGGCCGACGGTCCATGCACTGCACCAGATGCTCGACCGCGTCCGGCCACAGGTACATGTCCTGGTTGAGGACGATCACGTAGGGCGCCGCATCGGACCGATCCAGGTAGCGGCAGAGCCCCTCGTTGACCGCGGCCGTGAAGAAGATATTGTCATGGGTGTTGTCGCGGACGAAGGCCTCCACCTCGACAGTCTGGTGACGCAGATGGGCCAGGCACCGATCCAACTGATCCTGCCGCTTATAGAATGGGATGATGACCGGGATTCTCATGGGCAGGCCCCTTTCGCCGCTGCGCGTTGCTCTGAAACGGCCTGTTGGAGTCGCCGCGCCATTGCCGAGAAGACCTCCGGCCAGCGGCCGCGCTTGGGCTGTCGGAATAGTCGCATCGTCGGGTACCACGGGCTGTCATCGCGATTCAGCATCCACCGCCAGTCCGGGGCGAAGGGCAGCGCCAGCCAGACGGGCCGGCCCAACGCCCCGGCCAGGTGGGCCGCCGCCGTGTCCACGCTGACCACCAGGTCCAGGTGCATCATCACCGCGGCCGTCTCGGCGAAGTCGGCCAGCGACTCGGACACGTCCTCGACCGGCAGATGGCGTCGAAGCCGCTCAAGCTGCGCCGCGGCCGGGCCTTTTTGCAGGCTCCAGAAGCAGACCCCGTCTACAGGGCCCAGCGCCGCCAGGAGTTCGGCGTCGCACGAGCGGTTGCGGTCGTTGCCGTGCCTGGGATTTCCCGCCCAGATGAGCCCGACGTGGAACCGGTGCGGATCGAAACGCTCCTGCCAGCGACGCACGAGAGGCTTGGGGGCCCGCAGATAGGGGATGTTTCGCGGGATCATCGCCTCGGTCGTCCCCAGCAGCGCCGGCAGGTCCATCACGGAGGCATGGAGATCGTATGGCTCATCCGGCGGACGCTCCTCGGCGAACGGCACACACCGATCAGGCCCCTCAAGACTGGAGGCCAGGCGAAGCAATCCGGCGGGTACTTCCAGCACGACCTGTCCACCCAGAGCCTTGACCTGCGGCAGGAAGCGGAGGAACTGGATCGCATCGCCGAATCCCTGCTCGCAGTGCAGCAACAGCGTTTTGCCGTCGAACGGCGAGCCGTCCCACCGCGGGCCGCGCAGGCGGTGCGGATACGTGTCGATCGGCACCTCGGGGTGGCGCCTCCAATGATGCAGGGCAAAACCCTCGCGGAGGCGCCCGGCCAGCAACAGCGCCAGCGACAAGTTCCACCAGGTGGTGCCGTAGTCCGGCCGCAGCAGCAGGGCCCGGCGGTAGTGGGCGATCGCCGTCGGCAGATCGCCTTCCTCCTTCAAGGCATCGGCGATGTTGCGGGGCGCTTCGGGCAACCGGTCGTTGAGCCGCAGGGCCTGCCGGTAGGCCTCGAGCGCTTCAGCGTGTTGCCCGGCCTGTTGCAGGGCCAGCCCCAGGTTGTTGAAGTACTCCGCCCCTTGGGGGTCGCACTGCGTGGCTTTACGATAGGCCTCAATCGCCTCGTCGATCTGCCCGGCGTCCTGCAGCGCGATCGCCAGGTTGTTCCAACACTCGGCCCAGTTGGGCCGAAGGCTCAGGGCCTTGTGATAGCGTGCAACCGCCTCTCCTGTGCGGCCGGCCCGCCGCAGGGCGTTGGCCAGGTGAAGCCAGGTTCGGTTCGCCGTGTCGTCAAGCAACAGGGCCTTGCGATAGGCATCAATCGCCTCATCCGGGCGATTCAGCGCCTCCAGCGAGACGCCAAGATGATCGTAGGTATCCGGATCATCGGGCGCCAGTTCAAGGGCCCGCCGGTAGTGTTCGATCGCCTGACCGTGCTCACCCTTTTCCGCCCAGAGCAACCCGAGGCTTTGATGGGCCAGGGGTGTTCGCGGTTCGTGCGCCAGCACCCGCTCGTGCCACTGGATCGCCTCATCCATGTGCCCCTGGCACTGAAGCAGGCACGCCTTGGTCAACATCGCCCGTCCGTCACCCGCATCTTGTTGGAGAGCGTGGTCACACGCGGCCATCGCCTCTTGCGAACGGCCCTGCCTCTGCAAGGCCAACGCCCGGTCCACCCAGCCGATTTGCCCCGCAACAGCCGGTCGTGATTCCGTGCATCCCGGCCCGGCGGCCATTTCGACGGAGGAGATCTCCTGCATCGGTCGAGCCCCTACACGCCTGATCCGATGGGTTGCGCCTCAGCCGACGAAGGTGTATTCGGCTGAGGCGTCACGCCGTCGACGGGCTTTACCAGGTGGGCAAAACGGGCGGCGTTCTCGCGGAGGTATCGCGGAAAGCGATCATCCAGGGGAACGATGCGGTACTCGCAGCCGATGCGGAAGAACAGATCGCGGGTCTCGGCCAGGCAGGCGGCCAGGTGCTCGCCGTCGTTGAACATCGGCCGGTTGCACTCGGTATGGGCGAAGGCCGCCAGCTTGTCCTGGATGGCCTTGACGCCGCCGGTATAGCTGAAGTGCCATCCGCCGCGGCTGACCATGCGCCGGCGGATGCCGCGGTAGTACTGCAAATCGCGTGTGACGTGCCGCAGGAACCGCCCGGGGAACATCGTCGTGCCCACGATATAGCTGCCCAGACAGTTGACGAAGTAGTAGCTTTCCTGCTGAACCAGGCTTTTGATGCCCGGGGTGTGGGCCTGCTCGGCCACGACCGAGGCCCGGGGGATCTCGTCCGCATCCGACAGGAGGATCACGTCGGCGTCGCGGCACTCGGCCAGCCCCAGGACCAGCCGCTGCCGCAGGTACCGCTCCATGGCCCACGGATCGCCCGTGTCCACGTCGTCGTAACACCGCATCTCGATATGAATGATGCGGTCCAGGAACGGGGCGAATCGGCGGCGATTCTCGCGGAAGAACAGGGGCTTGGGCCGGTTGGTGAAGGTGCGGTCGGCCTCGAGCAGGACGAACCGGTCGACCACGTCGGCCAGCTCGGCCAAGCGAATCTCCAGCAGCTCCAACTCGTTATAGAACAAGAACGTATCGTAAATCATGGCTCGGTCCCTACTAAAGGCATCGGTTATCGGCCCGAAGGAGCTTCAAAAAGAGACGATGAACCCGATGGTAAGGCCACGGGGCCCCGGTGGTGTACCCTGCATCCCGTGCTATGGACCGGACGGAGGAGCCGGAGGTGGGTTCTGATCGTCTGGGGTGCGACGCTGCGGAACATCACCGGCACGCTGGTTTTTGCGGCGGATTCGACGGGTCAGGGGAAGCAATCCGAACAGGACGGCCAGCGCCAGACCCGTCACCGTCGTGGCGGTCACGTACATCTGCACCCCACAGGCGACGCCGATGCTGGTAACAAGCCAGATGCTGGCCGCCGTCGTCATGCCGTGCACCCCGCTGCCGGCCTGGATCAGGGCGCCGGCGCCGAGGAACCCTACGCCCGTGACGATGCCCGCGGCGATGCGGGTCGCGGCGTCGGGATTCCCCTGGGCCAAGTGCTGCGAGATGATCGTAAAGGCGCACGCGCCCAGGCAGATGATGATGTTCGTCCGCAGGCCGGCGGGCTTGCCGCCCAGCTCGCGCTCGAAGCCGATCGCCCCGCCCAGAACCAGAGCGACGACCAAGGAAATGATCTCATCGAAACCGACCATGTCGGTTGCCGCCAGCATGTTGACCGAATGCAGCATATCGCGTTCCCGTTCAGCATCAAACGGTGGATCATCGGATGGAACGAACCCGTACAGGGATCATATCGGCCAAATCCGCCCAGGACTTGTCCTGCGACCATCCCCAGGCGTGTGCCGAGCCGACCGCCACGGCCTGAGCCAGGGCCTGCTCCATCGTCCTGCCCGCCGCGAGCGCATCCAACAGCCCCGCCAATAGGAAATCCCCGCAGCCGACGGTGCCGGCCGTGGGCCGGTCGGTTCGGGCAGGCTCGGCCGACCAGGCGCCGGAAGGCGTAACGGCCACGGCTCCCCGGGCCCCACGGCTGACGACGATGATCTCGACGCGGTCGGTCAGCGGGTCCACGGCAGCGGTGATCGCCTCGGCCCGGTCCTCCACGGATCGATGCAATAATTCGCCTAGCTCAGCGAGGTTGGGCTTAATGATCCATATGGGTCCGGCGGCTAGAATCCGCTCCATCGCAGCGCCGGACGTGTCCACGGCCAGCCGCGCGCCGGCCTGTCGACAGGCATCCAGGCACGCCAGACAAGCGTCCAGCCGGGCATCGACGGGCATGGACCCGGCAAAAACACACACGCACTGATCGTCGACAAGCCCGGTCAGATCATCGCGAAGACGCAGCAGGTTTGCCTCCGTGGCAAGCCCGTTTCGCGCCCGCAGGTGCATCTCACGACCCCTTTTGGCGTCGATGACGGTCACATTCTGCCGCGTAGCCCCAGGCGCCACGGTCATCCGCACATGGATCGGGCCGGGCCAGCCCGCGACGCCCTGGGTCATTTGCCGGTAGTCATCCGACCCCCACAGGCCCGCGGCCACACTTGGCCGACCCAGCCAACCCAGCGCACGGCAGATATTCAGGGCTTTGCCCGCGGGCAGCACGGTTTGGCCGGTTAGCGCGGCGTGTCGGTCCCAGTCCAGGTCCTCGCCGAAACAGCGAATGTCCCACGCGGGGGCGATCCCCACCGTGATGATCCGGTCGATTGGCATGCTCTGATCCCATCCCCGTCGCCGCCTCTCGTGAGGCGGTCGCCCGTCACGTCTCCACAAACCCTTTTTTCATAAAGCCTTGTGTGAAACCACAGAGCGAAGATGACCATTCATCATATCCGCGGCACGGCGGGGAGGAAGATTTTTTCGCGTTTTCTCGAGAAACTTCTGGACAGAATGCCGGCCCGCCTATATCATTATTCCGATTGGTTCAATGAGGTATTAATAGGATGCCATCTGACGGGTCATTTTGGAAGCTGTCGCGAAAGTGCCGTTACGCCCTGCGGGCCTTGTTCGAGCTTGCCTGGCGTGGCAGCGCCGAGCCGGTGTCCGTCCAGACGATCGCCACGGCCCAGGACGTGCCGGCGCGGTTTCTGGAGGTCATCCTCAACGAGCTCAAACGTTCCGGCCTGGTCGAATCGCGTCGCGGCAGCGATGGCGGGTACCTGCTGAGTGGCCGCCCCGATGATATGACGGTGGGTCAGGTTCTGCGTGTGCTGGGCGTGGCGGCCAGCCAGCAGTCACCCCGCCGCGCGGGGCGGACGGGTTACGTGCGGGGCGACGAGGCGCTGGCTCTTCTGCAAGCGCGGGTGGACCAGGCGATTTCCGAGGTCTGCGACGGCACGAGCTTCTTGGAGCTTGTCGCCGAGGAACGGCGGCTGGCCGGACAGTACGTGCCGGAATACGTGATATAGGAAGCGGCTCTTTTTTTTGGCCATATACACTAGTCAACGAATGGGAATAGAAGGATAACATGGAGTCGCATTGGCGCAGTATAGCAAAGGCAGTGACCTACAGGGCCGGCGGAACGCTGCTGACGGTTCTGTCCGCTTGGCTGATTATGGGTGCGCCGGGAACCGCGGCGAAGATCGGGATCTTGGACACATGCCTGAAAATCGTCCATTTCTACCTGCACGAGCGTGCCTGGAGCTGTCTGCGATTCGGCAAGATTGAACCGCCGGAATATCAGATTTGATCGGATGTGACGTGTGTAAGCAGGAAGGAGAATCGAATGTTGCAGGATTATCGTCGGGAAGAGGTGCGGTCGCTGGTGGAGGGTCTGAACTACGCCCAGAAGGTGCAGCGATCGCTGGACTTGATCGCCGAGGCGTGGAAGGAGTACGGCGACCGGCTGGTGGTGGCCAACAGCCTGGGCAAGGACTCGGGCGTGGTCTGGCATCTGGCCAAGCGCGTGAGCCCGCAGATACGCGGGTTCATTGTGACCACGCAGTTCAAGCCGCAGGAAACGGTGGAGTTCATGCATCGGCAGGTCGCGCAGTACCCCGAGCTGCGGGTGTTCCGAAACGATGAGCCGATCCCGGATGGGCTCTGGCGAACGGACCCGGACCGTTGCTGCGAACAACTCAAGGTCGAGCCGACCCGCCGTGCGATTGAGGAGATGGACGTGGGGTGCTGGGTGACGGGTCTGCGGTGCACCGAGGGACGAACGCGGACGGATTTTCAGGAGGTCGAGGAGCGCGACGCCGGTCTGGTCAAGCTCAACCCGATTCTGATCTGGTATGAGCGGGAGGTGTGGGAGTATCTGGCGCTGTATCAGGTACCGGTTAATCCGCTGTACGCCCAGGGCTATCGGTCACTGGGTTGCGGCCCGTGCTCGCGGATCGCCGTGGGCGCCGATGAGCGGGCCGGGCGGTGGATCGGCACGAGCAAATGCGGCGGCGAATGCGGCATTCACACGCGGCCGCTGCGCACCGCGAGGGCTTCGGTCGAGGGAACGTGAGGGATGGAAAGTTCGCCGGGAGAGTCATCATGTCCGAGGCCATCGACAAACGCAACGGAACCTATCCACAGAAGCAACCGGGGCTGTATATGCAACGCATTCGCATTCCGGGCGGGCGCATCACGGCCGCTCAGTGGTGCGTGCTCGCAGCGGTGACGGAGGCGTATTGCGAGGGGACGCCGCTGCACCTGACGACGCGGCAGGACGTGGAGCTGCACGATGTGCCGGGCGACTCGGTGCCGGCGGTGCGTGCGCGACTGGAAGAGGCCGACCTGCACACCGTGGGCGCGTGCGGCGACACGATCCGTAACATCACGCTGTGCCCCACCTGCGACCTCAAGCCGGCCGGTGTGGACCTGGCCGCGGGCGTGGGAGCGCTGCACGCGTATCTCATTTCGCTACCGTTCTATGACACTCTGCCGCGCAAGTTCAAGATCAGCTTCTCGGTCTGTGGGCAGGCCTGTGCACAGCCTTACGTCAACGACCTGGGCTTCATGCTGCGGACCGATGGGCGGTTCACCGCGATCGGCGCCGGCTCGCTGGGGCCGCGTCCCAATCTGGGTATCGTCCTGCGGGAGCGGATCGAGCTTGACGAGGTGGCGCCGTACTGCGCCGCCGTGCTCGAGTTTTTCGCCGAGCACGGCGACCGGAACAATCGCCGCAAGGCACGCCTGCGGCACGTGCGGGAGCGCATGGGCGATGAGGCGTTCGTCTCGGCGATCGAACAGCGCTTCGCCTCGTGGAGAAACGGCGGGCCGTTCCCGGTCTTGGCGATGCACCGCACGCAGCGGCCCTTACCCTTCGCCGAGCGGCTGTGCCCGCCGCTGGGAGACCTGACGGCGGCTCAGGCCCGCGACCTGGCGGACGTGATGGACGGCCAAGGGTTGGCCTGTCGGCTCGGATTGCACCAGGAGATCTTCCTGCGTGGCGCGCAACCGATCCGGCCGGCCCCATCCCTGGCCGATCTGTCCGGCCGCCCCGTGGTCGTATGCTGCCCCGGTTCGCGGTCGTGCCCGCGTGGGCTCGTGGATACGCAGGGGTTGGCACGTCGGATCCTGTCATCAGGTTGGACCGGGGGGCTTACGGATCGGTGCGTCCACATCAGCGGCTGTCCCAATCATTGTGCGCACACGGCCGTGGCGCGCATGGGCGTCAGCGGGCGACGGCGAACCATCGACGGGGCAACCCAGGAGGCGTTTGAGCTGTTTCTGGAGGGAGGAGAGGGATGCTCAGAGGTCCTGTCGCAAAGGGGACCGGTTCTCGACGCCGATCAGTTCCTCGAACGGCTAAAGCAATGGGCCGATTCGCCAAACGAAGCCCCGCGGGCGCCTACGCAAAGCGTCCACCCAGGGAGAACGAATATGACCTGACGGATGGCGCAGCACTTTGGGTGGCCGGCCGAGGTGCATATCCGCCCGCAACGTGCCATGGGTATCCTGCCCGCCGTGCCTGTGTACCCGATACATACGGTGCTGTTGCTCCCCTTGCATCCTCCCCGGAAATGATCCGGCGCAGGATGTCTCCACGCGTTCCGGTGGCTTCGCACGGGATACTTCGCCTTTGCGAAAAAGGAGATTGACTCTCTTATGCTGGCAGGGTATAGTCTGGGCTGGCGTGATAGTGTGGCAAGCTCGCGCGGCCCGCAGGCGGTCTGGCTGCGGCATGCAAACGCGGTTCTGCGGGGTCTAGGGGATGTCTTGAGGGAGGGGCGGCCCAGACCGGTGACAAGGCCAATGGCGAGGAAGAGGGACAGAACGCAATTCTCCCGCGATATCGGCCTGGAGATCGGGTCCATCTGCGGAAGGCATTTCCTCAAGCTCAGGCACCTTCATTACGGGTACTGGCCCAAGGAACTACCGGTTGACATCACAAATCTCCACGCCGCCCAGGATCATTACGCGCGGTTCCTGATGGCTCATATCCCTCCCGGGGCGCGAACGATCCTGGACGTGGGGTGCGGGACGGGCGAGTTGGCCAGGGACCTGAAAGAAGCGGGATACCGCGTCGACTGCGTCAGCCCGAACTCGTTCTTCGCCGCACGGACCCGCGAGATTCTTGGACCGGACAGCCGTGTATTCGAGTGCCGTTATGAGCAGCTCCAAACCTCGGATCGGTACGACCTGGTGCTTTTCAGCGAGAGTTTTCAGTATATCAAGCTTGCGAGGGTCTTTGAGATCACTCTGGGGTTTCTGGAGGAGAATGGCTCTATCCTGATCTGCGACTTTTTTGACCGGCAGATCGCCGCCAAGAGCCCGTTGTCGGGCGGTTGTCCGTGGCGCAAGTTCACCGAGACCGTATCGCAGTATCCCCTGGAACTGGTCGAGGAGCTGGATATCACCGATGCGACGGCGCCGACGATGGACGTGTTGAACGACGCCTTTGAGCAGGCGGTCAGGCCGACCGTCGTCCTGACGGCTCAACTGTTGGAGAACCGGTATCCGTGGGCGTACAAGCTGGTGACCCGGCTGTATCGCCGCCGGATCGACAAGCTCACGCGCAAGTACTTCAGCGGCGAACAGACCTCGGAGAACTTCAAGAAGTATAAATCCTACAAGCTTCTTGTGTACCGCAAGCTCGCCGCCGGTGACAATGCCCGCGTCGCGGCTGTTGAAGGCGTCGCGCCGAATAATGCGGGCGCGTGAACCGTCGGCCATGGTGGCCGAGGATGAGCGGACAGTTGCACGGGATCGACCCAGTGGCTTGTGCAGTGGGGCCCCACTTGCGTGGGGATGGGTTCGTGAGAAAGGACGTATTCACCGCGGCGGGCAGGCCGGGCTCGTGGACGCGGGGCGTGTGTGTACCCCCTATATCAACACGCGGATGACGTGTGGGGCGGCATGGTGTGAGAATGAAGCGTGTGGCGGCACGTTTGGACGGGAACCGTGGCAGGTTTCATATCGGAAAGGATGGACCATGAGTCTGGCAAGTGAGTTCAAGGCGTTTGTCATGCGGGGCAACGTGGTGGATATGGCCGTGGGCATCATCATCGGGGGGGCCTTCGGCAAGATTGTGGCCTCCCTGGTCAACGATGTCATCATGCCGCCCATCGGGCTGCTGCTCGGCGGGGTGGATTTTTCGCAGATGGCGATTGTGCTGAAGAAGGAAACAGTGGATGCGGCGGGCAACGCGGTTCCGGCGGTGACGTTGGGGTACGGCTTGTTCGTCAATGCGGTCGTCAATTTCCTGATCGTGGCCGCGGCGATTTTCGCCATGATCAAAGTGATGAACTCGCTGAAGCGCAAGGAAGAGGCGGCCCCCGCCGCACCGCCGGCGCCGTCCACGGAAGAGAAGCTCCTGACCGAGATTCGAGACATCCTGCAAGGTCAAGGCCAGTGATTGGACATGCTCCGGCGCCAAGGCCCTATGCCTGAAGACGAATGCGCCACGTGGACGGCGACCGGGCCGAAGGCTGAAGGCATGGAACGGAAAACCGTGGCATCGGAAGGGGATTCGGCATGAAAAGACGCATTTTCATCGCGGCGTGCGGGCTCGTGGCCCTGTGGGGTTGTGACGGCTGTCAAGCATTGGACGCCTTGGGCCTGGCCAAGCCGACGGCCTACCTGCGGGGCGTGTCGTTTGACAAGATCGACCTGGAGGCGGCCACGCTGCTGTTTGACGTGGAGGTGGAGAACCCCTACGGCGTGCCGCTGCCGCTGGTGAACATGGACTACGCCTTGTCCTCCCGTGACAAGCCGCTGTTTTCGGGGACCGCGGACGTGGCGACGACGATTCCGGCCCGGAGCCGCAAGACCGTGTCGCTGCCGGCGACGGTGCGCTACCTGGACCTGTGGAACGCGCTGCGGGAGGTTCGGCCGGGGGCCCAGATCGACTACCGGGCGGACGTCGATCTGTCGGTGGAGGCGCCGGTGGCGGGGCCGATCGCGTTGCCCCTGACAAAAGAGGGGCAATTGACCGTCCCCACGCTGCCCACGCCCGACTCGGTGGACTGGAAGTCACGGGTCCTGGACGCGATCCGCGGCCAAAGCCCCTGACCGGTCAGGCAACAGGTCCGGGTGATCCACCTGGGCCAGGACCTGTTCGATGAATTGCCGCCAGTGGGGCAGGCGATGCGCGCGGCGCTGCAGGATGATGTTGCGCAGCGTGCGGTAGCTCATGCACCACAGACGCTTTTGCAGGAAGCCCTCGGGCAGGCGTTTCTTGATCTCGACCAGGTCCTCGGCGTCGAGGGCCTGAAAAAGCGGCCCCAGCGTCTGCGGCGTGCAGGAGCCGGGTTCAAAGGCGGCGTTAATGAACCGTCGGACGGCGTCGGGATCGGTGCGGTCTACGCCGGCCAGCTCGCGGCGGAGGGTGTGCATGGTGCTTTTGCTCTGCTTGGTCGACAGGCGAAAGGTGTCGGCCTCCTGCCACCAGTATCGCGGCGCCTGGACGTCGAGCCAGACGATGATGCTTTCAAGGAACTTGTTGTGCCCGCCGTCCTGGGCGCAGAGGCGACGAGCGACGGCGGGCATGTCGTCGGGGGATTGCTTCTTGTTGTGGGCCAGGCCGCGCATGGCCGCGGCGTAGCCGGCCTCCTCGACCTTTTCGACGTGCATCACGAACGTATTCACCTCGAATCCCTCCGACATTGCGTGACTTATCCTCTGGAGGGCACTGTAGCCGGATCGGCGCAGGCCTGCAAGCTGGCGGTGCAAGATCGGAGCCGGCCAGGTGACAGGAGATGTGTAAGCCTGCCTCCCCGCGTCGGACCGAGTGGCACATCTACTGTAGAGGTCGCCGGGCGCTACGCGTTCTCGTCGTTGGCGTCCTCGGCACCGTCTTCCTCGTCCAAGTCCTCGTCGCCCGGCTCGTCGTCCTCGCTGTCGTCATCCTGAGCGGTGAGGTCCTCGTAACCGTGGACCTCGGCCTCGAGCTGCTCGCGCTTGAGCTGCTCGTACTCGTCGAGCGTCATTGTGACCTCGCGGGCCTGGCTGCCTTTGTATTCGCCGAGGATGCCGGCGGCGGCCATCATCTCGATGATCCGCGAGGCGCGGGCATAGCCGATGCTCAGGCGGCGCTGCAGCAGCGAGACGCTGCCGCGCTTGGTCTCGAGCACGATCTTGACGGCCTCATCGTACAGGTCATCCCCCTGGGCGGCATCCATGTCGATGCGGTTGAGCTGCATCAGCTCGGGATGGTACTGAGCCTGGGCCATGTCGGTCAGATGCGTGACGACATCGTGAATCTCATCGTCGTCGACGTAGGCCCCCTGGGCACGGACCAGGTCGCTGGTGCCGGGCTTGAGAAAGAGCATGTCGCCCTGACCCAGCAGGGTCTCGGCGCCGTTCTGGTCGAGGATGATGCGGCTGTCCATGCGGGCCGCGACGCGAAAGCCGATCCGGCAGGGCATGTTGGACTTGATCAGACCGGTGACGACGGTCGCCTGGGGCCGCTGCGTGGCGACGATGAGGTGGATGCC
>NPIE01000735.1_pt3 | contig 14984 bp, 20 predicted proteins | sample 8637661 | NCBI WGS metagenome assembly NPIE01 (sample SAMN07420842, study PRJNA396082) | bioreactor metagenome | isolation source: sample BA12 brine-fed electro-methanogenic bioreactor BA | place: Japan: Kochi | collected 2016-12-09 | reverse complement strand
ATAATGTTCGTCACCACAAGGGTGATTTAGAAAACAAAGTTTTTTTAGATTTTACGTTTAAGAATGTTCGTCACCACAAGGGTGATTTAGAAAAATAATTGTATTAATAGTATAATTGTGTTATACTATTAATTTTGGAGGTTAATAATGTATTGTGTAATAACATCTTCCTGTAAGGGAGTATCAATTAAAAAAACAAGAAGTATTGTAGATAGATTTGTTGTACGATTAAATGATAACACTTGGTCATCACCTATGACTATGGAAGGGTTGACACATATGCATCGTATGCTTAAGAAAGTAGCATCTAAGAATACTTCGGTACAATGTTATATAAATGATGGAAAGAATAAATTAAAACTATTATGGTCGGTTGGAACAAAAAAGAACTTATACAATGGTGTTTATAAAACACATTCTATGAAATATCTTGGAAAGTCTCAACCTGATATTGTTAAATTTGGTTGTTTATTAGCTTCAGGTACTGGTTATTCGCATGATATAGGAAAGGGTACTATATTATTTCAGGAAAAATTAAGAACTTATACAAAAGATCCATATCGCCATGAGTTTATAAGTTTTAAAATATTGCAAGAATTAAGAAAAAGTGAGTGGGATATATATAAAGCATCAGATAATATGGAACTTAAATTTGATAAAACTGAAACACCTATTTTTTTAACTAAGGGTATTATAGATTATAAAACAGCAATAGATTTTTGTGTGGCTACACATCATGGTCTTATTGGTGCATATTCCGAAAATTATGAAAAAAAGAATGGTATACTTTCCTCACATTATAGGGAATATTTAATGGAAGAAGGAAAAAATAAAGAATATTATAAAGATCAATATAGATTAAAAGAAGGATTTAATAATGAAATAATAACAAAAATTCAAAAAAATGAATTAAGAATGGCAAATTTTAATAAAAAAGCTGAAATATTTTATGAAGGTGCTGCCATTATAACTAGAGCAATGTTAATTATGGCAGACCATGTGGTTTCAACCCGTTATGTTCCTGGTAATTATAAATTATACGCTAACACACAAAATGGTGAATTAAATCAAGACCTCAATTATCATTTGAAAAATGTAGGTGATACTGCACAATTTTACATGTTTTCTTTGTTTAATAATTTAAATCTCCAATCATTATCAAACGACACAGTTTCAAATATATTAACTCCTTCTTTAAATAGAAGGTTTCAATGGCAGGATAGTGGTGCAAAATTGACCAATTCATTGTTAGATAAAAATGGTTCTTTAATTTTTAACTGTGCAGACACCGGCACTGGAAAAACTAAAAGCAATTTAAAAATTGCAGCAAGTTTAAATAAAGAAACTAGAGCTACTATAGTATTAAATTTACGGTCGCTTACCTTACAAACTGGGGCATCATATAAGAATGAATTAAAAGAAAGCGAACTGGCAGTTTTACAAGGTAATCCAATTATAAAAAAGTTATTCGAAGAAGGGTTAAAAGAAAAAGATTGTGATGGTAATATAAGTGAAGACCAATATGATGTAATGTATAATGAACCGACTAATTTACCAGAATGGATGCATGATTTTTGTAATATGTCGGTAAATAGAGAAAAGTTACTTTCACCTCCGGTTTTAGTATCTACTATTGATTATATTATCAATGCTGGAAACCCCGATAAACAAGGAAATCATGTAACTTCATTGTTGCGTATAGCGTCATCTGATTTAATTATTGATGAGATTGATAGTTATGATCCGAATCAACTTGTTGATATTTGTAGAGTAATAGAAATATGTGCAATGTTTAATAGAAATGTTATTTGCTCATCTGCTACAATTAATATAAAAATGGCAACTGCTATTTTCATTGCTTACGAACGAGGTAAACGAATAAATAATGAATTTTTTAATAAGAATGATAATGTACATGTCTGTTTTGTTGATAATTCACAAAAACATACTGCTAACGAGTGCAAATCAAAGGATAATTTTAAACAATATTATGATGAATTTTTTGCAAATAAATATGACACTATTAATTACAAAACACCAAGATTATCACATATTATGGATGTTGGTAATGATATTGATAGTCTTTATAATAATATAAATAATAAAATACAAGAATTCCATGAAAAATATAAACATGATATAGTAGATAAACATATATCGATAGGGTTAATAAGAATTGCTAATATAGCACCGGCTATTGAATTATCTAGGTTTTTAGCATTACAAAAAAATGATATTCATTATAAAGTATGTTGTTACCATTCTAACCATACGCTTATACAACGTCATTATATTGAAAAAAATTTAGATATAGTGTTAAATAAAAACAATGACCAATGGAAAGATAGTATATATGAACATGCAAAAAATATAACAAATAATAATATATGTTTTATTGTAGTTGCTACTCCTGTAGAAGAAATTGGTAGAGATCATCAATTTGATTGGGGTATTATAGAACCATCAAGCATGCAATCCATAATTCAAACCTCTGGTAGAATTCAACGACATACTAATATTCATACCGATGTACCAAATATTTCTATTTTAAATAGAAATATAAAAGATATTAATGGTAATGAAACGGTATTTGAGAAGCCAGGTTATCAGTATGTAGATAGATACAATGACAAAACTCATAAAAAAACCGAAATGTGTCATTTGCTTAGTTTGAAAAATAATAAAGATATTAATTTTAATACAAATATTCCAATATTTAGTTCATTGCGAAATTCCCAAAACCAAACAAATTTTGCTGCTGAAGATGATATTTCTATTAATAAACAATTAAACCAACCAATACAGCATTTCTTTAAAAATAATAAAAAGTTAAATAAGCATTGGTTTTATGAGTATACACTAAGAGAACAATCTGACAATATAAATCTTATATGGTATGAAAAAGATGTTGATGAATTATCATACAAACTGAAAACTGAAAACAGAAAAAATAAAAAGTATCCTGATCGTAATGATATGGTTATAATTGAACAAAAATGTGATAGAGATTGGTTATCTATTACTTATAGTGATTCAGAAGATTATTGTGAAAGATATAATATTTCATTATTAGATGGGTTAACGGTAAGTATATTAGGAAATGATACTGATGAATATATACATGACTATAGTTTTGGTTTTTATAAAATGAAAAAACAGGAGGATAAAATATGAAAATAACACCACAAGAATTACAAACATTTGCTGACTTTTTAAATAATATTGAATATACACCAAAAAATATTAATTTTAAAATAGAAGATAATGAAATTAAAGGTTTATATTTTGATTATATATATGATGAGTTATATGACGTGGGTGAATTAAGCAATTTATATAGTAAATTAGGTAATGAATTTAGGGTATATTACAGTTTGCCTAATACTAAAAACACATCAAAAACAAATATAGAAAATAAAATTAATATGGACTTTAAAATGTTAGAAAGAATATATACATTATTAAAAGATATAGAAATATTAAATAAGGATTTTTTAATACAATCCACCCAAACTGCTGGTATCGGTGTTGGATATACTATTGGGTTTATGGTTAATATAAAAAATAATCCGGTATGTATATATATTGATGTAACAGATTATAGTAGTTTTTAATAAAAATATAATAGATGAGAACATATATGAATATAAAACATAAAATTAGAAAAACAAAATCATTTTTATTAAAAAAAGTTATTTTAATATCATATAGCATTGTTAAAAATAATATTGAATTATTAAGAGGAACCGGTAGAACAACTGATACTATTTATGAAATTATAGAATATATGGTATTAAACCCAAATAATAAAATTTATTTAGTTTGTGATAATTTAAATAATTATAAAATTATGGTTAGAAAAATACAAGATATTGTTTATGAAAACGCACTTACAGGAATTGGTAATGTATATTTACGCATAACATATAAAAATATAAATGATTGTGATATTGTTGGTGATAAAGTTATTATTACTAATGAACGTGGATTAGTTCATAATAAATATATGGTTTTCATAGACCATTACGCTATTGAATATAAATATTTTATAAACTTTAAAAATAATACCCCTAACCTAATTGAATATTATATTGATAAATGGATTAAAAAATAGTATTATAAATAATATGAGGTAAAATATGAAAATAAAAAATATTGATGAAGTAGATAATTGGTTATGGGAACATGCATATGTTATGGGTCATACATGTACTGGAATTAAAAACAAAATTGGTTTGGATGATGTGAATATAGCATATATTGACGAAGATACACATGAAAAGATTGATATTGAATATGAAATATAATATAGGAGAAAAAAATGGCTGATAATATAATTGAGATTGATATTAGTGATGAAGACCGTAAGAAAGTAATTGAATTATATATTAAAGAAAAAATGTCTGAGGAATCATATTTGGTATTTGTAGAAACATTACATGATTATGATTTTAATAAGGCATTAGAAAGTGCTATTTTTAATGAAAGTGTAATTAACATGTTACAACATTACGTTGAAGAAAAATTACAACAACCATGAAAAAATCTGATTACTATTATTTAACTAAAACTGAATTAGCAAAAAGAATTGCCATTAAAATGCCAGACCTAACAATTCAAGAAGTTAAAGATGGTGTTGATATTATTATTGAAAGAATGCTAGATGAAATGGAAAATAAAGGGGAAATACACGTATGGGGTCTAGGGAAGATATATTTGCGATACGTAGAAAGTAGAATTTTTCATCATCCTACATTAAGAAAAATTATAACAGTACCTCGTAGAGCTTATGTAAAGTTTGCGCCATGTAGGAAATTGTACTATAAAATTAAATATAGTTACAATAAACCACCATTACGGTTGAATGATAATATAAAAAATTAATACTATAATACATTTTTTATAAATACTTATAAATAAATATATTATATTAAAGGAGTATTATATGTCAACATTAATGGATATCGGTATACCAGGAATAGGAACTGGTATTTTACAACCAAAACTGAAAAATAGATGGCGTGTTCAGTTTATAAATATGGGAGGTGGTGTAAGTTCACAACCATTAAGTATGCAATGTATTACGGTAACAAGACCTAGCTTATCATTTGATGAAGTTCAATTAGATAGGTACAATTCTAAAGCTTGGGTAGCTGGTAAACATACATTTGAACCATTTACTGCAACGTTTGAAGATGATGTAACAGGAACTGCATCTAAAGTAATACAAGCGCAACTACAAAAACAACAATGGTTAGTTGGTGCTGAAGGACCATGGTTAGGTGTTGGCGAAGAAGGTTCATTGTATAAATTTGCATCTGTTGTTCAAATGATGGATGGTAAAGAACAAGCAATTGAAACATGGGTATATGAAGGTTGTTGGATACAAAATGCAGATTATACTGATTTAGATTATGCTGCATCGGAAGCAGTTCTTATTAATTTAACTATTAGATATGATCATGCTCGTCAAGATATAGGTGGTTATAATGCAGGTCAAGGTGTTGCTATTGGTGGTGCTGGACCTAATTAATGCAAAAATTCGCAACTTTTTTGCAATTGTTATAAATACTTTATATACCTGTTGGAATAGGGATATAATAGGACGTTATGGATAACATATTTAAAAGGATTTTTTAGATAAGGAAGTTATAAGGAAAAGCCGGTTGTTTAACCGGCTTTTTTTTGTCTGCAATTTTTATAAATAAATATATACTAAAAAAGTTGAAATTATGGCAGACCCAAGAGTAAGATTTAATGTAAAACCAATGGATGCATGTCCAGGCCCATCATATTCTAATATGCTTCAGTCGTCAAAACGTAGAAGTTTTTTTGAAGGTATCAATAAAATAGGAAATATTGAAATTTTCAATGATATTGGTTTAGGTACTGTTTCAGAAGGTTTAAGAACTATTGGGGCAGTATCCGATTCCCTTAGAATTGGAACCTTAACGTCAATACCAGGTTTAGGTGCGGTATCTGATAATTTAGAAAAAGGTGCGGATTGGGTATTAGGACAAGTTGGTATCGAAACTCCTATTAGTAAAGTAGTAGAAGACTTTCATCCTGAAGCCGTAAATAACGCATATGGCAACGCAAAATTAATTTATGATAAGGTTAGGCAGGGTAGGTTTGAAATAACTGATATACCAGGTTATATTCAAGATTTTCAAAATTTAAAATCATTAACGGAAGGAATATTTACAGGAAGTGGTCCATCATCAAAACTAACTAATTCCCCAGTAGATATGTGTTTGGCTTCACCTTATGCAATGGATTTAATTAGTTATGCACCTAAATATAAATTTTTATTCGTTGTGCAATTTGAATATACTGAACCATATAAAACTTTTAATAGAATTGGTCATGCATTTGTTGTTAAAACATCTAGTCGTCCTAATTACGAAGTAGAGTACGAAGATGTTAATATGTATAACTTTAGAACACAAGTAGCAAAAAAGGTAACGTACCCACAAATGACTATGCGTTTTTATGATGATAACTGGAATCAGGCAATGCATTTTTATACCAGTTACCTACAATCAATTAGTCCTATTTCAAATATGGATTTTGAACAAAAAATAAATACTTCTTTATATGAGCCTTCAAGTATGGATTTTGAGTCTACTGCGGAAACTTATCCAGGTCCAATAAAAAATAAAAAATATAGTGCGTCATTGGGGCCATTTTTAGGTGAATCTAAAAGTATATTAAGTAGAATAACATTATATCATATATATAGAGAAGGTAGGTTAATGAATATATATAACTTTTTTAACCCTAGAATAACATCGGCTGAATTAGATGAATTAGATATGAGTGACGGTTCAAATGGTAATGAAGTTACTATTAATTTTACTTATGATGGTTTATATATAGATACTGCTTATGATATCTTAAGTGATTCAGGAAAGTTAAAAGATTTAACCCATATGGGATTGTACCCTTTAGGTGGACCATTAATGCAAGGATTCCAACAACCTACTAGCGGAACTGTTGATAATGGGATAACACCAACTTCTCAAATGCGTAAAAGTGGTATGGGTGGTATGGGAAATACTATGGCTAATGATACGGAAGTTGTAAAATGGAATATTATACCAAATTCTCCACAACAACCAGAAGGAATTTTCCAGCAAGTTGGAAATAGAATTAGTAATGCGTTTGATAGTGCTGTAGATTTTGCAGGTTCATTATTTAGGTAATTGGCATGGCATTTATACAAGGATATTATAAACCAATTAATCCTGATAAATATATTGGTGATGTTAATAAAATTAGATATATGTCATCATGGGAACTAGATTTTAATAAACATTTAGATACCCATGATAGTATATTGGCATGGGCATCGGAAGAAATAAAAATCCCATATATTAAACCAACTGATAATCAATTACACCATTATTATCCCGATTATTATGTAAAATATATAGATAAACATGGTGTAATTAAAGAAGAAATAATTGAAATTAAACCAGCTAAACAACTAAAAGCTCCATCAAAAAAAGGCAGAAAGAAAAGAAGTACTTTAGCTGTAGAACAAGTTACATATGCAATTAACATATCAAAATGGCAATATGCTAATGCATGGTGCAAAAAACATAATATAAAATTTAAATTATTGACAGAAGAACAACTATATGGATAACTTATTCTTGTAAATATTTATCCAAAATAGTTTCTAGTTTATCATCTATTAACCTTTGTATTCTGCGTTCTTCGTCTTTTTTTACTTCTTGTTTAGCTAACTCTTTTACCTCGTTAAGTACTATTTTTTCAATTAAATCAAATGACTGATCGTGTTTTTCTTTTAGTTCCATTGTATACATTGATCGTTTAGTTACTGGAAAACCATAATAATCACCTTCCCATATAGTAACTTCAATTAAAATAGATTCATTAGTTGCCGTAATCTTGGTAGAAACACATTGGTCAAATGCAGATTGTTTCGATAAATTTGGTAAAGAAGGTTCATATTTTCCAAAAAAATTATCACACCATTTTGCTTTATATGGTATATTATGTTCAGTGTTTAGAGTTTTAATTAAAGACAAAAGGCTAAATCTTTTACTTCTAACAACTTTTAATTTTTTTATTAATTTTCTTGTTTCATTAAATGTCATAATATCTTCTCCTTAAAGTAATTTTGAGTATGATAACAATTTAAAAATATAAAGTCAATAGTTAAGTGAAATTTATTTTTGTGTTTGATAAATATGATAAAATATAGATACATAACAAACAAAGGTGGTAATATGAAAAAACAAAACAATAAAACTAAAAATTTTTTACCTAGAATATATATTAACGGTGCTGGTGTTCTTCATGTTAATTCATCGGAACTTGTTAAAACAACTTCGGTTAAGCAGCAAATAGAAGCATTGTCAGAATTGAAAAAGAAAGGTTTTATGGAAAAATTTATGGACTAAATACACATCATCAAATTTTCTATAAATACTGTAAATTAATCAAGGTATTATATGGAAAATCCATTTGAAAAAATATTTGATTTACCAGAAAATTCATCAGAAGATACAGAAAAAAAAGCTTTAGCAAATATTACAATTGAAAAACGTGAGACTGAACTTGTTAAAATGCCTGAATTGTTTGATGAAAAAGATAGTGAAATAGAAGAACAATTTCAAGAAATTTATGATTATTCTATTTCTGCTTTTGAATCACAAGCAAAAAACGCACAACTAGTAGAGCCAAAATATAGAGCGCGTAATCATGAAATTGCTGTACAATATTTGAATACTGCTTTAAATGCAGTGAAAGAAAAATCTAATAATAAAAATTCTAAAGATAAATTGGCATTAGAAAAAATTAAATCGTCTAAAGGTGGTAATGGAAAAATAACTAATAATAATTTAATTGTTGGTGATAGATCATCTATAATGGATTTATTAAATAATATATCAATAAATGAACTGGAATCCATTGATAAAAATAATTTAGATGAATAACATTAAAGGATTAATGTGGCTTCAAAAAAACAAAACACATACTTAAAAAAAGCTAATGCTGAGCATGAATATAGCACACAAGAATTAATAGAATTAAAAAAATGTGCAAATGACCCAAAATATTTCATAAAGAAATATATAAAAATTCAACACCCTGTATTAGGGATGATTCCTTTTTCGTTATATGATTACCAAGAGGAAATAATAGATTCTTTTGTAAATAATCAGTATAATATTATTATGTCAGCAAGGCAAACCGGTAAATCAGAGACAAGCTCTGCTTATTTACTGTGGTTTGCTATTTTTAATAAAAATAAAACTATTTTAATTGCCAGTAATAAAAATTCTGGTGCAATGGAAATGATTGCTCGTATAAAATTTATGTATGAGAACCTTCCATTTTGGCTTAAACCAGGTATCCAAGATGATGCATGGTCTAAACATGAATTAGGGTTTGATACCAATTCCCGCATACTTTCAACAGCAACAAGTGAAACCGCTGGTAGGGGTATGAGTATTTCATTATTATTTTGTGATGAGTTTGCATTCGTTAAAGATAATATACAAGAAGAGTTTTGGACTAGTATTTCACCAACATTAAGTACCGGTGGTAGTTGTATAATATCCTCTACACCTAATGGTGATGTTAATTTATTTGCTCAATTGTGGAGAGGCGCACAAGTTGATAGTAATGGATTTGTTCCTATTTATGTTGCTTGGGATAGACCACCAGGACGTGATGAAGAATTTAAGAAAAAACAAATAGAAAAAATTGGTATTACTAAATGGCTACAAGAATTCGAATGTAAGTTTATATCTAGTGAAAATTTATTAATTGATACAATCGTTCTCAACAATTTATCTAATATATTATTAAAACTAGCACCTATAGAAGTTATTAATAATATAAAATTTTATGAAAAAATTAGACCAGGTGCTACTTATCTGATTGGTATCGATCCAGCTTCTGGTAAGGGGGGTGATTTTACAGTAATGAACGTATTCTCCTTCCCAGAATTAGTTCAAGTTGCAGAATATAGAACAAATACTATGTCGCCAACTGATACATACAAAGATATGAAATTGCTATTAACTGGTTTTGAAAAAATTGGAGCTACTGTTTATTTTACTATAGAAAATAATAGTATAGGGGAAGCCTTGATATCACTATATATGAATGATATTGAACCACCTGCACAAGCAGAATTTATTTCAGAAACTGGTAAAGATACTCTTGGTATGACAACAACATCAAGAAGTAAATTAGCCGCATGTATTCAACTTAAAGAATTAATAGAAAAAGGAAAAATGACTATTAAATCAAATATATTGTTGAATGAATTAAAAAGTTTTGTTAGAGCTAAAAGTTCTTATGCCGCTGCGATAGGATCTACTGATGATTGTGTTGCCTCGGTGTTAATGGTAATACGACTTTTAGAAGAAATTGTATATTTTGAACAAAGTGCATTTGACACATTGTACTCTACCGATTATAATGAATGGTCAGAAGATAAATCTTGGGATGGGTATTCGATTAGTGAATACGATGAAAATGATGAAGGTATGCCTATGATTATTTAACTTAAAAAATTTAACATAAATATATTAAAATAAAAAATAAAGGATAATTATGATTTTAAACGCAACATATCAAAATGAAATTGGTTATATAAATTTAATCGCTGATGTATTAAGTTTTGGTGTAAATATCCCTAGTAGAACTGGAATTAACAGTAAAGCAATGTTTGATGCTAAAATAAGTTATAGGGATGGACAATTTCCATTTTCTACTATTCGACCAGCACCGTTGCGTATGGCATTTGAAGAATTTTGGATGTTTATGCGTGGAGAGACACAAACTAAAGTATTAGAAGATAAGAATATAAATTTCTGGAAGGGTAATACGAGTAGAGAATTTCTTGATTCTCGTGGGTTGTATAACTTACCAGAAGGTGATATGGGCATGGCATATGGTTATCAATGGCGTGGTTATAATAAAGGTATTTCCGAACATGTTGTTGATCAATTACACGAAACTATAAAAATATTAAAAAACGATCCATATTCAAGAAGAATATACACCACATTTTGGAATCCTTCTGCGTCAACTTTTATGGCATTAACACCATGCTGGCATTCTCATCAATTTGTAGTATTACCAGATAACAAAGGTAATAATATACTTAATTTAAAAGTTTTTAACAGAAGCTTAGATGTTTTATTTGGGTATTCTTTTGCTGTACAACAATATAAACTATATCAGATGTGTATTGCAAATCTTCTTAATATGAAATGTGGGTGGTTAGTATGTGATTTAACCCATGTTCATTTATACGATAATCAATTAGAATTTGCAGAAGAAACAATTAAACGACAATTAGGAAAACAAGGAACTGTAACATTAACAACTAAATTAAAAAATTTAGATGATATGTTGTCATTAGAATATAAGGATTTTAGTATACAAGGTCTTGAAGTTAATAATTCTCCATATATAGCAAAAAAACCATCAATGGCAGTATAGGTCAGTATAATATGAAAATTAAACTAAGAACAGATTTTAAAGATTACTATGACCATTGGTTTTGTTATGATCATGAAAAACCACATGCAGTTTTTCATAGAATGACTACTTATGGTATGAATAGAATTGAAATGTTTAAATTTTTTGCAGATAATGATTGTAGGGCACCAATAAATGGATATGTAAAAGATATAAAGAACACGTTATTGCAGTATTATGGTAAAAAGTTGGTATCTGATTTAAATGATATTGGTGTTCACGTAATTGTTTATACTAATATTAATTCTCATGCCGGAGAAGGAAAGTTAAAATGCACATACCAATATGCTTTAGAAAATTATCCTGATAATTATTGTTCATTATTTATTAATAATAATTATGATAAACCAACATCTACAAGAATTTTAACAATTAACACACGTTCATTTATTCTAAAATATGAAAGTGATGATTTATGGAGGTCTAATTGTGGTAATGTTGATATTAGTGTATTAGCAGAGGTATCATTTAATAAATTTTTCCATCAACAAGAAAAATTCCCACATCCATTATATGCAATTGATTTAGTACCAGGTGTTAATGAAAATGATATGTATGCAGTAGATTTAAATATAGCTCCATGTATTAAGGGAAGTGGTTTAGAAAACATTCTATTAGGACATGATATATACGAATTAATTGAGGATTTTTATAAACATGATCAATGAAGAATTTATAACATGGTTTGAAAAAAAGGCCATGTGGTGTATTAAAGAAAAATATAATGATGATTATATTATTATAATAGAAAGAAAAAAATATAATATACGTTATGGTATATATTTAACTAATTTAGACATTTCAGATTATAACGGTAATATTAGGGAATATTTATGTTATAGAATACTAAACGCTAGATTGGATATCAATAATTATATTAAAAACCTTGACAATATTAATTAATATGTATATAATTTTATAAATACTTTAGAATAATTTAACATTGGGGGTTATATGAATAGTTTAGTTCATGATGATGATTTAATGCCATTAGATGAAAGTTTTATTGGTGAAAATTTTGAATACTTGTTTGATGATAGGAATTCAACAGAGCTTGTTTTTATTTATGAAAATGGTAAATGGGTTCCAAAGGATAAAACAATTGAAGAATTAGATGAAACTGATAAGTTTATGTTAGAATGTATGAATGGAGGAGAAGGGTAACAATGGAATTATTGCGTGAATTAATCTTATTAGAAGTTAAGAAAGATTTAGAACAACCACTTACTATTAGACAAGAAAAAAAATATAAAAAAGGTTTTTCAAAACATAAACATGATAAACGAGTAGTAGAACCATTAACTGATCTAATTACTAATTATTTGGTATATAATAAAGAACCACCAATTAATTTCAATGTACATAAGTTACATGGTACATTAAGTGATTATAGAACTGCCCATATAAAAGGACAGCAAGTTATTCTTGTTTATAAAATAACTGAAGATGAATTGATTTTATCGGGATTAGGATCTCATCGTGAGTTAGGTACAATGTAAAACTATGATGGTTTGAGTTAAAATTAATAATTAATTAGGGTGATTATAATGTATAGAGACATATTTATAAAGTGGTATTTTAATGATTTTAAAGAACATATATTATATAAGGATATGTTAGAAACCAATGAAGGTTCCCGCCATCATCAAGAATTAAATGTTGCATATCATACGGATATGGTTGTTGCTAATTATATAGCATTAACACCATTTGAATGGACTAAGCACGAATTTATAGGGGCTTTGGTATGTGCTTTTCATGACGTTGCAAAACCTCATTCATTACAATATAAAGAATCTGAAGAACGTGGAAGATATAAAGTTTTTTATGGTCATGAACTATTAAGTGCAAGATTTTTTGAAAACTGGGCATATAGTGAAAATAAAGAATTTTTAGATTTATTGGATATTAACTCATATGATATTTATATAATCATGTGGTTAATTGAAAACCACATCCCTTATAAAATTTCTAAAAAAGAAAAATTAAGGAATATTTGTAGAACCGTATTGAATTATTTTCAAAGTAATACTATTTTTATAAATATATTGTTGGCTGATAGTTATGGAAGAATAAAAGGTTATACTCACGAACAATTAACTGAGCATAATAATAAACAAGATATATGGTTTGAAATGTTTAATCAAGAATGTATAGAACTTCAATTTGAAGAACCAAAAACAGAAACAATTAAAACAATGACTATGTTAATTGGTCCATCAGGTTCTGGAAAAAGTTCTTGGTTAAAAAAGAGTGTAAAAAACACTGCAAATATTCATTCTATGGATATTATTAGACATGAACTATATGACAAAGATGATTATTCAAATGCGTTTAAAAAATCTTTAGAAGATGTAGATTTTGAAAAAAAGGTAAAGGCGGATTTCATACAAAAGTTAAAAAACCCAAATTCTCAATTTTTATTTGTTGATAACACTAATTTAAGTAAAAAAAGAAGAAGGTTTTATATAACAGAAGCTAAAAAACATAATGTTCGTGTTGTTGCCTTGGTTTTTCAGAATTCTTTAAATGTTTTGCTAGAACGCCAACAAACTAGGGATGATAAATATGTTAATAATGACGTTGTTATCAGCCAATATAAAAGGTTGGAACAACCATCTTATGGTGAATTTGATATAATATTAGTTAATGGATAAATATTTAAAATATGACTAGCGAAGAAAAAGATACATACATGTTTGTACGTGGTGAGAGATTAATCACCATCATGGAAAAAGAAAAAGCGTTGTTATTAAAAGAAGAATTAAATTTTAACCAACTTCAACAACACACCAAAAACTTTATTCCTGTTACAAAAAAGCGTCAATTCGCGATTGACCCTATTGTAATAACTGAATTAAAAATAACACCCGCTGTTGTTTCTAATAAGTTGACAATACAGGGTGTTGCTAATAGTGATAGTGGCAAACAATATGAACCTAGAATTATGTTTTCAAATGTTGTATATGAAGATGAGGATCAACCCGATAACATAACATTTCGTGCCAGTGATAACCGAATATTGCATATATTGCCAATAGACCTTAGAAAATCGCATGTAAAAGTAAAATGTGATTGTTTAGATTTTTATTGGCGATTTGCTACATGGAACTTTGCTAATCATGCATTAATTAATAAACCACCACCACCATATACAAAAAAACCTGGAAGTAATAGACCACCTGCAAATATTAAAAAGACACCAGGATTGTGCAAGCATTTAATAAAACTTGCATTAGTATTGCAACAATCTGGTATGATTAAATATTAGCGTTGGAACAAGAATTTATTTTTTTGTTTTAGAGGATAACCTAAATTTTTTAATATTTCTTTAGCTTTTATGTCTTTTTCATTTTGTGCTGATTCAGATATTGGTTTTTTAGTCGAAAAGGTTTCACTTAAAATTTTATTGGTAATTTTATCTACACTTTCTTTTTTAGGTTCTTCTTTCT
>NPIE01014165.1_pt1 | contig 14987 bp, 11 predicted proteins | sample 8637661 | NCBI WGS metagenome assembly NPIE01 (sample SAMN07420842, study PRJNA396082) | bioreactor metagenome | isolation source: sample BA12 brine-fed electro-methanogenic bioreactor BA | place: Japan: Kochi | collected 2016-12-09 | reverse complement strand
CTCCTTTGGGGGTGGTGGTTTACTTTGCTGCATAAATCATAAAGCAAATCATCCATGTGTTCAATTACTCTGCGTGTGCTGTCTGAATCCGGGCCCTGGGCATGACCACTCTGGTCAGGTTCATGGAAGTAAAGCATTACCAGCTCCGGACGGTTCTGCGAGGGTAAACTGAACCATTGGATGACGGTATCGATCCGCTGTTCAAAAGGAAAATCATGCTCGTATTTTTTCCAGTAAGCAGGTTGTATGCCCTGTATCGCAGCTTCTGAGCCCACCCAGTAAAAGGAGGCGGTCTTTACCCCCTGTTTTTCTGCAGTCACCCAGATCGGTTCACCGGAATAAAATGCAGGGTTTTCTACGCTTTCCCTGTTTTTCAAAAAATAGTAATCATGCAGGTCGGGTGCATAAAAGCCATTCAGCACAATGCCGTGATTGTCGGGATAAAGTCCCGTGGCAAGGGTATAATGATTGGGGAATGTTTTGGTGGGGAAGGAGGGGATGAGGGCATCGGCTTTCACCCCATGCAATGCAATGGAGTCAAGTGTGGGGGTATTTGCATGCCGGGTATAATCCCAGCGGAAGCCGTCGAAGGAAACAACCAGGGTGTAAGGTCTTTCAAAGGCTTTTTCCTCTTGATAACAGGAAACAACCAACAGACTCGTTGTCAATAAGACCAATATTTTCAGGAAAGGAATTTGTTTCATTTGTGTATAACTTAAAAGGGCCGCCCAAAATTGAGCGGCCCTGAAATTATCTCTAAATATGACTATCTAACATTGATAAGTACCCCAAAGTTGTATGTTCTTGGCAAGCCAAGGAAAACTTCAGCTGCAGGAGCTTTGTGCGAATACCTGTCATCATATCCGTAATATCCGTTGTAAGGACTGTTATCAGTTGCATCCTGGATATACTTGGTGTCAAACAGGTTGAAAACATGTGCAAAGACTTCAAATGTTGCACCGGTCGCCTGGAATGGCAGTTCGTATGAAAAATGCAGATCAAAAACGTTAAATGCAGGGATCTTCCACACATCGCCCTGATCTGCTTCATCTGTTCTGGTAAAAGGATCCCAGTCAGCAAAATAATCAGTATAATAACGGCTGAGGATCTGTGCACGCATGCCTTTTACCGGATAAAGGGTCAATCCGAGGATCAGCTGGGTCTGGGGTGCATCACCCACCTTCAGATCTTTTACATAATAGTTATACTTTATTTCTGCATCCGGATTTTCGTAATTTTTGTAAGTACCTGATACATTATCAGTATAAACCCAGTCATTGATGGAACCTGCAAATTGCAGTCCGACAAGGTCAATGGGCCTCCAGTTACCTTCAAGCTCGATACCTGAGTGCTTCTGGCTCATGCCGGTAATAAAAACAAAGCCNNAAAGCCTTCGGAGCCATCTTCCTGAACAACACCTAAGCTGAGGGTACGGTCTTTCCAGTTTGTGAAATAGAAGTTGGCGCTTACCCAGAAACGATTATCCATGGTATTGTAAACAAGCCCTCCTTCGAAAGAGGTGAATTTTTCATTTTCCGGATCGTTGGCAACAGTACCGCTTCGGTCGTTGATTACGGCATCAAAGATCGGCACTTTGGAAACATATCCTGCATTTACAAAAGCACTCAAAGTTTCTGTAAGGTTGTAACTTAAGCCACCTTTTACCTGATAACCGCCAATTCCTTCGGTTTCTGCTGTCAGTTTTGAATCACTGTTCTCAGCTTTGGCAAAGTGGTTGGTATATTTGTATTTTATCATGGAATAGCCGGCTGTTGCATAAGCTGTAAATTTATCATTTGAATATTCACCCTGCAGGTAGCCACCAAACCAGTTAACATCATTTGTGAAATGATAGGCGATTTTGTCACCCAGGACTTTGTTATAACCGGAGGGTGAATCAAAGGCATTGCCATCATAATAGAAGAATTTCCCACCAAGCAGATCCCTCACTTCACGGAAGTGGTCAATCTCTGCCAGACGTCCGTCGATTCCAACTGAAACTTTGAATCTTTCTGAAACATCCCATCTCAGTTTGGAGATCAGACCAACGGTCCACTGGTTGTTCACGCTGTTTCTGAGAATTCCGTGAGCTGTATCACTTTCGGTGTTGTTAGCAATGGTAGCATCAAAATCAAGCATCCTGGAAGGTCCGTCATAGTTCCATTTCACACTTCCATAGGTTCCTGTACCGCCACCTTTACCACCTGAATAGTAGGCTGTAGTGAAAAGGTAGAGTTTTTCACTCAGCTGCGAATACCAGTTGAGGTTAACCAGGGGTTTATGATAGTAATTCTCCCGTTCATTGATGAACTGCTCACTGAAACGATCGCGTTCTTTTCCGTTCCAGTATTGTTTTCCTTTATAACGGAATGAAACGGGACCCCAGTTTTCATTATACAATCTTCCATTGGCCGCTTCCGGGAATTTCATAAGGGCCGAATCAGGATAATTGAATTCATCTTTGGCATACTCATGATCATAGGCCGCAATGTTCTGCATATACAAGTTTTGTCCATGACGCTGTGGAGCTCCCATGGCATAGATTTCCAGCCTGTTTTTAGCATTGATGTTATAACTGGCACCAAGATAATATGCCCAGGCATCAGTCCAGGTTTTGTTGATCACACCGGTTCCGGTTTTACGCACGCCACCAACACTCATCGCCCATTTTCCATCAACAAGGCCAGTGTGTGCCATCAGGGTAGACTTTGCGAAAGTGCCAGATCCGAATTCCTGCTTATAGGTAACACCACCGGTCTGATCAGCCGGACTGGTAAGAACGTTCATTGTACCACCAATAGAAGGTGTTGCAAGGTTAACTGCACTCAATCCCCGCTGCATCTGTATGGAGGATGTAGCATCTCCGATACCATCCCAGTTTGACCAGTAAACCCATCCGTTCTCCATGTCATTGACCGGAACACCATTGATCATTATGGCTACATTCCGCTGGTCAAATCCACGGACATTGATCCTGGCATCACCTGCACCGCCACCTTCAGCTGTGGAATATACGTTGGGTGTAATATTCATGGCCAGAGGAATATCGCGTGATCCCAGCTGCTCTTTCAATTGTTTTTTATCAATTGTTGAGAAAGCTACCGGTGTTTCTCTTGGCTTTGCGCGATCAGCAATAATGCTGATACCTGCCAGGCCAATGGCTGCCGGTTCTAGTTTGATCACGCCAGCATTGGTTGTCTGGCCGTTTTTTACATTTACTGTAGTTTTTGTTGCCTGATAACCCATATAGCTGATGATCAGCGTATGTGTTCCTGCAGGTGCCTCAAAACTAAATTGGCCATCAACATCTGTGGTTGCCCCCGTTGTTGTTCCTTCTACAATAACAGTTGCACCAACCAGTGTAAACAGGGTATGGCTGTCTTTAACCTCACCCTTGATCGTTCCCTGGGCAAAAACTCCCATAGAAAGCAATACCAGAGTTAACATCGTAAATAACTTGTACACAGTCTTCATAAGCATTTAATTTTGGTTTTTGATTTTCGGTTATTTCGAGTTGTAAAAGTAATTACTAATGCACACCCATATATTAACTTTTTGTTAACAATTTATTAGGATTTATCAAGAATTTTCCGGTTAATAAAATGCAGCTTTCTGTGTTTGTCTTTGTTAGAGTTTGATATTCAGTGAGAAGTTGAAATTGCGCCCGAATGCCCAGAAGCCCCTGAAGGTATCAAGATCATGTGAGGCACCATCTTCTCCTCGCACGATATAGGTCTCGTTGAAGAGGTTATAGCAACTCATGCTGACACGTGCATTCCGCTTAAATATCAGGAAATCGTAAGACAGGTGAACATCCGTAGTGGAATAAGCAGGCAATTTGTATGGCTGTGCTTTGTCTTCAGGATTGCTTCGTCCGGTTGGGTTAAAATCAGCATAAAGATCATCATAATACAGGTAATTGATAATGAAACTGAATGATTTCAGTATCCTGAAATCTGCCTTCAGACCAAACTGTGTCTGGGGGGCATCGCCTACATAAAGCCCGTCAGCATATATTTTTACCGTATCCGTAACCACATTGTCATCATTGAAAACTTTTGCATCCACATCATTCTTCCATTTCCAGTCGCCAAGGGAAGCCAGCGCTCCCACTTTGATTTTTTTTCCGATCCCCTGGGTCAACTCCATTTCGAGACCCTGATGCAGGGCGTCCAGCCCACTGATCATTACCGGATCCAGGAATTGATTGTATTCGTTGGCAAGAAAAGAACGGTCGGCCCAGTAAGTGTAATAGGCATTTAACTCAAGGCTGGTCATTCTTTTTTTGAAACCATAACCCAGTTCAAGGTAAGTGATTTTTTCGTTAACAAGATCCCTGGATGCCTCATTGGTGAAATTCCCAAAAACAAATTTATAATAAGGTACCCGGCTAAAATATCCCGTATTGAAATACACATTATGGAATTCATTCAGGTTGTAATTGGCTCCTGCTTTTACGTCAAAGCCAGCCATGGAAACCACATTGCTTTTAATGTCTTCAACATAATTGTAACGATCCTCTCGCTGGAACCAGTTATTATAAATGCTTCCGGAGAGATAAGTGGAAAAGCCTCCGTTGGCATATTCTGCCTCGCCGAAAGCATTTGTAAAATTAATAATAGCGCCATTATCCACTTTTACAACATCTCCCACCTGTTTGATCTGGTCCCTGCCTGCAACTCCCGCCAGTGACCAGGAATAATCATCAATGTAGAATTTCCCTCCCAGCAGATCACGAACCTTTTGCTGAAGCTTGGATTTGAAGTAACGGTAATGAAAACCACCTGTCAGCGTAAAATGATCAGTGAGTTTGTATTCGTAGGTTGAAATGATCCCTGTCCAGATGTGGCTTGCCAGAAAATCTGTCTGGATATTGTTGGAGAAACCTGGAACTGTGTCCCCATTGGCCAGGATGGCAGTATCTGTATTGTTGAAATTGTTCTGATACACTGATTCCCAGTCAATCTGCCCGCTGGGGTTTCTGAAATCCGTTATTTGGGGGTTGGTGTTTTGAAAAGGAATGGGCTGATATGTGTCCGACCATTTTCCACCTCCTTTGCCTGTTGAAAGGTATACTGAAGTAGCCAGCATTGATTTTTTATTGATATTGAAATAGTGGTTCAGTGCAAATTGTGGCTTGAAGTAATAATTCTCCGAAAGGTTGTTGATCCGGCCGTTATAACTTCCCCAGTCTTTATTGAACTTGATCCCGTGCCGGTCGATCTCTGCCTGTGAGAGTTTGGAATTACGCTGCCCGTGTCTTTCCGGAGCGCCCAGTGCGGTAAATATTAGTTTGTGTTTACCGAAATCTTTGGCCATGCTCAGGAAAAAAGCCCAGGATTCCACATAGGTAGCATCCACATAGCCCGGTCCTTTGGTATGGGAGCCCATGAAACTGACTGCAAGCCCGTTATCCAGTTTGCCTGTTGACAGGCTCAGGGTGGTTTTTGAGTTACCGTAATCCGTTGTGGCATAAGAAAGAGCACCACCAGCTTCCGCATCCGTTGTATTCGTAATGATGTTGATGGTACCCCCAACAGAGTTCAGGGCAACACGAGAAGCTCCGAGTCCTTTCTGCACCTGGATGAAATTGGTGGCTTCGGAAAGGCCGATCCAGTTGTTCCAGTAAACCAGCCCGTTTTCCACACTGCCTATGGGCACTCCATTAAGCAAGAGGGAGATATTTTCCTGTTGAAACCCTCGTATACTTACCCGGGCATCCCCGCTTCCTCCGCCATAGCGTGTAGGATATACGCCGGCAACCATTTTCATGATCTGTGGAAATGCCTGGTCGCCAAGCTGCTGTTGAATTGTTTTCTTCCGGATGTTGCTTACTGTTACCGGGGTTTTGCGTTTTTGTGCCAGGGGCGCAATGATGCGTACCTCATCCAGGTAAACGCTGGAAGCTTCCATCCATATGTCGGGCAGGTTGAGATCAGATGTTATGCTGATCGTACGGCTGATGGTTTCATAGCCCAGGTAACTATATGTCAGCTGGTAGTCACCTGCCGGGACATTAAAAGAATATTTCCCTGTAAAATCAGTTGTTGCGCCCAGTTTGAGTTCCTGAACGAGTACATTGACATAAGGCAGTGGTTGCCGGGTATCTGCATCCATTACCCTGCCTGTTAATAGGTTTTGTGAAAATCCCTGAAAAGAACTCAGCAGGATGATCCCTGCCAGCATTGATCGTAGTTTTAGTCGAATCATTATTTAAAATTTGCGCATAAAAAAAGCCCCGAAGCATACTTCAGGGCTGTGCAATATCGATAGCTTAAGGCTTTTTCTATGCCAGTTAAACTTCATAAATCCTTCTTCCATCCAGACTTTTACTGTCGGCACCGGAATTTCACCGGTTCAGTCCCGATTGCTATCGGGAGTAGCGGACTTTAACCGCCGGTCGGGAATTTCACCCTGCCCTGAAGAATTTATAAGTCAGTAATGACTAAATGCGGCGCAAAAATAAAACTTTGTTTTGAATAAAACTCACGATAAGACTATTTAGAATAAAATAAAATAGGCCTAAACGATGCTTTTGATCAACCTGAGTTTGTGGGTGTACTTGTTCATTTCCCGGTTGTATATTCCCTGGTGGTCGATGCTATCGATTCTTACGCGGCCGGAAGCATGGATGATCTTGTCGTCGGCTATCAGCATCCCTACATGGATGATCTCTCCTTCCTCGTCATCAAAGAATACGAGATCACCGGGATGGGTTTCGGTCATCAGGCTGAGGGTTTCTCCCTGTTTGGACTGCTCAGAAGCGTCCCGGGCAATGGCGCTTCCATTGATCTTATAGATCATCTGCACGAGTCCTGAACAATCGATCCCGAATGGAGAACGTCCACCCCAGAGGTAGGGACTGTCCATGTAAAGATAAGCCGTCTCGAGCAGTTTTTCCCTGGAATAGATGCCATCTGAAAGTCTGCCTTCGAAAGAGATCGCTGCACCATTGAGCACGAATTCCTGCTTTTCAACATCCGGGAAACTGCTGCCAATAAGCACCGAGATGTACCTGCCGCTTTCTTTGTCCTTAATAATGGAAACCGGGTCTGTGCTGTAAAAGGCCTTTGCATTGCGGATACGGTTGAATTCCTCTTCATCGATCAAAGTAATTTGCTTCTGGTCCACCCAGCCTTCATAATGATCATAAACCGAACGGATCTTCGCCCAGTTCTTGAAAGTCTCCGACCTTATAATCAGCTCCCCGAATAAAAGCTGGTTGATCATTTCCGAACGATCATCGGGTTCGGCCCTCACGGGGATGACACTGAGCATGATAAGACCAAAATCCATTGCTTGCGTTTTTTAGGAATAAAATTTGTAAAGCAATTCAGCGTTTGCTTTTGTTTGTAACAATATTAAATAAACATAAGCAAGCTGACAAGATTTTTTTAAATTCGTTTTGAATATTATTCAGCATTGAATGAAAAAGATATTAGATTTTATCAGGAAAAACCAGAAAAGTATACTGCGTACACTGCTTTTTCTTGTAAGTATTGCCATCCTGGTACTGATCTTTCCCAAAGAAGGAAAGTTTAAATATGAGTTCCAGAAAGGCAAACCCTGGATGCACGAGGACCTGTATGCTCCATTTGATTTTGCCATTATAAAACCTTCCGAGGAACTGGAACAGGAAAGGCAGGAATTGCTGGATGATTACCATCCTTATTTTTATGTTGATACGCTCCTTACCGAAAGCCTGATGAAGGAATACGACAAACTGTTTGAGCGGACCTGGGTCAACCGCATGGGCGACAGCCTGCAGCAGATGAAAGAGCAGCACAAACAGCTTGGTGCTGATGTACTGCGTGATGTATTCCACGCCGGGATCATAAAGCTGACACCCGATATTGAAAATAAACCTGAGAGTTTTGAGGTAAACCTGCTACGCAATAATGTAGCGGAAGTTAAAAAGCTCTCGGATTTTTTTACCATCCGTTCGGCTTATGAATATATCAACCGGCAGTTGAATGAACAGGATAATATAAATGGAAACCTTTTGCGCTCAGTGATGGAGCAATTGCTTGCACAAAATGTTTTTTATGATGAGGTGATCACACAAAAAGAGAAGAGCCTGATCCTGAACGAGCTCTCCATCACCAGGGGGATGGTGCAATCGGGAGAACGCATTATATCAACCGGTGAACTGGTGACCAATGAAAAATACCAGATACTGGAATCCTTGAGAGGAGAGTACCAGGCACAACTGGGATCATCCTCTTCTTCCACCCTCATCGTGATCGGACAGGTATTGCTGATAGCCATATCCATGATCGTACTTGTCTTTTTCCTTCTCTTTTTCAGGAAGGATATTTATATGGATCTCAAAAAGATCCTGCTGGTGCTCATCCTGATCATTTTTATGGTTTTCATTACTTCCCTTGTGGTGAAGCTGAATGTGAGTTTTCTTTATCTGGTGCCGATTTGTCTTATCCCGATCGTGATCCGGGCATTTTTCGATACACGCCTGGCCCTTTATGTACACATCATTACCATCATCACCCTGGGGTTTCTGGTGCCCAATAGTTTTGAATTTGTTTTTTCACAATTGATTGCGGGGATCATTGCCGTTTTCAGCGTGGTTAACCTTCAGCGGAGGTCGCAGTTCTTTCTCACTTCCATGATGATCTTCCTGACATACTCCTTTGTTTATATCGGTCTTACGCTCATACAGGAAGGTAATTTCGATGGTATCAACCCTGTCTATTTCGGATTGTTTGCCGGCAGCGCCATACTTACGCTTTTTTCTTATCCCTTGATCTTTATTCTTGAAAAGATATTTGGATTGATCACCGATGTTACGTTGATGGAGCTATCAAACACCAATTCTAAATTGCTGAGGGAGCTGTCTATGAAAGCGCCGGGTACGTTTCAGCATTCATTGCAGGTGGCCAATCTGGCGGATGAAGTGCTGTATGATATCGGTGGAAATGCATTGCTTGCCCGAACAGGTGCCCTTTATCATGATATCGGAAAGATGGAAATGCCGGAATACTTTATCGAGAACCAGAGCCATGGGTTTAATCCCCATGATCAGCTGAGCTTTCAGGAAAGCGCTGAAAAGATCATCTCTCATGTGACTATTGGCGTGGAGAAAGGACGCAAAGCCAACCTGCCCAAGCAGATCATCGACTTTATCCGGACACATCACGGCACACGCAAGGTGGAGTATTTTTACCTGATGCATATCAAACAGAATCCCGATGAGGAAGTAGATGCAAGTAAATATACCTATCCCGGTCCCAGGCCTTATTCAAAAGAAACGGCAGTGGTTATGATGGCAGATTCGGTGGAGGCCGCTTCCCGCAGCCTGAAAGAGATCGATGAGAAAAAGATCAACCAGCTTGTTGATAATATAATTACCAAGCAGGTTGAAGAAGAACAATTCATTTATACCGACCTCACCATGCGGGATATCACACGTGCCAAAGAGATCCTCAAGAAAAAACTGAGAAATATTTATCATGCAAGGATTGAATATCCTGAGGAACAGAAAAAAAAGCAGGCAATCAATAATTAATAATTAATAATTAATAATTAATAATTGGTTGTGAGGTAGTTGTGGCTTTCCGGGCCCAGGTTGAAGAGCAGGTCAAGGATGCTCAGGTTGGAGATGAAACCATGTTTTGTGCTGAACACCTGGAAGTATTCCCCGAATGAGATCCTTTCTTCCTTTTTAGGAGAAAAATGATTGCGCAGGTCAATACCCTCCGGTTTCTTTTCGAATCTTGTATTCAAATTTATTTTCTTTTCAATTCCCAGTAATTCAAAAATTTTACGAAGGATGTCGAGGTTCAGGTCAAGCAATAGTTCATGATGGGAAAACAATATATCTTCTATGTCGTCCCGGTAATACAGGAAATAAGGCGAAGCATTGTAGGCTGACTCAAGTGCTCTCGCATGATTTTTTTGCCAGGGTTCCTCATAGGAAATTAGAATGTCTTTTGTTTTCGTTTGATTGCCATTGGGCTTGATAACAGGCACGATCAGTGGCAATTTGCCATTGGCCGAATAAATATAGCAACGGTTCCTGTATGTCTGCTTTGGATAGGTCTCCTGACATTCTATCATAACTTCATCAGCACGCACTAATGCCTGCATATAAGAAACAGGTGGGAAATATGCACTTGAGAATAAGACCATCCGCAAAGGTTTATACAAAATTAGGAATTCAGCGGAGACTATAACATATCTGTTGGGTTCAATTGTTGAATTTGAAAATTTGTGCTTTTTTAAAACCCCGAACCCGAAATCTGCAATCTGTAATCTGTAATCTGTAATCTGAAATCCGAAACCAAAAAAAAAGGCAGAGAATCCCTTCCCTGCCTTTTCAGCATTTAATAACACATAAAGAACCTAGTTCTTGGCATCTGCTGTTTCTTTCAGCAGAATATCGTTGATTGCTTTTTTCATGGTATCTTTTGGCAATGCTCCCTGAGCCATTTGCGGCTGACCGTCCTGCGGACAGAACAACAGTGATGGGATGCTGCGGATACCAAAGGCTGCTGAGAGTTCTTGTTCCTGTTCGGTATCTATCTTGTAGATGTCGATTTTACCATCATATTCTTTCGATAATTCTTCCAGAATCGGGGCTACCATCTTGCAGGGCTGGCACCAGTCGGCATAAAAATCGATCAAACAGGGACGTTTGCCTTCGAATTTCCACTCTTTATTTTTTTCGTAATTAAATACTTTGTCTAAAAATGTTTGTTTTGTTAAATGTTCCATTGGATATCTTCCTTTTACTATTTTATAATTCACACTTATTTTAATTCCGAAGTTTCTTTCTTTTTTAATAGGTTTTCTTCAATCACCTTTACGTACATGTCTTTTGGGTAAGCGCCGGTTTGCATCATTGGTTTGCCATCCAGAGGCGAGAACAATATTGCCGGTATGCTTCTGATCTGGAATACCCTGGCCAGTTCTTTTTCTGTTTGTGTGTCAACCTTATAGATATTAACCTGACCTTTGTATTCTGCAGCCAGCTCTTCCATGATCGGAGCGATCTTTTTACAGGGTTTACACCAGTCTGCATAGAAATCTATGATACATGGCTCTGTGCCTTCATAAACCCATTCCTGGGGATTTTTTTCAAAATCCCAGACTTTTTCTTTAAAAGTTTCATAAGTAAGGTAAATGGGTTTGCCTTCTTCCGAGGCTGTCATGGCTGTGTTGTCGACTGTCTTTGTCTTTTCATCGTTTCCGCCCATGCTGCTGCATCCGGCAAAAACCACAATTCCCAATGCGATCAATAAAATCTTAAGTTCTTTCATGTTTCTGTTATTAAATTCGTTTGCAAATATATAAAAAATTTAATATTAAATCGCTTTAATAGCACTTTTTCGTATCTTTGTATCAAATTCTGTTCCAAAAAAGACAGCATGGAGAGATATTTCAAAAAGATGGATCAAACTGAATTCGAGACCTGTTTTCCTGATGAGGAAAGCTGCCTGGAGTTTCTGGCCGAACAAAAATGGGGGGAAGACTGGGTATGTAAAAAATGCGGCAATACCAATTACTGCAAGGGAAAGAAGGCATTCAGCCGGCGTTGTACCAAATGCAAGAACGAGGAATCGGCCACGGCACATACGGTCTTTCATAATGTCCGAATCCCATTGAACAAAGCTTTCAAGATTGCCTTTCTGGTTTGCAATGATCCGGAAGTTTCTACTTATAAACTCTCAGATAAGATCCAAACCCGCCAGATGACCTGCTGGAAATTCAAAAAACGTATTATGGAGTGCATGGAAGGGAAGAAGGAGCTGGTGCCTTTTTTGCTGGAGAAGGAAGAGTGAATGGGTGGAGACGGGAGACGGCAGCAGGCAGGAAGCAGTGGCAGTGGTAGTCGGTAGGAGGCAAGGGCAGTGGCCGGTTTTAGCGGAAATGACCAATGACTACTGGCCAATGACCAACCTGATTGCCGTCAGGCAAGTTGACCGCTGACCAATGACCCATGTTGAGCCCGAAGGACGAAATCCCGAAAGCGAATCGCATCAGGAACCAGTGACCAATCAACAATTTCCAGCTTTCCTAATGAATAATAAGTTTCTTTACGAAAATCCCGGCACTTCCTGAGATCCGTATCAGGTATATTCCTGGTTTTATTGTGTCCAGATGCATGATGTGTTCATTGCTATTCCTGTTTTCTTCCTTGAGCAGTAATCGGCCCTGCATATCAAAAATATTGATCTCCAGATTTTTCTTGCTGTTTAACTGCCGTATTGTCAGTATGTCTTTTGCCGGATTTGGAAAAATTGTAATTCCTTTTTCGCTTGCTATTTCTTCTGTACCAACAGCATCTGATTCGTAATAGGCCTTCCAGCCCTGTTCACGCACGCTGGCATTGGTTGAGAAGGTCAGGAACATGGAGCCGCTGTATGCCGTAATATCATCGGGGATTTCATTGCCTGATAATTCAGCCAGCAGTTCTGTGCCGTCATAAACTTTTAACACGTCATTGGCCTCTTCTGTGGCAAATTCAAGAAAATGCAAAGTGATTTCGGTATTCCCAGCCGGCTGAATTCTCCAGAGGCAGTTGGTCATGTTATGATATACGGCTGGTCCGCTGCCATCGCTGAATGTATCCGCAGGCAGGTCCATCATACTCAGTCCCGAACAGAAGACCGGGATCTCGGAAACATAGCTCAACAGCCAGCCCGGGGCATTTGTGCTGGCATCGCTCTGGAAGGTGATCAACACTGCATCTCCACTGGATACAATGGGGTCGGGAATTTCATTGCCGGAAAAATTGCCCAGCACTGGCGAAAGGGTGTCTGCTCCATCATAGATCGTCAGCATATCGCTGTCATCAGTTTCAAATTTCAGAAATTCAAGATGGATAAACTCAACCGAATCGACGGGTTTGATCAGCCATTTATGATAGTAGTTGTTTGGATAGGGATAATTCGGACCGCTGCCGTCGCCCAGGGTTCCGTGGTATGTAGTAAGCGTATCCAATCCTTCGCCATAATATGGATAGGTATAATTCACCGTATCCGGGAAAGCATTGATGATCAGTTCCTGGGCATCATTGAAATAAGAACCGCCGGGGGTCAGGTCATCTGTATAAAAATAGCCGTCATAGGAACCGCTCCATCCCCAGTTGAAATGGTAATAACCGGGTTCCTGGTAGCCATCGCAAATGAAAGCGTGCCCGTTCACATTGGGAACCGACCAGCCTGCATAATACATGGGCATATTGCGGTCGAGGTGGCTCAGCAGCAATGAATCCCAGTCCATGGAGGTTGAATCCCTGTAAACATATTGTGTTTCCGGTGAATACTTAAAAAAAGTACGCAGCGAATAAGCCGCTTTGTGATTGTACATCCCCGAACCATTGGGGCCATACACCATATCACAGGAAACGCCCAGATGATAAAGCAATTCGGCTGTTGGAGGATTGCTGGTGTTCAATTCCAGGGGCATTTCATTCCATCTGTAATCCGCCTCGCTGTAGTCCACGCTCAGGGTGCCATAAGGTGGGCAATCATAGGAATAAGATCCTGTTCCCTGCAGTGGCCAGCGAAAATAATTAACAAGTTGTCCCAGGGCAGTGGCAACACAGCCGGTATAACAGTGCCCACCGGGACCTGCCGGATCAGCCGGGCACATTTCATTGTAATAGGTGCCCTGGTCCCAGGTGGTGAAAAGCATGGGTTCAATGCTTCTACCGGAGAATACCTGCAAAGCATCCGGATTTTTACTTTTCAGCCTTTCCCATTCCTTCAGGTCTTCCGGGCTTGCCTTAACATCATTGACATAATTCTCATACAATTGCCGTTTTACATGGTGAAGATATCCCTGCATCTGGGGTGGCAGGTTCAGGCGGTCAAAAATGCCTGTGAAAGAGAAACCAAGAACTGGTCGTGTTGTGGTTTGGGCAGAAAGGATCACATATCCTCCCTTTTCCATATTGTAAATGTGGAGTACGGCTTCGCCGGATTCATATTCGGTGAAGACTTCTGCAAGCTGAATATCTTCCCAGGCCATGGCTTGAAAGGAATTGACCCTTTCATAGAAAAAATTCCTGGCGATTTGCCTGCCTGTTTCGCGGTCGATCATCTGGGCGCTGACCGCAGTTGTGCTCAGCATGGCGCACAGCAGGATCATGAAAATTGGAATTGCTCTTTTCATCTTGTTCATCTTAGTTTGATGCATAAAATTAAAAAAAATGCCACCGTTAACACGATGGCATTTTCAATATTTTGAAACAATGAATATTATTCGATTACAATGCGTTCATTGACTGAATCTTCACCATCATTGATCCTGACAATGTACATGCCTTTAGGCAGGCTGCTGACATCAATGCTGATGTCGAAGATACCTGCTCCCTGTTCGATCTTTTCCATGTGCTTCCTGCTGCCTGTAACCGAGAAGATCTCGATCTGCAATGTCCTGTTATCTTTCTTGTTCAGGCTGATGTTAAGTTTTTCATTTGCAGGATTGGGATAAATCTGCAAAGCACCCAGGCTTTTCATTTCTTCCGTTCCCACATTGTTCACCTCGTAATACACTTCCCATCCATCGTAAGTTACAAAGGCATTAGAGTTGAAAGTGATAAACATGATACCACTTGAAGCAACAACAGGATCCGGAATTTCATTCCCTGNNAAGTACCGATCAGTGTTTGATCATCATACACCTTCATCACATCATAATTTTCTTCTGTTTCGAAAGCGTCAAAATACAGGGTGATCTCATTGGCCCAGTCGGGCTGGATCTTGTACATGCAAGTGGAGCCGTTGTTATAATTAAAACTGCCGCTTCCATCATTGAATGCTGCAGTTGATTCCGTAAAGTTTGTCATACCGGAGCAGAAAGTAGGTGCACTTGAGGAAAATTCCAGGTAGAAACCTGCACCAGTGCCACTGCCATCGGAACTGAAGGTGATGAGCAATTTGTTTCCGCTTGAACTGATCGTTCCTCCGGGAGGCGTATTTCCGCTGTAAGTTCCAAGAACCGCATCATTAGTGGTGGCACCA
>NPIE01000780.1_pt1 | contig 14990 bp, 14 predicted proteins | sample 8637661 | NCBI WGS metagenome assembly NPIE01 (sample SAMN07420842, study PRJNA396082) | bioreactor metagenome | isolation source: sample BA12 brine-fed electro-methanogenic bioreactor BA | place: Japan: Kochi | collected 2016-12-09 | reverse complement strand
TGGTAAAGTCCTGTAGGCAGCGGAGTTGGCGTTTGCGCCCCCTTCGTGGCCCGTTTCACCATGTACTTGAACCGAAACGGAATGAATCGCACAACGTGAGTACCACTGCCACATCCCCGCGCATGCTCGTCGTGGACGACCGCGCGGACATGCGCCTCATGCTCGAGGATACCTTCTCCGAGCAGGGCTTCATCGTCGAGACCGCCTCCTGCGGCGAAGAGGCCATCAGTCTCAATGAGCAGGCCGCCTTCGACATCGTGATTACCGACCTGAACATGCCCGGCAAAGACGGGCTCGATGTGCTGCGCGCGGTAAAGGGGAGCTACCCCGATACCCAGGTAATCCTCATCACCGCCTATGGCACGATTCAGGCGGCGGTCGAGGCCATGCGGCTCGGGGCGGCGGACTTCCTCACCAAACCCTTCAAGCTCGACGAGATCGAGCGCAAGGTCCGCAAGATTCTTGACCGCCAGCAGCCCGAAGCCAAACCCCGCCAGATTCACACCTGGATACACCCCGATATTCAGCACATGGTCGGCGGCAGCCCGCATACCAAGCAGCTCCAGAAGATGATCGCCAAGATCGCGCCGAGCAACAGCTCGGTCATGATCCGCGGCGAGAGTGGCGTAGGCAAGGAGCTCGTGGCACGCGCCATACACGACGCCAGCCCCCGCCGGGACCGGCCGTTCGTCGCCTTGAACTGTGCCGCCCTCGCCTCGGTGTCCTCGAGAGCGAACTCTTCGGCCACGAGAAGGGCGCCTTTACCGGAGCGACCCAGCGCCGCGAGGGCCGCTTCAGCCTGGCCGACGGCGGTACCATCTTCCTTGACGAAATCGGCGAGCTGAACCTGGAAATGCAGGCGAAACTCCTGCGGGTGCTCCAGGAAGGAGAGTTCTCACCGGTCGGCAGTTCCCGAAACCGACAGGTGGATGTGCGGGTGATCGCCGCTACCAATCGCGACCTGCTCGAGGAAGTTCGGCTCGGAACCTTTCGCATGGACCTCTACTACCGCCTCAGCGTTTTCCCGATAACCATCCCGCCGCTGCGGGACCGGGGTGACGATATCGCCCTGCTTGCCAACGGGTTTCTGGATAAGTACGCCGCCCGGCTGGGCAAACGGATCGCCCCGCTCTCTCCGCGCCTGCTGCAACGCCTGCGCACCTATTGCTGGCCGGGCAATGTCCGTGAGCTGCAAAACGTCATCGAACGAGGCGTCATCACCGCGCGGCACGGGGAGTTGAACCTCGACTACGCCCTGCCGCACACCCCGGCAGGCGAGCTGGAGCAGGACCGACAGGCCGCCCCGGAAGCGGCTCCCCCAGGTGCAATCTTGACCAGCAGCCAACTCCAGCAGATGGAGCGGGACAACCTGCTGCTCGCCCTGAACCGGACCGGCTGGCGGGTCGCCGGAGAAAACGGGGCCGCCCGACTGCTCGGCATGCCGGCCTCGACCCTGCAATCCCGCATGAAAGCACTGGACATCAAGCGCCCGGCCTGACCCCGCACCGCTGCCGCCAACTGGCTCGCCCACACTGACCACGGAGTCCAGTCCAACCTGTTCCTCATCGGCCCCCATGCCATCGCCTCCCGCAGATCTGCGCCCACCGAGATCTCGGCAGAACCACTGACGACATCTCGTGAGTCACGATATGTCGGTTTTCCGCGGCGCCCACCATCGCAAACATAACATTCCGTAATAACTAATTTTAAATTTTTTATCCCGGATGGCACGCTTCCTGTAATTACCTGGGTGACCGCCGCCGACAGTAGGCGGCAGCACCAAACCCCAAAAAACCCCTAGCGGAGGATCCGACAATGCAAGAGCAAGCACAGGTACAGGCAAACGTGGTCAATGGCGTTGATGTCGACAAACTCTTCGGCACCATCGATGCCGTCAAAGCAGCCCCGGTGGTTGCCACGTTCAGGTTCCGGGCCAACAACAAGTGGCTCGGCGGCGGACACAACCGCACCACGATCACCAACTTCTATGGCACCCAGCAGGAACATGAGCGAAAAGAACCGTTCACCCTCGACGCCGACGAACCGCCCGTCCTGCTCGGCGAAGACAACGGCCCCAACCCGGTGGAATACGCGCTGACCGCACTGGCTGCCTGCGTGACCACATCCATCGTCTACCACGCGGCAGCCCGCGGGGTCACCATTCATGCCATGGAATCACGTCTGGAAGGAGATATCGACCTGCAGGGCTTCCTCGGACTGCGCGACGATGTACCGCGCGGCTACAAGCAGATCCGGATGTTCGTGAAGATCGACGCCGATGCCCCGCCGGAAAAACTCGCCGAGATCGTCAAGCTGGGGCCGACCTACTCCCCGGTTTTCGACACCTTCACCCGGCCCGTGCCGGTCTCGGTGGAGCTTGACCGCTAATCTCGACGCAGCTCAACAAGCAACGCCGCGGCACGGGCACCGTTGGTCCGTGCCGCGGCGTTGTCCTTCCGCCGGTCAGGCGACTCCGGCAAGAAACTCCCGTAGCGCTTCGTTGAACAGCTGAGTCTGCTCGATATTGGGCAGGTGGGCGGCATCCGGCAGCACCACCAGAGATGAGCCGGTAATGCCGGTATGCAGGGCCTGGGCATAAGCCGGCGGGCAGGCCGGATCGTCGGCGCCAACGATGACTCGGGTCGGCGCACCGATCTCCGCCAATCGGCCGCACAGATCCATATCGCGGATCGCCGCGGCGCAGCCGATATACCCATCGACCTCGGTGCCGAGAATCATCTCCCGCACTTTGTCCAGCCGCGGATCGCCCGATTCGCGAAACCTCTTGGTGAACCAGCGCTCCAGGGTAGCCGGCATGAGCGCCGCAACACCGTCCCGCCGGGCGATGTCGATCCGCTCCTGCCACAGCGACGACGGCGGCATCGCGCAAGCAGTATCGCAGAGACAGAGGGAGAGCACCTTGTCGGGATAATCCATGGCCAGCAGTTGGCCGGTAAAACCGCCCATCGACAGGCCGACGAAATGAACCGCCGTGATACCGAGCGCCTCGATCAGGGCGACCGCGTCCGTGGTCAGCTGCTCGATGGAATATAACCCGGCAGGCGCCTCGGTACCGCCATGGCCGCGCTGATCGTAGCGCAGGACACGATAGGTTTCGGCAAGCAGCGGGACCTGGTCTTCCCACATGGTGTAGTTGGACATCAGACTGTTGCTGAGCATGACCACCGGCGCCCCAACAGGGCCATCGAGCCGGTAATTGATGACGATGCCGTTGGCGGTAATGGTTGTCTTCATGGCCACTCCTTACAGGTTTGGATTCAGGCAAGCACCGCCAGCGTAAACAGTGAGGCGATGGTCGAATAAACGATAGCCCGGCCGATGCTCGCCGACGCAATCCGGTACTGCAGGGCCAGCACGAACGGCATCGCCCCGCACGGTCCGGCGGCGATCAACAGGGTCGCCTCCCCGCCGATCCGATCCACCCCGGTGAGCCCCTGGAACAGCAGCCAGGCCACCAACGGGTGAAGCAGCACCTTCAGGCCGGTTGTCGCCACCGCCACCCCGTCCCAGCCGCGGCCGCCGGCCCCGGCCAGGATGACCCCGAGCGAGAACAGCGCGGCAGGCGCGGCGGCACTGCCGGTAAACGTACAAAAGGTGCGGATGCCGGCCGGCATCTCCAGCCCGAGAACATTCACCGCCAGGCCAAGCGCAATGGCAACCAGCACCGGATTTCTGACAAAGAACCGCCCCACCTTCCACAACGGTTCATCACGGTGCGAGGCGATCTCCAGACCGATGATGGTACCGGCGAAAATCACCGTGGTATCGACGACGATCACCGCAGTAATCGGGATGGCCGCCTGATCGCCATAGAGAAACTGGGCGATAGGCAGCACGAAGAATACGTGATTGACGAAACAGGAGGCCATGCCGATCAGCAGCGCCTCCCCCCAGTCCCGACGGAACACCAGCCGGGCCAGCGCCGCACCGAAAGCAAAGAGAATCATCTCGGAAAGAAAGTACAGGGCCAGCAATCGCCAGTCCACCTGTCGAAACGCCGCATCGGAGAGCAACGAGAAGAGCAGCGCCGGCACAGCCACGAAAAACACGAAGCGGTTGATCGCCTGGGCGCTGGCGTTATCGAAAAAACCGCGCCGGCCGAAAAACAGACCGACCAGCATGATCGCAAACACCGGCAGGATAGGATTGAAAAAGGTGGCGACAATCGCCTGCATGATAGCGTGGCTCCGATAAGCGAATCTGCCCGACTCTCAACCGGGACCGCTCCTCCCGGCCCCCTCCCCTAACCGCGCGACATCGGATCCCGTCCCCGGCTGCCCTCAGCACGAATCTTCCACACCAGCAGACTCAAGAAGCCAAGCATTGCCAGCGCCCCGAAGAACCCGAACACGCTGGCCATTCTGCTACCGAACGCCAGGCCAAGCCCGCAGACCATGACCAACACGGCGAGCAGCGTCAGCCCCCCGTAAAATACAACCTGCAACACCACCGCTCGTTTTCCTGATTCCATTCTCTCGCACCCCGGCCATAAACGAAGATGAGACCACTATAGCATCTCAGCTCCTGAAAACACAGCCCGGATCTTTGTTCAGCACGCATGCCTTTTCAGTCTCAAGGTGGTAATAAGCTGATGAAGTACTGAGTAGGCAGCAAACATGTCCTGATTGTCTATCTCAAACAGCGGCCGGTTCTGCATGGCTGGACCAAAAATGAATAAAGCACAACCGAACAACCTGTTCAACCTGCCCGCCCTGCCAACGTGGAATAGTACGCTCGTTTGATAGATATCCATTGAAAAAATCGAGCTGTTCATACCATAGGTATTACATCCATTTGCCTCTTACCGGAAAAACATGTCGACCCATCGGACAAGGTGTGGCTCCGATCCTGATTTTACAATACTGCTCTTTAATAGAAACTCTGCAAACGATGCATCCTGAAACCTTATATCGCGTGATGTATCCATACCCCCTCCAGCACAACCCGAATAACAGATTTCCCCACTTAGGCGAATTACGTCTAAGTGATTATTTTGTAATTATTTCTCATTTCGATCAGCAGGAAAATTCTAGTTGCCATGATCCTAACAATGGACTAGCTTGCCTCATTGTTGTGACATTTCTCTGACATAGAGGTGCTGGATGGTAATAATTCCCGCCTGAGTGAACAGCATGGACGGCAGGTAGGAGTAGGCTGAAGATTGATAAAAAGCGTTTAAGCCGCCCAAATAAGTACTAACCGCGAATTCGCCTAATTAACGTTAACTTTTAGAAACTATAACCCATTAGACCATGAGTTACATAAATCCAGAAATTTTCACCTGGGCAAGAGAAAGGGTTGGTATGTCAATTGAAGAATTGGCTACCAAAACAAAACGTCCAATAGATGAGGTCGAAAAATGGGAAACTGGTGAAATAATTCCCCCTTATGGGCGTTTGGAAGAAATGGCATACAGTCATTTCCAAGTTCCAGTAGCTGTTTTCTTCTTTCCAGCACCACCTGTTTTTGATGATCCGGCGAAAAAGTTTAGAAGATTACCAGATTACCAGCTAGAACGTTTATCCAGCGATACTTACAAGAAAATTCTATTAGCACAGTCCTACCAAGATTCGTTACCACATGTCCTCAAAGACAATGAACCAGTTAAATCTATCGTCAATGAGTTTCAAAAAGTTTCTAAAAAACCCGAGAAATTGGCTGAAGAAGTAAGAAATTACATTGGTATATCATTTCAGCAACAGTTTAATTTCAGGTCTGCCGATACTGCGCTAAAGCAATGGAGGCATGCATTAGAAAATGTTGGGGTTTTCACCTTCAAAGATTCTTTCAAAGATAGCAATATTTCTGGATTTTGCCTATTCGATGAAGATTATCCATTAATAATGCTAAACAACTCAAATGCGTTTACACGTCAAATATTTACGCTAATTCATGAGTTAGGTCATATTCTTTTAGGTGTTAATGGGCTAACAGATATAGATGAATCGTACATCGGCCACTTAACTAACACAGAGAAAAAAGTTGAAATATATTGCAACAAATTTGCTTCAGAATTCCTAGTGCCCAGTTACGCATTTGCGGATGATATAACAACCTTCAAGGATGAGGGGTTTGAATCTATAGGTGAAATCGCAGACAACTACTCTGTCAGTAGAGAAGTTATTTTAAGAAAATTATTAGACCATAAAGCAATCTCCAATAGGCAATACTTAGAAAAAACATCAGAATGGAATAAAGACTATCTACGTTTTATAAAGGGAAAAGGAGGTGGCAACTACTACCTCACAAGAATTGCTTACTTAGGAGAAACATACACGAAGTTAGCATTTACACAGTTTCAAAAAAGGGTGTTTTCTCGAAGCCAATTAGCTGACCATCTCAATGTTAAGGTAAAAAGCCTTAGCACTTTAGAGTCTACAGTGAGGTGGTAATGTACATTATTGACACCAGTTCATTCCTAGTACTAGGTCATTACTATCCTGATAGTTTTCCAAGCGTATGGCAACACATAAACTCATTAGTTCAGAAAGAAAAACTATGTTCTGTAAAAGAAGCAAAAAGGGAATTAGAAATTAATTTCCATACAGAACATCTGGAAGAATGGGTTAAGTCAAATAGTAAAATATTCAAACCACCATCTGTTGACGAAATGTTGATTGTCAGTGAAATATTTAGCAATCCAACATTTCAAGACTTAATAAAGAAAAACAATTTGCTAAAGGGGAAGCCTGTAGCAGATCCTTTCATAGTTGCCGCTGCCAAATACAAAACTGGCAAAGTTGTTACAGAAGAAAAATACAAAAGACATGCGGCAAGAATACCTAATGTGTGCGAAAAGCTAGATGTTGATTGTATAAATATACAGGAATTCTTAAAGCAAGAAAAAATAAAACATTAATTAACAAACCATTGCATTGGATTTCGCAAACAGCTCGAAGCCGGTGAATTCCATGTTCTGCTCCTAAAAAAGCATGATCACACTACACAAAATTCTTGAAATGTACGGTGTCAATCCAACCACGACAAGGGTAGTGCGACACGGCAATAAGGAAAGCCCAATCCTTGAAACATTTCAGGAAAATCTGCCACGTCTCGAAGTATATCAAAGTTACCAAAGGCCAAGAAAATTTGGTGATGCCAACGCAATAGCAGTGTTCGCACCGTATTATAAAACCACAGCTCTTTTTCTCGGCTTGTGGGACATTCTCGGTTGTACAGAAAATTCAGAATTTACGAAGAAATATTTGGATGAGCTAATAAGACTTTCCTTGCCTGAGAACTGGTATGCTGACCATGCCAGATATAATCTGAAAAGGAATAATATCCTTGATGACCTATCTGAACGTTTGGTCATCGAATGGGGGGCTTCTACAGTTTCCTGGGTGCAAAAAAAAGACAAAGATGTTGTCGAATTGAAAGGGAAAAAATCTATCGGAGACTTTCAATCTTTCGGCCAGGTAAGCCTAGCCTATCAAGATCTAAAAACAATGGCACAATATCCTGACACTAATCTTATCTGGATCAAAGCTCTTTCTTCAGTCAACGGGGTCTACCTAATACAAGACAATCTCTCTGGTAAGCTCTATGTCGGTTCAGCTTATGGCGAACAGGGACTTTTTGGTCGATGGTCAATCTATGCACAAAACGGCCATGGCGGAAATTTGGATTTACAAAATCTCGATCCATCAAATTTTATATTCTCTATTCTCGAAATCGTTCCGGCGACTACAACAGCAGACGGAGTAATTGAATGTGAGAACAGATGGAAAGAAAAATTGGGTACAAGGCAATTCGGATTAAATAAAAACTGATAGCTGAACCAGGCGTTTGAGAGGAACAGCAAGAAGCTCGGTTGAAAATCGTCACGATTTTGCTAACTGCCACATTCACGGTAGCTGCACCGCTTTCCTGGCTGCCCCTCAACTTAACGTTAAGTGATTCAGGTCTTTCCAGCTCCGGCCATGAGGATAAAGTAACATCATGAAAACAATTCTATGTCTTTTTCCCGTACTACTCTTGCTCTTTCTCGACAAACCGTCTTTTGGCATAGTTGGATGGCACCTGAAGATGCAGCAAAGAGAAAGAACCCGGTACCAGTCTCAACAGAATCTGTGCAACACGGCGAAGCTCTCTTTACGGAGCTGTGCGCATCTTGTCATGGCATCAAAGGAGCTGGATTCTCAAAGGAAAAAACCGGCCTCAGGGTAGATACTCCAAACTTGCCAAGCAACCTTAAGACGCATTCTGATGGTGATTTTCATTGGAAAATAGTGAACGGAAATGACGATATGCCATCATTTGAAGACGACCTGCCTGAAAAAGAAATCTGGAACATCATTAACTATATACGATCATTAATAGATGACCCGAACAGCTAACCGACCGACACAACGAACCGGGGATCTCACCGGTTACGTCCACGGTCCAACGATGAAACGCAATAGATGCTTTCGATAATCGCATTAAAGGCATTAGGGATTTGGGCTGCCATTCTTGTTCTGGCGATTGCCAATGGAGTAGTGCGCGAGTCTATACTCACACCGGCGTTTGGAACGCCAGCCGCACTCGTGCTGAGTGGAGTGCTGCTGTCGGCTTTTATTATTGGTGTTGCATACATATCTCTGCCGTGGCTGCATATCGGCCACTCCGTGCATCTCTGGCTCGTTGGCTTGGGGTGGCTCGCACTCACCCTCATCTTTGAATTTTCCTTCGGGCTCTGGCAAGGCAAGTCGTGGCCCGAGTTGCTTGAAGCCTATTCGTTCAAGGATGGTAACATCTGGCTCGTCGTTCTTGTGGTGACAGCTCTTGCACCATACATCGCTGCCAAGCTGAGGGGGTGGGTGTAGTATGAGCTAGCATGGGGAGCTCCCATCTGGCATCATTCAGGTAGAATTCCCATCTGATATACACGGCAAGTCGAACGGCCGATGCAATTCATCAGCCGGACCCTTCACGTTTGCAGCAGAACCAGAATCGAAAGCACAACCAGGGTCATGCCGATCCATTCGTACCGCCGGATCCGTTCTTTGAAGAAAAGCGTGGTAATGAGTACCGTGAACAAAAATTCAATCTGCCCAAGCGTTTTCACCAGTGCCGCTTCCTGCAGTGCGAATGCGGTAAACCAGCCAATACTGCCCAGTGCGCCGGTAACGCCGATAAACCAGCCGATACCCATGTGTTTTTTGAGCCGCCGCCAGTTACTCGGATCTTCACGATGTACCAGGACCGTGCACAGCAGCCCCTGAATAACAATGGATACCGACAGCACGAAAGCAGCCGTGATCATCGGCTCGCTCCGAGAGGCGAGGCTGGCCTCGCGGAGCAGCACCGACGTGATCGCAAAGCATACTCCCGCCGCCAGACCGTACACCGCAGCCTTGTTCGCCAGCAGAGATCGCACTGAAAGATGTGATCTGCGGACACTGACAAAAGCGATACCGATACAGCCAAGGGCAATTGCCAACCAGTCATAACCGTCGATCGAACGATGAAAGACGGCGAAGGCAAACACTGCGGCCAGCAGGGGTTCCGTTTTGGCATAGGTCGTCGCGACGGCAAAATTGCGCAGACTCAAAACCATTACCAGTAAGACGGTCGCCGCCAATTGAGCGACAGATGCGAGCACGACAAACAGCCAGAAGCGGATTGGCAGCGTCACTACCTCGAAATCAAAATACAGACTGAGAGTTGCCAGGTATGCAAGGGCTACCGGCAGACCAAACCCATACCGTGCCCAACTCACCGTTACGGAACTGAGGTCGGCGGTTAGTTTCTTTTGCCCGGCGGTTCGGATGGACTGCATGAACGCAGCAAAGATGGTGAAGAAGATCCAGGTCATTGATGGTCTTGTTGAGGATGCATGCCGATAATACTCACCCTTTCCGGATAAGACGAATGGAAAAACGGCACTTGAACATGTAGACCAGATTCACGACTTGCATGTCTGGGCCATGAGCACTACTGAAGTCGCGTTATCCGTTCATCTCGTGACAACGGACGATGGTTTGGGAAACAACTACCTTTCAGGGATTCAGAAGGGGTTGTATGATCATTTCGGTATCGATCATGCAACCATACAAATAGAAAAACAAGACACTGAGGCCTGTATGTTAAATGACGGTGATTTTCAACGTTTATAGAGGCCAGATCTCATCATGAAGATTCCATACTACCACATCAATGCCTTTGCTTCTCAAGCGTTTGCCGGCAATCCCGCCGGGGTCTGCCTGCTCGATGCGTGGTTAGCCGACGACGTGATGCAATCCATCGCTGCCGAAAACAACCTTTCGGAAACAGCCTTTCTGGTGAAACAGGGAAGCTCTTACGAAGTGCGTTGGTTCACACCGAGCGTTGAAATCGATCTCTGCGGTCACGCTACCCTGGCAAGCGGTCACGTCATATTCGAATATGTTGATCACGGCTCGGTTCGCATTGAATTTCTGAGCAAGAGCGGAGAGCTGTCAGTCGAGAAAAGAGACAACCTGCTGTTTCTCGATTTTCCATCACGAAAGCCGGAGACATGTGAACCGCCGGCGGGCATCGACGCCATCTTTGGCATATCGCCAACAGATGTTCTCTGCTCCCGCGACCTGCTTCTCGTCTTCGACGACGAGCATATTATTCGGCAACTCACTCCCGACTTCAATGCCATTGCCCAGCTTGGTCATTTTGCCCTTATTGCCACGGCCCCTGGAGAGAACTCGGACTTTGTCTCCCGATTCTTTGCCCCGGGAGCAGGTATCCCGGAAGACCCTGTAACCGGATCGGCACACTGCACGCTCATCCCCTATTGGTCCGAGCGGTTGCGCAAAACGGAACTGCACGCGTTCCAGTTGAGTAAACGCGGGGGCGAATTATTTTGTGTTGACAGGGGGGAGAGAGTTTTGATCGGGGGACAAGCTGTAACCTATATGTCCGGAACAATAGAAATATAAAGAACCAGACAACCGCCTGACGGCAGGCCGGAGCTTAGGAGGACTGATGGTCGCAGAAAAGTCAAAGCTGAAGCGCCCCAGATATCCTATGCCGGACTTCGTCAAGCAAGCACTCTAAGAGCGTCGTTTGATAGCTGAATATCACTAACGGCCAGTGTATCAGCAAAACGACTATATCGGTTGGATAAGCAGCGCGAAACACCAGGCGGCGAAGGAGAAGAAGCCACATCAAATGCTTGAAAAGATTAAAAAGGGTGGTGTTTACATGAATATGGCGCATCCCCCATCAAGGAAGAACAAGAAAGGAGTGAAACAAGAATGAGCAGACGAAATGCATAAAAATGGAATGCCATTTCTTTGCATGAGAAAACATCCCGATAAACCCTGGCCAAGATCAAGGGAGAAATAGTCAAGCGGAGGTTTGATTATGGCCATATATGAACCGGAACCAACAAAAATCGTTGAGAAGAAAACAAAAACTGGCCAGCCCTGGCCAGATTGGCATCAACAACTGAAAAAATTTCAGCCTGCAAACGGGTTAAAAGCCTCCTGGCAGCTGCTGAACACATTAGTCCCCTATTTCGGGCTCTGTTATCTGATGCTTCTATCGATCCAACGCGGCTATTCATATCTATGGACTATGGTTCTTGCCATACCTGCCGCCGCATTTCTGGTTCGGGTATTCATCTTATTTCACGACTGCGTGCACAATGCTTTCTTCAAATCGAAGGGTGCCAACACCTTTTTCGGCTACATTCTCGGCGTGCTTGTGTTCACTTCATTTGAAGACTGGCGCTTCACCCACCTACGGCACCATGGGACGTATGCCAATCTCGACTCCCGGGGATTCGGCGACATCTGGACCATGACACTCAAGGAGTATGAGAACTCATCAAAAGCAAAAAAATTACGCTATAGGCTCTACCGTAACCCCTTTTTACTGGTCGGCTTGGGGGCTCTCTTTAATTTTCTATTCTACAATCGTATTCCGGACCTGCGGGTGAAACGGAAGGAACGCATGGGGGTTGTTTTGACGAACCTGCTCATTCTTGCTGTTGTCCTGACCGCCGCACGGCTTATTGGTTGGCAAGCTTACATCCTCATCCAGTTGCCGGTGTTGTGGCTGGCGGGAGGATTCGGCATCTGGCTTTTTTACGTGCAGCACCAGTTTGAAGGTGGTTACTGGGCGCGCAAAGACGAATGGGATCCTCTACGTGCAGCTATGGAAGGCAGCTCATTTTATCGTCTACCGGCTGTTTTGCGCTGGTTTTCCGGTAACATCGGCTACCATCATGTCCATCATTTGAATCCCATGATTCCCAACTACCATCTCAAGGAGTGCTTCGAATCCGTCCCTGAACTGCAAGTGAAGGAGCCGCTGACAATCAAGAAAAGTCTTCGGTGTCATCGCCTGAAATTGTGGGATGAGAATTTGCAGAAAATGGTCGCATTTCCCTGATGTAATCGTTTCCCACTGAAACGTTTCATCGCGCAGGTAACACTACCTCGCATGCAGGTCCCCACCGGAACGGTTCCCGAAGCTATCGAACCGCAGCCAGGAGAGCAGGCAGGGAGCGGGCCACAAGCCATTTATTGAAAGATTTAAATTGAAATTTTAATTTGTAGAAACCGTGACAATAGGTCAATTAATTTGAGGGGGTTATAGCTGGGACTTGTTGGTAGAACCTAAATTCCCGGATCATTGTAACGAGGCGGGAGGGCGTACCGCAAACTTCTGATACAACTCCACCTGTCGTTTTGTTATCTCGCCGACCTGAAGCTGTTTGCCGGGTACGGCAAAGCATTCTATAACATCGAACTCGTCCAGCACTTCCTGGAGCGTATAATCTTTGAACAGCTGCTCCTCTTGCATCTTCGCGGTGATGTACGAGAGATAGATCAGCGCAACAAACTGCACGAAGGGTTTCCCGTCGAGGCTCTGTTCAGATGAAACGGCCAGGCGGCGCAGATTCAACCGTTCTTTGAGATTGTCGAATGCTTTTTCCACCAGATCCTTGCGACGATAGATTTCCAGCGCCTGTATCGGATCCTTGATATCGTTACTCAGCATCGCGAAGTAGCCGAAATTTAGTTTGGCTTTGGCCAGCTCTTCTTCTTTGGCAGTAACTGTAATCCCCCGCACCGGCGTCTGCTTCACTTGGAAGTAACGGTCATACAGTTTCTCATGTTCCGCGTGGCGCTGATTGGTAAGCAGCTCTTGCTGGAGATCGGCCAGTGCGAAACCGATGAACCGTCCATGGGTGGAGGCTAAATGGCATTACCACCGAGCTGCCGGGTCTGAAGGGGAAAGAACGTCTTGATATTACGGTGGCAATCGACCACGTAAATCGTATAATCGCCGGCATTGATTGACTCGCTTGCCGGACTGGAAAAGCACGGTGCGGGCATATGGCGGGTGTATTTTTAGCAAAAGTTGTTAGGATATGCTGATGAAAAACTCCGCATTCGCGCTGAAACAAGCCGATTGAAGAGAAACTCTGCGGAAACGAGGTCGTGGCTTAGTTACTAACGATACCCAGTCCGGAATAACAGCATGAACTTCGACATCATATCATTTCTCCTCGGATGCTTCGTGTCAGCTCTGCTGATCAACATTCTTGTATACTGGCGAACACCGAGTACGCCAACTCTGACGTGATGGGGGCGATGATCAACTGGCATACCGGCTTCTGCGTGGCCTGGCTGCCCATAGTGATTGCCGGGTTCATTGGGACAGTGCGGCCCTGGTGGTCAGGATTCATTCTATTGGTGATCGCCCCGGTGCTTTCATTTGTAATCAACTGGCCGATTGATTTCGTGTTGCAGGCAACAGGGATATCGGGGAAAGCCCCCATTCGTTCTAAGAAAGACACAAGGTCATAAAACCCAAAGATGCCGGACAGGGCGATCAACCGGATGCCCTTGGCGCCAGTTAACGTTGACGTCGTATGAGTCAGAAGACCGGCAGGAACTTTCTTGACCATGACAAGCGTCACAATCAAGTCCGGACAGAGCGGGTTCTCTCCGGGTGCAGCTGAAATCAGACGGATGGTGCAAACGATACAATGAAACTCCTGGTTCTCAACGGAAGCCCCCGGCGAGGGGGATCAGTCGCGTCACTTCTCAAGACGGTCATAAGAAACGTATCGGCGGAGCATGATATCGAGTGGATTGACGTGTGTGGACTCGACATGAGGTTCTGCACGGGGTGCATGGTCTGCCGAGAAAAGGAACTCTGCGCCCTACCCGAAGATGATGCGCATACCGTCGGTAACAAGATACGGGATACCGACGCCCTGGTTGTCGGCACACCAACCCACTGGGGAAACATGTGCGCCCCGCTCAAACTGCTGTTCGACCGCAATGTTCCGGTATTCATGGGAGAAAGCCCCAGGGGTATGCCGACGCCGCGGCAGAAGGGTAAGCGCGCCGTAATTGTGACGGCGTGCACGACGCCATGGCCATTCAACGTCATCCTTCCGGAAAGCAGGGGGGCTCTCCGGGCGGTCAGGGAAGTTCTGCACTACGGCGGATACAAGATTATCGGCACGATAACCAGGCCGGGAACCAAAAAATCGACAGAGATTTCCGCGTCACTTGAGAAAAAGGCGGATCGACTGGGAAAACGACTCGTCCAGAGCTAACCGTCCACCAACAGAGCCATTCGGGGGCGCCACATCCGCAGCGCTCAGCTGCCGGACTGACTCGAAGCCCGGTTCAGACAAACCTCTACCGAGACGGGGACCCATGGATGATTTGCAGCTCCTGATCGACCTGCACAAGCACGGCTACCGGCAGGGACCGGGCGGGGATCGCAAAGCGGAACTGGCCCTCAAGCTGGCCATGGTCGACCGGTCTGCACCGCTGAAGATTGCCGATATCGGCTGCGGCACGGGGGCTTCCACCATCCTGCTGGCCCGACTTCTCAATACCCGGATCACGGCAGTGGATTTTCTCCAGGACTTTCTTGACATCCTGGAGCAACACGGCTACACACCGCTGGGCTATTTTACGTTACCGGAACAGTGCTGGCTCGTTCACTATTACCGTCCCATGCAGGCGAGATTCGACGAT
>NPIE01001635.1_pt3 | contig 14995 bp, 13 predicted proteins | sample 8637661 | NCBI WGS metagenome assembly NPIE01 (sample SAMN07420842, study PRJNA396082) | bioreactor metagenome | isolation source: sample BA12 brine-fed electro-methanogenic bioreactor BA | place: Japan: Kochi | collected 2016-12-09 | reverse complement strand
CAAATTATGCCCCAAAAGACAACAGTGTGACGACGTCTGAAAGCCCACCCTGCAGCTAACAGACTTCCAAGCGCAATGAGAATTCCTGCGAATACCCAGGGGTCGAACCATCCCGCGGGCAACGTGTAGGTGTACTCCATTCCTAGATCTAAAGGCCACACCAACCGTAGAAATAGAAATGCCCACCCTTTAAAGACAGTTAGCAGATAAAGTGAAAAATCCCATGGGCCAAAATAATTCATTTTACCTAGCATGCTGCGACCAGCTTCTGCATATTTTTCCTGCAGAATGTCAGCATAGCCGCTCCACAGAATAATGACTAAAATTGTAATCCCCATGCCAGCCGCTACAACAAACGCAATCTTGAAGTCTTTCCTCAACATCCGTTTCTCTCGAGGAACTACAAAAAAGTTCAATACCAGCGCCATCGGAATTAAAGCAATTGCTGTCTGCTTGCTTAAAAAAGCAAGGAGTGCTCCACATATCGCAAATGTCCCCCAAACCCATTTATTCCTGCCCTCTTTATCTAAAATTTGCAAACAAAGAATGGCGATAAGAGAAAAAGCCAAGGCTAGACTATCTTTACGATGGGAGATATTGGCGACAACCTCAACGGTCAGGGGGTGGCTCAGAAATAAAAAACCGGTTAGAAACGCTGGGAGATAATCCAAACAAAAATTACGTGCCACAGCATAGATCAGAACGGCATTGATGCCGTGCCAGAGAATACTCTGAAACTGGAAACCATTGCGATTAAGACCGAACAAGGTGTGATCTAGCAGATAGGTCAACTCGCGCATAGCTCGACCAGGATAGTGATTTGCAAAAAAACCTTGAAAGGAGCGGATGTCGAGATTTTCAAGGATCACCGGAAAGTCGTCACCGGTCCAAGTATGCCCAAAGGTATTGGCAAAGAGAAGAAACGCTCCAAATACAAGCAGCATAGGAAAAATCCTGTCGAGATGACGGCGGTCGGGAAGATTGTACCCAATACGGTCTCTAAACATAGCGATTCCTATAACTTTGAAAATAGCGGGATCTGGTACCACTGCACCAGTGCGCACACCGAACGCATCCGGGGGCCTCAGCGAATCATGTACTTGAAGAACCCCCTGGACTTGAACAGGCGGGCCAGAGTGGGGGCGACGCAGTTTCTGCAGATCCGGTAAGGTCGCCTGCCTTTGCAAAAAGAAGATCTCAGGCCCTGGTAACCGGGGCCGTTCCAGACCCCGTGAAATTCATCCCGAAAGATATTGCCAAGTGTTGCATTTTCGCTCAGGGGAAACGAGCAGCAGGGGCGAATGTCGCCGTCGACTGTGACATAGGTCGAGGTCCAGGGCATCATACAGATCGCCCCGGCAGGGTCGGGACATTTCTTCAGTTGATACTTGTCCCAGACGGCATCGAAATCCCGGGACAGGGACGCGAGATTGGTGACAATGTGACCCTCCGCCGCAAGCTTGGCGGCGTCTTCCAGAGTCCTGCGGAACGCCTCCCGGTCCATGTCTCCCACCAATTCGTTGATCAACGCATCGTCGACGTATTCTTCCGTTGCAAGTTCGAGGGGCTGAAAATTGATGGCATCGACGCCGTACTCCCGACACAAGTTCAGAATTTGCGGAATTTCCTGGTAATTAGACTTCTGCATGACGAACTGCAGGCGCACAACGGGAGTGCTAGCCCCCAACGTAGCCTTCGCGTCACGAATATTTTTCAACCCATCAAGAACCCGAAGGTGCATGTCCTTCTGCCGGATGGCGCGGTAGGTCTCGCGGTTGGTGCTGTCGATGGATCCTTTGAGGAGGCTGAGACCGCTGCCGACAATCCCCCGCGCGAGATCTGGAGAAATCACAGTCAAGTTCGAAGTCGTGATGGTGCTGGCACCACCTTGACTGGCGTAACTGACCATGGCGTTCATGTCGGGATTGAGAAAAGGCTCGCCCACGCCGCTCAAAGCAACCTTGAGGGGGGTCAACCGGTCGAAGACGTGCTTGAACTGATCTATGGTCATGTGCTTCGGGTCGGAGATCATGGTCGGATGCGGACACATAACGCAAGCCAGGTTGCAATAGGTCGACACCTCAATCTGCAGATGCAGCGGCCCGGTGTATGTCCTGATAGGCCGAAAAAGGTTCTGGGCCAGCCCCAGTCCATAGCGTAGCAGGTTCATGTCCGGCTCCCTTTTTCCGAGAAAAGCTTTTTGCGCATGGTCCAGAGAGGCCTCAAAGCCGCGAGCCCCAGGAGAAGGCTGAAGCCGTATGTCATGATGTGCGCCGTCACGGCGGAAGAAATGGCCACTTCACTTGAAACCCCGAAACTCATCACGGCAAAAGCCCAGGCGACATCCACCGTTCCCACCCCTCCGAAAGGGTGCACCGGCAAAAGGTTGACAAGCTGCAGAAAAGAGAGGATGAAAACGGTCTCCGGCAAGGTCAGGGGCAGATAAAGCATTTTGACCATGCACAGGTACCCGAAAAGATGCGCGCTCAACCAGACTCCCAGAGAGGTCATGAAAACCCCGGCCAGGTGGCGGAAATGGCGCAGGGTAGAAAACGCTTCGACAAATGCATAGAAAGCCTCTTTCAGGTTATCTGCCCGGCTGCGGAGAAATGGGAACTTCCCCAACAGTGCTTCCAGAATTCCCCAGATCCTCTCCCGCAGAGAGACAAGAAGAATCAGGCAGACAAGGAAGAGCAGGAAAAAGACCAGAATGGCACCGATCAAAAACCCTGCGCCGCCCTGCGGCGCACCAAAAAACGGAAGGAACGCAAAAAAAACTGCACTCAAGGCGGCCAGATCGAAAACGCGGGCTAGCATGAGGGACGAAAGGCTTTTACCAAGAGATATCTGTTGCCTTTTCAAAAAATAAAGATAACTCAACTCGCCAAGGCGCGCGGGAAGAACCACATTGGCTAGACTTTGCACCGAAACGACCCGGAAGAGAGAGACAAACCCCAAATCCGAAGACAAAAGGAGGCGATAGCGCAGCGTCCGGAAAAAATAAATGCCGGCAAAAACCGCCGCCCCCGCCAGCAGCCAGGGCAGAGGCAGACGCAGCAATTGCTCCCAGATGGACCGCAGGGAAATCTGGGAAAGCAGCAAGGCCAGCAGACCTGCTCCCAGAAAGGTCCGTACGAGGTTTTTCCAACGCGATGACGTGTCCATTCCAGATAACAACTTTTCCACCTGAACCAGGAACTACAGAATTCTCAAGACCTGACGCCAGTAAAAACAGAAAAAACGGTCCAAAGCTGATTTCAGCCAGGCACCGCCGCGACCGCGGATCAGCCCCGGTACGAATGTCAGGGGTTGAGCCGAAAGAAGTCGTGCGTCAGGGACCGTCCTGATTGCCTGGGCCGCTTTGCGATGGCGAAGAACAATGTGAAAATGACCGATGAGCCACCCCAGGGCCCTGAGGTAGGGAACTATCATTCCTTTTTTCACCGCCATCACCAGAACCAGAGACTCGTAAACAGCCAAGGCGGGTGCAATAAGCAGAAGAGTTTTAAACTCGTAGAGCTTCAACAGCATAAACCAGCGATTCCGCAGAATCAGGTATCCCCGCAAGGAGGGATAAGCCGACTGGCCCCGGTAAGAAACACAGGGAGTGCCTCCCTTGTGATAGATGACCGACTTGGGGGCGCTCACGAGTTGGCCGCCAGCCATACGAACCCGGAGGGAAAATTCAAAATCGTTGAGGTAAATGAAAAAGGCTTCGTCGAAATATCCCACCCGCTGGGCCCATTGGCGATTGACCGCCATGGACGTTGTCCCCGCCGCCCCAAGCAAAGCCGAATCGTTGCGAACCTCACTCAACGGCAAAAAACCATTAAGCAACGTCATGTTTCCCAAAAAATGAGCGTAGCCACCGTCAGAATGGATGGTGTCACGCCTTCCCTCGAAAACCGACCTGCTGACCAACAGGGCACAATCTGGGGCTTTTTGCAGCGCAGCACGCAATTCGGACAGCCATCGGGCATCCACCACGGTATCATGGTCAATGAGAACAACCCACCGGCTGGCGCAATGCTTCAAGGCGAGATTGCAGGCGTGGCTGTGTCCCCGGTTCCGGTCGCAGACCAGGACTTTGATCCCCGGGTATTCTCGCCTCAGAATCGACAGCGTCCTGTCCGTCGACCCGTCGTCGACGACGAAGATCTCCGTCGACCTCAGCCCGACTTCGAGAAGCGAATTCAGGCAGTCCGCAATATAGCTTTCGGAGTTGAATGTTATCACGGCGGCCGTCAGGTCCGCCTCGGCAAGCACATTCATGAAAGCGTCCGTTCGAGTGACCATATCTCATAAAGAAAACGAGCCTTTTTCATCACCCCCCGGTTCGCCATCAGAAACCAGATCTCGGCGGCCATATTGGCAAACGCGGGGAATGTCCGGAAGAGACAACTGGAAACCCTGCCGATTCGGCGGTAACAGGTTGCGAACCTGACCAGCCGCGGGACAAATTCCAGAGTCACCTCGCGGAGAACCTTTCTTCGAAATACATGCAGATAAGCGGCACCCGAGTATCGCTGCAACTGCCTCAGAGACAGGGCTTCCGGCTCCAGGACGGCCTGGGAAAAAGTAAAGTTTTCCCAGGCCGTCTCGGCGGATATCAACTGCCGTTCCAGGCAGTATTCCCATAGTTCGGTATTCGGCAGTGGGACAACATGGAAAAAGCGGTAATTGTCGGCATCCAGTTCGGCGGCAAAACGGATTGTATTGCTGATGGTTTCCGGCGTCGACACGGGAAAACCGAGCATGAAATTCGCTCGTGTTGCGATCCCCGCCTGCTTGGCCCACCGGAAAACACGCCGGGTCTGGTCGAGCGTGGCATTTCCAGCCTTGCGGATGAAGGAAAGTTCTTTTTCGTCCCCTGTTTCCACCCCGAAAATAATTTCAATACATCCGTTGCTCTTTGCCTTTTCGAGAACTTCGAGATCGATGCTGTCGACTCGTGCCTGGCACTTCCACTGAAATGCGATCCCTCGCGCTGCCGCCAAGTCCAGGATCCGGAAAAACCGATCCTTGTTCAGCATGAAATGATCATCATCGAAATAGATCAAATCGCGTTTCCAGACGTTCACCAGTTCATAGAGTTCATCGACGACCGACTCCTCCGAGCGATAACGTACCTCGCGGGTGGAAATGTTCTTGTCGCAATAGATGCATTGAAAAGGACAGCCCCGACTGGAGAGCACAACCCCGTAGGCATAGCGTTTCATCGGCAGCAAATCCCAGGCGGGCATGGGCAGGGAATCCAGGTCGGCAATGAAGTCGCGGTCAGGGTTGTGTCTTATCTCCCCCTTTTCGTCGCAGAAAGAGATACCCGGAACCCGGGCCAGCGAACCACCCTCCTTCAGGGTCCGGATCAGATCGGGGAACGTTTCCTCGCCTTCTCGACGGACGACCACCGTTGCCGGAGACTCGGACAGGACCTCGCCGGGAAGGGCCGTCGGATGGTGCCCTCCAAACACGATCAGAGAGTGTGGACTGCTCCGGGCGACTTTGCGAGCAAGTTCGAGGGCCGCGGGATAGGATGCCGTTCGGCAGGAAAAGGCTACCACCTCAGGGGATTTTTCCCGCAGAATCCGCAGGAAGCCCTCGTCGGAAAATGGTTCGACCTCATAATCGCGTAGAATGATCTCGCCCTCCCCCTGCTGGCGACATACGGCTGCTAGATAGGCAATCCCCAGCGGAGGCTGACTGTTTTCGAACGCATTGAACCGCACGGGTATGTTGAGCAGAAGAATCGTCATTGTTTCCTTGCCTGCATAAAAACCACTTCACCGCGAGGAACTCCGAGTCCAGACGCCAGGCGGTCGAACTTTCGGAAAAAACGCAGCCAAGGGTAAAAACGGACCGAAGAAAAGTCGGGGGCGATAAAGTCAAAAAGCTCTGCGGCAATCTTCGAAAAGGACAGGTCGTAGGATTCTTTTTCGATGACGAAAGCTCTCTTCACCTCCGCAACGAGTTCCTTGGTCGAAACGTCCTCGTACGGAGAACGGCTGCTCTCATCGCGCCCGAGAAGGTTTTTTCTCGACCAGTTGACGGCACCGCGCAGAGAATTGCCGCAATTCTCGACCATGAGAAAAAACCCGCCGGCCACTAGAAGATCACTGATCTTGTCGACCGCTTCACCAACCCTTGGAAAATGATGCAGCGAACCGTAGGACACGATGAAATCAAAAGGCTCATGGGCGCAAAGCTCCTCAAGGGGAATCACCCGGTAGTCGATTTCACAATTGTTCCGCCTCGCTGCCTCCCTTGCAATGTCGATGCGTTTTTCAGCGATATCCACGCCTGTCACCTCATGCCCCATTCTCGCCAACTCGAGGGAAAGCCAGCCCGCACCGCATCCGACATCGAGGATACGACATTTTCCGGGAGGCAACGCCGCGAAGAGAGCGCCCTTGACCCTGCCATAAAGGATGTCCTCGATCTTTGGATCGCACCAAACGTAGCGCTTCGGAGTATTTAAAAATTCAGCGTTTCTGAGGTCCACCCAGTAGGGCATGCCGTATTTCAGGCTGTTGAGGTCAAAATTCTCCCAGAACTCGGCCTCTCGTTTCAGCTGCTCTTCCACAAAACCTCCTTCACCGATTCGCCTTTGGCGGCGCAGTGGCCCGAGGCCGGGCGACGCAAACGTAATTCAGGGCAAAAATTTTTTTTCTATCGCAAACACGGTCAACGAAAGCAACTAACTTCGCCCAGCAGCGGTTCAGAAACCGAAAGGGTGTCTGGGGAATCGGCAAGCCGAAGAGAAGATTGACCCAGACCGTGGAAGCGATATGTCCCAAAAGGCAAAACAGTCCTCCAGCGGGCGCCAACGTGACCATGTCAAAGCCCTGCTTCCGGAAGAGGTATTTCAGGCCGTGGCAGGTGAAGCGATAATAATCGTGGGGTTCGTTGTGCAGCCATGAGATGTGCGGCACACTCAGAATCAAGACCCCCCCGGGTGCGAGGACCCTCTTGAATTCGGCAAGAGCGCGCTCGGGGTCGGGCACGTGCTCAAGAACCTGGCTGCAGAAAACCGTGTCAAAGGTGCCTTCTCTGAAGGGCAGACCCTGGACATCTCCAATGACGCCGTCGGTGGAGCGCACAACGAGGTCCATGCCGACATAGGCCTTCCCGCGTGGTTCCAGAATGTGTCGATACGCCTCGCGGCCAGCGCCCGCGTCGAGAATGCGGCCGGCGCAGCTGCTTTCAATCAGAGGCTGCAATCCCCGGAGCAGAACCAGGCTGGCAGGGGTTAGATAAAAATAATCCGCGGTGCCGGCATAATGGTCCGAAACCGCTCGTCCACGTTGTTTTAGAAGCTGCAGGAACCCCATAGATCACCCGCTTTCGACACGATACCGTTGTTGCCACAGACCCAGAGCGGCAATGGTCCACAACTGGCGCCGGTAATAGGAATGGTTCAGGGGCCGCTGCATAAGCTCCCTCAGGTAGGCGGTCCGGAAAAGCCCTTGCGCTGTCACGAATTCGTCACAGAAAACGCCCTTCACCGTCTCTCCCATCGGTCCATCCAACCATTGTGCCAATGGTACGGAAAATCCGGTTTTTTTTCTGCGACGGACCCTTTCGGGCAGCCGTCCGGACGTGACCTCGCGCAGCAGCAGCTTATCCCGGAGCCAGGACAATTTGAAACGCGAAGGCATTTGGGCACACAACTCCACCAACTTGTGATCGAGATAGGGTACGCGTGCCTCGACTCCGTGTGCCATGGTCATCCGGTCATTCTTGAGCAGCAGATCATCGGGTAGCCATGTGTCAAAATCCAGAGCCAGAAGCTGACTCAGGCCATCGCGGCCGTTTTCGAAATAGGGTCTGACCAGATCATAGGACACATCATTGGAAAAGTTGCCGCCCGACGAAGATGTTTGCAGCAAAGCCTCTTTTTCCCCGGGGGCGAAAACGGCAGTCAGTTCGAGATAGGCTGCGGCCCGGTCGGATCGGGCCAGGCAGGCAAGCATCCGGCGCAGGCTGATGCTGCCGCAGACCCCGCTCAACATCGCCGTTAGACCTGCCGGCAGACACGGTTGCACAAAGCGTCCGGCCAAGTAGGCGCGGTACTTGGGGTAACCGGCCAGCAGCTCGTCGGCGCCCTCGCCCGAGAGCACCACGGTAGCATGTGGCTTGGTGGCGCGGGCCATCAGGTAGGTCGGAATCGCCGCAAGGTCGCCGAGGGGCTCGTCAAGATGATGCACGACCTGCTGAAGCGCGGCCGCTGCATCGCTTTCGACCTGCAGCAGGTGGTGGCGGCAGCCGAAACGGCGGGCGACCTCCTCGGCATAAGGCGTTTCGTCGAAGGCTGCCGCATTGAACCCGACTGTAAAGGCGTCCACGGGCTCACTGGCATGCGCGCTCATGACGGCCACCATCAGGCTCGAATCCAGCCCCCCTGACAGATAGGCGCCGAGGGGCACATCGCTGACCAGGCGCAAGCGCACCGCCTCGTCAAAAGTCTCCCAGAAGCGCTCACGCCACTGTTTCCCCGTCGCTTCCTCGTCCGGCTCGAAGCAAAGCGACCAGTAACGGCCGATCTGGACCTCCCGCCCCCGGCGCACACAGAGGCTGTGTCCGGGCAGAAGCTTGCGGATACCCTCAAACAGTGTCTCCTCTCCCGGAGTATAACGGAAACTGAGGTAGAGATCGAGAACCCGCCGGTTGAGACGCCGGGGAAAGTCTGGCAGTTCCAGCAGCGCCTTGGCCTCGGAGGCGAAATAGAACGTGCCGCGGTGTTCCGCGTAGTACAGGGGCTTGATCCCGACCCGATCACGGGCCAGGTACAGTTCCTCTTCCCGGGCGTCCCAGAGGGCGAAGGCGAACATCCCGCGCAGATGCTCCAGGCATCCTTTGCCCCACTGGCGATAGGCGCGCAGCAGCACCTCGGTATCGCTGTGCGTATGAAAACGATGGCCAAGCCGTTCGAGGTCACGGCGCAGGTCCTGGAAATTGTAGATCTCGCCGTTGTAAACCAGAACGTTGCCGTTCTCATCGGTCATAGGCTGCCGGCCGCCTTCCAAGTCGATGACTGAGAGGCGGCGGTGCGCCAGGCCGCAAGACCCGGCAGTGAATATCCCGCTATCGTCCGGTCCGCGATGAGCAAGAACGTTGGCCATGGCGTTAAGGATTTCGGGGCCTCCGCCGTCTCCCAGATATCCGCAGATTCCACACATCTCCGTCAGCCCTGCACAACGGTTTGTCGGTAAAGCGCGAGGTAGCTCCGGGCAACGGCCTGCCAGGAGTAACCGAGGGCCTTCTGTCGCGAAACCCGCCCCATGCGTAAAAGTCCTTCCGGCGTAGCCAACAGATCGACCAGCTCACGGGCAAGCGCCCCGGGGTCACCGTATTCGAACATTCTGGCATTGTCGGCAAAGAGCTCCTCGCGTCCGCCCTGCCCCGATGCAAGAATGGGCAGGCCACTGGCCATGGCTTCAAGCACGGTGTTGCTCATCCCTTCATAAAAGGAGGGCTGGACGAAAAGCTGTGCCTTGCGGTAAAGGGCAGGCAACTCGTCGTGGGAGACATAGCCGCGCCAGTCAATACGGTTGGCGACACCCAGACCTTGACTGCGGGCTTTCAGTTCCTGCGCAAGATCGCCTTCGCCGACCACCGTGAGAAAAACATCTGGATAGTGGCGGGCCACCTCAGGCATAGCTTCAACAAGGTGCTGCACCCCCTTGCGGCCGACCAGCCGCGAAACGCACAAAATGTGGCCGGTCTGTCGCCTGCTGTCAGCGGCGGGGCGGAAGGTCGCGGCGTCGATGCCGTTGGGGATGATTCCGTAGTCGAGGGCATTTTCGAAACGCAGCGCCAGATTGCGCAAGCCTTGGGAATTGGTCACGACGAAACGGGCTTCGCGCCAGATTTTACGGAAAAAGGGCTTGAGCACAGCATACTGAAAATTCAGACGGGGATTGAATCCAGGCACATCGGAGCCGCGCAGCGACACGATATAGGGCTGACGCCTGCGGGCCGCCCAGGCCGGCACCCCGGAGGGAAACCCGAAAAAAGCATGGCAAAGATCGTATTTATTTTGCGCCTGCAGCCGGCGGCTCAGCACCAGAGCCCTTCGCAACCAGGTCAACACCTCGCGCTGCCGCCAGTAATGGCGGTCTCTCTTGCCGACGGAGAGGCGATAGAGGGTGATATTATCAGCGAACCGGCTTTTTTCGTCTACTTTGCCAGCGGCGCTGGTCACGCAGTCAACGGTCACGTCAGGCATACCTGCAAATTCGCGAAAGAGGTAGGCGTTGGCATTGGCGCCGCCACCGCCGAGCGGAGGGAACTCGTAGTTGAAGAACAGGACGCGTAAGGATTGCATCTTATATACCCAACCCGACCTAAAAGACCAAGTCATTGCCACCGGCAAAACTTCTCTTCAGCCTAGGCACTTACAGATTTCTTCGGGATCTTGTCCACGCCGGGCAAATTAGTACAAGACACCTTCATCTTAGAGAATCTACCATTTCCCGTGCAAAAATTAGGACTCAATATTAACCGTTTCCTTAACCGAATAAATCGGCTTTCCCTGCACTTCGTGATAGGTCCGTGTCGTCAATTCTCCAAGGAGGCCAATCATGATAAACTGGAGGGAGCTGAATAGAAGAAAAGCCGTCAGAATCAAAAGGGGATTTCGATTCATGGAAAGATCTTCAAAAAACTTCATATACAGTGTCGCAATTCCTGAAATCGAACCTGCGACAAAAGCAGCTATAGCCCATTTACCAAACAACTGTAACGGGCGGGTTGAATATTTCAAAAGAAACTTAACCGTCACAAGGTCAAGCACAACACGGATGGTGCGATCAAGGCCGTATTTGCTTACACCGGCTTTTCGAGGCCGGTGATGCACAGAAATCTCTGCCACCCTCGCTCCGACCTGGCTGGCAAGTGCCGGCACGAAACGATGCATCTCACCGTAAAGGTTGACCTCCTCGAGAATATTGCGTCTATAGGCCTTCAAGGTACAGCCATAGTCATGCAGAGAGACACCGGTCATGCGCGAAATCAGCTTATTAGCAATCAACGACGGCACCCGGCGAGAAAAGAACCTGTCCTTCCGAAAAGCGCGCCAACCGGAGACAACATCGAACCCCTCCTCCAACTTTTCCAGGAGCTGAGGGATATCCCTGGGGTCATTCTGCAAATCGGCGTCCATGGGGACTATGACCTGCCCTGACGCAACATCGAAACCGGCCGCCATAGCAGCTGTCTGCCCAAAATTGCGACGTAGCGCGAGGACCTTAACGCGAGCATTTTGCATGGCCAGATCCTTCATTATTGCGAAGGACCCATCATTGCTCCCGTCATCAACGAAAATCACTTCATAATCACAAGCCAGGCCACCCAATACCTGAGCAATGTCATTGTAGAGCGCTATGAGATTCGGGGCCTCATTGTAAACAGGAATGACAACAGAGAGCTCCATTATATTTTTCTCACGACCGACCCCTGGATTCATCACTAAGCCCACTAACTAAAACACTTTTCTGGTCCTTAATTCCCACCGATGTTCTTGGCGGTCGGCAACAGTGGCACTTTCATCACGGGTGCCATAAGAATAATCAAAAGCGACCTGAAGCTTTTCAAAATTAAGTCCTGCGCTCAAAAATGCAGTATAAACCTTTGCATTTTCAGGTTTAAGATACTGAAAGCGAAGCCGGGATCCAAGGAATAAAATCCTTGTCGGAAAATAATCAGCGCTCAGGGTAAACGTTGCCTTGGTCACCAACTCACCAAAGGAATCGGAAATACGTTCGTATTCCGCATCCTCTCTGAACTGCACTAGCTGCCTGGAAATTCCGCTGGAAGTTATCAAATTATAGGTGGCACTTTGATGGGCAAACCACTCGGTACTGCTTCCTTCTGCAGTTTCCCTATAAGAATACGCCCCACGAAAATCCAATTCCATATTCGATTTTGGGAAATAAGATACATCCAACCGGCTTTCCAGACTCTTCTCCGCTCCGCCCCCAGAGGAAAAATTATCCCGGCCTACAGGACCGACCCTTGTATCATGATTCCCGATCACAACAGCATTTCTCCACGAAACTCGAAATTTTCTATTATCGTAGTTCAGGCGATGGCTGGCACCAACCTGGTCTCTGTCCCCCTGCTCATCGGTTATATAATCGTAAGTGAACTCAAACCGATTTGAGAATCGCGAGGAACCACGATGCTCAGCAAATAAGGTTGTCGTTGAATGAAACACAGATCCCTCTCGAGTCTGAGACCTTTCCCCATCAAACATGAGTCCCAGATCACTTTGCGGCGAAAGATAATCTGTCACCGTTCGATCCAGAGAACCTGTGCCGTAGAGCAATGACTGATTAACACCGGTGCGCCAAGATGTGCCCATGTCGGTTTCAATACGTCCTTTCATCTCCTGCTCCCAGAAATCAACACTAAATCCTTGGCTACCATCACCACTATAATGGGCAAGAGAGTACGACCCGTACATATCGTAAGTAGGCCGGTAAAGACGGTTGCTTTGCGCTTCAAACAAAGTTCTGAAAGAAAGTCCCTCACCTTCCGTGCCTGATTTTCTCTCCGCTGAAAAATCAGCTGAGTAAAGGACTGGAGTTCTTGGCAGGTTCTGAATCCGCCAGTTGGCAAAAAAATTCTCCCTGTTCCTATAATCATTATCAATAAAATTGGACTCTTCGTCCCTTGCAGTAATAAAACGACCCCGCATTTCCCATTCCGGCCCTAGGCGGCCTTTAAAAAAGAAGGGGAGTTCGACCTGTTTCTGCAGAGATTGCGCAGAAATTTCACGGTAATAATTGTCAAAAGTGCTAAAGGTCCAGGCTCCGCGCCTGGCTATTGCTGCAAAGTTGAAATCATAAGCTCTGTTGATATTTTCACTTGAAGTGCGAAAATTAGTTGTGATATATGACGCGTCCGCCGAGACTTTAATCCAGTTCGTCAGGCTGACCCACTTTCTTTGCATCTGATGGTCGATCGTGCCAAGAAGGTATGTTTTTTCTTCAAAATCCTCTCCAGGATTTTCAAAATCTTTATGGTCATAGAAACGGAAATGAAACCAGTTGTCTTTTTTGTTCAGAGATACAAAAGCAAGGTTCCGGTCTCTATAGTGAGATGGGGTGTTTGATTTGAGATCTCGGACGTAATTCTGCTTATAATCAATCATGATCCTGGGCGAATTAACCATCAGACTGCGGTAGGGCCCCTCGTAGTCTCCATTAGGAACCCCCAAAAACATCGTCACCCCTGATGTAATATGCTGGCCGTTATTAATACCCGTCAAAAACTCCGGGGCAGAGAATGAATCGGTCTCCAGGGCATCGAACAGTCCAGAAACCGTCGATTCAGAAAATGAGGTTTGGCGAAGATCGTAAGAATAGGCATTAAGCCGAAACGGCATGCCCCCAGGAGCGATAGTGAGATCTCCTTCAAAAAGAACCTTGCCTGTTGAGATATTTACATCCTGACCAGGAAGACCGCCTTGAGTGCTGCGGACCTCACTGTCCAAGACGTTCCATTCGTACCCAAGGCCAATATTGTACTGGCCGAGCTTACCAGACATCAACAAATCGCTTTGGGAGTAGAAAAGGCTGTATTGCTGTGAGAAGTACTTCCCGTCAAGAACCCTGTCCCCCGCCTCTTGTGCCTGGTGCTCACCGTATCGCCACTCGATGACACCATCAACATTGCCAAGCGACGCCGCGACAGTTCTCGCAACGGCAAAAAGGCAGATTAAGGTGATGATTAGGGCTCTTCCCGGCATGAAGTGGTATCCAACTTCCTTTTTTTCACCGCCAAACTCGAATTCTGTCTGCAAAGCCACCGAGGGATTTTCAATCTTTTGCCAATTCCATTTTCAGGACCCAGCCAGACACAAAAAAAGGCGGAGCTATGCCCCGCCTTTTCACAGGAACACTTTACTTAATATGGCAGGCAAGGCAGAGGTCCGATCCGCTGTTGGTCGTAATGAGGAACGCTCCTTCGGTATCGTCATGCACGTCGTGGCAAGAAGAACACCACATATCCGTGCCTCCGTTAAAAAATTGCACTCCCTTGCCTGTTGCATTGACTAAAGTATCAATTTCAGTATCAAGCGCATTTATAGCAGAATAGTCAAAACCTATAGGATGATCATTGGTCAGGTCAGTTCCAAGATTAGCCATGCCGGTAATCTCTCCACCGCTGAAGGTGGGCTGACCACCAACGTTAGGCGGGTTAGTAAGGTTGGAAGTCAGGCTGGCACCGTCATGACACGACAAGCAAAGGGGCGCGTCGGTTTGATTAACCGTAGTCAGATCGTAAGTAGCCTGGATATCAACGCCTGAATAAACGGCTGTGGCGTTAGCCGTACTTCGGTTCCACAGAGGAGCAAAACCCGCCGCTCCCGCGCCATGGGGCGTATGGCAGTAGACACAGATTTCATCACTGGTACCTTTAAAAGCATTGGTGCCGCCTGAACTCAAATCATGAGCAGTGCCAGTGATCGCTGCTGACACGGGCGAAGCGATAAGCACCAGTGCCACCCAAAAAAGACCGAACGTTTTCATTGATTTGCCTCCTCATCGGGGTGAAAATTATTCCGGAATATGCGAAAGCATAGCCGGAAGAGCTAACAACTGATTGCCAAACTTTGTGCAAGAAACACGCCACAAACTTCTTTCATTTAAAAAAACCAACCATCTACAAAGACAGGCAGGAACCCCTCGGCCATCAGCAGCCTAATGGCTGAAAGCCTCCGCTAATTCGCTATTCCAATTCATTCTTTTCTGCTGCGAAATTCATGTATCTTCTGAATATCCTCTTCTGTAACAGGGTGCTTCTTCAAGTATTCCCCGGAAAGATACTGCCAAACGGCAAAACGTTTATTGAGCATGTCGACAATGTAGACGCGATCATTCTTGTCCACATAAATCGATGCCGGATTTGAAAATCCAAGGGGGTGGGCTGAGCGCCCCGTAGATCCTGTATCAAGAAGAAGCGTGCCTAAAGAATCGAAAATGCGAAAGGA
>NPIE01007683.1_pt2 | contig 15003 bp, 13 predicted proteins | sample 8637661 | NCBI WGS metagenome assembly NPIE01 (sample SAMN07420842, study PRJNA396082) | bioreactor metagenome | isolation source: sample BA12 brine-fed electro-methanogenic bioreactor BA | place: Japan: Kochi | collected 2016-12-09 | reverse complement strand
TCTGCTTTTTTTTCGTCTAATATTTTAACGATGTTCTCTACTCTTTTTTCCAAACTGTTTTTGCCTTTTTGTAAAATTTGTTTTAAATCACATTTTATTTTTTCTGGAATATGTGATAAGTAACCATTTTGTCTTATTTGTGTTGAACTGACTTCAATGCTTATGGGTAGTTTCAAAAATGAAACTTCCGTTTGCTCATGGGAATAGTTGTGTCGAGTTGCTACTACAAAAGTCACTAACTTTTTTAACTCTTCAAACGATTTCNNGCAGTTTTTGTAAATTATCTTCGCCAATAATTAAATACACAGAACTGCATGCAGTTTGTTGTTGCAACTGTTTTACGGTTTCAATGGTATAAACTGGACGTTTTTGAGCGACTTCATAATCGCAAACAATCACTTTTTTTTCATCCTCAAACAGTTTTTTCAATAGGGAAAATCGTACGCTTTCATCTAAAAAAAAGGATTTTTTGAAAGGATTTAAGTATGTTGGTACAACATACAACGCATCTACATCCAACTGTTTTAACGCCTCATGCACAATAGCTTCATGACCAATATGCGGTGGGTCAAAACTGCCCCCAAAAATAGCTATTTTCAACTAAGACAACCTCTTTATATTTACTTAAATTATATTATAGCAACTTTTAGATAAAATATCGAAAATTTTAATAATCTAATAAAGGGAAAAAATGGCTGTAAAAGTTGCAATTAATGGTTTTGGAAGAATAGGTCGATGTGTTGCTAGAATTATATCTCAAAGAGACGATGTTCAGTTAGTTGCCATAAATGATACATCAAGCATTGAAATGCTTGAGTATTTAACAAAATACGATACAGTCCATGGAACTTTTAATGAAGAAGTAAAAGTTGAAAATGGGTTTGTGACTCTTGGAAAAATTAAAGCAAAGCTTTATAACACGCGTGATGCAAAAGAGTTGACATTTACACAAGATTGTGGTGCTGAAATTGTTTTAGAGTGTACAGGAGCTTATTTGACACAAGAAAAAGCTCAAGTCTATTTAGACAATGGGGCTTCTAAAGTGATTATGAGTGCGCCTGCAAAAGATGATACACCCACGTATGTTATTGGGGTAAATGAACATGAATACAAAGGAGAAGCGATTATTTCAAATGCTTCTTGTACAACCAACTGTTTAGGACCAGTGGCTAAAATTATTGATGATGCTTTTGGTATTGAAAAAGGGTTAATGACAACGATTCACTCTTATACCAATGACCAAAATATTTTAGATGTTAAACATAAATCAGACAAACGAAGAGCCAGAGCTGGGGCTTTAAATATGATTCCAACAACAACAGGGGCTGCAAAAGCGATGCGTTTGGTTATGCCTCAATTAGATGGAAAATTACACGGGCAAAGTGTTCGAGTACCCACAGCAAATGTTTCAATGGTGGATTTAAATGTTATTGTTAAAAAGAAAACCAGTAAAGAGGAGTTAAATGCTCTTTTTGAAGCCAAAGCCAAAGAACTTGCTGGAATTGTGGCAGTGGATAATGATATGAAAGTCTCTTCTGATATTATTGGCGACACCAATTCAACTATTATTGCCAGTGATTTAACGCAAGTCGTTGCAGGAGATATGATTAAAGTAATGACATGGTATGACAATGAATGGGGTTACTCCTGCAGAACGGCTGATTTGGCAGCATTGATGGCAAAATCCCTCTAATTTTCTAATTAGAGTATGTTGAATTAAAGATGCGTAATGTGCTGCTATTTGATGCACATTACGCATTTTCTATAAAAGGAGCGAGCGTTATATGTTTAATAAAAAAATGGTAACAAATTTTGATGTGCGAGATAAAAAGGTGTTGGTACGTGTTGATTTCAATGTGCCGATCCAGGATGGCAAAGTGGGGGATGATACCCGCATTCAAGCGGCCTTGCCCACGATCAAGTATTTGCTGGAGCATGAGGCTGCTGTGATCTTGTGTTCACACTTGGGGCGTCCTAAGGGCGAGTATGCAGAAGAATTCAGCCTGAAACCGGTGGCAGAGTATCTTGGGACGCTGCTCGATGCAAAAGTTGCCTTTGCAGAGGATTGCATTGGCGAAAAAGCTGAATCGGCTGTCGAAGCCTTGCAGATAGGCGAGGTGCTGGTGCTTGAAAACACCCGTTTCCATGCCGGCGAGAAGAAGAATGACCCGGAAATGGCGAAACAATTGGCCTCGCTGGCGGATCTGTATGTAAATGATGCTTTTGGCTCAGCCCATCGTGCCCATGCATCCACCGCAGGGGTTGCTGAACATCTGCCGGCAGCAGCGGGCTTTTTGTTGGAGAAAGAAATCAAGTATCTTGGCAACACGATTGCCGATCCGGAACGTCCCTTTGTGGCGATTTTGGGTGGCGCCAAGGTCAGTGACAAGATTGGCGTGATAGAGAACCTGCTGGAGAAAGCCGACAGCATCCTGATAGGCGGCGGCATGGCCAACACCTTCTTCAAAGCCCAGGGATTTGATATGGCAGATTCTCTGGTCGAGGACGATGTTTTAGATGTTGCTAGAGCATTGCTTGATAAAGCCAGCGGGAAGCTTGTGCTCCCCGTGGATGTGGTGATTGCAGATGCCTTTGACGCGAATGCAGCGGAAAAGGTGATGGATGTCGGCGACATTCCCGCAGGCTGGCGGATTTTGGATATCGGTCCTCGCACGGTTGCAGCTTTTGCCGAGATCATTAATCAGGCTGGCACTGTGGTTTGGAACGGTCCGATGGGTGTATTTGAGTTTGAAAAGTTCGCTAAAGGAACGTTTGAAATCGCTAAGGCCGTTGCCGAGAGCGATGCCATCGGGATTGTCGGCGGCGGTGATTCTGCTTCAGCCATCAAGAAATCTGGCTTGGAAGATAAGATCACCCATATTTCCACGGGTGGCGGCGCCTCGCTGGAAATGCTGGAGGGTAAAATCCTCCCCGGTCTGGCTGCGTTGGACGACAAGTAAAATCGATAACATTATCAAACAAAGAGCTGCTCATTGAATTTGGGCGGCTCTTTTTGTTAAACTGATTGTGTGTTGATTACCTGAACTTTAAAATTAGCGAACTTCTTGACACTAAATTTATTTTAATTTATTCTTATTTATAACCATTTTCTCATCTATTGGAGGTGTCAATTGAATATCCATCAAAAGCGCATTTTGTGCATGTCGTTGCTCGTAGTATTGTTCTTGATGACCGGTGGGTTTGATGAAGTTAAGGCTCTGGGGTCGGAGATTTTTGTCAGTGTAGATGGGAGTGGGACGGCGTGTTCGCAAGCGGCGCCCTGCCATTTTACTCAGGGTATGGCGAATGCCGTTCATGGGGATACGATCTTTTTTGAGGGCGGGAATTATTTCGGCAGTACGGATCCAATTATTGAAGTTACTCAAGGGATTTTGTTAATTGGCGGTTGGGATGGTCTCTCAACAGGCCATTTGGTTATTGACCCTCAAACATTTCCGACAGTCATTGATGGCGAAGGTGTACGAGGAATATTGGAAATTAATCTGGCTGACGATACTCATCAGGTTAATATTGAAGGTTTTACGTTGCAAAACGGTTATGCTGACTATGGCGGTGCAATTAATATTAAGGATGGTCGTGTCGAAATTGAAGATAACATCATCCAAAATAACGCTTCTAATAATTATGGTGGCGGGATTTATGGAAATGCAAAAGATGGGCTAGAGATCATTAATAATCTCTTATCAGGGAATACCGCTGTTTGGGGCGGTGGGGGCATCCATATTAACAGGTCGTTGAATCCTGAAAAAGCGATCATTGAAAGAAATCTATTTTCAGCCAATTCTACCGGTGCCAGTGGTTACGGCGGTGCTATTGAAATCAGCCGTTCCTCTGCATTAATCAATGCGAATATTATTGCAAATACATTCAGCACAAGTTCCTCAATACTGATTACAACTGACGAATTAGTGGAGGTGACCAACAATCTCATCTATTGGGATACTTACAGCTCAGCGAACGCCAGTGCGCTCAATATTTGGTATGACACGGGAGAAGTGACACAGGTAGTTAACAATACTATTGTCAATGCTCATTTAGGAATAAAGGATACGCTTGACGCAGCGGCCAACGTCACCAACAATATTTTTTATGGCTGCTCGAAAAGCATCCAAACCGTGAGTGATGGGAATGTTACCGGGTTCAGAAACTTGTTTTTTAATAACACAGATGACCCATTTACGTTAACAAATCCGGTCACCGGTTTGGACCCTTTGTTTGTTGACCCCGCAAATCACGACTATCATATCCAATCAAACTCACCTGCAAAGGATGGCGGGGCATCCGTCCCTCTCACCAGTGATTTTGAGGATGACATTCGACCTTTGGGAATTGGGTACGATATTGGTGCTGATGAGTTTAATAACACGCCTATATTCACGAGTTCCCCCGTGACACAGGCAAAAGAAGGTGAGGTTTATCAATATTCGATTACTGCCTCAGACTCGGATGTTGCTACAGGTGACGTGCTAGTGTTCAGCGCAACAACGAAACCGCCTTGGTTGACGCTGACAAAAACAGGTCCCGAAACGGCAACTTTGTCAGGAACGCCGCCTACTGGTGATGCTGGCAATCATACGATCCTGCTGCGTGTGAGTGACCTTTCGGGTGCTTTTGATGAACAATCTTTCACGATCCTTGTTGAACCAGAAGATGAAGTCTACTTAAGCTACCTGTCGATATTTTCTAAGTGAGATGTTGTTTTTGAAAAATGTTGGGAATTGATTATTATTTGCTGGTAGAATTTAATTTATCAGATTGTGATAATTAATTCTTTACAGGAAGGTGAAATCAAATGCGGAAAATTTTTGTTGCTGGGAACTGGAAGTTGAATAAAACCATCGCTGAGGCAAAAGACCTGGTGAATGCCATGCTGCCTGAGCTTGAAAAGATCACCAATGTGGATAAGGCTGTCTGCCCGTCATACCTGGCGGTGCCTGCCGTGGCAGAAGTATGTAAGGGCACCAGCCTGAAGGTCGGCGCACAAAATGTTTATTGGGAAGATTCCGGCGCTTTCACGGGTGAAGTCGCCCCCAAAATGGTGGCTGAGGTGTGTGATTATGTGATCGTCGGGCACTCTGAACGCCGGGCAATGTTTGGCGAAACAGATGAGACGGTTAACAAACGATTGAAAGCTGCCCTCGAAGCCGGATTGCACGTGATTGTGTGTGTTGGTGAAACATTGGAGGAAAATGAGGCTGGTGAAACAGAAGCTGTTGTCTCACGGCAATTGAAGCAAGGCCTGGCAGATATTACCGCTGCACAGGCTGAGAAGATCACGATTGCCTATGAGCCTGTCTGGGCGATCGGCACCGGCAAAGCCGCCACACCTGAGGATGCCAATAACGTCCATAAAAATGTCATCAGACCGCTGCTCACGACTCAGTTTGGTGAAGCGCGTGCCCAGGCGATGCGCATTCAATATGGCGGGTCGATCAAGCCCGATAACGCAGCAGAGCTGTTTGCCATGTCTGATATTGACGGCGGTTTGGTCGGCGGTGCCAGCCTGAAAGCGGATTCCTTTGTAGAGATCATCCGGGCTGCCTCAATGGTAACGATTGTGGTGGAAGAGTCTGAAAAGTAGTAAGGCGAATGTAACTTTGGTTTTTAAATCTATAAAGATAGAAACGCCCATCAGGGCGTTTCTTTTTTAATAGGTGTTTGTGTTGATCGGTTCAACGGGTTAGTACCAAAGTGTCTTTTTGTTTATGTGCCAAACTGTCTGTCACCTGCATCCCCCAGGCCGGGAACAATGTAACCGTTTTCGTTGAGGTGGTCGTCAATCGCCGCGATATGGATGGCCACATCGGGGTGGGCGTTATGCAATCGGGCAATACCTTCTGGTGAGGCGATCAGCCCCACGAATTTAATTTTTGCCACCCCCCAATTCTTGAGGATATCCACGGTCGCTACTGCAGAACCTCCTGTTGCCAGCATGGGGTCGAGTATCAGACATACAGAGACGGTCGGCGCAACTGGCAGGCGATTGTAGTAAGCAACGGGTTTCAGTGTGCGTTCATCACGATACAAGCCGATGTGCCAAACTTCTGCAGACGGCATCAGTTCCCACACCCCTTCAACCATCCCCAGACCAGAGCGTAAAATCGGCACCAGCCCGATCTTTTCCTGAAGGTCTTCGCCAGTGGTTGATGTGAGCGGTGTTTCGACGGTGACCTGTTCTGTGGCAAGGTCGGCAGTGGCTTCATAGGTCAGCAACGCGCCTAATTCACGCACGAGCTCGCGGAACTTCTTGGGTTCGGTGTGTTTATCCCGCAGTCGTGTCAGCTTATGTCTGACCAGAGGGTGGGTTGATTCAAAGACGTTTTCCATGGTTCCTCACAAGTATCAAATCAGGTGTTTCAGACTGTTTTTGCAGCTCTTATTGTAGCCGAAGTTTGGCAAGTCTGTGAACCCGATTGAATTATGCTTCAGAGTCTTCTTGTTGTTTTTTCGGCTGGCAAGCGTGCCGGCTGTAAACAAATAGTAATAAATAGCCTGCCCACAAGAACGTCGTCAGCATGATATAGGTGTGGAACTGCGGCAGGCTGCGCCACAGACGATGCAGCATCGCATAGCTGAAGCTGGCCAGCGATGCAATCTGCAGGATCAGGCTCAACCGCCAGCCCCAGATGCAGCCTTTGGGCTCTAAACGCAGCCAGCGGATGCCAAACCATGGGAAGGTGGTGACCGCAAGATTGAGCACCATTGCGATGGTCATCACCCACAGTGATAGCTCAATGCCATGTTCGATATGCGCCAGTGAGCTCCCATAAAGGTAAATCATAAAAGCCAGTGGATAAAATAATTCAACAACACGCAGCTTGGGCTTGCTCATTATGCCGCCTCATTTCTGTGAGCAATAATCAAAAAGCGGTGGGCGGTGGTGACAAACTGTCCCTGCCGCTCTATGATTTGATGTAGTTCAATCAGTTTATTCCGGTGTGTGTCAGGGCGAAATTCCGGCACCTGCCATGGGATGGCTTTAAGATAGTAGACAACTGCACCGATATCCATAAAGGTCGTTTTCAGGGCGGCTTTTTCGGCGCGTTCAATTGAAAAACCAGCCCCATATAGACCGGTTAATGCAGCTGCCATGCTCCAGTGGTCATAAGGGAAGGATAATATTTTCTGTAACACCTGGTTTAATTCAAGGTTATCTAACCCGCCAACCTGCTGGGTGATGAAGGTGCCGCCGGGTTTCAATACCCGATAAAGTTCCTCGGGGATGAAGCTGTCGTGCCGGTTGATCACCAGGTCGAAGGTTGAATCATCAAAAGGTAAGGGTTGGTCCTCTTCCGTTCGATGGAGTTTAACCTTAAGGGGAGCGAGCCGGGCCTCAGCGATTGGCTGGTTGGGCGGGTAGGCTTCTGTGGCGTGGATTTCAGCTGGCAGCGGCGCAAGTGAGGCTAACAGCTCGCCGCCGCCCGTGCCCATGTCGAGCAGGCTGTGAGCGGTGCCGAGATAATCCTTCACCAGTGAGACATAATCCCAGGGCGTGTCTTGTTGAATCATGCGTCCTTCCAGCCATTCAAAGTCCCAACCTGAAAAATGTGCTGCCTGGGCATCTGAAATAAGTTGATCAAATTTTTCGATGTCTACTTGTGTCACAGGCTACTCTCCTTGCGGTTTTGTGATGCGTGGGCCTTCTTGTTTGCGGTTCCATTGTCCGGGCCACACAGCAGGGACGATTGCGCTGAATCCTGTGCCCAACCCGAGGATGACCATAAGTGCACCAATCCATTTGATCTCAGGGATCGCCATCGCCAACAGCAAGCTGAGCAGTGCCAGCAAGAACATGATCCCTGCTGCGCCTGCCAGCATTCCTGCGATACGCAGGCCTTTCTTGCGTGAGGCAATCCGCGGCCCCTGGATCGCACCAGTGACGCCGTTAATGATGATGATTTGCGGCTCACCTTCATCATCCAGGTAGTAGGTCGCATAAAGCGGCAGCAGATGTTCGGTCCAGTTCAGGTTGTTATAAAGCGCCTTCACAGCGAAGTTACGCTGATGCTGAGCCCCACACGCGTCCTGGCATAACTGATTGAGGATCTTTTCAACCTGTGGCTTTGCCATCGGCCAGGCATCTTCAGGCGGCAAATCAGGCACTTCAAGAATGGCATTCTCTAAAAGTTCAGGTTTGAAGTCCACCGCTTGCTTCAGGGGGTAATTGCCCGTCATCGACAGCCGGATTTGATGTTCCTCAAGGGCTGGCGCACTGACATTGTCTACATGGGTGTCGAGTTGGCCAAGGCGGGGTTCCCAGCGGATGCGGGTCTCGATTTGTTTCTGAGATTCCCACCGCCCATTCACAAAGATCTCTTTAGTGCTTTCAACCTGGTAGTCGAACCCGGCTTCCATCTGCCAGCGCCCGGCAACATCGCTATCCACCAGCCATAATGGCCAAAAGACCGGGTGCGCTCTACTCGCCAGGTTTTCAGCGGTGAAGTCATCCGGTTTGATCCACAATCCAGAGACAAAATCGCGATAGATGGGCTGTAATTGGTTTTGGTTGATCTTGAACGGTGTCATCTTCTCAGGCTCAGCCGGACACAGACGTGCGGGCTGGGGGGCAAGTTCCGACTTCCGGCAAAACGGGCAGGTGATCTCCATCTGATCTGGAAGCACAAGGTAAACACACTGGCAGACCGGGCACCCGGCTGGCTGGCGGTTTGTCCCCCACAGTGACTGTGTTTCCTGAATGATCTCGGACTTCGGAAGTGATTCGCTCATCATTTTGCCTCCGATTGTCTGGCTTTGCTGAACAGGTTGATGCTGATGACCAGCCCCAGGATGAATAAGCCAATGCCCAATAGGATCGGGATCGGTTGTGCTTCTCCCATCGCCATGCTTATGGCCCCGATTAAGCCAAGGATACCCCCAGGTGCCAGGATGGCAGCGATCGCCAGCCAGATCTTCCACCAGGCGACCGGTTTTTGACCAGCAACTGCACCGGTTTGGCCGTTGACAATTACCTGGAAGACTTCATCATCATAGTGATAAGCCGCCAGATACACCGGCAGGAGGATGTAACGCCATGTTTCATCGGCAAAGTCAGCCGTCATGCTGAAGTTACGAACGTGAGAAGACGGGATATCCGCACGGCATGCTTTTTTTGCTTGTTCTCTGATGGTAATTTTTGCCCGATCCCAGGCATCCGTCAGGGTGGTTTCATAGGCCTGTGCCTGCCAGCCTGCCAGATATTCGGGTTCATAGCGCACAAGGTCAGTCAGGTTATAGGGATATATCTGCCTGAGGATCCTATAGCTGATGTGATTTTTAGCGCTGCCTTCAACCATCAGGTCGTCAACGGTGAGATTGACATTGCCATCTTCCCAGCGCCAGACGATTTTTGTACGGGTTTCCCAGCTTTTACTGCTGGCGTTGTAGTGCCGATAGGTTTTTTTATAGCCGACTTCAGCCCGCCAATGGGCATGGATGTTGGCATCAAATGTCCAGAAGGGCAGATAGATGCCTGAAAAGCGGCGGATGATCGTGCTGGCTGCCAGCTCATTTGGATGGAACCAGCCTTTACCCAGCCAGTCATTGGCCTGGCGTTGAGTCTGCTCGGGTGTAATTTTGAAAGGCACTAAAAAGCGAGGCCGCAGTGCTTCATCGAGGCTCACGGTCACATTAACCTGGTTTGAGGCACAAAACGGGCAACTGGTGCTGATCGTGCCTTCGGGCACCGAGAGCTGACCGCCGCATGAATTGCATACTAAAACCTGGCGTTTTGCGCCCCAGCCGCGGTCAGATTGGGAAATGGTCTCCAATGTAAATTCAAACTCATCCGCAGCCCTGCCGACGTTGACGGCTCTGAGCGGTGCGGCATAGCCGCAATATTCACACGCGATCCCACCTTCGGATACATCGTAGGCGGTGCTTGCGCCACAATTAGGGCAGGTAAATCGCTTGGGCTGAAATTTATCGACTTTTTTCGGCTTAGGCGCATATACAATGACACCCGGTACATGGGATTCAACCCGATGATATCCTTGTGGGGGTGACCAGTTTGGATTTTCGGTCATGATGTAGTGCTCCTTGGTTATTTCGTCGATTGCTTTTTGCCGGTATTAATTTTAACGCATATCGTTGATGAATCAATTTTACAACTGGTTAAGTGTACGCGATTTTTATTGAAGGCAACTGAGATTATCTGAGGGTTATTGTTGATTGCGCCATGCGATAGAATAAGAGTATGACTTTAATTATTGATGGTCACAATCTGATCCCACACATCCCGGGTTTGAGCCTTGCCGACCCTGAAGATGAAGACAAACTGATCCATTTATTGCAAGATTACGCCCGTATCCGGCGCAAGTCGGTTGAGGTATATTTTGATAAAGCACCAGTGGGGCAGGCAGGCGAACGCCGGTTTGGGCAGGTGAAAGCACATTTTGTGCGTGACACAATCACTGCTGATGATGCCATTATGGCACGGCTGCGTCAGCTCGGGAAACGGGCGAAGAATTACACGGTTGTTAGCTCAGATCACCAGGTGCGGCGTGCGGCACAGGCAGTGCATGCTACGGTGATAACCTCCGAAGACTTTTCAGCAGCGTGGCAAGAACTGCAAAACTCAACACCTGAGTTAGACCCGCGCAATCGCCTGCTTGCCGAAGATGAGGTAAGTGAATGGGAGCAATTGTTCAAGCGGGGGCATCGTCCAGAGAAATAATATAACAAATAAGGTCTAAATAGTAAACTCTAATCTTAGTTTAATGACAAGCAATTTTTGATGAAGTATAGTCTTTATCAAGACACTAAACTTTTACTGGTATCAGGAGTGTCTTACACCATCTCAACCTGTGAACTTTCGTTCAAAAAGGTGAAAGTGGTGGTTTCCTCCCTGAAGTTTGCCTGGCGTGCGCCCCATGCCAGGCAATCGTTTTAACCAGGCATGTGAATGCGTGTTATGATCAATTTGTTGAACAGCTGTATGGAGGATTGCTGATGTTTAGAAATGTGAACCTTACCGCACTCCTATTGATGATTGTGCTGCTGCTTACCTCATGCAGTCTGCCCTCATGGCTTGGTTCACAACCTGACCAAAGCCAGACAACCCAAGCAACCCGAACAACATTACCAACCCCGGAGGATCAGGATGAACAGAGACCTGACCCCGCCACGCCCTCTGCCCTAAGCGAAAATGTGCAGATGGTTGAGCGGACAGTATTGGATGAATCAGTTGACCCACGCTACGAAATTCAGATTGCATTTCCAAATCTGCAAGGTCCCGCAGATTTGGTGGGAGGCTTCAATCAAGAGATTGATGGAATTGTGCAATCGTTGCAGGTGCAATTTCTAAATGATGTGCGAGACAGGCAGGTGGAAACCGATATAGAAGCGCAATCGACAGCCAGCACGCTCACCGTGACATATGAAGTCACTTATTTTGACCAGCAATTCATAAGTGTCTACCTGCTGATGGATCAATATATTGCGATTTCCGCCCATCCATTTTCGTTTTCTAAATCCTTTAACTATAACCTCCAGCAAGGTGAATTTATCCCTATGAGTAATTTGTTCAAGCCTGAGGTAGATCCTGTGGGGGTGATTGTAGACGCCATCGAGCCAGCATTGGAGGGTAAGGGCTTTGGATATCAGGCGGGAACCGCCGCAAATGTGATGGGTACTCGTGAAAACTGGAATTTGCTCCCAGAAGGGTTACGGATCAACTTTGATGTTTACGAAGTCGCCCCTTATGCTGCCGGACCGCAATATTTTATCATCCCTTGGGAAGACATCTCTGGCAGGCTTGACCTTGAAAGCCCTGCAGCAGATTTTATAGATTGATTTAGACAGTTGGACAATGACCTGATGCCATATTCAGGTTCGATGAGGTAATGATGAACAAAAAAGACAAAAACAAAAATGAATTTGAGTACAGCGGGAAAACATTGCTGACGGTATTGGCGCATCCAGATGATGAGACCTTTGGAATGGGCGGCACGCTGGCATTATATGCGCAGCGCGGGGTCAAGGTGCACGTGATTTGCGCCACGCGCGGAGAAGTGGGGGAGATCGACCCTGAATATAAGGAAACGATCAAGAGTGCAGCCTGCCTGCGTACCCAGGAACTGCGCTGTGCCGCGGAGGTACTGGGTGTGGAGAAAGTGCATTTTTTGAACTATCGAGATTCAGGTATGCCCGGTGCCGAGGCGAATAACCATCCCAAAGCCCTGGCAGCCCAGCCGGTAGAAAAGGTTGCACAGGATGTGGCACACCTGATAAGGGAGATTCGGCCGGATGTGGTTTTGACGTTTGACCCGATTGGCGGGTACCGCCACCCGGACCATATTGCCATCCATCAAGCTACTGTGCAGGCTTTTGACCTGGCAGCATCGGCGCAGTTTACTGATCCAGAGGGGTTGCCTGCGCATCAAGCCGAGAGGCTTTATTACCACACCATGAACCGTACCTTCTTGCGAATTATGGTGTGGGTGTTACGCTTGATCGGGAAGAATCCCCGCAAATTTGGCAAGAACAAGGATATCGACCTGGTTTCATTGACGAATGTGGACTTCCCGACCCATGTCAAAATCAATTATCGATCTGTTCGGGATATCCGCGTGAAAGCTGCGGACTGCCATGCCAGCCAGGGCGGGATGAAAATGGATAAGGGATTTCGAGGTTTCCTCAACCGTCTATTCGGCGGGCAACATGAGACTTTTATGCAAGCCTTCCCGCAGCCCCATGCGCGAGATGGTGTGAAAGAGGATTTGTTTTGGCGAGAGGCTGGTGAATAGCGAGTAGTGATCAGGGATTATTTATGAGGTATTAGGAATTTGGGATTTGTTATCAGGTTAATTGGATGAATTGGTTTGGGGTTAGTATTCTCTCTTTCCCATAGATTTAGACGGTTATTAATGAGGGGGTTGGTTCTGCTTGCTTTTTTTATTTAGCATTTGCAGCATTTGATATTGCCAGTCTCTTTCATTTGCGACGGCATTTTCTGCTTCTTCTGAGCTGGCAGCACGGTGGGTGGCTTGCAGGGCATAATTGGCAGCCCCTAAGGCGTGGGCTGCAACATGCGCGGTCGAGACAGCCTGGCCGGCTGCACGTGCCGCAGAACGGGCTGGCGTGTCTTCCCCCACTTCACGCGCAGCGGCATGTGATGCCAAAGCCGCACTGCGGATAACGTTCATACTGAATTTGCCAGTCTCTATCCATTCTTGCAAGGTTTGCAAGGCTTGGTGGGGACGGGCATCATCGGGGTAATCCGCTTCATAAAATGGATGACTCGGTTTGTGCACGCAATTGCCCAGTGGGCTAAGGTCACTTTATCACACATCTCAACCAGTTTTTGCATTTCCTGGTCATGCCGCAGTAAGGAAAACTTTGGTTTTTTCATTCTGGAATCCACTATCTCATTTCTTTTATCTATTTTAACCGATGAGAACCTGAATGGGTAATTCGAGACAGAATTTCTCTCAATGAGGGCAGTATTTCTTACATAAAAACTTAAACAGCAAACTCCCTCAGGATTAACGCAGCCTGAGGGATTTTATTTTGATCGTATTTGTTTGATTTTTACTCAGTATTATTTTGCTGATTCTGGATTACTTCGAACTGCAAACCTGCTTTACCCAGTGTGACCCTGACGGTATCGCCTTCTGTGATCTCGCCGCTGACGACCTTCAACGCTAAGGGGTCCTGCACTTCACGCTGGATGGTGCGCTTGAGCGGCCGTGCGCCAAAGTCCGGGTCGTAACCCTGGTCTGCCAGGTATTCCCGGGCGGATGGGTCTACTTCCAGGGTCAGGCTGCGCTGCTCCATCAGCTTTGCCACCCGTTCAAGCTGGATATCGACGATCTTGGTCAGATCTTCCCTGGTCAGCGGATGGAAAATGACGATCTCATCCACCCGGTTCAGGAATTCAGGGCGGAAGTGCGCTTGAAGCAGACGGTTGATCTGGTCGCGTGATACTTCCTTTATTTGGGATTTGTTTTCGACAGTGCTCATCCATAACTCACTACCCAGGTTGCTGGTCATAATCACGACGGTATTGCGGAAATCAACGGTGCGTCCCTGTCCGTCCGTCAGACGGCCGTCGTCCAAGAGCTGCAGTAGTGCATTGAACACTTCGGCATGCGCTTTTTCAATCTCATCGAACAGCACCACGCTGTAAGGGCGCCGGCGGACGGCTTCCGTCAACTGTCCGCCCTCCTCAAAGCCCACATAGCCGGGCGGGGCACCAAACAGCCTGCTGATCGTGTGCTTTTCCTGGTATTCGCTCATGTCGATCCGCACCATGGCGTTCTCATCATTGAATAGGAATTCTGCAAGAGCGCGTGCCAGCTCGGTCTTGCCGACTCCTGTTGGACCAAGAAAGATGAAGGAGCCAATTGGGCGGTTAGGATCTTGCAGTCCAGCGCGTGCTCGGCGCACTGCATTCGAGACCACTTCAACTGCTTCGTCCTGGCCGATAACGCGGCGGTGCAGACGTTCTTCCATGTGCATCAATTTTTGCATTTCACCTTCCAGCAAGCGAGAGACCGGGATCCCGGTCCAGTTGGCAACGACCTCAGCGATTTCTTCAGCATCCACATCTTCTTTCAGCAGAGGGGATTCTTCCTGCAATTCCTTCAGGTGCTTTTCAGCATTCACTAATTGCGCTTGAATTTCATTTAATGTTCCATAACGCAGACGGGCAGCCTTTTCAAGATCGGCGTGTCGTTCAGCCCGTTCAATCTCGATCTGGGTCTCTTCGATCTCTTCCTTCAGATCGCGGATTTTTTGGATTGCCTCTTTTTCAACCTGCCAGCGTGTTTGCAGTTGGTTCGCCTGCTCACGCAGGTCTGCCAGGTCTTTTTCAATGTTAGCCAGACGTTCTTTTGAGGATTTATCCTTTTCCTTTTGCAGTGCCTGGCGTTCAATTTCGAGCTGCATGATGGAGCGGTCCACCTCATCTAACTGCTGCGGTTTGGAATCGATCTCTGTGCGCAGGCGGGCTGCCGCTTCATCAATCAGATCAATGGCTTTATC
>NPIE01001106.1_pt1 | contig 15012 bp, 14 predicted proteins | sample 8637661 | NCBI WGS metagenome assembly NPIE01 (sample SAMN07420842, study PRJNA396082) | bioreactor metagenome | isolation source: sample BA12 brine-fed electro-methanogenic bioreactor BA | place: Japan: Kochi | collected 2016-12-09 | reverse complement strand
TAATTTTCGAACGCTTATAATATTTATTTCTCATTGTCTTATAAAGAATATTAGAGCATTATACCATGCTATTCTTCACAAGACCCAATTTTATTTGATCTTTCGTCCACAACGTTCTTTGCTTTATCGGCGAACTTCTTAGCTTCATTTTTAATCTCTTCCGAATTTGCCTCTACAACCTCTTTTCTCTCCCTGCCACTATTTTTCTTGTCAGGAATTAACACCCACAGTATTATGTACAGGAAAAGTCCAGATCCGCCTTGCAAAAATGCTATCAAAAAGATTATACGGATTATTAACGGGTCGATTCCCACATACTCGGCAATCCCCGCACACACACCTGCGATCACCTTGTCATCAGATCGCACTATTTTATCTGCCTTCTTACTCATTTAAACTGATATGATAATTTATTTAATAGCTTATTATACACAAAGTTTGCCTTTTTGTGTATAATGTATCGATGAAAAAAGGAAATGAACGAAAAATTGCTTACGCCATGTTGCTTACAAACTCGCTACTTTGGGGTATAGCACCAGGAATTATCAAGATAGGGCTCGAAGAGGTGCATCCGTTTGTTTACTTGTATTACAGGCATCTTATCTGTGCTGTTTTTGTGCTTATATATTTTATTATCTCTGGCAATTTACGCAAGGCGTTTAACATCTTTAAATCGCCTCTGAATCTCATAGTCATGTTCTTATTAACTCCAGGAATTCTTATCGTACAGTTTTACGGGATTAAGATGACAAGCTCCGCCGAGGCATCGATAGCTATAGCCACTGCCCCACTTTTTGCGGCAGTACTAGGTTCCAGATATCTCAAGGAGAAAGTCACTAAAAACGAGAAAATAGGCACTCTCATAGCATTTATCGGGATAATTGCTCTAGCATTATTAGGGGGAGAGGCGAGTGAGATACCGTTGCAGCAAAATATAGCAGGTGTCTCATTAATTTTAATGTCTGCGCTGATATGGGCGGGAGGAAACATTTTATACAAGAAGATCCCAAAAGAAGATCGATTTATGGTCTCGCTGGACTCGTTTTTCATGTCAGTGATAACTTTCTTCTTAATATTTCTCGTATGGGACTGGACACTTATTATTCCGCAAGCCGTATCAGCTCCAACATTCTGGAGTATTATGTACATGGCGATCCCCGGGAGTCTTGTCGCATTCATATTTGTACAAATGGGGATGAGTCTAATTGAAGTCTCTGAAGCTACGATGTTTACATATTTACAGCCCGTCTGGGGTGTTCCATTCGCAATTTTCTTCCTTGGAGAGCATTTTGACTTGATAATGTTTCTTCCAATAGCTATAATAGTAGTCGGAATGTACGTGAATATAAAGGATAAACTTAAATTTATGAAAAACAGAAGATGTTAAAATTCATACAAGGATTATTTGATTCCAACGAAAAGCAGATTAAAAAAGCACAAGTTGTAATTGACACAATTAATTCACTTGAGCCAGCTATGCAGAAGCTTACAGATGAGCAGTTTAAACAGAAGACTGAGCAATTTAAAAAAGAGCTGGCAAAAGCAGACGGGGATAAAGAGAAAGAGAGGGCTATAATGCGCGATATACTTCCCGAAGCTTTCGCATTGGTCCGAGAAGCATCATCTCGTGTAGCTGGACATAGACATTATGACGTACAGGTAATGACTGGCTACTTTCTGTTTGAAAATAATGTGACAGAGGTTTTCACAGGTGAAGGTAAAACTTTGGCTGCAAACCTCCCACTATATCTGTATGCACTGGCTGGTAAAGGTGCACATCTTGTGACCGTAAACGATTATCTGGCAAAAAGAGACGCCGAGTGGAATGGACACATATTTAATCTTCTAGGACTCACCACAGCTGTCGTAAACAACGACGATCAGTTTATATTTATAAATGACGAGCGGATGGCAGCAGAAAAATCAGATTCTGCTGATGCCCTGATATCAGAAAGAAATAAGCGAGTAGAGAAAGTTGGCAGGATGAAATACGACCACATGACGGGAGCCAATTTGCTTGAGTGTACGAAGAAAGAAGCTTACGGAGCTGACATAACTTACGGCACAGCAAGCGAGTTCGGATTTGATTATTTGAGGGATAATATGGTTCTTAAACTTGAAGATCAGGTACAGCGAGATTTGTACTACGCAATTGTAGACGAGGCTGACTCTATCCTTATCGATGAGGCCAGGACGCCGTTGATCATATCGCAGGCAGCCGCAGAATCAAATGAATTGTACTACAAATTTGCACAAATAGTAAAGAATCTAGAGCGTGAAGTAGATTACACGGTCGATGAGAAGGGGCACACGGTGCTTCTTACAGATGAAGGCATGCCCAAGGTAGATAAGGCGCTCGGCACTAAAAATCTTTACAGTGATCCGCTTTATGCCTATCATATTGACAACGCGCTGAAAGCAAAGGAGCTTTATCAGCTTGATGATGAGTATATTATCAGAGATGGACAGATCATGATCGTAGACTCGTTTACCGGCCGGGTTATGGAAGGCAGGCGATACAGTGAAGGACTTCACCAGGCTATTGAAGCGAAAGAGAATGTTGAGGTAAAGAAAGAGTCTAAAACCGTGGCAACAATAACTCTTCAAAACTACTTCCGATTGTACGACTTTCTGGCCGGCATGACGGGTACTGCACTCACTGAAGCAGAGGAGTTCGCTAATATTTACAGCCTCGACGTTATAGTTATCCCGACGAACAAGCCCATTATTAGAAAAGATCATGTCGATGTCGTTTATAAGTCTGAGAACGCCAAATTTAATGCGATCATTGAAGACATAAAAGAGCATTACAAAAAGGAGCAGCCTGTACTTGTCGGTACAACTTCAGTAGAAAAATCGGAACATCTATCAAACCTGCTTAATAAGCACTCAATTCCTCATAATGTACTAAATGCAAAGCAGCACGAGAAAGAGGCAAAGGTTGTAGCAGAAGCTGGGCAAAAAGGCTCTATCACTATAGCTACTAACATGGCGGGGCGAGGTACCGACATTGCTTTAGGTGATGGAGTAAAAGAGCTTGGAGGACTTTATATCATCGGAACGGAGCGCCATGAGGCCAGGCGTATAGATAACCAGCTCAGGGGTCGCTCAGGTCGGCAAGGAGATCCTGGCGAATCTCAGTTCTACGTATCGTTCGATGATGACCTGATGAGAATATTTGGTGGTGAAGGAATGGCAGGGATCATGAATCGTATTGGCATGGATGAAAATATGCCTGTATCAGCATCTCTTCTTGGTAAGACTATCGAGACAGCGCAAAAGAGAGTAGAGTCGCACAACTTCGATATAAGAAAAAGGCTTGTCGAGTATGATGACGTCCTAAATCAGCAGAGAAACATAGTCTACGGTCTACGCAAAAAGCTTCTTAAACTTGCTCAGTCTGCCAAAAAGGATTATGGCGATAGCATAGATCTTATAAAAAAGATCGGTAAATCGGATAACCTCGATATCCCAACACTGATTAATTATCTTGATAGATTTAATATCCGTGATAAAGGCAGCTATAGAAATGAGACTCTTGAAAAAATTATACCTGAGTTTATAAACGATCCTGCTTCAGTTCTGGTATTGAAGAAACTGATTGAACAGATAAGAGGGCTTATCGCAGTACAACTAACCGACGACATGAAGATCGATAATGCAGAAAGCTCAATAATAATTCGACAGTTTCAGTCTATCCTATCAGAAGATCTATGTGTCGTAGTTGCGAAGTCACTGGGCTATAAAGATGAGCTAGCATTTTATCGTGAGGTAGATCAAGAAGATAGCATAGAAAAGAAATCTGATGATCTTATAAGGTTCGCCGCATTCGCTTTCTTATTTCACTACTATGCAGTGTCACCAAACAGTGCAAGAGAAATAAGTCGTGTGTTGTTAGTTCAGACGATAGATCGATTCTGGATGGATCATCTTAGCAGCATGGCTGACTTACGAGAGGGAATTTCCTTACGTGGTATCGCAAATAAGGATCCACTTATTGAGTATAAGAATGAAGGGTTTGCACTATTTGATAAGATGCTGGGCGAGATCGATTCAACAGTTGTAAACAGATTTATGCGAGTAAGGAAAGTAACAAAACAGCAGAAACAGGAGATCGATAAATTGCAGGAAGTACACAAGAAAGATGTAAATATATTAGGATCGAGTACTAAAAATCAATCGCAAACAAATCAGACAGAATCAGAGGCAAAAAAGCCAATAAAAGTTGAGAAGGTGGGAAGAAATGAGCCGTGTCCGTGCGGCAGCGGTAAGAAGTATAAGAAGTGCTGTGGAAAATAAGCGGGGTCTATTTCTCGTAATTTAGCTTATAGGTCTATTGACATAGCTTAGGAAATCATGTAAATTGCACATAAAGAGTTGGTACATAAATCATTAGTGCAATAAAAATTTTTAATAAACTATAGATGGCAGATAATAATAACAATCCCCCTATAATAAACTCTTCGAATAAACCAGTATTTACTATCCAAATCATCCGATACTACTGTACAAACTGTGGCGAGGAGAAAGAGGAGGTTCGGCTATGCTCCACATGCAGCTCATCGATGCGTGTTGTAGAAGTAGTAGAAAAGTACGGAGATGAGGCCAAAGAGTACCTACAGCAATTCAGTAAGAAGCGAGAAGTTACCCTTGAGGGTGTAAGCGACACTGTTGAGATAAATGAGGTAGATCCGCTGGATGAAGAGTTGGAAATATCTGAAAACGAGGCGACTTCATTCTACAACTCTTCTATATTTCCTGATGATGATGATAAACGTGATATTAAAATTAAAAATGGAAGCGGATCACTCGACGATATGCTCGATATACTTGACAGAGATGAGGAGGAAGAGGACGAAGATTTCACGGATATGCTTCTAGATGGGGATGGTGATAATGCCCTCCCTGTATTATAATACTCTTAATGAGTAGTAGTAACCTTTCAGAAGACAGAAAAATAGCTATAATTGCAGAGAGCATGAACGCCTATGGCGGTGGCGACAGACTACTATGTGCGATACATAAGCTCTTTCCTCAAAGCGATGTGTACTGCTCTATATTTAACGAAAAAGAGTATATCGGAAAAATACCGACTCAGTTAATCAGAAAGATCCATCCTCTATGGGGACATCGAGCGACAAATAGATTAGCTAAATCAAGACTGCCCTCCAAGCTTGGCAAGAAGCTGTATAAAACCTTAGGCTACTTAAAATACGAGACTCTGGATCTCTCTGGATATGATATCGTAATTTCTATAACGTCGAGATTTGCCAAATTTGTAATCACTCCTATAAATTGTAAACATATTAACTTTTATCTAACACCACCAGGATATGAGTGGGACGATGCACGTCGCATACTTCTAAAATCAAATTTCATTAAAAACATCTTGGACTCCAATTTTCGCCTGCTTGATATATCTGCAAGCTCACATGCAGACGTCAACGTCTCGATATCTGATTACATAAAGAGGAAAGTAAAAAAATTCTACGGTATCAACAGCTCCGTGATATATCCACCGGTCTCGGATTTCTGGTTTGAAAACGATAATGATAAGCTGCCAGAGAAGATTATAAACGAAGGAGAGTATTTCCTGGTGGTCTCCAGGCTGCACGATTATAAGAGAGTTGACAGAGCTATTCGAGCCTGTATAAAAGCAGATAAACGACTGGTGATAATTGGCAAGGGAGAGCAGGAGAGAGCTTTAAAAAGAGTTGCACGTGGCTTTGAAAATATACAATTCAAAGGATATTTATCAGACGACATGGTCAAGAAGTATTACAGATCTGCCCAAGCCGTAATATTCCCTGGCATAGAAGACTTCGGGCTTGTACCAGTAGAAGCCCAGGCATGCGGCACTCCGGTCATAGCATATGAGGAGGGTGGGGCAACAAAGAGCGTGATTGCTGGTAATACTGGTGAGTTTTTCACAGATGTCGAAGAGTTGGCAAACATTCTTACAAAATTCGATAAACATTTGTACAATAGAGAAGAAACCATATATAATGCTAGATCTTTCTCACAGTTGAAATTTGAAAGCGCAGTCAAGCAGTTGATTATGAAGGCGTAATATGCTATAATAGCTTAACAACATATCTCAGATCTTAATTTATTGTAAGCCTTGTTGGCTTTTTTAATATGGGACAAGCGTCAAAATATATCTTAACCTATATAGCGACAAGTATTCTAGTAACGGGTTGCGGAGCCGACAAAGGGACTAGTGAACCATCTTCTCAACCAAGAATTGTCGCAACTCAGCCGCTTCCTGACATGATGCCTGGTTTCGGCCAAGTAACGCCGACTTCGGAGCCATTAGAAGTATACAGAGCTCCAGAAGAAGTAACTTTTAGAGTCACCACAATAGAGGAGTTAATGGATGTACTTGATTTGATAAATAGTATACAGTATGAGTATGGAGATCAAGTGAACATCATAATGGCCGCTGGAGACTATGCTCTAACTGGGAAACGAGAGACAGTTTCTGATAAACGTGCCGACATACAAAGTCCAGTAGAGCTTAACGTTGGAATGGCGGTAAGAACGAATGCCTCGTTAAGCATAAGGGGCGAACCGACAGAATCCGCCACAGCAAGGATATGGTATGACGGAGGTGCTGTTGATATAGGGATGCTTATAGAGACTCCCGGTGATGTGAATATATCTGAGGTTGAAATCGGCATACAGGAGAGCTCAGTTCTGCCAACAGGAGAGATGCCTGCATTAAGAAGTGCAATCTACATTGACAATCCAGATTTAACAAATCCAGCAGGAAAAGTCTGTATATCCGAAGTCGCAATAGATGGAACTAACTATGGATCACCTGTTGAAAGCCTTGCAGTTAGTGGAATAACTGTAAGAAACAAGAAAGAACTCGGGGTTTATTCAGCTTTACTAACGGGAATAAGTTGGGATGGGATAGCAGGATTTAATGTAAGTGAACTATATATTTCAGATTCCACTATCAGTAGACATACTGACTTGTTGGGGAACATGGGGACAGCAGCAGCGATCGTAACTGCTAAACAGGAGCCTGCCACTCTTACTGTCACAAATTCATCCATATTTAACTTTTTGAAAGGCACTATGATAATCACAGCCGGTGACGTAAATCGTGCAGCTGCTAAGAATGACCGCCTTATTCACAATAATTTGAGGGTAAATAGACAAGCCGGAGAAATGCCGATATACTACATCGTCTTCACATACGGATATTTTTACTCGGAAGGGAGTACATATGATAATGCTATGCAATTTGTTTATAATGCGAACATGTACGTGGTAAAAGATGGTTTTCTAAAACTCGTTGATCCCTATCAAAATCCTGAAGCAATGCAGGCTTACCCGCCATTCCCGTTGAGTATCGCAGGTAGTATAATTAACACAGAAGTAACTACAGAGCGTATAAATAAGCAGACATATCCTTTCTACTCTTTTCTTAGTGAGCATTTCGGAACTGAAAATTCGAATGGAAACAGCTGGACCAGCGAATAAGTATTCTTTGACTAGACAAAAAGCTGACAATTTGACATAATTGAAGTGGTACATTAATACAGCTTAGCATAAAAACTTAATGCCAAAAAAGAAAATAGCTATAGTCTGTGATCGGCTTGACACATGGGGTGGGGCAGAGTTCCATATGCGTGAAATTACAAAAATTCTACCCGAGGCGGATATATTTACCAGTGTAGCCGATTCACAGTTCATACAGGAATATTTTCCTGGTAGAACAATCTACACTACATTCATCCAGAAACTTCCCTTTCAAAAGGCACTGAAACAAGAGTATGTATTATTACAACCACTCGCTTTCTCCCGACTGAATTTCTCGAAATACGATTTGATAATATCGATATCCTCAGGCTTCGCGAAAAACATAAATACCCCCAGACATAGTAAGCATATATACATTTGCCTTACACCGCCAAGATTTTTGTGGCTGGAAAAATCAAGGAAAACCACACAATCCAAAAAGATCACATACAACCTTGTCTACAAGATAATAAAGAAACCGTTACACAATATATTACGCAAGACAGACTATAAATCAGCACAAAAGCCTAGAAAAATACTCGCAAACTCAAAAACAATAGTAAAACGTGTCAAAAAGTATTACGACAGAGACGCTCAGTATATTTATCCGCCGGTAGACCTAAAAAGCATGGAATATCACAACGAGAAGCGTGACGACAAATATCTCTACTTAGGCCGCATCGACGCTTACAAAGGCGTAGAGCTTGCTATACGAGCATGTGTGAAGCTCGGAAAGAAGCTGGTCGTCGCAGGCACAGGTCCGGATATGGAGAGAATGCAGCAGCTGGTAAAAGAGCTCAATGCCGGCAATCTGATAAACTTCCTCGGCTTTGTCTCAGATAAGACAAAAGTAAATCTCTATAATAAGTGTAGAGCTTTAATATTCCCCGTCCTGGATGAAGATTTTGGCATTGTACCGGTTGAAGCTCAAGCATGTGGTTGCCCGGTGATAGCATATCGCAGTGGGGGAGTGCGTGAGACAGTTTCTGACAAACTACCTCAAACGGGAGTTTTCTTTGGAAAGTACAGTTCTCATGCTTTAGCACTCGCTATCAGACGGTTTGAAAAAGCGGATATAGATCCTCGTGATTGTGTCGAGCAGGCAAAGATGTTTTCTACAGAGATTTTTGCATTTAAGATGAGGGAGTATCTTAAAAATGAGCTCCCGGAGTAAAAAAGATACTGTTGTCATAATCAAATCCATTAACTATTCAGAGGCGGATAAAATTGTAACAGTAATCGGAAAAAAGTATGGCAAGTACACGCTTATTGCCAAGGGGGTACGCAAAATCACCAGTAGAAATCGTGCCTCTATCCAGACACTTACTATTTCTGATATATCCTTCTTTCAGAAAAATGGTGATGTCGGATCAAATCTTGGCCTACTTAAAGAGGCAAATACGCATAGGCATATTATAACCGATTATAACCAGCTCAAATACGTAAAACCGATACTTTTTCTGCTAAATAAACTGCTCCCGGAGGCTGATAGCAACGAGGACATATTCACTCTCATTGAGAGCTTGAAATTTGGTTCTGATGAGAAAGCAAATCTGAAAATGACCAATCTGTTTATACTCAAAGCACTTGCACAGCTGGGATTTATCGCAAGCATCGAGAGCTGTAATCTGTGCGATGAGAAGTTTGACAAAGAGAATCCTGCCTATATTGATAAAAGTAATGTGCTTTTCATATGTCAGCACTGCTATGAAAACAACCCGATTTATTCTAAAAGCACAAAAATCGCTAAGCTTTCCGGACTGGGGCTTGAGAGCTTCTCACAGATACTTGATAATTTCATCCAAAAAGTTTATAATAATGGCTGATCAGTTTGATTATAAGGGTATGTAGCTCAATTGGTTAGAGCAAGCGCCTCTTAAGCGTTAGGTTCAGGGTTCGAGTCCCTGCATACCCAGTGTTTAATCCGCATTTCATTAAAAAGTATCCATACTACTTAATTTACTACATACACTTTTAGAATATCAGGACGAGAAGCAAGGTCATGCCATTGCGAGTGAAACGAAGCAGTGGCATGAAGTCCCTGCATACTCAAGTTTTCATTTTAGCTTCTACTGGCATTACCCCCTATCCGTCCAGTATTGATAACAAAAGCTTTATAATTGCCAGCTTTGCTAAACCCAGCGGCCAATGACCATAGATATCTTACGTTGCAATGGACATTCAATCCACAGGCGTTGGCAACTTTTCTTATCATGTCCAGATAACCCCCACGAATCCAGAGACCGTGTACAGAATTAGCCCATTCTTTAGTTGGTGGGTTTTTAACAAATATCTGTTCATTATTATATTGGTTACACAGTCTATGAACAGCAGGATTAGTATACTCAACAAGTACAGGCTTACCATCTGCCTCCTCTAATGCCCTGCGAAATATGAATGCTGGCAATATTTCCTCTAATTGACCTTCACTTTCATCAACACGATCAGCACAGAAACCGACTAATGTATAGGCGGTAGGATCTTCTTCCTCACTGACCTCTCCAATGCCAACTAGCAAGGCTCCGCCAACAAATTTACCATCATTTTCGACGATGACGTACTTCCCCGTTCTTATCCACTCTGCTACAAGCTCTGACGGATATGATGTTAATTCATGAGTTGATGCCATCCTCTTAGCAAACTCACCAGCAAAATGAGCTATCTGATCTTCTGATAATGGTTCCTCGGCGGATTTGACCGCAACTATGTAATTCTCAGATAACATACATTCGTCCGACCATTCTTCAGGCGGAGTGTAATCGAGTGCAATTCCCATATGTGTAAGGGTTAATAATTTAATGCTTCTACATTGTAATTATACCACGAAACACCTGATTTTGTCAATCTTCCTGTAACATATCTTGTGAAGGTCACAGATCATACATCTACTTGACAAGAACAGCCAGGCAGCAATATAATTTACTATGCTGTCTCTAGACAGCAGTTAAATTTTATACAACAGAATAAATATGAAAGACTCTCTCAAGATAGTGACATTTAGCTCAATTGTTTTAGCTTCCTTTTTCCTATTTAACAGCAATGTCCTTGCACAGAAAGATTTCACAAAGACAGTAGAGCTACAAAGTATAGATATCAGAGGGTTTGTAACGAACAACTTGAGCAAAAAAGACTCACCTACGCTAACTGAATCAGAAAAAATCAATACCTCTGGAAATCTAAGATTCTTAATGCCTGGTTTCCCTGCGAGAACATACGCAACTGGAGGTACCTATCACTCTTCTGCTAAATATCTAACAGTTGCGGATGTAAATAACGATAAGAACCAGGAGATCATACTGGCAAGTTTCGCCAACGGTCCACTTAACATTATAAATAGCCGAGGAGAGAATATAAGAACGTATGATCCCGGAAATGGAGTAGTGTCCGCTGCAGCAATTGGCGATTTAATCTACGGAACAACTTATTACGGGACAATATTTGGATATCACTTCCACTCGGGCGAAATTGCCAAGAAATCGGCCTCAAATTATGTGGGATACGCTCCTTCTATGATTTTGACATCTGATAAAAGCGTAAATCTTTTTACAGAAGAGCAGGATCGAAAATTACACGGATACGACAAGCTACTAGGTACTCTACCAGGATGGCCTAACGGGACGGGTCGTTCCCAAGCCATAATGACTCCGACTATCGATGATGTAAACGGTGACGGTGAGCTCGATATGTTTTTTGCATCTGGCAGATCCAATGGAACATCTAATATAAATGCTGTAACATATGGTGGAGAGTCTATTCCTGGATGGCCTAAATCGTTCTCGGCACCAGCAGGCACATTCCCGGTAATCGGCGATGTGGATGGTGATGGACATAAGGAGATAATCTTTAAGGGACTTGGAAGTACATACCAACAGTACAAAGTATACATATATAGTTATGAGGGTGTTCTTAAAAACTCTTTTACTTTCAACGATAGTGTATCTTACGGTAAAAGAATAGCCCTGGCAGATATAGACGGTGATAAAATACCAGAAATTGTAATTCTCTCAGATAATAATATAAGTGCATTTAATTACGATGGGAGCCAAGTCAAGGGATGGCCGCAACAATTCTCCAGTAGATGGACAATCAGCAGTGCTCCAGTCGTCGGGGATATAGATTGTGATGGAAAACCAGAAATAATCTTTACAAGTTCAATGCCTGGCAACGGAATGATTGGTTATATTCACATATATCACAGCGACGGAAGCATCCCAGAATATTGGGATAATGACGAAATGTTAAACATTGGTTCAGGGGGAGTTCCTGCGATAGCAGATATTAACAACACCGGTCGAAATAATCTTGTAATCTTAGCAACCCCATGGGACGGTTACTCTGGCTACAAGGACACTGTCTATGCTTTCGACATGCTCAAGGGGACAGATGATTTCTTTGTCCCTACTTGTACATCGGTAGAGTGGGGGCAGATGGGTGCTGACTCTGGACACTCAAGTAGTTATAAGGCAAACTAAATATGAGTCTTAATACTTACCTTTGCCATATCTTCAACACACATCCAGGCAGATGAAATCCCATATCCTGACTTATCGATCTTAAACGGCTCTACAATTGGTAAAGGATTCGTCAGAAAAATTAAAATACAGTAATTCTTAACTCTGTAATAATCGTTATACTCTCTGGTCTGCAAACAAATATCGTCAGCGTACTTTTCTATGATCTGATCAAATAGCACCTTATCCAGATCGCTAAACTGTAGAACTTTGCTGACCGTTGCAACTGCACAGACAGGGTCACCAGAGTCTTTGAAGTACACTGTATCACCAATACTTATTCTGTCCCACGGAGCGATTCTGTTTTTATACCATCTACTTTCGATTTTCTTCTCACCAGAGAGGATTTTGGATATTAAGCCTAACTTTTTATTCATTATTGCGATGTGATTCATGGTTTGCTCGTTAGATTAAGTTATGACAACCCCATACCTTACTCCGTCAATAAATACCCCTCTCCTCTGACTGATTGAATAATGCCCGGATCAACATTATATTTGCTCAAGATTTTGCGAGTCCTCTTGATCAACTGAGTAATTGCCTGTAAAGAGAATCTATCGATCCACTCCTCCCCCCATAAGCTTTTCGCTATCTCCTCGTGAGTCACAACTTTACCACTATTCGCAATCAACAAAGAGAGTATTTTATTAATTTGAGATGGAAAATATAGACTATTGCCATCTGCAATGATTTCATTATGCCTCTTACTTATTACCTTTCCTTTCTAAAAGCCCAGGCTTTTGAGATACTCCCGGGACTCCAACATAAGAGCTCCTGATTTTTTGTTTCTAGTAGCCGTTAACGTGCGGAATTCTGAGCTTGACACCTTTGACAGGATCGTATCATTAACGAAGCTTTCAGAAACAGCCATTATTTCACCCCACTCAAATTTTGCATACTTGCGAAACACTCTTATTCTTTCAAAAAATATCATTTTGTATATCTCCTTGATATTAGTATCATATCTTGCGAATATATTAATATTTGTTGGGTCATTGAAGAAACTGGAGTACTGTGTGGCAACGGCACCAAACTCCGACACGTAGATGTTAATGGTTTTAAGATTCGTGAAGTAATCAGGCTAGATACTGATAAGCGTTCTCCAGCCATAATCAAATGTTTTTAGAAACCGATTTTGAAATTTCTCCACATCAATGTAGTTGTACGGGATTTTGTTTGCCAGGTCAAGAACAAAACTATCCTTACAGTTTTCTATGGTTTTATGGAATTTCAGGCTTCGTTTCCAAAACTGTTTATCGATATTTTCAATTCGCGGAAAGTATATCACCCTGTTGTTTCCTTCTATCAGATAGGGGAGTACACAAAAGTTGTTTTCCTTAAAAAAGTTTGAGTATATGTTTTCAGCTGAAGCTAGTATTACTATTGTTTCAGTAACGGGAGTCCTGTGGAAGTTAATTTTGGGCTGTTTCGACGTACTCATGAATTAATTATATCATATTCCGCAACTTTTGTCATTTTATGATCATGAAGAGTCACGGGTTAAGGTATATAATTAATAAAAAATGATTTATTTTTAACTTTGATAAGTTACGTGTTATGGTAGAAGATCCTAATGCTGAGGATGAAGTGACATATAGAGAAAAAGAAGGCTATGATCACACGCTTTTTTTAGGCGGAGATATTGCCGAAAAATTAGCTTCCGTGCTAGGTGGTCGGCAAGACTTTTGTTACATGAGCGGAATGCCTGGTTGTGGAATAAGCTGGCTTTTACAGGAGGTTGTTTGGACATACGAGAATCATAGGGCTTACGAGGGCCAGTGTCCATCAAAATATTTTACTTTAAGTCCAGATGGCGAAATTTCAGCGGGAATAGATACTCTATTTAATGAGATAAGGGATTTTTTGGCAGAAGAGAAAGTTGAGTCTAGAAGCGGATTAAATTTTGCTGTTTGTGCTGTAGATCTAACTGGAACAACATTAACTGATGAAGATCTTGAGGTAATTGGGTCTGGACTGAATAGAATAAAACAGGATAGTCGTGCAGGCGGAAACCGTAACAATCTTAAACTCTTCTTAGGATTGCCTAAAGAAGCAAATCCTTATCATATTCGTAAAAAGGGCTATTATATTAGAGATGGAGCAGTAGATCTTAATCCTTATGAACTCCTAGATCCTTCAATCATAGCAGCGATTTCTCAAGGGTTGGAATCAAAATACCCCCAAATAGGATACGACGATATAGAAAGATTGGTGCTTCAGACAGGTGGACATCTTGGCCTTGTGACGGAGATACTCAATAAAACAGATGGAGATTATAATCCAGAAGTCGTTGCGGCAGAATGTGAAAATTTCCTTATTCAAAAGATACCTTTTTTAAACAATTTTGAGCAGTTCAAGGATCAATATCCGTGGCTTGCACTAAGATCGTTAACTCCTGAGTTACTGGTACGACTGAAATTGGTACACTCCAGAAATGAAGGATTTAAATTGCTTAATTCAGATCCATTTTTTAGATACTTACATTTTGGGCTTGAAAATAGCGGACATCTTCCGTTGGCATCTCAAAAGCGCTACGATTATCACCCTGATTTTCAACTTTCTAGCATTGCCAGAACATTATTACTAATAAGAGATCCAGATGCTTATAGAGAAATGGTAGATGTTCAAAACACTTTAAACATCGAGTCAGCCAAATCGTGCATTGAACAGCAATCGCCTGAATTAAACCGCAGATACGCATACAATACAGCAAAACATATCTATCGGTGCATGAGAAGTGCATATGAAGCTGGTGGTACAGGACAAGTCAGAACAGTGACATATGAGCTATTAGGATTGGTGAATGAAAAGATTCAGGGCGTAGCTGATCTCGATCCTTATGCATTAGGAGACATAATAAACGCTCTAATTAATTTTGTAGCTGAAAAACAAGAAGAAGTAATAAACCCCGATTTTATAAGAGATTGTCAAGATCTCATAAAATACTTTAATGTTGGATTATGAAATCTTT
>NPIE01018275.1_pt1 | contig 15022 bp, 13 predicted proteins | sample 8637661 | NCBI WGS metagenome assembly NPIE01 (sample SAMN07420842, study PRJNA396082) | bioreactor metagenome | isolation source: sample BA12 brine-fed electro-methanogenic bioreactor BA | place: Japan: Kochi | collected 2016-12-09 | reverse complement strand
GTGGAGGTACGTCAAAGACGCCGGCTATAACGACGGCACCTGCTGGGTCGACGCCATCCAATGGTCCGGCGGCGTTCCCGAATCGGGCGGCGCCGACTGGGAGCAGATCACCTATACCTACGACCCCGCAGGCCGTCGGATTGCCAAGGACGTCGATGGCGAAGTCACGAAATATCTGTACGATGGCGACCAGTGCATCGCCGAGTACGACGGGAGCGACAATCTCCTGCGCAAGTACATTCATGGCCCATGCATCGACGAGCCCATCTGCATGGTGGAGTCGTCGGGCAGTTACGCCGGCTCGTACTACTACCATTACGACGCCTTGGGCAGCGTCGTTGCACTGACCGATGCAGGCGGGGATGTTGTTCAGCTTTACGAATACTCGATCTATGGCGAAGTCGCGGCGAGCGATGCGAACCATCCCAACCGTTTCATGTTCACGGGGCGCGAGTTCGACCCCGAAACCGGCCTCTACTACTACCGCGCTCGATACTACAACGCATCCATAGGCTGCTTCCTCGAAACCGATCCCATCGGCTACACCGCTGGAATGAACATATACACCTACTGCTGGAACAGCCCTCTGACGTTCGTAGACCATTCCGGGTACGAGCCCACATACCGTTACGTAGAAGGAGGAAATCCAGCCTGGCAGTGGGAGCGTCCTCCCGGATTCCCGTCGTTGGAAATCGTACCAGGCAGTACGTCCCCTGGGCCCTACTTCATGCAACAAAAGGACATGTCCTGCTGTGCAGCTGCAATCCTGAACGTGTGGTTGACCATAGGAGATGCGTCCAGACTAAGCCGGTGCGCGACAGATGTGGCATGCGAGAGGAGGGTACGAAGTAGCCTCGCGGCCGCATGCGCTGTTCGAGCGTTACCAGCTCCTCAACTGGACGAGTGGTGGGCTCGCATGGGAATCTGGGAAGATGGTGGGTTCGAAGCTGTTGTTGCCGTTCTCGGGACAACCGACGGCAAGGGCTGGAGAGTGCGGACGAGGTGCGGGATTGGGCCGATCGTTCGCACAATGCGCGCCACCAAGAGGCCGGTGATCGTCGCCATTGACTTGAATAGAGGGGCAACAAATAAGGCCGCTTGGCATGCTGTGACTATCGTATATACACCGGAGTCCCTTGTGGATCACTTGGTCGATGAATACGGTGGCGAGCGCAGTGACTACAAGTATTCAGTGATTGACGGACAACACGACTACCCGAACTGGTTCGACGAAGATGGTCTGGCAGATTACCTTGCCTACTTCGGCCTGAAGGATGACTGGGTGTCAAGTGTGTTGTAGGGTATATAGTGCTTGTCGTATTCCTGTAGCATCACAGGGGTATCCTGTTCAGAACGCGCCTGTGAACTTAGTTGCCGTCATATGGAAACACGACTCTTCTTCTAGTTCTGGTCAAGGAATATTCCGATGTCGATACGTATACATTCATGCGCGATCTTGAGTTGGATAGTCCTGTTCACCGGGTGCGATGGACAGAGGCCGAAGGAGGCAGGAGCGCGATTGCACGAGGCCGTGGCGGCCAATAGGCTTGATCTCGTGGAGTCTCTTCTTGAAGAGGGTGCCGACGTCAACTTCCAGGACCGACGCTATGGGAAGACGCCTCTTCATATAGCAGTTGAGAATGGCCGGGCGGAACTGGTCGAACTGCTGCTGAGGGAGGGGGCAGACGTCAACGCCAGAGATGACGTCTGTGGCTACACCGCCTTACACTACGCTGCTTGTGTCGGGAATGAGACCATTGCGGCGACTTTGTTGAGCGAGGGAGCCGGGGTCAATGCGAGGAGCCAATCCCACGAGACTCCTTTGCACTGCGCTGCCGAATACAACCATGGAGGCATGGCCCAGTTGCTTCTTCGGCATGGGGCCGAGATCAATGCCGTTACGACGCTTGACCAGACTCCACTTCACTTGGCATGCAGCAGGGCGCACGAGGCCATTACCAAGGTTCTTGTAGCACATGACGCCAATGTCAATGCCAAGGATCGCAGGGGCCGTCACCCGGTTGATTATGTCATCCTGGCGGGATCTCGGACACTGGTCGAACTCCTTGCCGACAACGGAGCCGATCTGGCCGTTGCGGGACAGAACGGGGAAGGTGCCGGCGTGTTTGCCATGCGGTGCGGGCAGAAGGCAATAGCTGACTATCTAGTCAAGAACAAGGGAACCGCCCTGACCGTCCACCTTGCGGCTTATCTGGGAGACTTGGAGGCACTCAAGGGCTTCCTCGATAGACGCGCTGACATCGACATGCGAGACACGGACGGCTGTACGCCATTGCATGCTGCCGCCAGAGGCGGTGAACTTGCGGCGACGGGCTTTTTGCTCGCCAGCGGGGCCAGCCCGAACGCTGAAGACAACCGAGGCGATGCTCCGCTCCACGAGGCGGCCTATCGTGGTAATCCTGAAGTCATAGAGGCCTTATTGGCCCATGGGGCAAGTGTGAACGCCGTCGGAGATGGCGGTTGGACGCCACTCCACTTTGCAGCCGCAGGAGGTCAGATAGAGGCGGCCAGAGTGCTCATTGCCCACGGCGCCGAGGTAAACGCGACAGATGAGGTCGGCATGACGCCATTGCACACAGCTTCACGCGCAGGCCATAAGGATTTGGTTCAATTTCTCTTGGGATCGGGTGCTGATGTTGCGGTAAAGGACAATTCGAACTCGACGCCCGTGGATCTAGCGGTGCACAGTGGTCACGAGGACGTTGTCGAGTTGCTACGCAGCCACACCCCATAAATCGCAGAGGTAACCTCCGCCAAAACCGGGATCTACCCCTGTTACTGAGATATGCCTACAGCTACGACGACGTGGGCAACCGGCTGAGCATGTCGGTCACCGACAGCAGCGGGACGAAGATCCACGTGTACGACTACGACAACATCTACCAGGTCACCGACGTCAACTATCCCGAGGATCTCGATTACCTGGCCACCGATACGACGTTCAACTACGACGAGGTGGGCAACCGCAGCTCGGTGGTCGACGACGCCGGAACGGTCAATTACACCGCCAATGACCTGAACCAGTACACCGCCGTCGCGGACGCCAACTTCGTCTATGACGACAATGGCAACATGGTCCCCATTACGATCACCTAAAAGCCTCCTCGTCCCTGTCCGCCTCCCACGCATCCGCGCATTGACGCTTCCCCGCTTCCGCCTCCGCAGCAGGGCAAAAAAAGCAGAGAATTCTTTCCAATACCCCCGTTTCCTGGTATAGGTAGACCCAACGATGCAGCACCGGGCATCCCTTGTACGTTCGTTTCATCTTGGCCGCCGTTGGCTGGAATGCCCCCAATGCGTTCTTGCGGTTCACAGGAAAGGAATGGTCAATGAACATCTATGTGGGCAATCTGGCGGCCGGCGTGAGCGAAGATGATCTGCGCAGCGCCTTCGAGACCTTTGGCGAGGTAGCCGGGGTCAAAATCGTGCGGGACGGCGCCACCGGCGAATCGCGTGGCTTCGGCTTCGTCACCATGCCGAACGACGACGAAGGCCGCGCCGCAGTGGAGGAAATGAACGGCAAGGACTACCAGGGCCAGGAACTGAAGGTCGAGCCGGGCCGGAGCCGCACCGGCTCTCCCGGATTCGGTGGCGGCGGTGGACGTTCCGGCGGTCGTCCCGGAGGAGGCAGACCCGGCGGTCGCCCCGGCGGAAGGCCTGGCGGCGGACGCCCCGGAGGTCGCCCCGGCGGCAGACCTGGTGGTGGTGGCGGCCGCCCCGGCGGACCGGGCCGAGGCCCCGGACGCGGACGCGGCCCCATGTAACAGGCCCATACGCCGCAATTCGATCACAACCATCTCAGCCCCAATCCACGGTCGGACCGGCAACGGTTCGACCGTGGGATTCAGTTCGCCTCCGCCAGATCCACAAAGACGATGCTCGACGGGTTCCCCACCGCTGCGTAGTGCCCGGTAAAGGCCAGCCCGCCCGTCTCCCGATCCACGCGAAAGACCGCGAGATGGTCGCCCCGCTGGTTGCACGAGTACAGGAACCGCCCCGTCGGGTCGAAGTTGAAGCTGCGCGGATAGTTCCCGCGCGTCCACTCCTCTCCGACATACTCCAGCACCCCGCCCTCGCCGATCTCAAAGATCGCGATGCTGTCGTGCAGGAGGTTGCCCGCATACAGAAACCGCCCGTCGGCACTGACCAGGATCTCCGAACAGAAGTTGCTGCCCGCGAACCCGCGCGGCAGCGTGGAAATCGTCTGCTTCGCGGTCAACCGACCCTCCGATCCGTCGTAATCGAACCCAACGACGGTCGAGCCTTCCTCCTGAATGGAATAGAACCAGCGCCCGTTCGGATGGAAGCAGAAGTGCCTGGGCCCATCGCCGGGCGGCAGCGAAACGGAAGGCGGATCGTTCGGATGCAGCACGCCGTGCTCGTCGTCGAACCTCCATACGAAGATCCGATCCAGTCCCAGGTCCACATGCAGAACGAAGCGTCCGAAGGCATCCGCCTGGATCATGTGCGCGTGCGTCCGATCGTGCCCGCTGAAGGCAAAACTCCCAGGCGGAGCGTTCGTCGCCCTCGTCGGTCCCAGCGTCCCCGCGTCCGTCTTGACGTCGCTGGCGTCGCCCAGGCTGCCGTCAGCCCGAATCGGCTGACCGCCATTTCCGTGTTCTGGCGCGACGTGGAGGGAGCCCACCTGCCCAACGGAGTCAGCTTTGAGTCCTCTTACGAGGAAGTGAAGTCTGCTTTCGCCGAACCCATCGAGGCCACCGACTCCAGGCTTCGGTTCCGAACAGAGCAGGGCTATACCGCCGAGTTTATGTTTATCGCCGATGAATCGGCGTCGGACAAACGCAAGCTCGTGGACATCAAGATCTCCTGCCCCACGTCAGGCAACCCCGGGACCAGCCCCTATTTCTTCGGTCTCTAGTAGATCTCACCACACCGTTCCGTACTGTCCACAGGAGACGAGATGAGCGGGAGAAAACAGGAGAGTGCGCGCCTTGCCGCCGTGGTCGTTCTTGCCTTGGGCGGATGCCATGGGCACAGGATGGACACGATCGCGCCACAGCAGCACCAGGCGGAGGACCAGGTTGGCCACTTCGACACCGAGATCGAACGGCAAGCCATCTTGGACATGTTCGACGAAACGTCACGCGAGCTTCTCGCGGCCCGATCGCGCCTGCTCTGCGAAACCGATCACCACGCCCTGCGCGAGACCTGCCGGCAGGTCGCGATCGAATTCGAGCCGGGACTCTACGTGTGGCGCCGTCTCTCGCCCGAAGCAATCGCACCCTGGCCCGATGTGATCCGCAATCTGCACCCGCACGCCTTGACGATCGACAAGAGCGGACGCGTACAAATCGAGATGTCCACGATGACCCGGGAGTCCTTGGGAGTGCCTTACTACCCTGAACACATGGCCCATCTCATCGGTGGAGATCGCAAGCTGCTGGACCGCCTATGGTACTACGACAGCAGCTACCTCCCCGATCCCGCCGAGCACGACCGCACCATCGACACCCTACTTCGCGGATGTGGCAAGCTCTGACACATGGTGGGTGGCGGACCGCCGCACTGGCTACCGGCTCTGCTGCACACAGTAGAGAAAGCGGTTCGAGCGGAGGAACAGGCGCTGGTTGCTGATCGCCGGGGAGGCATTGAAGTCGCTCGCATCGAAGGCGAACCGGTTGTGAGCGAGGATCCGGAACTCCGCCCGGGCCGGCAATACGAACGTGCCGCCCTTCCGTGTCACGACATAGATCCGCCCCTCGGCCGCCACCACCGACGCATAGACCGCAAATCGCTCCACGACGGGCAGCTTCTCCCGGTACCGAAGCGTCCCCGTGGCGGTTTCCACACAACACGCCTGGCCGTAGGCGTCCACCCAATACATCAGCCCGTCCACAATCACCGGTGATGGCGGGCTCGCGACATCCTTGCTCGACCACACGATGTGCGTGTCGGTCACATCGCCCCGCCCGCCGAGCCGCACCGCCAGAGAGCCATGCTGACGCGGACCGCCGCCGTGGATGTAGGCCACGCCGTCATGAACGACCGGGCTGGGGATCATGTCGTCATCGATACCCGTCCGTGCCAACCAGAGCTCCTCGCCCGTCTGCGGATCCAGTCCCCACACGACCGACGGAACCGTTACCACCAGCTCCGCCCCGCCCTCTCGCTCCGCCACCACCGGGGTACTGAACGACAGACCCGTCTCGGACAGGTCCTTCCTCCAGACGTGCCGCCCCGTCCGCGCGTCCAGTGCGTACAGCGCCTTGCTCTCATCCCACGCGTTGACGAAGACCAGGTCCTGGTAGAGGGCCGGGCTCGTCGCCGCTCCCCAGCGCTTTGAATCCGACCCGACACCCACATCGGTCCGCCAGAGCGGTTCGCCGTTCGGGTCGAAGGCAAGAACGCCCGTCTTGCCGAAGAACGCGTAGACCCGACGCCCGTCGGTCGCCGGCGTCTGGCTGGCAAAGCCGTGCTCGCGCAACATCCCCCGGAAGGCATCCTCGCGAACCGTCGCCGGCACCACCCGGTCCCAGAGCACCTCGCCATCCACAGCCCGCACGCACACGAGATGACGCTCCAGACCGTTTGGATCGCCCGGGTCGTTCGGGTCGAGACCATAACCGTCATAACACGTCACGTACACCCGATCGCCAAAGACGATGGGGCTCGACGACCCCGGCCCGGGCAACCGCGCCTTCCACGCCAGGTTCTCCGTCTCGCTCCACGTCAGAGCCAGACCTGTCTCCTCGCTGACGCCGCGCGACCCCGGCCCGCGGAACCCCGCCCAATCCGCCGCCGATACATGCCCTGCGCCGATCATCGCACCAACCACGATCCATGCCGCGATATTCCGCTTCACCGTATGGCTCCCTATGCCCGTCCGTTTCATCGACGTATTCCCGGTCCTGTGGGAAAATCCTCCTGGCGCCGCCTTCCGCCGGACGCATTGTACCGACCGCGTCCCGCCGTGGGCAGCGTTTTCCGCAACAACCGATGGGCATGTGTCTGTAAAGGTATCGGGGCATCGCTGTCTTCCAGGGGCGGAGGGGCCGGGGTGGCAGCCTCAAGCCCGCAGGGCTTGGGGATGGCTTAAAGCGCTGCCCTCCCCGGACACGTGAGCGGCACTGGACGCCGCCAGGCGCCTTCTGCTAGAATACACCCAAAACGTGCGAAGGGAGGCCATGCACCGAGAGTGTGAGGGCCCCGCCGAAGATGTGACGGCTGACCCTGTCGGGAAATGAGATGAGCGGGAGAAAACAGGAGAGTGCGTGCCTTGCCGCCGTGGTCGTTCTTGCCCTGGGTGGTTGCGTCAAACTGCGATCGATGAGACCGGGCGAAGCGTAGCGAACTTTGAGCCAGGAGAGGATTATGAAGTCGAAGTGCGGACGGGTCTCCAGATCACTAATCGTAGCGGTCGTACTGCTGGGCGCTGTCGCGGTCCTGTTTAGTCTGTTCGTGGTCCGCCCTATCAGGCGGGAAGCGAAGGCGTCCCGGGAGAGGCTCGTGCACCTGCTCTGCGAAACCGACTACGAGGCCCTGCTGACAGCGTGCCGAGACCTGTCGAATCGCGTTGCCGAAGGACGGCTCCAGCCGGGCACTTATGGCGTCCGAAGAGGGCGGGCCCATGAGGTCTCGCATTTCCCCGAAGCGATTCTGGCTATACAGCCGGCATTCGTGAGGATCATGAACGATGGTCGCGTCTTCGTCGAGATGTTTGGGCTTCCCAGCTACGGCGCGGTCGCCTATCCGGAGGGCTATGAGTTGGGTACCCACCATGCGGGGGACGTGGAACTGGTGCCCGGCCTGTGGTACTACGATGAAGACTACGACCGGTACACCGATCGACAGCGGGACATCGATGCGCTCGTGGAACGCGGGCGTCAACGCCTCAATGAATAGCCTCCCGCCAGTGCGTGGCAACCGCGTCAGTAGCCCGCCGACGCGGTCCTCGTCGGGGACGACCCGCTCGACTGCTGCACGAGCCGCGTCACCTCGCTCTGGAGCTCGCCCCAAGGGCTGAAACTCCCCGCCACATTGCCCTGCGGATCGACGATCACCGTCACAGGCCAGTGGTCGATGCCGTACGCTGCGTGGATCTCGCCCCAGCCGTCCCCCGTGTCCAGACCGACCGGGAACGGAAGATCGCGACGACCCCAATAGAGTCGGTGCGCCTCCACGAGCTTATCGTCCAACGCCTCCACGCTGGCGACGGAATTGTCATGGACCCCGATGATGGTCACGCCTCGCTCCGACCAGAGGTCGTGCAGTTCGATCAACTGGGGCATGGTCCGCAGGCACGGCCGGCTCCAACTCCCCCAGAAGACCAGCACCACCACCTGCCCCACGAGTCGATCCAGGCCGACCGGGGGCTCGCCGCGCCAGACGCTGATGTCCTTCAGGCGGGGCGCGGGCTTGCCGTACAACTCCGCCAACGTTGTCGGAGCCAGGTCCACCACGCCCCCGTCCAGGTCGCGCTGATCGGGTTCGATCTCCAATGGCCAGCGCACGCGCTCCGTCTCGATGCCCGCCGGCCCTTCCCCCACGCACTCCAGCACGTACCGCCCGCTCGGCAGCAGAAACTCATACCGCCCCTGTTCCGAAACGAAGTACATCAGCAACCGGTCGCGCGAATCGTACAGAAAGGCCACCGTCTTCGAGAGCGGATAACCCAGTCGCTCGAACCCCCGACTGGTCAACGCGCCGTGTACCCGACAGGCGGGCTCCAGACGGATGTCCACCCGACTGCCCGTGCTCCCTTCCAGCACTTGCTTGTAACCGACCCAGCCGCGAGGCTCGTAGATCGCGTAGAAGTTCCGATGCTTCGCATCCTCCTCCACCAGCGTGACATACCCGTGCGCGTCCGAATAGAAGGGCCACGACCGCTTCTCGCCACGCAGCCACATCAGGATCGTCTGAGGAGGATGCCCGTGGCTATCCTCGAAGATGTTGAGTCCCGTGCCGACCTTGGCGCCCGAGACCGAGATGCCGTCGGGACCCACCGTACGCAGCACCAGATTCCTGCCGTCCGGCGTCGTACTTTCGCCCTCCGCGCCGCGGACCGCCGGCGTCCCCGGCAGGATGCCCGCCAGGACCACAACGAACAGAACCAACCAACCTGCCCGCCTCGCATTCATGTCATGCTGCCCCCAAAGACGTCCGCCGGCCCCCAGGCCGCAGACGCTGCCATCACATTCCCTCATCAATTCCCCGGACGTGGACGTCGCCGCCGTCCGGCTCCTCGTGAACGCCGATACCTCTGTCAAATACCGGCCTTTCCTTAAAAGACTATCGTTAATAATGATAGCCCTCCCAAAGGGCATAATCCGCACGGGAAAAGCAAATGGCTCGCGTTTCTACAGCAAATGGCGGACCGTCCCGAGCATCGGATGCAAGCGAGACCCCTCCCGACAACAGTCCCCCTCTTTGTGCGGACCTCCCGCTCTCCGGGACAATCCGGTTCCGGCGTGGGTTGGCGTCCGGTAAAGAACCCACGGTCGCCACTGGAGGCGCATCGGCTCGCTCGTCACGACCCTCCGCAGGACACTGGGAAACGTCGGGTAGCCTGCCCTGTCCGTCGCTCGCCATGCATCCGCGCCATACGGTGAACCGTCACGTGGAAGACCCCGTCGCCGATCAGGGAACACACGGATTTCGCCCTCACACGCGCGAATAAACGCACAAGGCGCGCGCAAATAGCCCGCCTTGTGATACAAAATTCCCGTCCCCCTCTCGTTTTACCGGACGCACCGACGCTTCGATCGCCAATCGGCGCGCACCGCTCCTGTGATCCGCAGGCTCCCCTCGTCCCCGCGCGTCCCTGGCTCTGCAACCCCCTTCGAAAGGACCGATGCGATCGAGCAGGCTCAGCCCTCGACGGCGTACGTTCCCTCCACAACCTGATCGAGCACGCTCTCCAACTCGCCCATCGGGTGCCCCAGCCAGACGACCTTGCCGTCCGCGTTGACGACGAAGGCCGTGGGAATGCCCCCCTGCTTGAAAGCAGTCATATAGCCCTCAACCACGTTGCCCGCGGTATCGACCGCCACGTGGTAGTCCATCTCGTCGCCCTTGTCCGCCACGAACGGTGTGACCGCCGATACCTCCTCATTCGACACGCCCACGAACACGACCCGCTCACCGTACTTATTCGCCAGTTCGGTCAGATGCGGAATGCTCTCCCGACAGGGCGGACACCACGTCGCCCAGAATTCCACCACGTACACCTTCCCCGGTGAAATCGACACCGGAGAGCCCTTCACCCACGTCAGCCCGTTCAGCGGATACGCCGCATCGCCCAGTTTCGTAGGCATGGCCGCCGCGGTCGCCTCACCCGCGTCATCCGAGATGCCCCGCCCCGCCTCCGAAGGCACCGGCGCCGCCGGCGTCTCCTCGCTCGCCTGCCCGGGTTCCTCTCGGCTGCCGCACCCCGCCACAACCGCCATCGCCAACAGGAGTATGCCCACATACGTCTTCATCAGTTGCCCTTTCGACATCTGTCCCCGATTCAGTCGTTTTCAATCGCCGCGTCCCCACGGACGCCTTCTCATCTTACCCTGTCCCGTCTCCATACGCCACCCTCCGTCCGGAGTTCGACCCGATCCCACGCCCCCTCTCCCCCTCCGCCGTATCGTCTCGACCACCAACACCCGCCTTGTCTTCCTGAACGAACTGAAGAGCTTGTCCTGAGTCTGCCGAAGGCGGCCGGCAGCCTCAATCCGCAAGGCGGGTGGCAACCTCGAGCCCGAGCGAAGCGCAGGCTTGAGGATGGTCTCATCCGCCACCGCCCCCCGTCGTCCTCTTGAATCGAGTCAGACCTTCCGGAGATTCCTGTAACACACGCCCGCAACGCCCGTCTTTGAAAGCAGCGAACCCCGGCCCACGCGCCGAATGGTCGCATCCGCCCCGGGGATTCCGTGGAGGTTTGGACATGGCCAAGACGATGGGAGTCGCGTGCCTCGTACTCGCACTCGCCGCCGCAGCGGACGCGGTAGATGATTCGACCGAACACGTCCGCGTCGAACGCATCAGCCCCCGCGTGCTGTTAGCCCACTGGATCGGACCCGACCGCTTATGTCACCTCGTCGCGATCCAGTCACAACAGGGCCTCGTCTTCATCGACACGGAAATGTCGCCGCGAAACACGACCCCGATCAAAGAGCGTATCGAGCGAGAATTCGACCGAAGCGACTGGATCTACCTCATCAACACGCATGGCCACCACGCCGGCGGCAACGGCGCCTTCCCGAACGTCCCCCTCGTCGCCCACGAGAATCTCGCTCCCGAGATCCAGTGGCGCATCGACACCCAGACCGATCCCTTCCGCCGCCGCAAGACCCTCGACGACGCCAGGCAGGTCCTCACCACCCTGCGAACCAACCTGCGGCAATACGGCGGCAACCGCGCCTACGCCCGCCTCATGCGCAGCGAAATCCGCTACTGGGAACTCTACATCGAGGACCTGGAAGCAGGCTACGAGGTGCGCAAACCCACCCTCACCTTTGCCGATCGCCACACGCTCGACCTGGGCGATATGACGCTCGAACTCGTCTACTTCGGCGCCGGACACAGCACCTCCGACATCCTGGTCTACCTGCCCCAGGAGCAGTTGCTGTTCACCGGCGCCGTCGCCTACCAGCGACGTCATCTGCCCGAATTTGGCGAGGCATCGCAGATCGCCGACCTCCGCCGCTCCATCGCCGTGCTCGACGAATTCCTCTCCCCCGAGGTGCCCATCCGTCGCGTCATCCCCTCGCACAACCCGTCCCCCCTCCAGAAGAAGGACCTCGCTCTGCTTCGCGACTACTATCAGAGAATGCTCTCCGGCGTCCGCGCCGCCCAGCGACAAGGGTTGACTCTGGAACAGGCGGCCACCCGTCTGGCCCAGCGCCAGGAGTTCCCCCCCTTCCTCGAGCCCCCGCCCGGGCACTGGGCCTATGGCCTCCACGACCGAAACCTCCGCCACCTCTGGCGCCTCTGCCAACAGCGACCGCCCCCCGCCGCACCGGCGCAGACCGGAGATTGAGCGAGCAAATATCGTCAGGGCCACACGACAGGCGCCTGACCCGTTCGTAGTGGCGTCGTGAGACGCTACTCTCGACCGTCGGTGCCGGTCCTCGTAAACAGCGTATGCCCGCATGGGCACGCTATAAATAAGGAGATCTCAGATGACTAAGACCGCTTGCGCCGCGTGGTTCATGTCGTTGCTCCTCGCCCACATGGCGATCGCCTCCAGCGAGTACGTCCGCATCGAACGCCTCAGCGACCGCGTACTGCTCGCCTACTGGATCGGCACCGGCCGATGCAACCTCACCGTGATCCAGTCCGAGAAAGGCCTGGTGATCGTCGACACGGAGATGTCCCCGCGCATCATGGCGCCGATCAAGGAGCGGGTCGAACGCGAACTCCGACGAAACGACTGGGCCTACGTGATCAACACCCACGCCCACATGCACCACGCCGGAGGCAACGCTCTCTTCCCCGATGCCGTCGTCCTCGGACACGAGAACCTCGCCGAAGACATGCAGTGGCTCGTCGACAGGCAATCCGATCCCGACCGTAAACAGAGGGTGCTCGACGACGTCACCCGCACCCTCCGGACCCTCCGCACCAACCTCCGCCAGGTCGGCGGCAACCGCGCCGTCGCCCGCAGAATCCATGGTGAAATCGAGTTCTGGGCCCTCCATATGCAAGACCTCCAGGAAGGCTACGAAATCGTCCGCCCCGCCCTCACCTTCGCCGACCGCCACACCCTGGACCTCGGAGACATCACCCTCGAACTGATCTTCTTCGGCAAAGGTCACAGCCTCTCCGACACCCTCGTCTACATCCCCCAGGAGAAGCTGCTCGTCACCGGCGCCGTCGCCTATCAGCGCGCGCACCTGCCCGAGATTGGCGAGCGCTCCACCCTCACTGACGTGCAGCGATTCCTCACCGTGCTCGACGAGCTCCTCGCCCCCGACGTGCCCCTTCGCTACGTCATCCCCTCGCACAGCCCCCCCTTGCAGAAGAAGGACCTCCAGCCCATCCGCACCTATTACCAGAGGATGCTCGCCGGCGTCCGCGCCGCCCGGCGCGAAGGCCTCACCTTCGAACAGGCCGCCCAGAGACTCTCCCAGCCCCGGGCTTTCCGCACCTACCTGGAACCGCCCCCCGGACACTGGGCCCATGGCATGCACCAGCGCAACCTCCGAAACCTCTGGCGCCTCTGCGAAACCCAAACCCCTTCCGACGCACCGTAGCGCCGCCTGCGCCCCGCCCCGCGCATACAAGGGCAGTCATGCACCCGCCTCCAATCCGCGCGTGCATGACTGCCTTGTCTCTCGACTCCGCCTTGGGTTCGCGTCGAGTCGATTCTCTCCTCACGTCAGGCGGCGCTTCCGTCCGGATCAGATCCGAAACAGCAGACCCGCGTTGATCGCCACCCCGTCGACGTCCGCCTCGTCCAGGTCCCCCAGTTCGTCTTCCGCATCATCCAGGTCGGATTCCAGGAACAGCCAGCGCGCCTCCACCAGGAACGATACCCGTTCCATCCCGATCTCCAGACCCACCAGCGGGAAGAACCCGACCTCGTCGTCCAGGTCGAACCCGTCCGCGTCGAAAATGTAATAGCCGCCGCCGACGCCCGCATACGGAACGATCTTTTCGTCCGCCAGGGGGATGTTCACCAGCGCCGCCAGTTCCAGCGGGATCATATCCACGTCCGGATCGTCGAACATGATCCAGCTCGCCCGCGCATCGATGCTGAGCCAGTCGATCGGGTTGAACTCCAGCTTCGCCCCGCCGCCGACCCCCTCGTCCAGATCGTCCGAGTCGATATACGTCGCGAACACACCGAATTCAGCCCCCGAATTCTGGGCCCCCGCCGTACCCGCCGCGACCAGCACCGCCATCAGTATCAGCGTTGTCCATCCTCGTACCTTCATCTCGGTCTCCTTTGCAAAAATACCCGTCCGTTCGTCGCGCCCGCAGACGCCTCTTTCCTTGTCAACGCACAGCCGCTTCCGCGGTTCCCTGATCCGTCCCCGATCGCGCCGAACGTCTCTGGCTGCCTCGACTCCGGGCCATCTCGAACCGCAGTTCGGTCGATCTGTGAGTACGCCGAGGGTAGGAAGCCGACCGAACCCGAACCATGAGGAAAAGTCTCGGTTCGCCGCATCCGAAACCTTACGACGCCCCGGACCGGAATCAGAATCTTGTCTATCGAGTTGCGGAGGATGCCGCCGACACACGGCACACCCCCGATCGGCCGTTGCGTTGGGATGCGTGCGACGACGCAGGCCAATCGAACGAATTGCCCCCGTCCGTGCCGGAAGGTCCGCTCGGCCCCTGCCAGGGCTCAGCAGCCCCCGCCCTCGACTTCGTCCGGAACCTTGGGAAGGCCACCCCGCCCCGCCGGCGGCAAGACCGTGAGAGGAAGGTAAAAGGGCCAAGGGGGTGGGAATGAAAACGATCCCCAATAGAGATGCGCGCAGCCCCTTGGCCAACGTCTATGGCGTCTGACACCATGCCAATGTGGACAACAAAATCTCCGCTCGTGACTTTTTTTCGTCCCCGTCGATCCCGATGTCCCTCGATACCAAGCGTCCCCGTTCGCAGGTACGCCGTCAGCCGTCACCTCCCCTGACCGCCGAACCGCCCTGCCGCCCCCGTAAACCGGGACCTTCGCCTGCCCAAGAATCAACCATCAATCATCAATAATCAATCCCCCCAGTCGCCCCACCACGCTGCTGCGAACCCGAATGCTCCCCGCCAGCGACACCATCCGCCGTCCCTTCCTCCGCAATTCCGGAAAGTTCAGATACGCATACTCGCCCTGCAGTTCCAGCGCCTTGCGATCCCGCACGAGCGCCGCCTCGACCGCCGACCCATACTCGCCCAGGTCATGTTTGATGCCCATGTGCTCGATCTGCGCCCGGTACTTGCCCTTCGCCTTCATGTAATCGACGCCCTTGAAGTCCGAGGTGCCCCCCGCATGCGGTCGGCTGTTCCACGCGTTCTGCCTCTGCGTGCAGTTCGGTCCCATCCCCCTGGGATAGTG
>NPIE01040195.1_pt1 | contig 15035 bp, 11 predicted proteins | sample 8637661 | NCBI WGS metagenome assembly NPIE01 (sample SAMN07420842, study PRJNA396082) | bioreactor metagenome | isolation source: sample BA12 brine-fed electro-methanogenic bioreactor BA | place: Japan: Kochi | collected 2016-12-09 | reverse complement strand
ATTCGTGAAGATTATATCCAAGTCGCGGCGCCGCAAGGTCCGACGGCCTATTTCAACGCCGTACCCACGGGCGGCATGAAACCATTGACCGTACAGTTTGTAGACCTGTCGCTGCCTGGAAACGGCGTTATCACGGACTGGCAGTGGCAGTTTGGCGACGGTGCATCGAGTACCGAAACCTCGCCCACCCATATCTATGAAAATGCCGGCTCTTACACGGTGCAACTGACGGTGACCACGGCAGTGGGCAGCAATACGCAAATACGGCCCAACTACATCAACGTAACGATGCCTGGCGGCCCCAGCGCTGATTTCACTGCCTACCCGGCGAGCGGTTTAAGTCCCTTGACGGTGCAATTCGCCAGCCAGTCCATCTCCGGCGATACGCCCATCACCAACTGGTCCTGGGAATTCGGCGACGGCGCCACAAGCACAGTCCAAGCACCGCGTCACACCTACGACGCGCCTGGCGTCTATGCGGTCCGTCTGACGGTTACGGCCCAGGACAGCGCCTCGGATGAGGAGTTTAAGATGGGCTTCGTGGTGGTTACGCAACCCGAGACCTTGACTGCGAATTTCAGCAGCGACGTACAGACCGGGCCCGCGCCGCTGACAGTGCAGTTCTTCGACACCTCCGTGTCGGGAAGCCTGCCCGTCAACCAGTGGCTGTGGCAGTTCGGAAACGGCGCCACCAGTGAGGAACAGCATCCTTCCCACACCTATCATGAAGAAGGCGTATATACCGTGAAACTGACGGCCACCACCGCCAGCGCTTCCGATACGGTGGAGAGGGAAGCATACATTACCGTTGCCGGCATGTTGCCGGCGGCCGGGATGGTCGGGCTGATTGCCTTGGCGTTGAGCGCGAGCATCGCAGGCGCAGCCGCTTTACGGCGAAAGAAACGCTAACCCATCTCAGCCTTGAATTAATTTGTACCGCCGGGCATCGTCAAGGTGCCCGGCGGTTTTCTAACAGGAGTCTTGTACGCATGGGTATGGTCCGCAAACCCAGATTGACAGAAATTATCGCCATGAAACGGCTTCTGGATGAGGCCGCCGCAGAAGGTCAGGTGCTGTCGCGACGACTTGCCGAGATGTTCGAGAACGCCCGCGATTTTCATGTTTTTGTGGACGGCCATGGCGTGGGAGGACTTACGGCGCTGCATATTGATCTCGAGGACCTGGCCGAAGTGCGGTCTTTGGTTGTGCGCCGCGATTTGCGCGGTACAGGCGTCGGACGTATGTTGGTTGAGGCCGCGCTCGAAGAAGCGCGACAGCTCGATATTGCGCGCGTATACACGTTTACGCGCATCCCCGCTTTTTTTGTGCGGTTGGGGTTTAACGTCGTAGACCGCAGCGAGCTGCCATATAAAGCCTTTAAGGACTGCCTTCAATGCCCCTTGTTTCCGGGCTGCGACGAAACCGCGTTGGTCCGTGAATTAATTCGGCCAAAATATAGCTAACAGGATGCGTCCACGACACGCGCTTCAGGGCTGGTTGACTGAATACTCTTGGCGATTGTACAGTACTTGGGTGCTGTAGCGGATAATGTAGTTGCGAAATACACGCTTCCCTACAGGTGCGTTTCCAGATACAACCTGGAAGCAAATAATCATAAGTGAGTGACTCACCCTGAAATCACGACAATGACATCTAAGTACGCTTGTTCATACAATCCGCGACGTGTTGCAGATGCCGTATACAATCTGTCATCGTCATTGCGAACAACGTGAAGCAACCTCATTTTGGGCGTGTTAAGGCATCGCGCAGACAGAAGCCTATGCCTGCGGGAGCGCCTTCTTCTTTTTATTGGCTTTAGGAGATGACGGCAATCACATTGAGCAAAAGGAATGATGCTGGCATGAAGATAGTATTTGGAAGCCGGGGCAGCGATCTGGCGCTAAAGCAAACCTGTATGGTCATGGACCGGCTATGCCATGAACATCCAGACGTGGAGACGACGCTGCGCATTCTAAAAACCACCGGCGACAACAAGCCGGAGGCCTCTTTGGAGGAAATCGGCGGGCTGGGTGCGTTTACGCGCGAGATCGAAGTCGCCTTGTTGAATCAGGAAATAGACATCGCCGTTCACAGCCTGAAAGACCTGCCAACCCAACAGCCCGGCGGGCTGGTAGTCGCGGCCGTCGCCGGTCGCGAACGCCCGACAGACGCACTGATAACGAATACGGGGCATAGTTTGGATACGCTTCGCAAGAATGCCGTGGTCGGCACCTCAAGTCTGCGCCGCAAAGCGCAGCTGGCGACGCTGCGTCCTGATTTGCAGATTCGTGAGTTGCGCGGTAATGTTCCCACGCGCATGCAGCGCGTCCGGGAAGGCGAATTGGATGCAGCGGTGATTGCCCTCGCGGGGTTAATCCGTCTCGGTCTTTACGAGGCTCCCGGGATATGGGAACTACCGCTCGAACACATGCTGCCCGCGCCGGGTCAGGGTGCTTTGGCCCTTGAGACGCGCGCGGAAGATGACCGGCTCATCGCCATGCTTGCACCGTTGCATGATCCTTTGGCGGCGCTCGCCGTCCGCTGCGAGCGGGCCGCGCTTCAGGCCTTTGGCGGCGGCTGTCGCGCGCCCCTGGGCGTTTACGCGCACACGCGCGAGGACCGCGTACATGTCCAGGCGTTTGCCGCGGATATGGATTCGGGCAAGATAATTCGGCTGTCGCGCAGCGCCCCTTCCGGCATGGCCGATTCGTTGGGCATGGACTTGGGGCGCGCCCTGCGGGAGGGGCTGCGTCAGACAGGCTGACGCGGCCGGTTAGCGCTTGCGCGTCTCCATCGCGCGACGCGCGGCTTTTACGGTGTTGGTCATCAACATGGCAATGGTCATGGGGCCCACGCCTCCGGGCACGGGCGTGATGGCGCGCGCCTTTTTCGCCACGCCGGCAAAGGCCACGTCGCCGACCAGACGGGTACCGCTTTTCCTGGTTGCGTCAGGGATGCGGTTGACGCCTACATCGAGCACCACGGCGCCCTCGCGCACCATGCGCGGCTGGATGAATTCAGGCACGCCCATGGCCGCCACGAGGATGTCGGCCTCGCGGGTGTACTTGCCAATGTTGCGTGTTCTTGAATGACATACCGTCACAGTGGCGTTTGCCCCTTCCGCCTTTTGCACCAGCAATGCCGCCAAGGGCTTGCCTACAATATTTGATCGTCCCACAATCACCACATGTTTGCCCGCCGGATTATTTCTGGAGCGCATCAGCAAGGCCTGACAGCCGGCAGGCGTACAGGAGACAAAGCACTCCTCGCCATTCAACAGCCGACCCACGTTGACCGGATGGAATCCGTCCACATCCTTGTCGGGTGAAATCGCCTCGAGCACCCGTTTGTCGTTGATGTGTTTGGGCAGCGGCATTTGAACCAGAATGCCGTGTACGCGCGGGTCTTCGTTCAATTTATAAATCAGATTGAGCAGTCGCTTTTCGGTACAGTTCTCCGGCAGGTCGTGGGAGAAGGATTCGACGCCAATGTCGGCGCAGGTCTTCCGCTTGGCCTTTACATATACCTGACTGGCCGGGTCCGCACCCACGAGCACGACGGCCAGGCCGGGCGTGATCCCCTGGCTGCGCAACGGCATAATCTCGTCGCGGAGATCGGTCAGTATGGCGGCGGAAATCTTTTTGCCGTCAATAATTCTGGCTGTTGACGTTGACTTCATATGGGCCGGTCACTTTCTATTTATTGGTTTCACGGCAGCGTATAGTTTTCATGTACAATAGCGTGTCGTTAAAAAAACGTAACTGTTTAGCAGCATCTAAAATTGCCGGGCGCCCAGCAGCAAATGTCGTGTTGGAGTTCAAACGTTAGTTTGTGACGTGCGCGTAAAGGCTACAAACGCACGTTTGAACTCCAACAAGCGCCAAACTCCCGAATACTCACAACTGGTGCTAGACAGTTACAAAAAATCAATCAATTCAGCAAAGGCATTCGATTAGTCGGTATGCTGTCAATTCCATCTCGTGCCATGGAACTTGCCGCCCGTCTTTCGCCGAGTCCGCATATCTCATCGGGTTTCGTTGCGAGCCTATATTTTCGGCCAGTCGGCACTTATGTATTATTCATCCGTTGAGCAAATTATCTTGACCGGCTGCATACTACCAATACCAGGTCTACTATCGAGTCAAACGCTTCTCGCATCAAGAATTCGCTGCGAATCCCTGCGTCATTGCGGCTCAGTTTCCTTTCTGACATGGACGCGCGTGATCGTATAGGATGATTGTTATCGGCGTTTGCGTACTGCGCCAACTGTGCCCAATGCGGCGACAAAAAGAGCCGGCGCCAACAGGTTCCCCGCAGGCACACGATAGTTCCTGGGTATAATGTACGCACACCTTACAGCGAACACGGAGTAACGCCCGTTTAACAGTTGCATTATAAATCATTCATGATGTTTTTCACAATCGGTCGGTTTCATTTTATGTGAATCCATTACGGCATTGTTCAAAGACACAAGCGCCTGCATTACAGACGTTTCGTGACCGCGAATAATCCAGGCGACTGCGCCCCCGTTGCCATTTGCGCACAGGCATGATATACTTTTTATCATAAAGAATAACGTTCTTGTTTTAACCGTACCGCCCGCCCTTCTGCCTTGCAGGAAAGTTGCTTGTTATGACTGTTCCCGATTGTAAAAATGATTTCAGCCGTGTTCGCGCAGTGGCGTTTCGCTGCGTCTTTTCGGCCTGCTTCGCGGCGCTGCTGTCAGGATGCCCGCTTTTCGTTCGCGACGACCCGGTGGATTTTCTGTCGAATCCCATCAGCCGCGCCTTTGCCGGACGATTGACTTATCCAACCGGGGAAGGTCCTTTTTATTCCCTTGCCGGTGATTTGACTCGGAGCGGACTGCTTGATATTTTGACACTGAACTGGACTTCCGGGACCCTGTCCGTATTGCTGGCGGCTGGCGACAGCGGGTATGCCGAACCCGTAGACTATGATGTAGGCGCGACGCCCCGGGCGGCCGCGCTTGCGGACCTCTCCGGTAATGGCGTACTTGACATTGCCATTGTCAATGAAGATCAATCGCAGGTCACGCTCCTGTTCGGCGATGGCGCGGGCGGTTTTGATGGTTCAACTCTCATCCCCCTGGCGGGGGGCGCAGCCCCGCGCGACGTGATTGCCGCAGACTTGAATAACGACGGCGTCATGGACCTCGCCATTGCAACCACCCAAGCCGAAACTGTAACGATAATACCTGGCGAAGGGGGCGGCAACTTTTTGGAGCCGTTCATCGTGTCCGTGGGTCATAAACCCTGGTCGCTGTGCGTCGCTGATTTTAGCGGCAACGGCGTGCCCGACATCATCACGGCCAACCCCGAGACCAACACGCTTTCTTTGCTCGAAGGCACGGGCGCCGGCTATCTTTCGGCGCAGTATCTCCCCTGCGGCAACATGCCCAGCCTGATCAGGACAGCAGACCTGAATCGCGACGGGCAGCCCGATCTTGTAATCGGCAACGCAGGTTCTGGCGACATCTCGACACTTCTCGGGCTGGGCGGCGGCGCATTTTCCGATGAAAGGCGTTTTGCCTTTCCCTATCCAGCCGGACGTTTTGTGGTGGCTGATTTAAACGGCAACACCCTGCCGGACATCGCTGTGGTGCTCTTTAATAAGACCGGGGACGACCGGCAGCCTGTAAACCGCTTTGCTGTTGCCCACGGCGACGGCGTCGGCCTGTTTCGCACCGCCGTACTTTATGGGTCGGGATGGGGCGCGCTGGATATCGCGGCAGCGGATATGAACGGCAACGGACGACAAGACCTGATTACCGCCGATTTCTCCAACAATGCCGTGTCCGTGGCGTACAATCGCGGCAACGGTTTATTCGAGAGCGACATGCGTTACCTACTGGCGCCGGGCCTGGGAGCGGCGGTGCTTGCCGACTTTACGCAAAACGGCAGGACCGACATGGCCGTGTCGAATCGCAGCACCAACACCATAACCGTACTCGTGAACCGCGACGGACATGTCTTCGAAGCGTTGCCGCCTGTCATGTTGCACGCCAAACCGCTGGCCATGGCGACAGGCGACCTCAACGGCAATGGGAAACTGGACTTGGTCGTATCGTTGAGTCTTCATCGACACCTTATGCTTTTCCTGGCTTCGGGCAATGGTCTGTTTCTGCCCGCCGCGACCCTGCCAATACACGCCAGTGCCGAGGGCGCTTTTCCAGAGGTGTTGTCGCTGGCTTTGGGCGATGTAAATGGCGACGGCAAGCTGGACATCGTTACCGGCAATTCAGGCAGAAACTCCGTCTCTGTCCTGCTCAATGAAGGCAATGGCGCCTTTCAAGCGCCGATAACAACCTGGGTCGGGAATTACCCGCTGAATGTTCATCTGACCGACGCCAACGGCAACGGTACGCTGGACCTGGTATTTTTAAGTACGCGCAACCCACAGGCCTCCGGCGACGCTTCAGAGCCGCGGGTGGTGCGTTGGTTTGGCAACGGCGACGGCGCCTTCGATTTTGATTCCCATACACGATTCGCCACCGGCGGCGGCCCCGCCATGCTCGCCATGGCTGATTTGTCGGGCAATGGCCGTCTTGACGCTGTGACCGTACACCCGGGCGACAACAGCGTCTATCTGCTTGGCGGCCTTAACAACGGCAATTTTAAAAAGGCGGACCGCCTGCATATCGGCGACACCCCCGTGGCAGTCGCCCTGGCAGACATCAATCGGAACAGTCGCGGCGATTTAATAGTCCCCCTGGCCACAGGAAGCGTCATTCTGCGCTACAGTCGCGGCGATTTGAAATTTGAAGGCCCCAACAATTTTATTGTTTCAAAAGGCATAACGCAGGCGCTAACAGCCGACCTGAACGGCGACGGCTATGCCGACGTCGCGACCGTAAACAGCGCTATGGGCGATGTCGGCGTACTTTTCGGCAGGAATCCCTGAACTACTATGGGTGTGATGGTTTTGAATTTTGTTTCGCAACTGTCCGGCGGCGCCTAAGTTTGCTGGTGGCCCGACAGTAATAGTTCCGTTAAAGTTAAAAGCTTAGTTTCTGACGTGTGCGCAAAGACTACAAACTAAAGTTTGAACTCCAGCAAACGTAAGATTCCCGAGTGATCGACACTGGCGCCAGACAGTTGCCTTGCTTCAACCCCATCAGGGATGATTTCAGGGCGGAATTATGTTGTACTTGTGTATCGTTTCACACAAGCCCTCGTTAGAATTGGCAACGGATAATGCAGTAACGGCGGCTTATTGGGCTTTTAACCTCAATTATTGACGGGTATTGACGGATGACGCAGGCCAAGCCATATGAGAGCAGTATTGTTCCGCTGGGCAGCATAGGCGGCGGTTGCATGCAGATTGATTCGCGTGGTCGTTTATACAGCCGCATTGCCCATCCTCACGAGGCCGGCGTCTTCATGACGAATTGTTATCCAACGTTGCGGCTACAGCCTGCACGAGGGCCCATCTATGCGCGACGCCTGTGCGGAAAAAATGCAACGGACCGCGACATGGACGGGATGGTTGACGCGCCTCCTTTTTTGTCCCCCCGACAGTATCATCGATTGGTGAATTATCCTGTGACTACCTACCAGTTGCGCGACGCGACCGCACCGGCACGGGTTATCTGGAGCTATTTCTCACCATTAATTCCTTATGATCATGTGGCGTCGGTAATGCCAGCGGTTTTTCTGGGCATCAAGATATTCAATACATCGAAACAACCACTGCGGTGTTCGGTGATGTTTACGCTTGACAACGGAGCGCTCACCGTCCTCACCGACGGGGAGGCGAGCGCGCCGCCGATATACGCCATGCGCGTCGCCATAACGGACGACAACCGCAACCATCTGGGCGCCAATCTTTTCCGAGGCGCTATCGCCGAGGCGGCGCCAGACGCGGTGGATGAAAGTTATGTGCGCAACGCCCTGCTTTTCGGAGAACGCCGCAATATGGGGACAGGCCCCCAGCCTCAATTATGTCTTACGGTCAGGGAACATCACGAGGCGAATATAACCAGCGCAATATGGGACTTCGCCTCGGAAAAAAGCTGCGCCAAACGCTGGCAATCATTCATGGACATGGGCGAACTTCCCATGCACCAGCCCGACGTCAGGGCCAATACAGGCGCATTGTGCGTCGCCGTCAAGCTCGCGCCCGGCGCGTCGCATCGCGCCGATTTTATCCTGTCCTGGCATCTGCCGCCAACGGCATGTAAACGCCTGGACGTCCACGTCGGCTATGGGGCTTCCTTTTCTTCCGCCCCGGAAACGACGCGCTACGGCCTGAAACATCTGACCTACCTGTATGCGGCTATCAACAATTGGCATAAACAACTCACTTCATCGAGCCTGCCCACATCGTTTATTGAATCGTTAATGGCTTCGATTCGCGCGTTGGTTACTCACGCACGCCATGCGCCGGAAAACGGATTCAGAGTCGCATTGACCTCACAATCCAGTCAGACCACAGAAGTGCAATGGCATTTTTTTACTTCGCTGGCCCTGCTGATGTTCGCGCCGCGCTTTCACGCCGCCGCAGTTACCACCTGTTTATCCGACATGACCGAGAGCGGTTCGATGCGTCCTGTCTCGGATGCGGCCATGCGCGCCCAAGCCGAATTGATGTTGTCCGCATACGCCGACACGCTTTTCACCGGCAACCGTGCGCGTCTGTGCGGCTGGTATCCGTATTTCGTATCGATGAGTGAAAACTGGACCGCCTCCGGTCTGTCCGGCTCCGCACCGCAACTCGACAATGGCGAGACATGCTCCGAGGAAACCATCGGACTTTGGGCGGCGGCTTTGCATGCCCTGGCGCGAATGGCCCAAATAGACAACAACGCCGCCGCCGCAAAACGCTATGACGCCGCTGCGCGATTGCTTGCGTCCGTTTTTAACACGCGCCTGACGGCACTGCATAACGAAATCCAATCCGACGTTCTCCCGAACCAGGCAAAGTCGCCCTTGATTGCCGCGTTTGCCGGGGGGTGCGCCGCCAAACTGCTTCACTTGCCGACGCCTGTGCAAAATGACCATCTATTGCGAGAGGCCTTGACCGAATGCTTATCGGCGCCGAATCCGACCGACGGAATACCGCGATTTCCGTCCGCCGCCTTCACGGCATTGACGGCCTACGCGCTTTACGGACAGGGCGAGGGAAAAGAAGGCGCCAACGACAATGTAGCCTCGCTGGTTGAATGTTATAATCGCATGCTCCCGCCCCTCGACGCGGCCTCTTTCCCAAACCAGTTCAATATGCTGGGATTATGGACCGTACTGCAGTCCGTCAACGGCGTACAATACGACGCCTTGAACCGCGTGGTGTATATTTGTCCGTCGCCCCTTTCCATGAAGGACGACAACCTTCCCGTGTTCACGCCTGTATCGCTGGGAAAACTGATCACGCACGCGGCGTGCGGCGAGGAGTTTATTTTATTGTTGCGCCTGACACTGGATACGCCGCTCAGTATCGAGGCTGTCAACTTGGAATTGCCCATGCGGCTTGCCGCAGTAAAAGTCTCGTGTGTACATGACAACGAGACGCTCAAGACCGAGCAGCAGACCGCAACGGACTCAAACACTACCTATGTGAATCTGCGCTTCAAGTCGCCGTTGAAAATGACGGATATGTTAAGCCTACGGCTGCGCGAGGAATCGGAACGGCCAGCCCCATGAAGATTATTGGCTTGACAGGCGGCATTGGCAGCGGCAAGACAGCGGCGGCGGGGTGTTTTGCGGAGCAGGGCCTTCCCGTGATTGACGCTGACCGCATCGGCCATGAATTGATTGCGACGGACAGCAATATTCAACAGGCCTTGCGCGATATTTTTGGCGACGCTGTTTTTGATGGGGACACGGTGTCGCGTGAAAAAATCGGCGAACGGGTGTTTACCGACATCATGGCTCGGCAACGAATCAACGACTTGCTGCATCCCGCGATTATCAACACCGTAGCGGACCGATGCGCCGAACTGGCGCGCCACAACCACCCGGCGGCCATTGTCGAGGCCGCGCTGCTGGGCGAGTCGGGCCGTCAAGACCCTTGGCTCGCAGGACTGGTTCTGGTGCTTGCGCCGGAGGCCTTGCGCATCGAGCGTCTGACAAAAGGGCGCAATATCTCCGAAAAGGAGGCGCGGCGGCGTATTGCGGCACAAGCCGATCCAGATACAAAAATTGACATCGCCGACTGGATTATAGACAATAGCTCCAACATGGATGCGTTACGTAAACAGACTTGGGCCATCGTGGAGGCTATTCATGGACTACCTGGCTGATATGGGGATTGTTCACTGTTCGGAGTGCGGCCGGTTGTTTCGCCCGCACAAAGATGAATTGCTGTGTGCCGGGTGTCGCGGCGAAGAACTATCCCCTGTCAGGGAAGCGCAACTCGTATCGCCCCATGAACGCGCGGCTGCTTTCCATCGCGCCTTCGAAGACAGCGTACATCAACCTGAATCGACCGAAGGACCGGGGGCCAAACCCTATGAACCCGAGACAGGCGACGCGCCAACCTGTATGCGTTGTCGTAAACAGCCTGCCATGCCTGATGCACGTTATTGTCTTGATTGTCGTGTCTTTCTTGAACGTTCCTTGAAACAGGCCGCAGGCGATCTTTTCGGTCGCATCCGTGAGATTAGCCGGACTAAAACCAAGGCAAAGGCCTTTCACGTGCATGACTCAACAGCAGAAAAGCGTGATAAGGCGCCGGGCCAGGGGCCAAATTACAGCGGTGCGCCACGGTATAAATATTGAGCGCGTGTTTGAAAAGCCGGGAACGTTTCACGACACATGCAATAAAAGCGATGTCGGTCATCTGTAAAATCGACATCTGCACTCACGGTGAAGCCAGTGAAATATCCGGGCTAAACGGCTTCGCCGTGGAAATCAAACGATGCGTATCTTTTTTGAAGCGCTATCCCGTCCAATCCGTCAAGGTGGTCAATGCTGTCAATACAGTCCAACAGTGGTGATGACCACCTGTTTGGGTCTTGCGTTTAGGCAACAAAGTCTTTCAGTTGGCAGGACAACTGAACAATAAACTTGCTCGTTTAGTCAACTCATAATACTTTTCAAACACGCCCTGAGACACCCGAGGATGGTTGTATCATAGTCTCGGATGCCGTGTGACGCCCGTATGATTTCATGACATGGCGGCCATGAAAATAAAGAGCGTAAAGAACCAGAAAAAAAAGACAACGATTAGTTCTTCCATGATAAACACTCCTTTCCCAATAGTGTTTTGTGGCGCTCTCCGAATGAAAGCACCCTCTATTTACTATACAGCCAAGACCGGGGTTTGATACGCCAAATGTTTTCAGACAATACCGGCGGGGATTTGCTTCTACATGTAATTTCAGAATCCCCAGATAATAGGCTGTATCATACGGCGAACGATATACTAAATGGCGCAAATAATCCTGTGCCAGAAAAGATAGTGCCACGGCTCTTGCATATGCTTTTCTTTTTTGCTATAATATTTCGTACTCAAAGAATCTATATAGGAGGTTTATGAGCGCTACTAAAAATAATATATGCGACGAAGTACTGACTCAGTTGCGTAAGATAGTACGGGCCATGGATGTGCATTCGCGGCAATTGCGGCGAGACCACGCCTTGACGGCGCCGCAGCTGGTTCTTTTGCGTGAGATTGCCCGACATGATCAGATTGCCATGGGTGTTTTGGCGCGTAAGACAAGCCTGAGCAACGCCACCGTGACGGGCATCGTGGACCGTCTTGAACAACGTGGGCTGGTATCGCGCGTACGTAACGGTAAAGACCGTCGGCAGGTATTGCTGGGCTGCACGGACTTGGGCAAGAAGACAGCCTCGGAAGCGCCAGCGCTGTTTCAGGAACAGTTCAACACGGCATTGAGCGGCTTGGCGCAATGGGAGCAGGCGCATATGCTGGCGGCCCTTTCGCGGCTGGCAACCATGATGGACGGCGCTCCCCTGGACAACGCGGCAGAAAAGCCGGAAGATGTCGGCGTTTCACCGCCGGATGGCTTTTTAACCTCGTGCCAGATGTTGCTTGACGCCGAGTCCGGGGTTCAGCACAAGGGTTCGACATCGCATCTGGCAGGCGCCGTGATTTCCGAGATACGCGCGGAAGCGGATATCCCCGAGCCCTTATCGCTATCCGCTCTGGCGCAGTTTTTAAATGACCATCTGCAGCCTTATGAGGATACGGTGGAAGATATTGAGCGCGGCCTGCTTTATGCGCTTACACAGACGGCGGGACATGGCGGTTTTGTGCTGCTGGCGCATGTGGAAGAACGGCTGTCGGGTGCGCTGGTCATGCTGGAGACAGGCATGTCCGGCTATGTGCCCGGCCACCTGCTGTTGTTTGTGGCCGTTGACGCCGCAATGCGCGGCCGGGGCATAGGCGCGCAGCTGGTACAGGCAGCACAAGCGCGTTGCCCGGGAGACATTAAACTGCATGTAGAATACCATAACCCGGCGCGTCGCTTGTACGAGCGTCTTGGTTTCTCGAGCAAGTACGCGGAAATGAGGTGGACCAATGAATCGAGTCATCATCAATCTTGATGCGCTGCGTCATAACTTTAACGTGATTGACCGCTGGATGTGCGACCATGGTGCGTCGTGGACTGCCGTAACCAAAGTGCTGTGTGGCCATGAAGACGTGCTGCGCGCACTGGAATATATGGGGGTGCGCTCCGTTGGCGATTCACGGCTGTCCAACCTGCGAACCATCAAACGCCTGTTTTCCCAGTATGAAGGCTGGTACTTGCGCGTACCGGGCCCTTCCGCCATCGAGGAGGTAATCCGACTGGCTGATGTGAGTCTGAACAGTGAGATAGAAACGATCACGACGCTTAACGAGGCGGCCATTCGCCAAAACAAAAAGCATCATATCATTATTATGATTGAGCTGGGCGACCTGCGTGAAGGGATACTGCCGGGAACGTTGACGAATTTCTACGAGTCCGTGTTCAACTTGTCCAATATCGAAGTGCTTGGCATCGGCGCCAATCTGGGCTGTCTTGCCGGCGTCGCGCCCAACGTCGACCAGTTCATGCAATTGATCCTCTATCGTGAACTGCTCGAATTGAAGTTCAAGCACAAGCTGTCCATCATTTCCGCAGGTTCAAGTGCTGCGCTGCCGATGGTGCTGAACAAGCAGGCGCCGCGCGCAATCAATCACTTTCGGATCGGCGAGTCTTTGTTTTTGGGTACGGACTTAATTAACGGCGGCTTGCTGCCGGATTTACGGGACGACGTCATGTTGTTGCGTACCGAGATTGCCGAACTGAAAGAGAAAGGATTGGCGCCGCCCACGGAAGCAACGGGTATCGCACCTTTTTCCACGGAAACGCCTGGCAATGACGCAACGGCGCCCGGACAGCGCGGCTACCGCGCCCTCATCGGCGTGGGCCAGCTTGATACGGACATCACAGGTCTCACCCCCATTAACACAGACTTTCAAATCGCCGGGGCGAGCAGCGATATCACGGTAGTGAATCTGGGCGATGATCCCGGTGGATTGAAAGTGGGCGACACCATCGAGTTTCGCATGAATTACGCGGCCCTGTTGCGACTGATGAACTGCCGCTATATTACCAAGTCCGTCACGCCGTCCCTGGAAGCGTTCAAGGAAAGAAAGGGCCGGCAAGGAGACGGGCTGCGGCCGATACTGGACATTGCCCACGACCTGGCCATGCAATCTAAAGCGGCGCCTGTTTCGTAAATTCCCGGCGTGTTGATTTTTTTTCGCCATGACGAGATATGCAAGGGGAGACGGCAGACGTGGATGTAGACTCCCGTCTGCGCCAGTCGCGTAATTGCTGTGTGCTTGGCGGCAGGTCGCCACGAAAAGGACAAAACAGCATCACCAACGGCTTCTTTAAAGGATAAGGACTCTGTATGAAACTAGTGGAACAGTACGAACATGATCAGCACGTGTGGAATACTTGCGCACAAGCCTATGAAGCGGCAATTGTGCTTGGCCATCCGGATGTAACCGCCTACGAACACTTCGAAGAAGATTTGATAGATCGCCTGTTGCTTTTTCTGATACGCGATTTGAAGCAGGAAATACAATTATACGATGTCGGCTGCGGCAGCGGTCGGCTTCATTTGCGCTATGGATTGAAATCACTGGACCCGAGCGGGCGGGACCCGGAATCCATTGCCTGTCGTCTGCAAACCATGCACGCCAACTTCCAGTATGCGCCCACCATTGCGCCCGGGTTGAAGCGTGTGGGCGGACTTGATTTCTCGTATGAGATGCTTGCCCTTGCCAAAAGAAAGCTTCAAGGCGCGGGCTTGACCGATTTGCTTGAAGACCGCCTTTATTTTGAGCAAGGCTCTGCCTTTGATCTGGCCCCATTTCCCGAATCGCCCCTGCCGGTAGTCGTTACGCTGTGCAACAGCATTGGCGTCATGCAGGGGCCTGAAGGGGCGCAACAAGTATTGCAGGCCATGCGACGCGCTGTCGAGCGGTCCGGCGGCATTGCGCTTGTCAGCGCATATCGCGGCGAGGCCGTCGCTGATTTTGCGTTGGGCAATTATGAGAGCACCATGGACGCCGCTGGTCAGCCGCTGTGGCTGCAGCCGGACACCTACGCGGCGCCCACATTTACGCAACAGCCCAAGGCCTATAAACGCGCCTATGACGTCTCGGAGTATATGCTTGTGGATGTCTTTGACGCTGCGGGCAATTTGGTGAAACAGGACCATCGTCTCGAACGCGAGCCGGCGGCCGTGGCGCAAACCATTGCTTCCGGACATATCCGCACCCATCAAGAATATGAGTCCCATTGGTATGGCGCCGAACAGTTTCGGGCATGGATAAGGGAATGGTGGCCTGAAAAGCAATCATGGCACATTGCCGGCTATACGCTGGATGCGCTTCGCGCCGCGCCCGTGCAGCTGGCGGTCCTGGACGGCGGCAACCACCTGCGCCCCTTTTTCGAACGACTGGGCGTCAAGACGCAATTCGGAGTATTTTAGCGATTGTTCGCTGTGGAAGTCCCATAAAAAAAACGTAACTGTCTCGCAGCACCTTCTTTTTATTGGTCGCCTGGCATTAAA
>NPIE01011317.1_pt1 | contig 15036 bp, 12 predicted proteins | sample 8637661 | NCBI WGS metagenome assembly NPIE01 (sample SAMN07420842, study PRJNA396082) | bioreactor metagenome | isolation source: sample BA12 brine-fed electro-methanogenic bioreactor BA | place: Japan: Kochi | collected 2016-12-09 | reverse complement strand
CAGAGTCGTTACATCGCAATCTTCTACAGTATCGTGTAGCAACCCGGCAATTACAACAGCAGGTGGTACTTTTAGTTCTGACAAGATCGCTGCAACCGATACACAATGTGTGATGTAAGGTTCACCCGAGGCTCTGGTTTGTCCTTCATGTGCTTTTTCGGCGAATTTGTAGGCCTTCATCACCATTTCGCGATCGACGAAATTGTAATTTTCTGGCAATAAATCCATTAATGTGTCAATTTTCATATCTACTCTCTGGTAGATTATATCTAATTAACAATCAAAATCAGAAAAATTGAAGAATCTAACATCATTCATATACAAGTAGAATTATTTTTAGCCTCGATTTTAGTTTTTTTCTTTTCAACCAGGTTTTGATGTCAGAATTATTTTAACAATTCCTGTCCAGTAAATTCACGATATGGTGAAACATAAGGCAGGATTTTTTTATCCTCAGCGGTTAATGAATTTGTGACAAATCTGGTTAGCAGCTCTCCCATACCGGGTCCAAGCATGAAACCTTGACCACAAGTTCCTGCTGCCAGTAAGAATCCTTCTAAATTATTTGCCCACCCAATAATTGGAAATCCATCCGGTGTCATAGGGTAAAGTCCTCGCCAGGTTCTGCGAACACGGATATTTTTCAGGCGAGGCATCACTTCTATCATTCTTTTAGCGACCATTGGTAAAAATTCACTTGTTTCTTCCGTACTGAAACCCCATATATTCGGATTGGGGGTTATACAAAAAATAATTTGTCCGGTAGAGTGTTGATAAAAGTAAAAATTCGATGATCCTGGACGTAAGCGAATATCAACTACCATTGGATTTAGAAAATGAGCAACTGATTCAGTAATGGCTGCCTCATGACTATCCGGGTTGACTGGAATGTCGAGATCAACCAATTTGCCAACTTGTTTTGCCCATGGTCCAGCAGCATTAATAATGACATCCGTGCCATAAGTAGCCAGGTTAGTTTCAACTCCTTTTACTTTACCACCAGATACGATAATTTTCTGAATTTCCTCAGAAAAATGAAATTCCGCACCATAATTTAAGGCCTGCCGGTAAAAAGAGTGCGTTGCGAGGAGAGGTGATGCACTTCCATCATCCGGTGAATAAGTACCTCCAAGCAGTGAATCCGGATTAATATCAGGAACGACTTCCAGAAAATCCTTTTTGTCTAACCAATCAATGTTTAAGCCCAAACCTTTTTGAGTCTTTACCAAATTTTTTAAAGTTTTTTCTTCTTGTTCTCGGTAAGCCACAAAAGTATAACCACCTTTGTACCAATCAATATCATCCCCATAGATTTCCTTCCAAGTGGAAAAAATATCAATTGATCGTAAGCACAGCTGAACTTTTGCCGGATCTGAGTGTGTTGCTCGTATACCGCCAATTGCTCGTTTTGATGATCCTTGACCTACCGAAGGAAACTTATCAATAACTAGGGTTTTTATACCGGCTTTAGCGAGGAATAAGGCGCTCGGGGCTCCAATTGACCCTGCCCCAATAATAATCACATCAAAATGCGGGAAATTTGTCTTATTCATCTAGTAATTCCTCTTTGTTGTTAAGACCTGCAAAGTTTCCTAATGGAACTTCCATAAATAATGGTCTTTTGGTCTGGTCTGTTACCTCTTCCTCTGATATACCTTCCTCACGGAAAATTCTCTTAATAATTGATGTACAGGTTTTAGCACCGCATGCTCCCATCCCAGCCCGTGTAATCGTTTTAATTTCATTGAAATCTCGAATACCTTGGTGAATCAATGATCTGATTTCTCCAGCTTTTACCCTTTCACACCGACAAACAATCATATCATCATCAAGATGTTGGACGTAATGGTCTAATGGATGAGTAATTCTACTTTCTTGCATCCGAATACCAGCAATTTCTTTAGCTATTTCTCGAGGTGCTTCCAATTGAACGATCAGGGTTCGATCACTTTGTGGTATCGCGTGAACAGATAAAACCTCAAATTCTCCTAATGCTTTGCCTTCCGTATTCATAACTGTTACGACATCATTTTGTTGAATTGGGTCACGGTTGAATTCATATGGGATCGAAATGAACGGTTGATTTTTATTGTTACGATAATCGACCAAGGTAATTGCCAAGCCGGGACATCCCGCTACACATTGTTCACACACCTCGCAACAATACCCATCTCCTAAAAAAGTTGGAACACCTCGAATATCTTTTTGGTCGATAAAAATTAATCCATGAGGACAAAGATCTGTGCATGGATTGCAGGGAATTTCCTGGGTGCAGTGAATGACTGGAAAAACGCCTTCTTCCATTTCAGGATAATTCATCTTTATATTAGTTCCTGGTTTGGATTTTAATATCTCTGAAGTTCGATACCAGGAACTTGGCACATCATCAACTTCCATCCCCATTGCCTGTGCTATTTCTCTTCCCCTGATTTTGCCTCAAATAATGGCAGCTGATGCCTCTGCAATTTCTTCAGCATCACCAGCCACAAATGTCTTTATTTTGTAATCCACACCTTTTTTATGGAATTCATTAACCGGATCCAATCCAACCGCGACCAGGATGCTGTCACATTCGAATGATTTTTCGGTTCCTAGAATTGGATTAAAGTTCTCATCAACCTTTGCAATGGTGATTGATTCAACCTTATCATTTCCGTTGGCGCTGATAATGGTATGGGAAGTGAGAATGGGTACTCCCATTCTTCNNTCTCATTAATTTATCTTTATGAACTTTATAGCCACCACATTCTGGTAAAGCTTCCACAAGACCCACTACATTAATCCCAGCTTGAAGAGCATGGTAACCTGTTATAAGGCCGACATTACCACCACCTATAATAAACAATTTTTCTGCAGGACGGACAAGATCACGGTTTACCAGTGTTTGAAATGCACCAGCTCCATAAACGCCTGGTAATGTGTTCCCTTTGAAAGTGATAAATTTTTCTCTCGCTCCAGTTGTCACCAGTAAAATTTCAGGTTTAATAAGAATATATTTTTCGCCATTTTTGAGCACACCAACTTTTTTATCCGAAAAAACAGCAAGGGCTGTTGAATTTAACCAAATATCTGTACACGAATAGGTTCTCAGTTCATCTTCGAGTTTTGTGGCAATATCGATTCCACGTGTTCCGGCAAACACTGCCTGGGTAGATCCGAAGAATCGATGAGTCTGGAGGACAAGTTTACCTCCCAAGCGGTGCTTGTCATCAATTAAAATGGATTTAACGTTGGATTTTGATAATTCCAATGCAGCAGATAATCCTGCAGGACCACCACCAAGAATCAAAACCGGAATTTCTAACTCTTTAATGTTTTGCATGGATGGGATTTGATCAATTTTTGGCAGAATTGGAAAACCTTCTAGCGATTCGATTTTCATTCCTTCCTGTATTATTTCCATACACGCTTTTACAGGAATGCCATTGACTATCACCATACACTGAGAACATTGTCCATTCGCACAAAATATCCCTTGTGGTGAATTATCTTTCTGGTGATGGCCAAAAATATGGATACGGTTAGCAAAAAGCGCAGCAGATATTGTTTCTCCAGCTTTTGCAATTAGCGGTTGTGCATTCCAAAAAAAATTTAAGTCTGTTCTATTGGGAATGGGCAGGATGGGGTGTTTCTCAATACGATGATCTGTCATATACAACCCTTTTTATCTCAAAAAAATTTGGACTTTAAACCACCGTTATCATACATATATTCTTTAAAAATTTATACTGAAAGAGTACATAAAAATTTATCTTAAGTGTCATAAATTTTAGGTTATTAAACAGAATTCTAATTAATTATGATAAACAAAGGATGGATTGTGATAAAATTTTCAGATAAACCTCGAATTTGAGGAGGATAGCATGATCAAAAAAATTGCAGTACTAACAAGTGGTGGTGATGCTCCTGGGATGAACTCAGCAATCAGGGCAGTTGTGCGTACAGGAATTGCCAAAGGTTATGAAATGTACGGCGTAAAGAATGGTTATTCAGGACTATTATCCGGAAATTTCTTACCGCTTGGTCCGCGTGATGTTGGTGGAATTATGCAAAGAGGTGGCACCATGCTGGGTAGTGCGCGTTCTTTGGAATTTAAGACGGAAGCCGGGCAAAGGAAGGCTATTCGAAATTTAAACACTCTAGGTCTTGATGGGTTAATTGTTATTGGTGGTAATGGATCCCAAACTGGATCATACAAATTATCAGAATTAGGATTTCCAGTTGTTGGGGTAGCTTCAACTATTGATAATGACTTGTATGGATCAGAAATTACCATTGGTGTTGATACTGCTTTGAATATAGCCCTAGAGGCTGTTGACCGCTTGAAAATTACTGCTTCCTCCCATCAAAGAGCATTTTTACTTGAAGTAATGGGTAGAGATTGTGGATACTTAGCATTAATGACCGCTTTAGCAGGTGGTGCTGAAGCAGTTATTATTCCTGAAGTACCTACTAAACCTGAGGAAGTAGCTGCTCAGATTAGCGAAGCCTATGAAAAAGGAAAAGCGCATGCGATTGTGATTGTTGCTGAAGGTGCCGAGTACAATGCTGAAAGATTGTCAAATCACTTTAAAGATCATTATGAATCACTTGGTTTTGATTTGCGTGTAGCTATTCTTGGGCATATTCAACGAGGTGGTGATCCTTCAGCGTATGACAGAATTTTAGCGAGTCGATTAGGTTCTGGCGCAGTTGAAGCAATGGCAAGTGGTAATTATGGTGTTTTGACAGGGTGGTCGAAATCAAAAATCATTTACACACCATTAAAGGAGGTTGTCGAAAATAAAAAGGTTCTTGACAAGTCCTTAATTGAATTGGCAGCAATCCTAGATTAGAAATTCCTTTATAAAAAATAAAAAACATAAACATCCCAAGGATCGTTTAAGTTTTTTAATTGAGCGAGAATTTCAAATAAGCTTCAATAAAACCATTTAAATCCCCATCTAGAACAGCATTGACATTCCCCATTTCGAAATCAGTGCGGTGATCCTTTGCTAATTGATACGGATGAAGGACATAGGAACGAATTTGACTACCCCATTCTGCTTTTTGATAACTTCCTTTTAATTTTGCCCTTTCGTTTTCTTGTTCTTCTCTTCTGATTTCAAGCAATTTTGCTTTTAAAACTCGAAAAGCGTTTTCGCGGTTTTGTAATTGAGAGCGTTCATTTTGGCAGGTCACAATGATACCGGTAGGAATATGGAACAATCGTATCGCAGTGCTGGTCTTTTGAACATTTTGCCCACCAGCCCCTGATGATTTGTAGACATCGATTCTGACATCATCTTGTGGTATATAAATCGGATCATCATCTTGTTCAAAATCTGGAAGTATCTCCACCTGCGCAAAGGATGTGTGTCGACGGTGAGCAGCGTCAAAAGGCGATAACCTTACCAATCTATGAACACCTTTTTCTGATTTAAGGTATCCATATGCATATTTTCCACTTACAGCAATTGTGACACTCTTAATACCAGCTTCTTCTCCGACGGAACGATCAAGAATTTCAGTTCCATATCCATTTTTTTCCGCCCAGCGTAAATACATTCTTGCTAAAATTTCAGCCCAATCCTGGGAATCAGTTCCACCTGCACCAGCATGAATGGCTAATAATGCATTCCCTTTGTCAAATTTATCTGAAAGCAGCGTACTTAATTCCAGTTGATCTAATTCGTGTTCAATCTCGATGAGTTCACTTTCCAATTCAGAACGAAAAGTTTCATCACCCATCAAAGCTAATTCATGAGAATCGTGGATACGCTTTTCCAGTCTTTCGATGCTAGAAATTTCTTCTTTTAAATCAACAATTTCTTTAAGAATTGTCTGAGCTTTTTCTTGATTTTCCCAAAGATTTGGGTCACCTGATAATTTTTCTAATTCTTCTAGCCTTATTTTCTTATCTGGTAAGTCAAAGGTGCACCAGGAGATCGGTAATTTTGGCTACACTATTTGCCAGTCGATCAACAATTTCTTGCATTAGAAACTCCAATTAGTTTAATAGTCCATTTACAAAAGCGGCAGGGTCAAATTCCTGTAAATCTTCAGGTTTTTCACCTAAACCTGCAAACAAAATGGGGAGATTTAATTCTCTTTGAATAGCGAAAGCCATTCCACCTTTAGCAGATGAATCCAATTTTGTGAGTATTACGCCACTAATATTGACAGCTTCCTTAAACGCACGTGCCTGTAATAAAGCATTTTGACCTGTTGTTGCATCAAGAACCAACCAGGTGGCGTGTGGTGCTCCAGGTAATGCTTTGGGTATTACGCGGTTTACTTTTTTCAACTCTTCCATAAGATTAAAGCGGGTATGTAATCTACCAGCTGTATCAACAAAAACCATATCATATTGCTTCGACATACCAGCTTGAACTGCATCAAAAGCAACTGCTCCTGGATCTGCATTCGGTTGACCAGAAATAACAGGAATTTCTAAGCGATCACCCCAAACTTCTAATTGCTCCACAGCCGCAGCCCTAAATGTATCAGCAGCTGCAAAAAGCACCTTTTTTCCCTTATCTTTGTATTTTTTACCTAATTTGGCAAGCGTTGTTGTTTTACCAGAGCCATTCACACCAACAACCATGATTACAGCTGGTTTTAAGGTTGAAAAATCAGGAATATTTGGGGTTATTAGTTTTGATTGTAATTGATAAGCAAGGTGTTCACGGAGATCAGCAGTTGAAGTTATTCCTTCAAGATCAACCTTCTTGATTAAGTCTGTAATTATTTCCCCAGTCGTATCAATTCCGATATCGGCTTGAATCAGCATTGTTTCTAATTCATCCCAGGTATCAATAGAAATTTCTGTTGCACCAAAGAAGTTGGCAATTCTGCCAAAAGCAACTTTTCTGGTGCGTTCTAAACCAGATTTCCATTTACCTAACAAGTCTGCCATAGCGGGAAATTATATCACATCGAACCTTCAGATTGTTTAATCGCTAGTTGACCACAGCCAGCCTGGATGTCAATTCCTCTTCTCAATCGTATGGTACAAGGAATCCCATTTTTTTCTAAAATCTTTTGAAATCTGATGGTTTGTGATTTATCGGAAGGTTGTAATGATGTCTGATCTGTAGGATTCAAAGGAATAGCATTTACATGGCAAAGTAAACCTTTAAGCAATCTTGACAGATCCTCAGCTGTCTGGTCACTATCATTTTTTCCGGCTATTAGCGCCCATTCAAAGGTTATTCTACGATTTGTTTTTTCTACGTAGTATTTACAAGCTTCAATTACTTCTTTAATTGGATATTTTTTGTTTACTGGCATGATGGATGATCTTTCATCATCTTTTACTGCATGTAAGCTCACTGCCAAATTTACCTGACGATTTTCATCAGCAAACCTTTTTATCATGGGAACCAGTCCTACAGTTGAGATTGTGAACCTTCTAGCACCTAAACCAAAACCATTAGGATCACTCAATCGATCGATGGAAGTCATGGTAGCCTCATAATTGTGAAAGGGTTCTCCCATCCCCATTAATACAATATTGGTTACTCTTTCATCATTCTTGGCTAATTCCCGGGCAAAGAATATGACTTGTTCAACAATCTCTCCGGGGGTTAAATTTCTTTTGAACCCCATTTGACCCGTAGCACAAAAAACACATCCCATGGCACATCCAACCTGAGTGGAAATACAGAGTGTATTGCGATGGTTGTACTTCATTAGGACTGTTTCAATTGCTTTTCCATCATCCAATTGAAATAGGTATTTGAGGGTTTCTTTATCATTTGAAACAAGTGTTTTTATAGGTTTTAGGGAGCTGAAATTAATTCGTGAAAAAATTTTATCTCTCAATGATTTTGGTAAATTTGAAAATTGATCAAATTCAGACCAAAGGTTTTTATAAACACCATGCCAAATTTGATCAACCCGAAATGAAGGTTCATTCAATTCAGTGATGATCGTATATTTTATCTGTTCATATGATAAATCATAAAAATTTTGTTTCATCAATTAATTGTCCAATTGTTTATTTCAAGGAATTTTATCAATTCCTCTAAATTATTGTGAATTAAATGGGGGTGAATGTTTCTTTCGTGAATTTCAGATTTCTTAGATATTCCAGATAAAACTAAAGCAGTAAAGCAATGAGCATTAAGACCACCTAAAATATCCGTTTCCAATCGATCACCAATAACCAACGATTTTTCAGGCGATGAATTTAAAATATCCAAGGCTTTTTCAAACATTGCTGGTTTTGGTTTTCCAGCAATAATAGCATTTCTTCCACTGCCAACTTCAAGTGTTCGAAGGATTGAGCCTGCTCCTGGAATTTTCCCTTGTGGTGTCGGAAAGGTGGTATCGGAATTAGTAAAAAAGAATTCCACATCTTTTTGTAAGAATAAAACGGCTTTCTTGAACTTGTCATAATTTACCTGGCGATCCATTCCCCCAACAACAGCAACAACTGATTCCTCGCTATGATAAAAACCAGCTTGTAAAAGAGGTTCAACTAATCCATTTTCACCAATAATAAATACCGGTCCTCCATTAGGAAATTTTTTTAACATTTGGGCTAAAACTACTATGGACGAAGTTATGATTTGATTGGGCATATTCGGAACGCCGAAGTTAGATAATTTTTGATGGTACTCTTCTGGTGTTTTGGTGCTGTTGTTTGTAGCAAAAGCGTAATTGATATGATGATCTCTAATACTTTTAAAGACGCGTCCTAAATCCACTAGAGCGTTATCGTCCTTCCACAAAACCCCATCCATATCAAAAATTAGCGATTTAATTTTTATCATATCGTTTTCTTAAAAATTAAAGCCGGATAGCGAAATGCAGTCCGGCTTATAATCTCTTTCTTAGTCTTTATTTCTTTTCAGGTACTTCTAAAACCTTGTCGACCAATCCATAGTTGACTGCTTGTTCAGCATTGAGGTAATAATCACGTTCTGTATCCCGCTCAATGTTTTCTATCGGTTGTCCAGTGCTTTCAGCCATGATTTCGTTTAATCTTGATTTCAAACGAAGAATTTCTCTTGCCTGAATCTCAATATCAGAAGCCTGACCTTGCGCACCGCCTAATGGTTGGTGCATGTGAATTGTTGCATGTGGAAGGGCGTATCGCTGACCTTTTTGTCCTGCAGCTAAAATTACGGTTCCAAAAGATGCTGTCATACCAACTGCAACAGTGGAAATTTTATTCGGAATCATTTTCATGGTGTCATATATTGCTAATCCAGCATAAATATGCCCACCAGGAGAATTTATGTACATCTGAATCGTTGCTTCTGGATCTTCTCGACTTAAAAAGAGCAGTTGGGCAACCGTTACATTTGCAACCTGGTCATTAATAGGGGTTCCTAATAAAATAATTCGGTTTTTCAAGAGCAATGAAAAGATATCATAAGCTCTTTCTCCTCTACCAGAGGATTCAATTACCATGGGTATTACTGATGAAAAATCAGGTATTGCCATAAGTCTGGAATTACTCCTTTCTATTCAGCTTCTTTAGGAGTTTCGTCTCCCTTAGAATTTATTTCTTTTTTGTCTTTATCTGATTCTACTTCTGATTCAGATTCTTTCTTTTCCTCTGTATCAGGTTCAGTAGTTTTCGGTTTTGTTTTTTTGCTTGTTGTTTTTTTGGTTGTCTTTTTTGGTTTTGTGGTTTTTGCGACTTTTTCTTTGTCTTCTTCTTTTTCTTCTGAAGAAGAATCAACTGGTTCAGATTCCCCAGAAGCCATTGCTTTCATACGATCTAAAGTTTTTTGGTTATAAAGTCGGGAAATTGCATTATAGGCAACATTATTGACCATATCAGAAGTTACCTTTTGTTTTTTGCTTTTTTGGTTTGGCATGTTACTCATCATTTGCACTGTATCGTTAACGATATCGTCAACTTCCTCTTTTGAAACTTCGATTTTTTCTTCTTTTGCAAATTGTTCGATAATTAATGAATTTTTTACACGGTTGATTGCTGCGGGTCTAACATTTTCCTCAATGTATTTCTCTTTATCGGTTTTCATTAATTTCAAATAAGTTTCAAAGTCTAAACTCTGTTGCTGCAAGTCACGTTCAAGAGTTTGTAAAATGTGTTCAATTTCTTCATCAACCATAAAAGGTGGGAATTTGACGGTTGCTAACTCTCCAAATTTGGCCATTAGATCGGAATAATATTTCTCATCATATTCCTGTTTTTTAGTTGATTCTTGTTGTTCTCGAACCGCTTTTTCTAATTCTTCATAATTCTCAAATTGGCCTAAAGATTTGGCAAATTCATCATCTAACTCAGGCAATTTCATCGTTTTTACAGATTGTACGTTGATGGTGAATTTTATGGTTTTTCCTTTGAACTTATCATCAGTGCTGTCTTCACTAAATGTGAAATCAATGGTTTTCTCTTCGCCTTCTTTCAAACCGATTAGTTCTTTTGAAAAGTTTTCATAAGGCCAATCGTCTTGTTGCTCACTGTCACCAATAACGAATTGAATAGGCGTTTCTTCTAAGACAAGAACGTCTCCCTCATGACCGGATAACTGGAAGTAAACAAGATCACCTTCTTCGGCTGGACGCTCAACTGGTTCTGCGGTAGCGTAATTCTTCTGGAGTCGATCAAGAAATTCTTTAATTTCTTCATCAGAGACAGATTCTGGAGCGTATTGTAATTCCACAGATTTGTAATCACCCAACTCAACTTCTGGTTGTAACGGAACAAGAAAACTTAATTTCAATGGATCCATTGAAACAATTTCCTTTAATGCACCTGGTCCAGAAGGTGTGATAGAAGCTTCTTCTAAAACTTTTGAGTAATGCTCGTCAATTAGTAATTCAATCGCTTCTTCGTTGATGACTCCCTCACCATACATTCTGAGAATTACATCATAAGGAGCTTTTCCTGGTCTAAAACCAGGGATTTTTGCTTGTTTGGCGATTTTTTTTGCTGCTCTACGTTTAAAACTATCAAATAACTCTGATTCAAATTCGGCTTCAATATTTATTTGATGATCATCTTGTGGAGTGGTTTCAATTTTCAAAGTAACATTCCTCTAATCTATAGTAAATTTGGTGGGGAAAGAGGGGCTCGAACCCTCACGCCTTGCGGCACATGATCCTAAGTCATGCCTGTCTGCCAATTCCAGCACTTCCCCACGGCGTCCAAATTATAAGCGTAACCATGTCGAGCGTCAATAATCAGATATAATAAGGCTTTGGTTTTTTAAAGGAGTTTATTTTGGGTAGAGTAATTAATCCAGACAGTAGTGGCAAAGAACGAACCAAATTAACAAAAAGTATAGTAAAAGCAATCAGGCATCTTATGAGCCAAACGCAACCTGATAAACAGACCAAAGATTTAGCAGCTTTTATTGCAATCGGTTTACGAAGTATTTACGAAACCGTAGATGTTTCAGTAGAAGCGTGGGAAAAGCGGGGATATTGGGTAAAAGCTGATCGGTTCAGGTTAGACTGGGAGTGGACCGCAAGCTATGGTGAACAAATGAAAAAAGCAACATTGGATGAGGATTGGGCGGTTGTCGCAACGGTGGCTGCAAAAACAGCACAAAAATTAAACAACATAAAGATTGCTGAAAAAAACCGAATTGGCGAACCCTGGCATGGTGCTTACAAAGAATTACTCAGTGAAAAATAAAAAAAGGTCGAGATTTTTCTCGACCTTTTTGGAATGCTAGGGTTTTTACTTCTTCAAGATGATGCGAGCATCAACAACTTTGACGCCTTTACCTTCTTCGTAAACAAGGACCGGATTTGCGTCTGATTCACTGATTTCGTCAGCTAAGTCAACAATCATATTTGCATAACGACTGATGGTTTCTGCGAGAACTTCTCGATCACGAGGTGCTTCTCCACGGACTCCAGCTAAAATTGGAGCACCACGAATTTCGCCAATCATGCGAATAGCTGATTTCTTAGAAACTGGTGCAACACGGAACGTTACATCTTTAAGAACTTCCACAAAGATACCTCCCAAACCAAACATCATTGTGGGTCCAAATGTTGAATCATTGACAGATCCAAGAATAACCTCAGTACCCCAGGGAGCCATTTCCTGAATAGCAATACCATGAATATTTGCATCCGCATTATATGCTTTTGCATTTTCAAGAATTGTTTGGAATGCTTCTCGGCAGGAGGTTTCGTCTTTGATGTTTACTTTGACACCACCGGCATCTGATTTATGGAGAATTTCAGGAGACACAATTTTCATTACGATTGGAAATCCAATCTCCTTCGCCATTGCCACTGCTTCATCTTCAGTTTTAGCTAATTGTGTGGCTGTAATGGGTAAACCATAGGCAGCAAATACCTGTTTTGCTTCAATTTCTGTTAATGCATCACGGCCATCCTCACGCGCAGCTTTGATAACAGATAATGCTTTGGTTTTGTCGATATTTGCTAATTTTTCATCTGGTTCAGAGACAATATCTTTCATTCGAGCGTACTCACGCAAAGCAGAGAGGGCACTGATCGCTAGATCTGGTCCACCGTAAGAAGGTATACCATTTTCTACTAACCATTGCATTGCCTTTTCTGATTTTTCACCACCAACAAAGGAAACGCAGACTGGCTTATCTTTAATACCGGATTCTTCGATAGCTTTCATAATGCCTTTAGCAATGTCCATTGGTTCTGTCATCGCAGTTTCACAATAGAGGATAGCAAGGCCATCGACCCATTCGTGTGCAAAGGAGAATTTTACGGATTCATAGTACCAATCATAGCCAGCCATACCGGTAAGATCGACCGGGTTCTTTGCTGAGCCGAAAGCAGGCATGTGCTTCTTTAATTCTTCCTGAACATCTTTTGGAGCAAATTTTAACGGAAGATTGAAGCGTTCTGCAGCATCGGTCGCGAGGACACCAACACCACCACCATTGGTGATGATCAACAGATTATCGTCCTTCATGGGTGGTTGCAGCGATAATGCTAAGGAAAGGTCAAATAAATTACCTAAATCAGATGCCTGTACGATTCCAGATTGTTGGAAAGCTGCTCCATAAACCTTTGCAGCACCTGCAAGGGAACCAGTGTGTGAGGCAGCAGCTGCTGCACCATGGGTGGAAACACCCGATTTCAAAGCAATCACCGGCTTGCTTACTTTTCTGGCAACTTCCATAAACTTTCGACCATCTTTAAAACCTTCAATGTATAAAGAGATCGAGCTTGTGTTTTCATCTTTATCAAGCCATTCAACCAAGTCTGCAAAATCAACATCAGACATGTTGCCTATTGAGATTAGTTTCTCAAAACCAACTCGTCGGGTGAAAGTTGCCATATCGATCGCGATTAATAACGCGCCACTTTGAGAAACAAGCGCACCTTTACCAGGAAGTGGTAATACTGGAGCAAATGAAGCATTTAATTTCTCAGCATTCGATAGTGTGCCCACAATATTTGGTCCTAAAATACGGATGCCATATTCATGTGCTTTGGCTACAATTTCCTGCTCTAATTCTTTATTACCAACTTCTGCAAATCCAGAAGTGATAACAATTAGACCTTTGACGCCTTTTTTACCTGCTTCAGCGATAGCTTCCAATACAAATTTTGCTGGGATTGTTACAACTGCAGCATCGATTTCACCAGGAACATCTAATAAGGACTGATAGCATTTGATTCCAAGGATTTCTTCGGTTTTGGGGTTGATCGGATATACTTTTCCTTCATAACCACCATCAATAATATTCTTCAGTACACTGTGACCAATTTTCGAAGAGTCTGCTGAAGCGCCGATAATTGCGATTGATTTTGGACGCATAAGTCCATCTAAATAATTACTTTCCATGCTCATTTCCTCCATTATTTCAAAAATGTTTACTGATAAATCTTCCTACTACTGATAAAAAATGTTTTTCTGTATTAATTCACAAAAAATCTCCCATGAATCCAGAAGGATTGGGAGTTTTTATCTACGAATGGTATTCCTATAAAATTTGAGCTTCAATAATATCATAACAATAACTCATAACCTGAACATTAGTTTATCACAATTAATTGTCTAACAAATTATATTTTACGATTATTTTTGTAAACAAATGTACTCAAATGGGCGGTATTTTTATCATTTATTTAAATAATTGAACTACAGAAACTTGGTCTGAGTTCAATTATTGGGTCTTTTAGAAATTTTAAATTTATTTTTGTAGTGCGGCTTCGATTATTTTATTAACTCGTTTTATATAACTTGAACTGTTTAATTGAGCCCCATCGGTAACCAGTGCATTTTCATAAAGCTGTTCAATGATCAAATCTCTAAGTGGGTTTACCCCTTTGATTTTTGATAAATTGGTAATAATCGGATGGTGAGGATTAATTTCCAGAATTTTGAGGGGGGAATCCATATCTTTTTGTAAGTATTTGTATGCCTTTTGCATTTCTTGGCTTGGACTTCCTTCTGTATCCACCAATCTTGCTGGTGATTCAACCAGTTTTTCGGTTGTACGGACTTCTTTGATTCGATCGGCAAGGGTTGTTTTGAAGAAAGCTAACAATTCGTTCAGCTCCTTTTGATCAATATTCTCCTTTTCATCTTCTTTTTCTTCTGTTTTATCTTCCGGTAATTCTAAGTCTTTGGAAGTAACATTAACCAAATCGGAATCTTTGTATTTGTTTATTCTCATTAAAACAAATGGGTCGATAGGATCGGTAAAAGTAATTACATCTATATCCTGTTTTTTGAAGATTTCCAGGTGAGGAGAGTTTAACACTGATGTTTCATCTTCAGAAATGATGTAATAAATTTTCTTTTGATTTTCCTTCATGGAAGAAACGTAATCATCAAAAGAAATCCATTTATCAGGATTTTTGATTGTTTTTACCTTTGTAAGTTGGAGAAGTTGATCATCGTACTCGGTGGTTGATGCAAGTCCTTCTTTTATGAAAAAGCCAAATTCTTTCCAGAATTCAGTATATTTTTCCTGATCGGTGGATTTGATATTTTCTAGATAATCCAAAACTTTTGAGGAGAGGATTTTTTTAATCTGGGAAATTGCTTTGGTCGATTGAAATGATTCCCGAGATACATTAAGTGGGATATCCTCTGAATCAACTCCGCCTGGAATG
>NPIE01005543.1_pt1 | contig 15044 bp, 10 predicted proteins | sample 8637661 | NCBI WGS metagenome assembly NPIE01 (sample SAMN07420842, study PRJNA396082) | bioreactor metagenome | isolation source: sample BA12 brine-fed electro-methanogenic bioreactor BA | place: Japan: Kochi | collected 2016-12-09 | reverse complement strand
TCTTCGGTAAACACCCATTCATATTCCTTTTCCGTGAACAGCCGCCATTTGAATTCATCGTTTTTGATCAGTCTGTCCAGCACGCCCCGGCGCTGGTCCTTGGGAATCACCAGAAACGGGTTGTCATGGGCCAGACAGGGCACCTCGATGAAATCCCCTTCCTGGACCCGCACGAAACGGTCCGCCACGCTCTCTTTTTCATTGTCTTCGGATTCCCGGGTTTCCACGTAATGCATCCACTGTTCAAACGCGGAAGGGGGATATGAATGGCATTTTTCCTGGAGCTTCTTGATGTTCAGGCGCCACACCACCTCATATCTGAGTCCTTCTTCGGTGTTGGCGTATTGTTCGAATTTCTTGAGCAGGTTGTTCAAAAACGTGCTTTTACCGCACCCGTGAGGCCCATGGAAAATATATATCCTGTTCTGCTGGGCCCCGTGGCGCAGGTATTCCATCTGCTTCATGAACCGGTTGGCAAACAGCATGTCCGGGAAATAGGGGTTGTCCGATCCTTCCACAAACAGCCGGGTGCAGTCGTACCGGGTGAATCCGGGTTCGTTGCGGTCTCCTCCCAGAGGTTCCTCATATTCATCCACATGGGCTTTGACCATATCGTGAAACGACTGGAAGATGTTCCTCAGTATCCGGGACGGATGCGAGGTAAGCATGCCTAAAAAGACTTCAAAGGATACCGGCTGAAGCCGCTGGTAATCCTGAATGTTTCTGTTCAGCTGCGTCAGGACCTGGCCCACTGATCCGGCGGCGGGTGCCGTATCTTTTATCATCGGTTATAACTCCTGCCTGTGCAGTTTTCGGTCCTTGATCATATACCGGACCCGTTTCCACTGAACGGGCGGTATTTCAGCAGGGTCTTTCCGGCTGCTTCCCGCACCGGGATCCCAGAAATTGGCATACCGGGTCCCCGGCGGCGGCATGGCAGCCGGAATACTGGTTTCCAGATGCACCGGGCCGCCCCACAGAAATTCGATCCCGATCATTGTGTTTTCAATAAAATCCTGTTTCAGGGGTTTGTCCTCAAACCGGTGGTCCAGGTACAGAACCCCGTTTCCGGTTTTCTCTTCCACCACTCTGATGTCCGGAGGATGGTACAGGGTGTCGATGATCATCTGTCTGTAGTCATCCACTTTTCTGGACTTGATATAATACTGCCAGGTGTTGCGCTGGGGGTTGAACCGCTTGCCGGCCACAAACAGGTGGTGCCGGTCCATGAATTCCTGGTCCACAAAGGTGTTGATGAACGAAAAATCCTCCATGTTTTCCCGGACATGGAAGATGAGATCTTTGCCCGTGTCTTTATTCCGGTCGAATTTTTTGCGCAGTACGGCATCATTGAGCTGAAAATAGTCAAGGGAATACCGGCCCCGGTTTTCCATGTCTTCGATGTGTTCGAACAGCCGAAGCCCCAGCGCATAAGGGTTGAGCCCCACCTTGGGCATGGCCGTAACCGTGGCGTTGACCTTGGCGAAATCGATTTCATGGCCCCGGATACGCTCATCATCGAGAAACAGACGGGCATGCCAGAACGAGGCCCACCCCTCGTTCATGGTTTTGGTCCGGATCTGGGGCTGAAAATACAGGGAAGTGTTACGGATGATGTGGATCACCGACTTCATCCATTCGTTTTCCTCTTTTTTCAAAAACGGAGAAAATTTCAGAATGTATTCCATCACATCCAGTTTGACCGGAGAGGCTTTCTGCTTTTCCTTCTGAAACATCTCTTCGAACTCCGGGTATTTTTCAACAATCCGGGCAAAGAAATCGGTGCCGTCCTGCCGGCATTGGTTGTACCGGTCGATCTCCTTTAAATATTCGTGCTGGGGGACCGATTTGATTTTCTGGAGGAACCGGTCAAAATAAAAATCGGTCTGATCCGGCACATGGCCCTGTTCCCGGATCAGGGTCCGGTTCAGGTCCCGGTGAAACCCCACCAGATTGTCCATGCCCCTGGCAAACTCGATCACATAATCCACCCACCGGCCCTTTTCGCTTCTGAGCTGGGCAATGAGCCGTTTGTCCGCCAGGGCCTGGCCGGCCAGATCCAGATCCCAGGTGTTTTTGTAATACAGGTTGTTCTGGAAGAAATCGATGTGGGCCAGCACATGGTAGAAGATCATCACATTGAGCCAGTCCGGGTTGTTGTCGTTGTAATATGAGATGGCCGGCCGGGTGTTGATCACGGTTTCATAGGGGTTGGACGGATAGGCCTCGTACATGCCCCGGCCGGACAGGACCCTCACATCATGCACCCAGTAGTCGTAAAGGGTGGGGATCATCACCTTGGGGGACAGCTCGATCAGGTCCCGGTTGGTGACGATGTATTCCAGGGTTTCATCATCGAACCGCAAGCCGGCATCCCGTGCCCGGAGTTTGCACTCTTCCATGATGCCCTTGACATGCTGACTGACCAGTTCCATATGCGGTTCACCTTTTTTTTCGTAACCCCGGTGCCGAAAATCCTGCCGTATCAGGATATCAGCGTCTTAATCCCCTGGATGATCCGGGAGTCATCCACATTTTCACCCATGACATCCATTTTGATCAGGTGGCTGTGCCGGTCCAGGACCTTGGACCCGTTGATATAATTTTCCACTTCCGTGGATTTGGTGCCGGCATAGGTGTGTCTCACCACGGTGATGCCAATTCTGGCGGCATAGGACAGCATTTTATCAATTTCCACAAGCGTCTGTTTTCCGTCTTTTTCCCAGTCATCCCCGTCCGTTCCGTAAAACACATAAATATTGTAGTCCCTGGCCAGGTGTTCCTTTTCCACAATCTCGTTGACCATCTGAAACGCGGTGAACACCTTGGTGCCGCCGGCCACCTTGTAGGAATAGTATTTCTGGAAATCGGTCACTTCCCGGGCTTCGGTGTCATGGAGAATGAACCGTGTTTCCACCTGTTTTTCATACTGGTACACCAGCCAGGAATAGAGCATCACATGCTGGGACACCACGGTCTGGGTCACCTTGCCCCCCATGGACCCGGAATAATCCCTGAGAAAAAATACCAGGGCCTGGGATTCATATTCCTTTTCCCGGGACAGAATGCGGAAAATCAGATCCTGGGGAGATACCAGGAACCGGGCCGTGTCGATACGGGCCACATCCGGAATCCGGCCCAGGGCCATATTGGTTTCAACGATTTTTCTCAAGGTGGCTTTCTTGTCCAGGATCTGGCCGACACCCCGGTTCTTGTCGGTCAGGTCGTACACATACCGGGCCAGGGCTTTTTTCTTGCCCTTGTCCTTTAAATTGGGCAGCTCGAAATCCTGGGACAGGGCCTTGCCCAGTTCATAGGCATTGGCTTCCATCTCATGCTCCCCGCCCCGGCCTTCTCCCGGACCTTCGCCGTCTCCGCCACCTTCACCTTCACCGTCTTCGGGCCGCACCGGCTGCTCGCCGATGACTTCGCCCTCTTCCCCTTCGCCGGTCCCGCCCGTGGGTTCCCCTTCTCCGGGCGCCTGATCATAGGCCAGGGTGTCGTCGTGGACAAACTTTTCCTCCACTGTGGTGGGCACCACAATGATCTTTTCCTTGCCGCCGGACCCGGGTTTCACGATCCGGCCGATGCGGATCTTGCGCTTGAACCCGTCTTCTTCCCTTTTTTTGTCCCGTTCCAGGAGTTCGTCCAGGGTTATCATGAACACCCCCTTGGGCTGCTAGTTGTCATCTTCCTGACTGCAGAAATATTCAATGGTTTTCTGGGCGCAGGTCCGGCAGTAGCCGAGTTTGTCGTTCATGGTGGTGATCATCCGGTCGTACAGCTTCTGGTTTTCCTCGTTGGTGCGGTTGGCCAGGGCCCCCACCAGAGACCCGGCACCGGCGATGTCGGATTTGAGCCGCACATCCGTGATGGCCTTGACCAGTTCCAGGTTATCCATGAAATCGTAATTAGGGTCCACGGACAGTTTCTGGCCGTAGATCTTGCGGATGGAGTTTCTGAAAGAGGCCCGTTGTTCCTCGGTTTTGAGGCCTAAGCGCTCCTCCACGTTCTTGATGTACCGCTCGTCGATCTTCAGGGCCTTGAGATCTCCGGTCTGGGGGTCCTTGTATTTCCACATCATGTCCGGCCCCAGGTGCTCCGCATCCACGCCGATGATCATGTTCACATAATTGAGCACATCCTTTTTGATGGCCAGGGGCTCATCCATGTATGCGTTGAACATCTCGGTCATGATCCGTTCCCGGTACAGGCCTCTGGCAATTTTGAGATCCTCCATGTACTTGGCCCGGTCGCCCGGTTCCTGCACGTAATCCAGGACGGTCCGTTCCAGGCATTTGAAAATATCCAGTGCGAACATGCACTTGCCTTCATTGGTTTCCGAGGATTCCAGGAGCAGCTGGACCGACCGGCCCAGGTTTCTCTGTCCCAGGCCTTTCTGGCCGAACCGCTTGGTGATGTCCGTGTCCTGGTTCAGTGTGTCGATGAGTTCGGCCAGGGTTTTGAGGCTTTTTTCTCCGGCCACCTCTCCGGCAGCCAGTTTCATGGTCTCCACAGGCGTTAGTTTTTCCGATCTGGGCAGGCGGGTGAGTACCACGGCCACGGATGCGGCGTAATTGAGATTCGGGTCCTGGTGCAGGATCTCATGCTCCAGGGACCGCTTTACATCCTTGCCGATGGCGTATTCGGTCAGGGTTTTCTGAATCTTGTAATCGGTGTTATGGGCCACATAGCAGATGCGGCACCGGTCCACGATAGGGGCTTCCTCTCTTTCGGACAGAAACGTGTCGAATTCGGAATTGTTGCTGGTGGCGATGATCAGGGTGTCGATGGGCCATTTGAACCCGTCCAGCTCGATGGTCCGGTTCTGGATTACCCCCAGATAGACCTGGACCAGGTCTTTCTTGTTCTTGTAGATCTCGTCGGCAAAATGAATCCCGCCGCCCGCCACCCGGGCCAGTGCCCCTCTTCTGAGATCGAACCGAAAGGGATTGTTGGTGTCGGTGATGTGCAAAAGGCGCTGGATCGATTCCTCGCCGATGAGGTCCACGGCCGACGAGGTGATCTTGTCCTTGGCCGGATATTTCCCCGTGATGGTGCCAAGACTTTCGATGAGCGGGACCGGGGTCACCTCCACAAACGAGAGCATCTTGTCGATATTGTTGTCGCAGAATTCTCTGATCTGGTTCCAGATGTAGGCGGAGCAGGCGCCCAGGGGACGGTATTTGGTGTAGATGTTTTCGATCTGCCGGTCCGAGAACTTGAATTTTTTCGCCAGGTACGCCATGGAACCGTCTTTGGTGACATCCAGGCTCATGGCCAGGATCATGGGGTCCTCATAGGTCTGGGATTCAATGGATTGGATCTGGCCGTATCCCCCCAGCTGATCCAGATGAATGAACCGGAAGGTGTATTTGCGGTTTTCAGGCGCGGACAGGAACTCCCGGTACCGGTCGCACAGGTATTCGACAAAAAAAGTCTTCCCGTTTCCGGGCTCCCCCACCAGAACGAACGCCATTTCACGGGATGATCCGCCTTCGGACGCATCCTTGACAAAGGAGACGAACGAGTTGATTTCGTCGTACATGCCCACCAGGTGCTTGTTCCCCTGGCTGAACAGATTGAACTGGTACGTGGATTTTCCCTTGACCGTGATCTTCTGTATCCCGGCATCCAGAACCATCCTGGAGACCCCCTGGAAGGCATCTTCAAATGCCCGCTTCCCTTTTTTCACGGCATCTATGTGTTCCAGTAAGGCATTTTCCTTTTTTTTGGCAGCCATGTCATCCTCCCCGGGTAGGTACAGGGCCGGGTTCATACCCGGCCATGAATTGAAAAAGACCTTGATGTGAATGGGAAAACTATATCAACCTGTATGGGGGCTGTCAAACGGTTTGAGACAAAATCAGATGCCGGGCCAGGGTCAGGTCGTGGGGGGTGGTGAGCTTGATATTGGCAGGGTCTCCGGGAACGGTGGCGATCTCGAATCCGGCATGGGCCATGACTGATGCATCGTCCGTGCCGGTAAACCCGGTGATGTCCGCATGGGCCAGGGCGCGGGCGATCCGGTCCAGGTAAAACACCTGAGGGGTCTGGGCACGGAACAGCCGTTTCCTGTCCACAGTGGCGATGATCCGGTCCTGGTGATCCACCTGCTTGAGAGTGTCGGTGACCGGCAGCACCGGTATGCAGGCCCCGGTGCGGACCGCGGTTTCCCTGAGCCGGTCCAGCAGCGCTCCAGACACGAACGGACGGACCCCGTCGTGGATGAACACCAGGGTCTGCCGCGGATCTTTGGCCAGACCCAGGGCAACCTGCACACCGTGTTGTACCGACTGCTGCCGGGTTTTCCCGCCGGGGGCCAGATGAACGGGGCGCGTGAACCGCCGGGGCTGGATCATTTGGGTTCCGCAAAAATCTCTGTCCGGTTCCGGCACCACCACAATGATGGCATCCATGCCCGGATACCGGTCAAACACGTCAAGGGTCCGTACCAGCACCGGCAGGCCCTCCAGAATCAGATACTGCTTCCGGATCTGGGCGCCCATGCGAATGCCCTGCCCCCCTGCCACGACAATGGAAACGCACTGGACCGGATGCCTGCTCAGTTCCGGCATGGTCAACTCAGATAGGACAGCTGTTTGGGCAGAGGAATTCCCTTGCCCATGTGGTCTTCCCCATAATTGACCCCGGCCAGGATCACCAGATCGCTCAACGCCCGGGAATCCCCGGAGAACTTCACGGTTTTATACTCCTCTTTCTTGATCTTGCCCCCGGCCCACTGGATATCCAGCACGGATGACGCGTCGAACTGGTCCTCTCCCACGTGCAGGGTCACCTCTCCCCCGTAATACTGGACGATTTTGGCCACCAGCAGGCTGGGCCGGCTGTGAAACCCCCGGTCCATGGGAATACTCACCTCGATGGTTCCTCTTTCCATATTCCGGTTCATGATCTGGGTCGCCACCTGCTTGCCGGAGGACAGAAACTTCCAGGCGTAGAACAAACAGAAGTTCACGGCCCGGTCCAGGAGTACATCCGGGTCGATCAGCTCCGCCAGAGACCGGCGTACCCGCATGTACACATCCTTGAACCCCGCGTCATACATATGCCGCTCGTAAAAATGCAGAAGCCGCCCCATCACCTGAAGGATGTGAAACACAATGGAAAAATGACTGCGCAGCTGTTCCAGAAGAATATTTTCTTCATCGGACTGGGTTTTCACCACGTAGGAATCAAACGAGGACTGAATGTTATGCACCCGCATCTCAAAGCTTCGAATCAGCACTTCGTTGATCTTTTCAGGCACCAGGTCATGAATGGTTTTGAGATCGTACCGCTCGTAAAAGGAAAACTGTTCAAACGCCTTGATCAGGTCCAGAAATTCACTGGAGATCCGGGTCAGATTTTTCTTCTGATTGTCTCTGGCCGTGAAATCATCGATGTTGTGGTCCAGCTGCTGGGTGGAGGTGATGCCCGGAAAAAAATTCAGGCTGTACCGGGAACCGGGAATGGTGATGTTCAGCCGTCTTGCTTCAGCCAGAATCATCGGCGCGGTCAGTTTTAAAGAGTCCTGGAGAATCCGCAGGGTATCGGTGGCTTCCTGCTTGAACAGATCCAGGGGATGGTCCCCCAGCCGGTAAAAGGGCAGCCGGTTCAGGATATGGCGCTGGGAATAGCAGGCCAGGGACAGGTGACGGACCAGGGCACATAATTCCCGGTAATACAGCCACTCCGAGTTTCGCTTGGCCCCGTGAAAATCCAGAAAATCTTCCAGGATGTGGGAGTTGGTGATCAGTTTGGAATACAGTTTTTTGGTGAACAGATAGGCATCCTCTTCAATGGTGTCGATGAACCGGATGCATTTGAGAAAATCAAAGGAAAAAATATTGGCTTTTTCCAGAAAGGTAATGTCGCAGGTATCCATCATGGTTGGAGGTGTCCCGGCAGTTTTGGTATCCTGATTGTGAAAGGTTCGGCCTGACCGGCCCGTAAGCCGAATTCCGTTGCCCTTCCCGGTTACCCGGGACCGGGCCGACGATCATTCATCTAGGGGTGTACGTTGCCGTACCCCTCGAGCAACCTACCCGGAAACATCGGACGGACCGCCCTCGATCGTTTCCCTATTTGGTCTTGCACCGGACGGGGTTTACCTAGCTTTCCCGGTCACCCGGGAAACTGGTGCGCTCTTACCGCACCGTTTCACCCTTACCGGCAGTGATCCGGTTTCCCGGTCACGGCCGGCGGTCTGCTCTCTGTTGCACTTTCCTTCACGTCACCGTGACTCCACGTTATGGAGCGTCCTGTCCTGTGGTGTTCGGACTTTCCTCCCGGTCGGCTCTGCGACCCGGCGATCGTCTGGTCCGGTCAGACCGAAGCCTTTCATTCATCGGCAATATGGTAAAGAATGCGGCTGCACTGGGGGCAGGAGATCATCTGCTTGCCCCGCTGCACCTCGATACACAGCTGGGGCGGCACATTCATGAAACACCCCATGCAGGTCTCGTTGCTGATCCGTGCCACCGCCTGACCCTGATTCATTCTGGCGATCCGCCGGAACCGGGTCAACAGGGCCGGATCCAGGGATTCTCCCAGGGTTTTCTGCCGGGATTCCAGCTCCTGGAGCCGTCTCCGGTCCCCCACCGTCTGTTCATCGATTTTCTCCTGTTCCGCCCGGACCTGTTCCCTGAGCTGATCGTACTGGACCCGGGTTTCCTTCACCCGGACCTCGGCCGCCTCCCGCTGCTCGTAGAGCGTGAGCACATGGTCCTCCAGTGCGTTTTTACGTTTCTTGTTGTCATCCACTTCCCGGAGCAGGACCTGGTACTCCTTGTTGGTCTTGACCATTCTCAGAGTTTCATTGCTCTTGATAATCCGGTCGTTCACCACCCGGATCTCCTCTTCCAGGTCCGTGCACTGCTGCTGAATCTGTTCCAGGATTTGCCGGTCCGCTTCCAGAGCGGATTTGAACGCCTCCAGCCTGGCTGCCAGCTCTTTTTTCTGATTCTCCACCCTTGCCACTTCCCGCTGCAGCCGGGTCATCTCCGTTTCGATCTGCTGGAGCCGGACCAGGGTATCGATCTCCTGCTTCAATGTCTGGTTGGTTGTCTGGTTCATTTAATATCCTTATGCCAAAAAAAATGGGTCTGTTTCCCCGGCAAACGTCATGATTTCCAGGGAAAAGCCGGCCCGGGTCACGGCCTGGTCCAGCCGGCGGGCCAGCAGGTCACTGGCAATGATTTCCGAGGCAAAATGACCCGCGTCCACCAGTGCCTTACCATGGGATTCAATGAGCCGGGCCTCATGGTATTTGATATCGCCGGTGATATACACGTCGGCCCCGGAGGCCAGAAACGCCGGTATCAGGCTGCCGCCGGAACCGGAACACACGGCTGCCTCCCGGATTGTCCGGCCGGGATCCCCCACCACCCGGACCGGATGCCCTCCCAGCCGCGACCGGATCTGGTCGGCCAGCCGTGCCAGAGGCACCGGTGCCGTCAACGGCCCGACCCGGCCCAGGCCCGTCATGGCACCGGGTGAATCCGTATCCGGACCGTCCGTTTCCAGGATCCGGACCGCCTGAATGCCCAGCCGGTCCGCCAGATGGTCGTTCAGGCCGCCGGCGGCACGGTCCAGATTGGTGTGGACACTGACAACCGCGATCCGTGCCTCGGCGGCCAAAGCAATGGCAGCTCCGGGCATCCCGCTGAAATCAACGGTCTTGAGCGGCGTAATAAACAACGGGTGATGGGTAAGCACCATATCCGCCTGCCACTGCCGGGCCGCTTCCATCACCGGCATGTCCGCGTCCAGCCCCACCATCACCTTTTTCACCGGCCAATCCGGATGCCCGGCGCACAGCCCGCAGTTGTCCCAGGATTCCGCCAGACGCCACGGGGCGATGTCGGAATCGATCAAAGACAGTATCTGCCTTACTGTGGGATTCATGGGGTCTTCTGCCTTAAAACGAAAAAAGCGTGGCTGATTGCCACGCTTTTTGGATCTTGTACCGGTTCAGGGGTCTTTTTTGCAGGCATGTCTGCCCGGACCTGCCCCCTTTTGCTGTTGTCGATTCTGGTTTTCTGTTCATCCATACGGTTTACACACAATGGTTATCTGTCTGTCTGGTGGGCCCACCTGGATTCGAACCAGGGACCGACCGGTTATGAGCCGGTGGCTCTGCCAGACTGAGCTATAGGCCCGAAATTTCATGACAATCAAACAAACTTAAGTATCTACAGGAAACCGGTTGTCAAGTCAATATTTAATTTTCGATAAAAGTTTTCAATTTTTTGCTCCGGGTGGGGTGACGCAGTTTTCTCAACGCCTTGGCCTCGATCTGCCGGATCCGTTCCCGGGTCACGGTGAAATCCCGGCCCACCTCTTCCAGGGTGTGGTCGGATTTTTCTCCGATGCCAAACCGCATGCGCAGGACTTTCTCTTCTCTGGGGGTGAGGGTGGCCAGAATTTTCCGGGTCTGTTCCGCCAGGCTGAAGTCAATGGCCGCATCAGAGGGAATCGAAAACTTCTTGTCCTCGATGAAATCCCCCAGATGGCTGTCTTCTTCCTCTCCGATGGGGGTTTCCAGGGAAATGGGTTCCTTGGCGATTTTCAGCACCCGCCGGACCTTGTCGATGGGGATCTCCATCTTTTCGGCAATCTCTTCCGGGGAGGGCTCCTTGCCCATTTCCTGGACCAGGTACCGGGAGGTGCGGATCAGCTTGTTGATGGTTTCGATCATGTGTACCGGAATCCGGATGGTTCTGGCCTGATCCGCAATGGCCCTTGTGATGGCCTGGCGGATCCACCAGGTGGCATAGGTGGAAAACTTGTAGCCTCTGCGGTATTCAAACTTGTCCACGGCCTTCATGAGCCCGATGTTGCCTTCCTGGATCAGATCCAGAAACTGCAGGCCCCGGTTGGTGTATTTCTTGGCGATGCTCACCACCAGCCGCAGGTTGGCCCGGACCAGTTCCCGTTTGGCGGCGTCCGCGTTTCTTCTTCCTTTGTCAATGCCGTCGGTAATGGCCCTGAGATCGTCGGCATCCCCTTTGATCAGCGCTTTTTTCAGGGCCACCTGATCCATCACCGCCTGGATGTCCTGGTGAAGCAGCAGGGCCCGTTCCGGGGTCAGGCCGGTTCTGGCCGTGGCCCACTGAACGAATTTTTCCGGATCCGACGCCTGCTTGAGCATGGTGTCCTTCATGACGTTGAAGGTTTTGGCGCAGTTTTCCATCAGCCGGTCCACCGTGTCGAACCAGACGATGGTATTGCGGATGCTTTTCTCGATGTTGTCCATGACATTGGACTCGAACCGCCACCGTTTGAGTTCCTCAAAGATCCGGTCCGTGCCTTCCTGGATCTCCTGGGTCAGTGTCTGGTACTTTTTCAGGGATTTTCTCATGCCGAAGAGCTGATCCCGGTTGGCCTGGTTGTTTTCATGAATCTGTCTGATCACTTCCAGGGATTCCAGAAATTTCTCCTGTTTGGAGGCCTCGTCCACCACCCCGTCCCCTTCATCCACATCCCGGAGAACGTGTTTGGGGCGCATGGCCCGGCGTTCCATTTTTTTGCCGTACAAAAAGATGGTGTTCAGCGCGATGGGGCAGTCCAGCATGGCCCGGAGCACATCCCGTTCCCCCACCTCGATTTTCTTGGCGATCTCGATCTCTCCTTCCCGGCTGAGCAGGGTGACCATGCCCATTTCCTTGAGATACATCTTGACCGGGTCCGTGACCGAGCCGAACTCCAGGTCCGAGCGGTCCCGGACCGCGGAAAGCAGGTCTTTTTTCTCTTTGGGCGGTTTTTTCCGGTGTTTGAGATCCGTCCGGATCCGGTCCTTTCTGTCCCGGGGTTTGACCACGGCCCGGCCGGACGGCCGTTTTTCAGCGGGGATGTCATCCGGCATGTCGTCCGGGGTGTCATCCGGGGTGTCCAGGTCCACCAGGGTGATCCCCAGTTCCTGGAACTGTTCTACAATATCTTCGATCTGCTCCGGCGACGTCAGGTTGCCGGAGATGGCGTCGTTGATTTCAGTGAAAGAGAGTGTGCCGGTCTGCTGCCCTTTTTCAATGAGCCTTTCCATCTGTGCTTTTTCGATCATCACACTCTCTTCGGATGTTATGGATTTATCTGCCATAAAACGCCTCCCTAAGGCTAAACGTTATTGACCATTGTATATCTGCCGGAGTTCCTGCTGCTTTTGCCTCAACAGCTCCATCAGGTCGGTGTCGCAGGATTTTTCCGCTTGCTTTATCTTTGCCGTCAGCCCGCTGTCGTTTTTTTTCCGGATCCGGATGATCCGCTGGATCACGGCGGCGGCTGTTTCGTTCAGGCTTTCATTCTCGTCCGGCTCCCCGGTCATGGCCAGGGCCGCCAGAAGTTCCCGGTCTTCATCGGTTTTCATGGCTCCCATGACCCGGGGAACGAAAAACGCGGGATCCGGGTCGGCCTGAGCCAGGATGCGCCCGATCCGGCTCAGTTGTCCGGAATAAAAACAATCCAGCACGTTGGATTCCCTGACCCGGGCAATGATATCGGGACTGTGAAGCATCAGGGACAGCAGCTGCCGCTCCCGGGGATCCGAGGACCGTTGTGTGCCGGACGGTTGCACGCCGGCCAAAGGTTCCAGGGAAGACTTCCCTGACCGGGCCACCTGTTCCCGGACCTTTTCCAGCACCGCGGTTTCATCGATACCCAGGGTTTCCGCCAGATCCCGGATATGCAGAGACCGCAGCGCACTGTCCCGGATCTCCGCCAGATACGGCACCATGTCCGCCAGAACCCGCGCCCTTCCGGTCACGGACGGGCCATGAGTATCCATGGCCACCCGGCACAGAAACGGGATCACGGACCGGGCGGTGTCCGCCAGTTTCAGAAACGCGTCCGCTCCGTTTGTCATCACAAAGGTGTCCGGGTCTTCGCCTTTGGGCAGAATCAGAATCCGGGTATCCACCCCCTCGTTCATAAAGGTTTTGATACTGCGCTTTGCCGCGGCGATCCCGGCCGCATCCGAATCGAACACCAGGATCATGGCCGGAGCGTATCCCTTGAGGATCCGCACGTGCTCCGGGGTCAGCGCCGTGCCCAGGGTGGCCACCGTGTTCTGAATACCGTGCTGATACAGGGTGAGAAAATCAAAATACCCCTCCACGATATGCACCGTCCCGGCCCGGCGGCAGTGAACCTTGGCCGCGTGCAGCCCGTACAGGATCCGGGTTTTGCTGTACACCGGGGTTTCCGGCGAGTTCATGTACTTGGGCATGGCGTCGTCCATGACCCTTCCCCCGAATCCCGCCACCTGCATGTTGATGTCAAAAATGGGAAACATGATCCGGTTCCTGAACCGGTCGTAAAACCCGGACCCGTTTTTCCGGGGCACCACCAGGCCCGAGTTCTCGGCGGCCTGCCTGGAAATGCGCGCCTTTTTCAGGAACCCCACCACATCTTCCCAGTGATCCAGGGCAAACCCCAGGTGAAATTGCTCCATCACCTCCGGGGTGAGTTTCCGGTTTTCAAGGTATGCCCTTGCCGGGTGTCCGGCCGGGCTTTTTTGCAGGTGGTTCCGATAATGATCCATCACTTTCCGGTTGATACGGAACAGGGTTTCTCTGAGATCCTGCCGTTTTCTTCCGGCAGGGTCCAGATGCCGGGTCTCGATCACGATATTGTATTTTCTGGCAAGCATGCCGGCGGCTTCCGGAAACGGCAGCCCATGGTACTTCATCACATATGCCAGTGCATCCCCGCCGGTACCGCATCCGAAACAGTGAAAGATCTGTTTGGCCGGATTCACGGAAAAGGACGGGGTTTTTTCGGAATGAAACGGGCACAGCCCGAAATAGTTCTGGCCCGATTTTTTCAGAATCACGGATTCGGATACGATATCGACAATGTCGGTGGCGTGCAGAATCTCTGAAATTTTTTCATCAGGAATAAACATGACTTCAGGGGTATGCTCCAAAATGCCTAAAAACAGTGTTGCAACAGTACCTGAAAATAAGTACGCCGCCTGGTTTGTCAATCCCGGAAAATGCGGATGGCTTCCCTGAGATCCAGGCTGCCTTCGTACAAAGCCCGTCCGGTGATCACACCGGTGACCCCGAAGTGTTCTATTTTGCGCAGATTATGAATGTCTTCCAGCGTGGACACGCCCCCGGACGCGATCACGGGAATGGAGACCGCCCTTGCCAGGGCTGCGGTCTCTTCGATATTGGGGCCGGTCTGCATGCCGTCCCGGTGGATATCGGTGAAGTTGATGGCAGCCACGCCCGAGGTTTCAAATGCCATGGCCAGGTCCACAGCCCTTGTTTCAGAGATTTGGCTCCACCCTTCCACGGCCACCATCCCGTTTCTGGCATCGATACCCACCACGATCTTTCCGGGAAAAAGCCGGCACGCCTCCCTGACAAATTCCGGCCGGTAGACCGCCTCACTGCCGATGATCACTCTGGCCACCCCGGCATTCAGACAGGTCTCAATGGTGTTGAGGTCCCGGATTCCGCCTCCCACCTGAATGGGCACGGACACCTGTGCCAGGATGGCCTTGATGCTGTCAAAATTCACCGCGGTTTTGGCAAACGCTCCGTCCAGATCCACCACATGAATCATTTCCGCGCCCATTGACGCCCATTTCACGGCCATGGCCCCTGGATCGGCCCCGTATTCCGTGGTCTGGTCCATACGTCCCTGGCGCAGGCGCACACATTTTCCCTGTTTGATGTCAATGGCCGGAATGATGATCATGTTACAACACTCCTTTGCTGGAAAGGGGCTCTCCTGCCGTGTCCAGGGGCCGGGTGGCCTGGTGCAGGGACCGGCCCGTGGCCTTGAAGATCGATTCCAGGACATGGTGCTCGTTTTGCCCGTAAACCGCGTTGATATGCAGGTTGAATCCGCCTTTGACACACAAGGCCTGGAAAAACTCCCTGGCCAGATACGCGTCAAATGCGGTGCCGGACCTCAGGTTGTCCGGAAAATGATACACCAGATACGGCCGGTTGGAGAGATCCACGGTCACCCGGGACAATGCCTCGTCCATGGGCACGCACGCGTCCCCGAACCGCTCGATCCCGGTTTTGTCC
>NPIE01003946.1_pt1 | contig 15045 bp, 16 predicted proteins | sample 8637661 | NCBI WGS metagenome assembly NPIE01 (sample SAMN07420842, study PRJNA396082) | bioreactor metagenome | isolation source: sample BA12 brine-fed electro-methanogenic bioreactor BA | place: Japan: Kochi | collected 2016-12-09 | reverse complement strand
GGATGACCGCGTGGCTGAGGCGAAGGGGCGAACAGGTCAACCCCAAGCGGGTCAGAAGGCTCTTGCGCAAAATGAGGCTTGAAGCCGTCTACCAGAAGCCGAGGCTGAGCAGGAAGCACCCGGAGCACAAGATCTACCCGTATCTTTTGAGGAACCTTGATATCACGAGGCCGAAACAAGTCTAGTGTTCGGACATCACCTACATCCGGATGAACCGTGGTTTTGTCTACCTGACGGTTATCATGGACTCCTGCAGCCGGAAGGTGTTGTCCTGGGAGCTGTCGACGACGCTGGGTTCGTCCTTTTGCGTCAGTGCCCTGGAAGAGGCACTTGCCACCCACGGGAGGCCGGAAATCTTCAACACCGACCAGGGGGCGCAGTACATGGACCGGGGATTTACGAAGGTCCTCAAGAACCATGGCATCAAAATCAGCATGGACGGACGCGGTCGGGTTCTGGACAACATCTTCGTCGAAAGGCTGTGGCGGACCGTCAAGTACGAGGAAGTGTACCTGAAGGAATACCGGACTCCGTTAGAAGCGAGAATCAGCCTGGGGGCGTTCTTCTGGCACTACAACAACGAAAGGCCGCACCAGAGCCTGGACGACAGAACACCATGCGAGGTCTATGATTGTCAAGGAGCGGAAGTACAAATCAGTACCTGAGAACCGCTTGACCGATCACCTTATTTTCGCCACCCCGTGGTCCAAAGAGTAGGGAGTACCGCAATGACCTGGAGTAAGAAACAATTTCTATAGCGTTATTTTACAAGGTTGAAGGACAATTTGCCCGGGACTTTTTCAGAGATTCCTTAGCGTTTGCACGTTGGTTTTCTCTGTAGTTTCCGCACAAAATCGATAAATTGGTGAGCACGTTTTGCGCCCAAAAGTCTGAGTAGAACCACTTTGAAATGTGATTTTAAAAAAATCTTGTACCACTTATATTTTGAGTATGGTATCGCCAATTCGTCCAATAGCATTTTGTTTTCTTTGATTAATGTCAATCCGATTCTGCTTGAAACACCACCAAGAGACATCTTGGTAATGACTTTAGGAATCCTTACCGCTGGTTCTTTATTAAAAAAAAGTTGAATCAAAAATTTTGCATCTGCACATATTTTGTAATTTTCGTCAAAAACACCATAGGAGAGAAAAAGACTTTTATGATGAAAAACACCCGGATGAGGAGGTCGTAAAGGAAGTATTTTAGGAGGATCTGCTCTCCCGATTTCATTAGCCATGACTTTAAGTAATTGGCAGTCTTCGAACGTCTTGTTTGAGACGAGCATCACGTCCCCGTATACGATTCCCGACTTTATCCCCGACTTACGAATAAAATCTGAAACATTAGCAAGTACGTTCTCATCAGCAATGATATCATCAGCGCCAAGGAAGAGTATCCATTCGCCCTTTGCATGTTTCAAGGCCTTGTTCCAAGCGTTGTAAATTCCTGTATCAGGTTCAGAAATTAGGACTGAAAAATGTTCTTTCCTTGATAAGAGGTAATCCACAGTTCCATCAGTAGACACACCGTCAACGATGATGTGTTCATAATCCTTGAAAGTTTGGGAGATAACGCTATCGACGCATCGCTCTATCGTATCGGCCACGTTTAGTGTCGAGGTTATTATCGTGAAAAAAGGCGAAGAGCGGGCCTTTTCGTTAACAAAAAATATTGGATTTCTACCTACCTTAGACAGTTCTTTATTTTCTTCCATATTTGTCCTCAACCCTCACAATGTCATCCTCCCCGAGGTAACTTCCTGATTGCACTTCTATCAATTCCAGGGGAATCTTGCCGGGGTTTTCGAGTGCATGGGTCTTGCTTATGGGAATGAAGGTGGATTCGTTCTCTGCAAGGATAACCGTTTCACCTTCGATGGTGACCTTTGCCGTTCCCCTGACCACGACCCAGTGCTCCGCCCTGTGGTAGTGCATCTGGGTGGATGTTTTCGCCCCGGGTTTGACGATGATCCGCTTGACCTGAAATCGTTCGCCTCTTTCCAGGCTGTCGTAGGAGCCCCACGGGCGGAAGACTTCCCTGTGATTGATGTGTTCGCTTTTCCCTTCGGCCTCGAGCTTCTCAACAAGGGTCTTTATATCCTGCGCCCTGTCCTTGTTGATAACTAAAACGGCATCTTTGGTCTCGACGATGATAAGGTCTCTGACACCAAAGGCGGCGACGAGCCGGCTCTCAGACCGGACGAGGCAGTTTTCTATATCTTCGGTCAGGACATCTCCGGTTACGCAGTTTTTGTTTTCGTCTTTCGGGCACACGTCGTGCAGCGACACCCAGGATCCTATGTCGTTCCAGCCTGCATCGAGGGGTACGACCATGGCTTTTTTCGTCTTTTCCATGACGGCATAGTCGACGGAGTTTTTGGGACAGGCGGCAAAAGCTTTTTCGTCGATGCGGAGAAAGTCCAGGTCCTTTTTGACCCTGGAAAAGGCCTTTTCGCAGGAATCCGCCATGTCGGGGGCATGTCTTTCAAGTTCTTCCAGATAGTCCTTCGCACCGAAAAGGAACATGCCGCTGTTCCAGTAATATTCACCTGTCTTGAGGTATTTCTTCGCTGTGGTTTCGTCGGGTTTTTCGACGAAGGCGAGAACGTCGAACATCCCAGTGCCCTTTTCCGGGCCCCGGTGGATGTAGCCGTATCCCGTCTCCGGCCTGTGGGGGACGATCCCGAAGGTGACCAGGTTCCCTTCTTCGGCCGCGGCCAATGCCTTTTTTACCGCCGCATGGAAAGAGGCAGTGTCTTCAATCAGGTGGTCGGCGGGCAGGACAAGGAGCATGGCTTCTTCGTCTCTCCTGAGTGCTTCATGGGCCGCCAGTGCGATGGCGGGCGCCGTGTTTTTGGGGACCGGCTCCAGGATGATGGCGGCGTCATCGATGCCTGTTTGTCTCAGCTGCTCGGCGGCCAGGAAACGGTGTTCCTCGTTACAGACGACGATGGGTGCCTGGCAGTCGAGACCCTGCAGCCTTTCTATGGTCTGCTGGAGCATGGTTTTTACGCCCAGAAGGGGTAAAAACTGTTTCGGGTAAAGCTGCCGGGAAAGGGGCCAAAGCCGTGTCCCGGAACCACCGGCGAGGATGACGGGAGTCAAAGGTTTTGCCATCTTTTGGGCACTCCTTTTACTTTACGCGGATTGCATCCTGGTGTTCCAAAAACCACTGGTAGGTCTGCCTGATCCCATCTTCAAGTGAAATTGTTGCCTTCCATCCCAGGGCGTTCAGGCGACTGACGTCCAGAAGCTTCTGGGGTGTGCCGTCGGGTTTGGATGGGTCGAAACGGATTTCCCCTTCGAAACCTGTGACCTTTGCGATCGTTTCGGCCAGTTCGCGGATGGTGCAGTCTTCCCCCGTGCCGATGTTGACGTGAGAAAGCATGGGTTTCGTGTTGGCATTGTAGGTCTTTTTGTCAAGGTTCATGATGTAGACACAGGCTGAGGCCATGTCGTCCACATGGAGGAATTCTCTCCGGGGTCTCCCGCTTCCCCAGACTTCCACGTATTCTGCACCGCTGGTTTTGGCCTCATGGAATTTCCTCAGGAGGCCGGGAAGCACGTGGCTGTTTTCCGGGTGGAAGTTGTCCCCCGGGCCGTAGAGGTTCGTGGGCATGACGGAGCGGAAATCCGTGTCGTGTTGCCTGTTGATGCTCTCGCACATCTTGATGCCGGCGATCTTGGCGATGGCGTAGGGCTCGTTGGTGGGCTCCAGGGGACCGGTGAGAAGGTATTCTTCCTTCATGGGCTGGGGACATTCCCTGGGGTAGATGCAGGAGCTTCCCAAAAACAGGAGCCCTTTGACGCCCGTTCGCAGGGCGTTGGTGATGACGTTGGTCTGGATCTGGATGTTATTTATGATGAAGTCAGCGGGGTAGGTGTTGTTGGCATGGATGCCCCCCACCTTGGCTGCGGCGAGGAAGACGTACTCCGGTTTTTCCGCATCAAAGAAGGTTTTTACGGCGCTTTCGACTTGGAGATTGAGCTCCTTGCTCGTCTTTAGTATGAGGTTTGAGTAACCTTCTTTCTGTAACTTTCGGACAAGGGCGGAACCGACAAGCCCCCTGTGTCCGGCAACGTAAATTTTCGCATCTTTTTCCATGGTGCCGCTCCTTTCTCGTTCCAATCAGAGGTGGAACTCTTCGAAACTGCCCGATATCTCGTATCCCGCTTCTTTGCAAAGCTTGTCTTTCTCGAAAAGCCGGAGGTCTTCTTCGACCATTTCGCTGACCAATTGCCGGAGAGAGGTTCTCGGTTCCCACCCGAGTTTTTCTCTGGCCTTGGTGGCGTCGCCGTGGAGAAGGTCCACCTCGGTGGGGCGGAAATATCTCGGGTCGACTTCCACAAGGGTTTCGCCTGTTTCGGCATCAATCCCTTTTTCGTCGACACCGGCCCCCTGCCACTGTATGTGGAATCCTGCCTCCCTGAAGGCAAGCTCGACGAATTCCCGCACCGAATGGGTTTCACCCGTGGCAATGACGAAATCGTCGGGCTCGTTGTGCTGAAGGATCCTCCACATGGCTTCGACGTAATCTCTGGCGTGACCCCAGTCCCGCTTCGCGTCGAGGTTGCCGAGGGCTACTTTTTCCTGCAGGCCCAGCTTGATCCGGGCGGCCGCCCGCGTGATCTTTCGGGTGACAAAGTTTTCGCCCCTCATAGGAGATTCGTGGTTGAACAGGATGCCGTTGGAGGCGAACATGCCGTAGGCCTCACGGTAATTGACTGTCACCCAGTAGGCGTAAAGCTTGGCCGCAGCGTATGGGCTGCGAGGGTTGAAGGGCGTCTTTTCCGTTTGTGGTATTTCTGCAACCTTGCCGTATAGTTCGCTGGTGGAAGCCTGGTAAAAACGTGTCCTTTTTTCAAGCCCCAGGATCCTTATGGCTTCGAGAAGCCTCAGCGTGCCAAGGGCGTCGGAATTGGCCGTGTATTCCGGGGTCTCGAAGGAGACCTTCACGTGGCTCTGGGCGGCGAGGTTGTAGATCTCTTCTGGTTGGACTTCCTGGATTATGCGGATGAGGTTGGTGGAATCCGTCAGATCGCCGTAATGCAAGTGTAGATTTACGTTTGCCTCGTGAGGGTCCTGATACAAATGGTCTATCCGGCCAGTATTGAAGAGTGAACTTCGGCGCTTGATACCGTGGACTTCGTAGCCTTTTTCCAGCAAGAGTTCGGCCAAATAGGCACCGTCCTGGCCTGTGATGCCGGTGATGAGAGCTGATTTATTCAAATTGATCACTCCTAAAAATAACAAAAATATCTTATAAATTAATTCTTAGCAATCGTGCCAATTTCCGTAAAGACTTTCGTGTGAAAAACACCCAATCAATCGATAAGTGTCGAGAAGAAGAGTAAAAATCTGACAATTTTTTAGGGCAACCCTTGCCGTTCCTGTTTCGGAGCAGAAAACCCAAAAAGATTACATTCAATTTGGGGGCAAGATCGGGGCGATGTTTTTCGACAAAAAAGGCCTTTGCTAAATTGTAATTCATACTTAAATAGGAACGGTCCGAATGTGTTGAAATAGAACCTTGATGTGCACGAAAAAAAGACAAGGGTTCTGCCACGAAACCGAAGTACCGGTATCTGTTTGCCGTCAGAAGGTAAATTAGGAGATCGTTCCCGATTGCATGGGAAGCAAAGTCACTCCCGATTTTGTTTGGTACATCTATCAGGAGATTTTTCCTGAGATCTTCCATCCGGAAAAGCGCGCAACCCGGCGAAACAGGAAAACCCTCACCAAAAAGGACTCCCCGTAGATAGGTTTCACCTGGATAGTATCCGGTCTCACCTATGAAATAGGCCCGTCTTCTCACATTGCCACCATCGGAAAAAATTTCGGTTCCAGTGAAAACGAAGCCTGCTTCCGGCTTCCCTTCAAGAAGCGATAAGGTTTTTTCGACAAAGTCTGGTGCAATCAAATCATCGGACCAGAGGATTTTCCCGTATTCACCGTTGGCGCGATCGATGCAGCGCTTCCAATTACGAACGGGTCCGATATTTTCTTGGTTTTGGAAGATTTTTACTCGTTTGTCCTGTGAAGCATACGAGACGAGCAAATCCCATGTGTCATCCTGACTACAATTGTCGACAATAACTACCTCGATATTCAAGTACGTTTGTGACAGGGCTGAATCTATGGTTTCAGCCAAAATGTCGCTTCTGTTATAGGTGGGAATAAGGATACTTACGAGAGGAGAAGTCATCAACTCCGACGTTCCCTTCCGAGAATGATCAAGGTCTGGATAGGTCCAGCAATAGCGAAAAGAGACAAGGAGATGATTGTTGCCAACAGGACGCCGCTTACACCAATCCTTCTCCCTAAAAATATTGAAAGCGGTATGTTCATCACAGACTGAATTATGGCGATCTTGACCTGCAGGCCTATCTTTCCTATACCGTTCAGGAAAATAGCGTAGATATTATTCCATGCACTAATGAAAGTGAATCCTCCCATTGTCCATAATAACAAAGATGTAATTCCCAAATCTTTACCGATCCATATTTCGATTATTTTTGGACCAAAAATAATGAAGAAAAGAATGCCCAATGTCAGAGGAAGCAGCAGCAGGTTGAGTTTATAGAGTTTATTTTTTATCCAATCCATGTCACCCTGCGCATAGGCGTGAGTATAAGCTGACCATAGAGGGGTAATGATTATTGATTGTGCTATGGTGACGAGACCGAACAACTTGTAAGACACCTCGTATCCGGTGACGCTTGACGGCCCGAAAAGATGCGAGATGATGATTTTATCAGTTGAAAAGACAATCATTACTGCGACTTGAATAATAAAAAACTGGACCCCTAGATTCGTTAAACTGCGGACTTGTGTAGAATCGAAAAACCTGATTCTTGGTTTCAAATCATCATTCTTATAAAAAAACCAGAAATTCAATGAAAAGTTTGCAATAAGCAACCCCATGCCGTATGCAGCAGCCAGGCTGACAAGGCTCTGTGGTAGGAAAGCTCTGGCCGCTAATGTAAAACAAAGAGCGAGAAGGTTTATTGAAAATTGACTCAAGACCACAAATGATGATCTTTGTGAGGCATGCAGCACGTAGTTGATCAAGGATAGAAGGAAATTGATGATGATACATGTGCCAATAATAAGGAGTGTCCATTTGAGTTCTGTTTCATTCAACAGATGTGCATTGAATATGGTTCTCAGATTGAGAATCGGTGTCATAAGGTACAACAAGACTAAAATTGTCAAAGTGATAGCGCCAATAGTGAAATAACACGTGCTTATGACAGCGCGCGCCCTCTCGCGTTGATTTTGGGCGAGGGCGTTAGCAAGTGTGTTTCTCAACCCGTTACCAAGGCCGAGGTCAAAAAATACAACCCAACGGAGTATAGCCGTCATAGTCGCCCAAATGCCGAAACGCATGATTCCTACATAATCGATCATCAGTGGAACAAGTAATAGCGATAAGAAAATGGAGAAAAACTTGAAAACGAAGGACCACCTGACTTGTTTGTAATAGTTCCTGGATCTATCCGTTGAAAGATGGACCTTACTAGTTTCCATGACAGGCCTTTATCCAATCCAGTGCCCTGCGGACACCTGAATGGTAGTCAATTTCAGGCTCCCAGCCCAGCATGTCTTGAGCTTTCCCGGTATCTGCAACGAAGAACTTCTGGTCGCTGATCCTGGGAGCGAGTTGCCTGTAGTGCATACTGACGCCTAGTTCCTTTTCCAGGACAGAAAATAGTTCAAGAAGGGAAAGCGAATTTCCCATCCCGCCACCAATATTGAAGGCATTCCCTTTGATTTTTTCTATTCTTTCTGCCGCCGAGTAATAAAGTGAAACCATATCTTCGGCATGGAGCATGTCCCGGACCTGTTTGCCGTTTCCGGAAATGTTAAAGGGCTCCTGTAACAAGCCTTTTTTGATCTCGACAGCCTTTTGGCAAAACCAGCCGACCCAACCTTGATCAAAAGTTGCAAACTGCCTGCCGCCATACATGGACGAATGCCTGAAAACGACGGTGTTTAAACCGAAAATGCGATGATAGTCAAGCACATACTGGTCTGCGACTCCTTTTGAGCATCCATAAGGCGAATGAAAATCCAGAGGAGTCTGCTCGTCAAACCCGTGAGGGTGTTCGATGCACCGATACCGTGTCTCCAGTTCTTCGTATGTATATTGTTCGAGGTCGCCGTAAACTTTGTTTGTTGAAGAAAAAATAAGAGCTGAATTGCTGGAATAATTCCGCAACGCCTCTAAAACATTCAATGTTCCCAATGCGTTTGTCTCAAAATCTTTCCTGGGGTTCTCTATAGAGGTGGTCATGGCCACTTGCCCGGCCAGGTGGAATATTATTTCCGGTTTGTACCATTTTATTAGATCAATAATGTCGTCTGAGCTGCGGATATCTCCATGACTGAATGTGAAATCTCCTTGTTCTTTGAGCCATTTCAGGTTATCAATGGAACCTGTTCGACTCAAATTATCAAAAACACAGAGTTCATCTCCTCTTCCCAGAGCATGTGATGCGAGGTTACTTCCGAGAAAACCGCAGCCCCCCGTTATCAGAATCTTCATTGTTTGCCTCCCTCAGGGTAAAGGAAATAATCTACAGTCTGTTCAAGTCCTTGTTCAAGGTCGATTTGAGCGTTCCATCCCTTGTCTCGTAACGGCTTTATATTGATTTTGGGTTCCATGATTTCGCCTTCTCGATAGGGAATAGCTCCAAATCGAAGTTCTTTCCGGAGGGTCTCCGGAGAACGCTTACCGCAGATTGAATGTATTTTTTCAACGATTTCCCTTATTGTGGTCAGGTTTTCGGTGCCTACATCGGATTGGAAAAAGCTTTCTTCTGGACCGTTTTCCAGGAGCAAAAGAAAAGCCGAAACAACATCGTCGACGTGAATAAAATCCCTTTTCTGTTCGCCGGGCGTAAGATTGACCTCTGGGATATCTTGTCTTGCAATCTGTTGTACCAGCCAAGGGATGAATTTTGATTCGTCATCTTTGGGGCCATACATGTGTTCAATTTTGAGGTTTACGGCTTTGATCCTGTCTTCCTTGACGAAAAGCTCGACCCAATCCAGAAAGTGTTTCTTTGACAAAGTGTATGTATTCAAATGTCTTGGGAGCAGGGTATCCGTGTTGAAAAAGGTATCCGTGTTGAAAAAGGCAGCGGTTTCCAAAAGCTTTAAGGCAAATAGGGTATTTGTTTCAACAATTGCTGAAACTTTTTCGTTTTTTCGCCCGTAAAGGCATGCTGTGTGCAGAACTGCGTCGATTTTATTCTCCTCAAAAGGGATAGTAAGTGGTACCGTGTCGATGTCGTAACAATCGAATTTTTCAATGAGGTGCTCAATCCGCCACGTATCTGAAAAGGACCGTTTTAGGATAATAACCTTATGTCCTTTGGAGATAAGGGCTTCCAGCAAATGGCTTCCGAGAAAGCCTGTAGCGCCTGTCAGCAGAACCGTTTTTTTCATGATGCGATATACTCCTCAATTTCCCTGATGTTTTCTTCGTACAAGTTGTCCCCGCGCCGCCATTTTTTGTACCATTCGATTGTTTTCTTGACAGCCTCTTCTGTTTCCCAGCGAGGTTTCCATCCCAGTTCCATGCGTGCTTTGCTTGTGTCTAGAGCAAGGAGATTTGCTTCGTGGAGTTGTTCTTTTGGTAACAGGTTTCGCCACTGGCCTTTTCCCCAGTATTGGATGACCATATCCGCAACCTCACCAACGGTGAGCACGGCTTCCGGTCCGGGGCCGAAATTCCAGGCTCCGTCATAGCGATGTGGTTTTTCAAGCATTTTCCTGGCAAGAAGAAGATATCCAGATAATGGTTCCAGTACATGCTGCCACGGCCGTATGGCATGAGGATTTCTTATATCTATCGTTTTACATTGGATGAGACTTCGGATGCAGTCGGGTATCAGCCGGTCCTGGGCCCAGTCGCCACCACCGATGACGTTACCCGCCCTGACGCTTGCAAGTGATGGAGCACCGTCTTCTTGGAAAAAAGACCGTATGTAAGCTGTCGTCACCAGTTCGGAACATCCTTTGCTGGAACTGTATGGGTCATGCCCGCCCATTGGGTCGTTTTCGCGGTAACCCCAGACCCATTCCCGGTTTTCGTAGCATTTGTCGCTGGTGATGTTGAGAATGCATTTTACGGAGGGCGTGCGTCGAGCCGCCTCAAGGACATTGACGGTCCCCATGACATTGGTCTCGTAGGTCTCCCGTGGCTGAGCGTACGAAAGCCGCACGAGAGGCTGGGCAGCCAAATGAAAGATGATATCGGGTTCAGCGGTTTTGATTGCACCAGAAAGTTTTTGGAAGTCACGGATGTCCCCTCGGATGTCAGTTATTTTTTGGGAGAGTCCGGAAACGACAAAATTGTCCTCTTTTGTGACGGGGTCCAGGGCATAACCTGTCACATTTGCCCCTAGCTCCAGAAGCCACAGGGCAAGCCAAGAACCTTTGAAACCCGTATGTCCCGTGATGAAGATGTTTTTGCCATTGAAGACATTGCCGAAAGGTTCCATTCTTCACCAAACCTTCCAGAAAGCCTGACCGCTTTCCCAGAGCTTGTTAAGGTATTTTACGTCCCTTTCGTGATCCATGCAGGCCCAAAGCCCGTTGTGCCGATAGACTGCTACTTTGCCCTGTTGCGCGAGATCTTCGAGAGGCCCGATTTCCAGATCGCAGTTTTCGTCTGGAGTAAGCACGTCAAGAAGAGATTTGTGAAAGACCATGAAGCCGCCGTTTATCATGCCCTGTGAAGTCTGGGGCTTTTCCTGGAAGGACGTTAGGACATCACCATCGGCCAGGAGTTCTCCGAACCGTGCTGGTGGATGCACTCCGGTTATGGTCACGAGTTTCCCTGATGTTTTGTGAAATTTGATAAGTTTATCAATGGGTACATCGGAAACACCATCACCATAGGTCAAAAGGTTTAAATCGCTGTCGAGATATTTCTCGATGCGCTTTATACGGCCTCCTTTGAGCGTGTTCAGTCCTGTGTCGACGAGAGTGACCTTCCAGTCGTCTTCCGCATGTCCGTTATGGTAGTGGACGCTGTCGTCTGATAGATCAACGGTAAAGTCGCTGTTTCTCGAACGGTAATGGAGGAAATAGTCCTTGATGACCTCCCCCTTGTATCCCAGGCAAATAACAAAATTTTTTATTCCATAATGGGAGTAGATTTTCATGATGTGCCAGAGGATGGGCTTGTCGCCTATCTGGACCATGGGTTTGGGGATGACCGCTGACCTTTCCCCGAGCCGAGTGCCGAAGCCTCCTGCGAGTATGACGAGCTTCATTCTGAAAACCTCCCCGTTTGGCAGGGTATTTCCCTGAAGAAATCATCAAAGGACCCAGTTACATAATCTATCATTTCAGGCGTAAGCCCCGGATAGACGCCGATGAAAAAGGTGTTCTCCATGACGTAGTCCGTATTAAAAAGGTCCCCGATTATGCGGTACGGGACATTCTGGTAGGCAGGTTGTCTTGTTATATTCCCTGCAAAAAGTTTGCGAGTCATGATCTTTCGGTTTTCAAGAAAAGACACAAGCTCTTTTGCAGCAAAAGGGGCGTCTTTTTTGATAGTTAACGGGAAGGCGAACCATGATGGATCAGCCTTTGGGTGTGTCTCAGGGAGAATCAGGTATTGCACATATTGCTGTAGCCTTTCGTAAAGTGTTGCGAAGTTTCTTTTGCGCGTTTCGATAAAACCGGGCAATTTCTTGAGTTGTTCCACGCCTATTGCGGCCTGCAGGTCGGTGATCTTGAGGTTGTATCCGATGTGGGAATAGACGTATTTATGGTCGTAGCCGAATGGAAGTGTCCCATGCTGTTGAGAAAAGCGTTTTCCACAAGTGTTATCATGCCCGGGTTCACAGTAGCAATCACGCCCCCAGTCGCGGAAAGACCGCACGATGCGGGACAGCTTGCCGGAATTCGTCAGGACAGCCCCGCCTTCTCCCATGGTCATGTGGTGGGCGGGGTAGAAGCTGACTGTCGCAAGGTCTCCAAATGTGCCGACTGCCTGCCCGTTGAAGGTCGATCCCACGGCGTCGCAGCAATCCTCGATAAGGAAAAGGTTGTTCTCTTGTGCAAATTTGGTGACAGCCTCGAGATCAAAGGGGTTTGCAAGTGTATGCGCAAGAAAAACGGCTTTTGTCTTTTTTGAAAGGGCCTTCTCCATTTGCTCTGTCTTGATGTTGTAGGTTCCCAGATCGATATCCACGAAAACAGGGATGAGCCTGTTTTGGATAATTGGATTGACCGTTGTCGGGAACGCTGCGGCAACGGTGATGACTTCGTCTCCGGGCTTGAGTCGTTTTTCTCCAAGCAACGGGGAGGTTAGGGCGGTCATTGCGAGAAGGTTTGCAGAAGAGCCGGAGTTGACTAGAAGGCAATGTTTAAGCCCGAGTAAATCAGCGAATTTTTTCTCGAATTCTGAGGCGTATTTCCCGGCGGTAAGCCAGAAATCGAGGGAGGAGTCGACCAGAGAGATCAGTTCTTTATCGTCATACACGCGACGAGCAAAAGGAATGACTGTTTCGCCAGGAACAAAAGTACATTCTGCCGCGCTGGACTTTTGATATTCCTTGACGAGAGCAAAAATGTCCTGCTTTATTTCCTCCGGTTTGCGGGTTTTCCCTGGCATTGTTTACACCTCTCGAGAAGTTGCTTGATTTGAGCCGTGGTTCGTATTCAAAAAAGAGATACAAAGCCGTTGGCCCTTCCAGATTAACAAGAACAATTTCCTTTTCAAAGATTTTTCTAAGCCGATTTTCCCTTTCTATAAAGCTCTTGCAATTATCTTTTGTACCAGATTCTTTATATCTCTTTCGTCGAACCCCCATGCTAACGTGAGGCCTAAAGCCCCGAACAGTCAACTTTGAGGTGCCTGCAAAGTCGACGTCTCTTTCATTAATCGTGCTACCTCCCGATCCCAAAGTACAAAAACCCCACCTGCTTCATCTTGCCCGGGTCGTACTGGTTCCTGCCGTCAAAGATCACCGGTGCGGCCATTCGTTCTTTTACCTGGTCCCATTCTGGCCTGCGGAACTGGGGCCATTCGGTGACGAGCACCAGGGCATGGGCATCTTCGAGGGCGTGGTATTCGTCGTCGGCAAAGTGGACGTTCTTGTTGCCTTCGAATAGGGGCCTGGTGTTGTCCATGGCGACAGGGTCATAGGCGCGCACCTTTGCGCCCTTTGCTGTCAGTTCCTTGATGATCTCTATTGCCGGGGCCTCCCGGATGTCGTCGGTGTGGGGCTTGAAGCTGAGGCCCCAGATGGCGAGGGTTTTGCCGGACAGGTTGTCTTTGAAGTAGTCGCGGATCTTCTCCAGAAAGAGGTGCTTTTGGTTTTTGTTCACGTCTTCCACGGCCTGGAGGATGGAAAGGCTTTTGCCCTTGTTTTTGGCCGACTGGATCAGGGCCTTGACGTCCTTGGGAAAGCAGGAGCCACCGTACCCGACGCCGGCGTATAAAAAGGCGGGGCCGATTCGTTTGTCGGTGCCGATGCCGCGGCGGACTTCCTCGATGTCGGCACCGATGGTTTCGCAAAGGTTCGCTAGCTCGTTCATGAAGCTGATGCGGGTTGCCAGCATGGCGTTGGCGGCGTATTTGGTCAGTTCCGCCGAGGTGATGCTCATGACAAGTATCCGGGGCTCCCGCTGTACGAAGGGCGCGAAGAGCTCCTTGAGGAACTCCGAGGTCCTGTCGTTTTCGGTCCCGATGACGATGCGGTCGGGGCTCAAAAAGTCGTCCACGGCGGAGCCTTCCTTGAGGAATTCGGGGCAGAAGGCCACGTCGAACTCGATGTCATTTCGCCCGCGTTTTTTGAGTTCTTCCGTGATGATGGTCTTGATCTTGTGGGTTGTCCCCACGGGGACGGTGGATTTGGCGACGACGATCTTGTAGCCGTTCATGGAAGCGCCGATGTTTTCTGCGGCCTTCAGGACGTACTTGAGGTTGGCGTCGCCGTTTCCGTCGGGCGGGGTGCCCACGGCGATGAAAACGAAGAGGCTGCTGGTAACGGCTTCTTCTGTGTCTGTGGTGAACTTGAGCCGTCCCTGGGAGACGTTCCGCTTGATGATGTCCTCCAGGCCGGGTTCGTATATGGGGATTTCGCCGGCATTGAGCCTGGCGATCTTGTCTTCGTCCACGTCGACGCACCAGACATGGTTGCCCTGTTCGGCAAGGCATGCCCCGGTGACGAGCCCTACGTATCCTGTTCCGATCATGCAGACGCGCATTGGGTGCCTCCCAATCTTGCGTTATCGCCGGGTTTGTCGTTGAAGACTTCCGTGGTCACTTCCATGGTTACTTCCGTGGTGACTTCCGTTGCTGCATCAGGCATCGGTCTGTTGCTCCTTCGTTTTCTTGCCGTTGTTGCCCTTCCAGAGGACCAGGACCTTGTCCTGTTCGAAGCGTTCCTTGAGGCGCTGGTATTCGTCGCGGGAGAGGACGAGATACCGGATCTTTCGCCTGGTCATTTTTTCGACCTTTTCGACCAGGTTTTTGAGGTAGCTTTCGTCGATGTCGCCCACGAGCATGAGGTCCACCAGGCCCGAGTCTATGCCTTTGGCGTAGTCGCCGGTGACAAAGGCGAGTTCCACGTTGCCCAGGCGCTGGATGATGTCGTCCACCAAAGAATCGAGCTTGAGGGTTTTTAGGGCGATGCTGCGGAGTTCAGGGAAAAGAGGGTGCTTTGTGTTGGCCTGGTAGAGTTTTGTGCGGCCCTCGTTTTGGCTTTCAAGGAGCCCCGCCCCGGACATGCGGTTGAGCTCCACCCGCACGGCGTTGGTACTCTCGCCGAATTCCTCGGCGAGTTCCCGCAGGTATGCCCGGGTGTCCGGGTTGGCGAAGAACTTGAGCATCAGCTTGACGCGGGTTTTGGAGGTGATGAAGGAGTCGATCATTTGGGGCTCCTTTTTTGGTTGTTTTTATTTGCGTGGGTCAGATTTTGGACCTTTTGCATTTTCGCTTCGCGAAAACATAAAAGCTCAAACTCAGACTCCCTTTTTTAACCCCGGGGATCAGGTCCTGGACCTTTTTGCATT